>Ga0210384_10001685_pt1 | contig 29085 bp, 22 predicted proteins | sample IncBWH2MmetaG_FD_160574 | JGI IMG/M metagenome (GOLD analysis project Ga0210384, IMG submission 160574) | Forest soil microbial communities from Barre Woods Harvard Forest LTER site, Petersham, Massachusetts, United States - Inc-BW-H-2-M | ecosystem: Environmental > Terrestrial > Soil >...
GGGTTCCTATTTCCTGTTTTTCCAATCTCCCTTTTCCGATTAGATTGTTTTCTCTGCTTCCCGGAAGCAATTCTCAAGAGTCTGAATCGCAAAGTCCGCCTGTTCCTGATCGATAAGCAGCGGCGGCGAAACGCGTATCGAATTCTCACCCGCGCTGAGCAGCAGCAGCCCCTTGCGAAACGCCTTGTCGATCACCGCATCCCGCAGGGTAACGGACTTTTCTTTGGTTTTCTGGTCGCGCACGATCTCGATGCCGATCATCAAACCCTTGCCGCGCACGTCGCCGACAATCTTAAATCGGCTGGGCCAATCGTTGATGCGTCCGAAAATGTAGTCGCCCATCTTCCGGGCATTCTCCATGTAGCCACCTTCGATGAGATCCATGGTCGCCAGAGCTGAAGCGATGCACACGGGGTTCCCACCGTACGTCGTGCCGTGGGACCCCTTTTTCCAGGTCATCACGCTTTCCTTGGCGACAAACGCGCTTAGCGGCATGCCGCTGGCGATGCCCTTCGCGGTGCAAAGAATATCCGGCTCGATACCGGCATGCTCGTAGGCCCACCACTTTCCGGTTCGGCCCATGCCCGATTGCACTTCATCCACAATCAGCATGATGCCATGTCGGTTGCAGATAGCCTGCAATTCCTGAAGGAAAAATGCCGGGGCAGGAACGAACCCGCCTTCGCCCTGAATCGGCTCAATGATAATCGCAGCGATCTCTTCGGGGGCGAACAGGCGCTTGAACATCTGTTGCTCAAGCAGTTCGAGAATCTCCGATCCGCAAGTCTCGGGTGTGTGGCCGTACCCGCAGCGGTAGGCATATGGAAATGGAATGTGCTCGACGCCGCCAAGCAGCGCGCCAAAATGCTTGCGCTGGGTGTTCTTGGAGGCCGTCAGAGACAAGGAGCCGAGCGTGCGCCCATGAAAGCAGCCATAGAAAGCGATCAGCTTGTCGCGCCTGGTCGCATAACGAGCCAGCTTAATCGCGCCTTCCACTGCTTCCGTACCGGAATTGCCGAAGAACACTTTCTTCGGTTCTTTGCCCGGCATGGTGGCCACCAAACGCTCCGCCAACTGCGGCATGTGATGGTGATAAAAATCCGTGCCGGAAATGTGAATCAGTTCCGCGGCCTGCTTTTGAATTGCTTCCACAACTTTGGGATGGCAATGTCCCGTCGAACACACGGCGATGCCCGCCGCGAAATCCAGGAAGGCATTTCCGTCCACGTCCTCCACGATTGCGCCATGGCCCTTCTCGGCCACCAGCGGATATTCGCGGGAAAACGATGGCGACATGAACTTGGCGTCGGCGGCGATCACTTTCTGCGCCTGCGGCCCGGGCAGTTCCATCAGCAGCCGTGGCAATTTCGTTTCTGTAGCGGTAATCATTTTGTCTCCCTCTTTCCTCGTTCCGATGAACGGTCAGCGGTTATTGTGGGGGGCTACCGCAGGGCAGGTTGGCGTATGCACGTCTAAATCAGATTGCACCCCGCCGAAAAGAGAGGACTTAATCGACGCCGTAGAGGCTCGGTCGTTCTTCGGCGGGAACGTAACTGCCGGGGATTTTGATGGCTTTGGTGAGCTTCATTTGCGTTTCCAGCGGACAGTTCCGTCCTTCGCGTCCTCTATGATTATACCACGATCCGCGAGTTCTTTGCGGATGCGGTCGGCGGCGGTAAAATCGCGTTTTTTCTTCGCCGTATTGCGTTCCGCGACCAGCCGGTCGATCTCCATGTCGTCCGGCCCGCTGTCCGTACCGCCATATCCCAGCGCGCGAAGTTTTTCGCCGTCCCTGTCTTCCATCAGGGCGAATACTTTGTCGAACGCTGCCAGGAATTCCTGCGCCGCGGGAACATCGCCCTGGCGAAATTCGCCTTTGTCCATCGCGATATTCACTTCTCGCACCAGGTCAAACGCCGCCGCCAGCGCTCGCGCCGTGTTCAGATCCTCCGAGAGCCCGGCGTCAAATTCTTCGGCGGCCTTGGCAACGCGCTCCGCCATGCCCTTCTGCTTCCCTGCCGGAAATTTGCCCTGTTTCAGGCGGTCCGCGAAATTCCGCAGCCGCTCCACGGAGCTCGTCGCCTGTTGCAAGCCATCAAACGTAAAATTGAGTTGCTTGCGGTATGGAACACTGGCTAACGCAAAACGCAGCGCCGAAGGTTTGTAACCTTTTCCGAATAGGTCGCGCAGCGTAAAGAAATTCCCCAGCGACTTCGACATCTTCTCGCCTTCAACGAGTAAATGTTCCGCGTGCAGCCAGTACCGCACGAATGGCTTCCCCGTCGCGGCTTCGCTCTGCGCAATCTCGTTTTCGTGATGCGGAAATGCCAGGTCGGTCCCGCCGGTGTGAATGTCCAGCGTTTCGCCGAGAAATTTCATGGCCATGGCGGAGCACTCGATGTGCCAGCCCGGGCGTCCCGGCCCGATTGGCGTTTCCCAGAAATGTTCGCCCGGCTTCGGAGCTTTCCACAACGCAAAATCCCGCGCGCTCTCTTTCTCGTACCGGTCGTTGTCCACGCGCGCTCCCGCTTGAATGCCCGTCAGATCGATCTTCGAGAGCTTCCCGTACTCCGGAAATTTGGTGATGCGGTAGTAGATCGAGCCCTCGCTCGGATACGTGAACGTCTTTTGCTGCAATCGCTGAATCAGTTTCACCATGTCATCGATGTAATCTGTTGCTCGAATCCAGTGCTCCGGCGCTTCGATGCTCAATGTTTTGCAATCATCGAAAAATGCCTGCACATATTTCTCGGTGTAATCCCGGATGCTTTTTCCTGCGGCCGCTGCGTTCGCGATGATGCGGTCGTCCACGTCCGTCAGGTTCATGACGTGGTTCAGCTTGAATCCGCGCAGCTTCAGAAAACGCCGCAAAATGTCCTGAAACACAAACGTTCGGTAATTACCGATGTGCGCGTAGTCGTACACCGTCGGCCCGCAGGTGTACATGCGCACCTCGCCCGCTTTTTGCGGCGCAAAGGGTTCGGTCTTTCCGGTCAGCGTGTTGTGCAGCTGAATTTCAGCCATGGACTCTATGTCATCTCTTTCCGAGTGCGAATAAACGTTAGATTGTAGCCGAGCCGTTCGAAGCGTAGCAATCTCGAACCATCGCGCCATTTCTTCGCCTTCGCTCAATGCGACCAGCCTAGTCCCAATTGACGCTTATCCCCCTGACAGATAGAGTCTCTTCGCTCAACCAATGAAGGAGCTATCGATGAATCGCTGCCTCTCCGCGTGCGCCCTGCTCGTTCTCGCCACCCTTGCAAAACCGCTCGCCGCGCAAGAGCCGCCAAAGGCGGAAGGCCCCAAGCTTCTCACTCCTGAAGCTTCTCTAAACCTGCGCAGTTTTTCCGATTTGCAATTTTCTCCTGACGGTTCGCGGCTCGCTTTCGTCGTCTCCGAGCCGCCGAAGGGCGAGCGCCGCACGCGCCATATCTGGATCTATGAGCGTCAATCGGGTGCCATCCGTCAATTCACCTACTCCGCCAAGACCGAGGCTTCGCCGCGCTGGTCCCCCGACGGCAAACAACTCGCATTTCTTTCCAATCGCGAAGAAGAGCAGCAGCTCTACGTGATGCGCGGCGACGGCGGTGAGGCTACCGCGCTCACCAAAGGCAAACGCGCCGTGCAAAGGTTTGCGTGGTCCCCCGACAGCAAGCAGATTGCCTTTCTGGCGCCAGACACAAAAACCGAAGCTGAAGAAAAAAAGGAAAAAGACAAAGACGACGCTCACGTCGCCGACAAGGATGAGAAGCATGCCCGGCTGTGGCTTCTGACCGTAGCAACCGGCGAAGCCAAAGCCCTCACGGAAACGAAATGGGAAATTCACGAAGCCGAGTGGCATCCCTCCGGAACGGGACTGATGCTCATCGCCACCGATCATCCCGAATCGGATCTGAACACCGAGCGTATTTTCTTCTTCCGACTCTCGGACAACTCCATGACGCAAGTCATTGCACCGCGCGGCCCCTTTGGTGAACTTCGCATCGCTCCCGATGGCAAGACCATGGCCTTCATCGGCTGTCGCGAAGATGGCCCGACTCCCCACGACCTCATGCTTGCCCATCACGGCGACAAAGCTCCTCAGAATCTCACCGGCGCGAGTATCGATCGACCTATCGGGGAATTCCGCTGGGCCAAAGACAGTGGGTTGCTTGCCGTTGCGGGAGATGGTTTTCGAAGCAAGTTCCTTGCCTTCACTCCGGAAGGTTCGCTGAAAGATGCAACTTCGACAATCGCAATTAATCCCGGTGCATTCGCCTTATCCAATTCCGGCGAGGTCGTCTTCGCCGGGCATACTGCCACGACTCCCCAGGAACTCTGGCTCTGGGACCAGAAATCACCAGCCAAACAGATCTCCCATTTCAATGATTCCTGGAAGCAGTACGCGCTCAGCACTCCGGAGTTCTACAAATACAAGTCCTTCGACGGCTTGGAAATCGAAGCCGCTCTTTTGAAACCCGCCGGCTATGACGGCAAGTCCAAGCTACCGCTCATCGCTTTGATCCACGGCGGCCCCACTGGGAATTGGCAGGACTCCATAGAAACCTGGGGGCAACTCCTCGCTGCGCGCGGTTATGCCGTTTTCTATCCCAACATTCGTGGTTCCAGCGGCTACGGCCAGAAATTCATCGAGATGAATCGCGGCGATTGGGGCGGCGGAGATTTTAAAGATGTCATGGCCGGTGTGAACGATCTCATCGCTCGCGGCATCGCCGATCCCGAGAAGCTCGCCATCGGCGGCTGGTCCTACGGCGGATACATGGCGGAGTGGGCCATCACGCAAACCAACGTGTTCAAAGCCGCGGTCTCCGGCGCCGGTCTCTCCAACCTCATTTCCGAATACGGCACCGAGCAAGGCCCGTCCTATGACGAGTGGTTCTTCGGCGTGCCCTACGAAAAGCCCACAGGCTTCCTGAACAGCTCACCGTTCCTCCATTTGAAGAACGCGAAAACGCCTACGCTGATTCTTCAAGGCGACGCCGACGACACCGATCCTCCCGGCCAAAGCCAGGAACTCTACCGTGGCCTCAAACGGTATGGCGTCGAAACCGAGTTGGTCCTCTACCCGCGCGAGCCTCATGGCTTCCGCGAAGAAAAGCATCTCCTCGATCGCCTGAACCGCATCCTCGCCTGGTACGACAAGCATTTGAAGCAGCCGTGATTCGCAGCCTCTCGACATTTTTATGTAAACGTTAGCAACGGCTGAGCCGTGGACCGCTCAAGGGTTACTAATCCTGTCATGGTTTGTACGAATCAGGGAAGCAGATCGAAAGACATCGCTAGACTTGAATGATGTTCAGTTCACGCGCCCCATCGAGATGCTTCAAGGCTGCGACCTCGACTTATATCGTGGCGGGCGCAATAGGAACAGTTCTGTTGGCGATGATGATGCCCGCGCATCTGTCCCATGCAAAGGAATCAGACTGGAATCTCTCAATCACTGTTGCAGTAATCTTGCTCCTGGTCCTGCTCTTGATAGGAATCTATAAAATCGAGATTTCCGAGGATTCTATTTCCTACCGTTCTCCCCTCCGCGGAACCCGATCCATCAAATACGGAGACATCGAGCGGGTGCAGACAACCATCACGACAAATTCCGGCGCAGTTCCCACGGAGAATCGCGCCGGGCCAATGTATCGGTTGGAACTTTACCCACGCGGCAGTTCGGAAGTCGCCAGACGAATCGTGATCAACATGAAAATCTTCCGGCTTGAAGACATTCGTTCTCTACTCGAAGTTCTTAGGGGAAAACTTCCCGATATCCTCGTGGAATAGCGGCACCAGCAGGTACGTAGTAGGGATGAGGCATGGAGTTAGGAGTGGCTTGCCGACATTACCCGCCATCTTGACCACGGGACCCCTTACCTCGAGAAAGGGCTGTGGCCAGAAAACCAAACACCAAAAACCCGGCGACTAATAGCGGAGCGACGATCCAGATGGAAAGAGAATCGGTGAAAAAACGCGAGAATACGAATATGGATGCGCCTAGACCAAAGACAACGATAATGGCTGGGCCGAGTTTCTGAAGAAGGTTCTTGGCTCCGGAGAGTGACATTCGTGTGTTTTGACCGCGCTGCATTCTACCGCGTCGGGACCAAGCGAGAGAAAACTTGTGATGGTGTTGGTTGGGCCACTACATGTAGCGCAACGCTTTACACTCCTTCCACATCGTGTTACAGTTTTTTCCCGTACCGCCATCCTTGCGCCAGGCGGCTGGGCCTCTGACCGAGAACCTGCCAAACGTGTCTGCGGGCGATTCCTGTGTTTCCGGGATTGACCTGTTGCTAGAAAGCCCCTCCCCTCGAGGAACGAAACGTCGTCTCTTTTCGCGTGTTTTGCCTCTGGCTGCCTGGATTTGCAATGAGTTAGCGCGACAGACGACCAAAAGGGGACATCTTGCTTAAGCTGCGAAAAGTCGAAATCGTTGGCTTTAAGTCGTTTTGTGAGCGCACCGTAGTCACTTTCAGCGGCTCCGGCACCACCTGCATCGTCGGGCCCAACGGCTGTGGCAAATCGAACGTCGTGGACGCCATCTCCTGGGTCCTGGGCGAGCAGAGTCACAAGTCCCTGCGCGCCGAGCGCATGGCCGACTGCATTTTTAACGGCACGACCAAGCGCCCGCCGCTGGGCCTCGCTGAAGTCACCATTACGATGGAAGATCCCGAACTGGCGGAAGCCGCTCGCTTCGTGTTGGAAAGCGCTGCCGCCGACGCGGCAGAAGGAAACACTGAGATCCCTGAATCCACAGAGATCGTCGAAATTCTCTCGCTCGACCCCGCGGCGGCCCCTGAATCGCAAGAAGCTTCTGTAGAAGGCATGGCCGAAACCTCGGCTGAGCCCGAGGGCAAGTTCAAACGCAAGAAAAAGTCAGCCGACAAGCCAGTCCTCGCCATGAAACCCGGCGAAGTGGTCGTCAGCCGCCGCCTCTACCGTTCCGGCCAGAGCGAATACCTTATTAACGGTCGCGTCGGAAGGCTCCGCGACATCCAGGAAATGTTCATGGGAGTCGGCCTCGGCCCCGATTCCTACGCCATTATCGAACAGGGCCGCATCGGCCTGATCCTCTCTACCAAGCCGATGGAGCGCCGCGCCATCATCGAAGAAGCCGCCGGCGTCACGAAGTTCAAAACCAAGAAGCGCCTCGCCGAAGCCAAGCTGGAATCCTCGAAGGTCAATCTCTCGCGCGTGAACGATATTGTCATCGAAGTCGAAAAACAGCTCGGCTCCTTGAAGCGCCAGGCCTCCAAAGCGCGCCGCTACTCCGAGATCCGCGACCAGATGCGCAGCATTGTCCGCCAAATGCTGGCCGGAAAAGCGCGCGAACTGGACGCCGAAGCCGAACGCGTTGCGCGCCGGCTCGAAGAACTCACCGCCGCCGAATTGCAACGCGCCACCGCTATCCAGCAACAGGAAGGCGAGCAAGACCGCTTGAACCAGCGCATTTACGAGCTCGATGCCGAGATTCGCCAGAACCAGAATGTCCTGAATCTCACCGCGCTTGAAGTCGACCGCAGCGAGAATCGCATCGCCTTCAATCGGCAGCGGGCGGAAGAGCTAGCGGGGCGTCATGCGCAGGTCCACGCGGAATTCGAACAAGCCACGGCACAGGCCGCGGATTGCGAAGCGCGCAGCACTTCTCAAATTCAGGCCGTAACTCTGTTGCGCGAAGAATCCGGCAAACTCGTCGCTCGCGTGGAAGAGCTCGCGAAGCGCGCCGAATCCCGCGCCGCCCAAATTGCCGAATCCGAAACGCGCATTGAGACGCTGCGCCGCTCCGCTTCCGAAGCCGGTGAGAGCCTGCTTCACTTGCACGGCGAGCAGAAACAAGCTGAAGAAGCCCTCGTTCATCAAGCCGAAGCGTTACGCAAGCTCGAAGCTACCGAGCACGACGTGCTCGAAACTTCCATGCGCACGCGCGACGATGCCGACAACGCTGCGCACGACTTCGAATCCGCTTCCGCGCGCCTCAGCGTTTTGAAACAAAGCGCCGCGGAGCTCCAATCGAAAATCGCCGCGTTCCGCGAAGAACGCGATGCCGCCACCAAGCAAGCTGACGCGCTGCGCGATTCCCTCTCCGGAGTCCGCGCGCGCCACTCCACGCTCACGCAAATCCTGAACGACCGCTCCTACACCGCCGACGCGGTGCAGAAACTCTTTGCCGCCAATGAACGCGGCGGCGCTTCCAAAGGCTTCCACGCCGTCGGCGTCCTCGCCGATTACGCCGAAGTTGAGGAACAGCACGAAGCTGCTGTCGAGCAGTATCTTCGCGACGAGCTCGAATATGTTGTCGTGGAAACCTACGACCACGCCCGGGCCGGCGTCTCCATGCTGCGCGACGAAGTTGGCGGCCGCGCCACGTTCTTCGTCGACTCCCTGCGCAATCTCCGCCTCTCCTCCGAATATGAACCCATCGTCAATTTCCGTCTCGAAGACGGCATCATCTCGCGCCTCGACAAGCTCGTGGAATTTCGCGATCCACTCGGCGCGGCTGCCAAACAGTTTTTGCCCCGCTTGCGTTCTGCGTATCTGACCAACAGCACCGCCGCCGCCGAAAAAATGTCACGCGAAAATCCTCAATACGCCTTCGTTACGCCCGACGGCACTTGCTATCAGGGCCGCATGGTCACCGGCGGCCGTCCCGATGAGGTCGGCCCGCTGGGCATGAAGCGCGAACTTCGCGCCCTCGATGCCGAAGTCCTGCAACTCGAAAATGATATGGCCATGAAGCAGGCCACTCTTGAAGCGCTCGCCGCCGACTTGCTCGCCAGCGAGCAAGCGCTTGAGGAGATCGATTCGAAGCAGCGCGAAGTGGAACGCGAAGCCCTCTCCGCGACGCACCGCCACAACCACATGCAGAGCGAATTGGCGCGCCTGGGTCTCGAACTCAACGTCTGCCAGAACGAACTCTCGCGCATTCGTCACGACGTCGAGAACGCCCGCCAACGCGCCGAACGCGCCAAGCAGGAGCACGATGCCGCGGTTCTCACCCGCGCTGAAGCCGAAGCCGAAAGCGCGCGCCTTGCGGAAGACCTCGTGCAGCTGCGCGGCTCCATCCTGTCCGCGCAAAATGAACTAGCCACTGCCCGAGCCAAACTCGCCGCCATGAACGAGCGCCTCTCCGCCGCCGAAGCTCTCGCCGCTCGCCTTGCCGAAGAGCGCGCCGAACTTGAACGCCGCGAAACAGCTCTGTTGCAGCAAGCCACCTCGATCAGTGACGAAACCGCCGCCCTCGCCAAGCAAAGCGAAGAACTGGCAATGCAGCTAGAGGGTCTGCGCGGCGAAAAGCTTCGCCTCGAAGTCCGCCAGCGCGAGCTCGAACAGGAATGGGACGCCGCGCGCACCCGCGTCACGCAAATGGAAGATCATTTGCGCATGGGCCGCCAGTCGCTCCAGGAACTTCGCGAGCAGCGCGGCCACGCCGAAGTCGATCGCGCGAAGAACGACTCCGACCGCCAGCACCTGCGCGAAACGTGCATGAGCGAAGTCAACGCGCAGCCCGAAGATCTGATCGCCACGGAAGCGGCGTTCATGAGCGGCGAGGAATTGGCCGTCGCGGAAACGAACTACCGCGAAATGAAGCAGCGCATCGAAGCCATGGGCCCCGTCAACATGATGGCCCTGGAGGAATTCAACGAGTGCGAGCAACGCTTCACCTTCCTCACCCGTGAGCGCGACGACTTGCTGCAATCCATCGCCGACACCCAGCAAGCCATCGCCGAGCTCGACCAGGCCACCAAGGAAAAATTCGAACTGGCCTTCCACTCCATCAACAAGAACTTCTCCGAAGCCTTCCACACCATCTTCGGCGGCGGCATGGCGGAAATGCGCCTGACTGAGCCCGACAGCTCCGGCGACGCCGGCATCGACATCGTCGCTTCGCCTCCAGGCAAGCGCCTGCAAAACGTTCTCTTGCTTTCCGGCGGCGAAAAAGCCATGACCGCGCTCGCGCTGCTCATCGCCATCTTCCGTTATCAGCCGAGCCCCTTCTGCATCCTCGACGAAGTAGACGCGCCTCTCGACGAAGCCAACGTCGGACGCTTCACCCGCCTCATCGGCGACATGAGCGGGCAAACGCAATTCATCATCGTCACCCACAACCGCAAGACCATGGAAATGGGCAGCGTTCTCTACGGCGTCACCATGCAGGAACCCGGCGTCTCCAAACTCGTCAGCGTCCGCTGGGAAGGCTCCGAAGCCCCCGCGCCCAAACACAAGACCGCGACCGCCTCCGCCGCATAGAAACGTTGCGCATCGTACAATTTGGAAGTGGCACGGCAATCTCGCAAGAGATTTTCGCGGCTTGCTTCAAAAACTTTCGCACAAATTTCCACCGCTCGCCGCTTTGACTTCGCGTTCCGCTGCGCTAGAATGCATCTCACTCAGTCGGGGGAACGTGCTCTGTGTCTGCGAGTCCTGCAACGCGAGTCATTCGAGAAACGCAATTCACCGGTCTAACACCAGCCGCACGCGGCAAGGTCCGCGACATCTACGATCTCGGCGACAAACTCCTCATTGTCGCCACCGACCGCCTTTCCGCCTTCGACGTCATTCTCCCCACGCCGATTCCCGACAAAGGCCGCGTCCTCACGCAACTTTCCCTCTTCTGGTTCAACTTGCTAAAAGACGTCATCCCCAATCACGTCGTGAGCGCCACGGATTTCCCCGCCCCCTTCGATGCCTTCAAGGACGATCTCGCCGGCCGCTCCATGGTCGTGCGCAAAACGCGGCCCCTGCCCATCGAGTGCGTCGTTCGCGGCTACGTTTCCGGCTCCGGCTGGAAAGACTATCGCGTCACCGGAAAAATCTGCGGCATTGACCTGCCTGCGGGCCTGCAGGAGTCTGACCGCCTTCCCGAACCCATTTTCACGCCTGCCACCAAGGCAGTCACCGGCCACGACGAAAACATCCCGTTCGAAGAAGCCGTCGCGCTAATCGGCAAGGAACTCGCCGAAAAAGTTCGCGCCGTCAGTCTGGAGCTTTATCGCCGCGCCGCCGCCTACGCCGAACCCCGCGGCATCATCCTCGCCGACACCAAATTCGAATTTGGCCTCCTCAACGACCATCTCCTCTGGATCGACGACGCCCTCACGCCCGATTCCTCCCGCTTCTGGCCCGCCGCGCACTACAGCCCCGGCGGCCCGCAGTCTTCTTTCGATAAACAATTTGTTCGCGACTATCTCGAACGGATGCGCTGGCCCAAAACCCCCCCTGGCCCCGAGCTTCCGCCCGAAGTTGTCGCTGCTACGCGCGCCAAGTACCGGGAAGCCTATCGCATCCTGGCCGGGCGCGAATTGGATTAGCAAGCCGGGCCCTCACAAAGCAAAAAACTAGCGGAGAGTGCCAACGTGAAAGACCAATTGGAAGGGCTCGTCAATCAAATGGTGGAGCGGGGGATTCTGTTCGATGAGGCCGTCGGCGAATTCGAAAAGCGTTTCATCAAGCGCGTCCTGGACCGCACCGCTGGTAACCAGTCCCGCGCCGCCCAGCTCCTGGGCATTCACCGCAACACCCTGAGCCGCAAGATCGATGTCTACAAGCTCGATTCGAACGGCCACCGCCGCCACGCGCGCTGAACGGCGTCAGCATTTCTCCTGGAAAACCAAAACGGCTCTCCGGTATCACCGGAGAGCCGTTTTTCTGAATAGCGCGAAAAAAAGGAAGGCTTGCTCTAATCCCCACTCGGCTTCTTCGCCGCCGGCTTCCTCACGGGCGGCTTCTTCGGCGCGCCCTTCTCCTTCGGAATGTCTTCCACCTTCACTTTGGCCTTGTCCCAATGAAGGAAAAACGCCGGATCCGGATCGTAAGCAACTAGCGTCCCCGTAAAATGGATCGCGCCGTCCTTCTCCACACGCGCCGCTTCCGGCTGACCCACAACCTTTACATCCATATTTGGCGTCGTGGCCGCGTCAAACTCCGCGTCGCTCGTAACGAACGCAATCTTCAAGACGATAGCGTCTGTTCCAGGCACAATTTCAATCACCTTTCCGGGCACTTCCGGGAATTCCAAGCCGCAAGACGCGAACCACGTCAGTTTCCCCTTGTCGCCGCCCGCCTTCAAGTCCGTGATCACCGACGCGATCGTCATGTCCTTTTGCGCGGCTGTGAGGTCTGCGGCGCTGGGAATCGAATAGCTTCCCGGCCGATCCACCGAGCTGCCTGCCAGTTGCAGCAGTTCATTCAGCTCCGCATCCGTAAGGCTGTCGCAGACGGTCCCGCCCTGATAATTCAGGATAAGCTTGCGCAGGTAATCCTTCACCTTGGCCGATTGCGCTTGTGTCGCGCTCTTGGCCGTAACCGCTCGGGCAATCGACCAGAAGGCATCCATCTGTTGCGGTGGGTTCAGACACATATAGGCAAGGCCGAGTCGATAGCTCGAGATCGCGTCATCGGGATTCAGCGCCAGCACCGCCTTGTAGTCTGCCACGGCGCTCGTACAATCCTTGGTGATAGAAGCCGCCTGCGCAGCAACGCCATTCAGGAAGACCTTGAATTGCGTCAGCTGTTTCGTCCAAGCATCATCCGCCACGTTGTCCGGCTTCTTCACATCACCCATGGTCTTCAAAGCTGCGGCCGCAGCATCCTCGGCGGCCTTCGCAGCCACGGGGTCCACCCCGGCGGTCTTCGGCTGTTCCGTGATCCACGTGCCGTATGCGGCTACATGGCTGTAATACGCATTAAAGCGCGTCAACGCATCCACCTTATCGCCGAGGCCCGCCAGCTTATCGGCGCTCTCGATCATCTTCGCGTAGTTCTTCTGCGCGCTGTACGCCTGGTAGTAAAGCGGATAAATATAGGAGAGCAGTTCGGAATTCGGATATTTCGCGATAAAATCGTCCGCGCACTTGATGACCGTCGCCGGAACTTTCTCCGCCGCGCAGGCCTGTTCCGCGTTGTACTCCGCCTGCGTGTACTTCGGCGCCTTGCTGACGCCCGCGGCATCCTGGGTCGCCGCAGCCGCCTGTGCGTTGGCCTTCACCGCATTCCCGAGCAGCAGGCAAAGCACCGCAACCATCGCGAGCCCCGTCATTCTTCGTGTTCCATTCATTCCCATTTCTCCTCGCTCCACCACTAAGCCTGGATTTATTCCGGTACACCCCGGAATGCTTCGCCGGGAATCGCTCTGATTCGGAAAACCTTGGGATTATAGGAAAAGCGGCCCCACGTCCGCAAGGCGTTACACGGTATTGATTTCATGTCTGAGGATATTTCTCCGTGCAGCCGGCGGCCTCTAGTCCATTTCCCCGCTGAGCTGGGGGAACCCAAGTACTGCCGAAAACTCTAATGATAGGATGAGTGTCGCACAAAAAGAGTGGCCCCTACGAGGAAGAATTCTGATGGCGGCAATAAATACAACAAATGCGGAACTCCCGGAAGAGGCCCCGCTTTCCGGCCAGGTGGCGCTGGTCACCGGCGCCAGCCGCGGCATCGGCCGCGCCATTGCGCACCGCCTCGCTTCGCTCGGAGCCGCCGTGGCGATTTGTGGTCGCGATCGCGCGGCACTCGCGGGCACTGCGGATTTGCTCGCCAAGTCCGGCGTGCGCATCTTTTCCCAGCTTGCCGATGTGACGATCCCTGCCGACGTCACCAGCCTCGTCGCCAAGACCGAAGCCACCCTGGGCCCCATCACCATCCTTGTGAATAACGCCGGAATCGGTCTCTTCGGCCCGGCTCACGAAAAATCCGAAGCCGATTGGGATCGCGTCCACAACTCCAATTTGAAAAGCGTCTTCCTCGTTTCCCGCGCCGTTGTGCCCTCCATGATCCGCCGCGGCTCCGGCGACATCATTAACATCAGTTCGCTCGCGGGCAAAAACACTTTCGCCGGCGGCGGAATCTATTGCGCCTCCAAATGGGGCGTCATCGGCCTCACCGGCTGCATGGCCGAAGACCTCCGCGATCACGGAATCCGTGTCAGCGTCATTTGCCCCGGCAGCACCGTCACGGAATTTTCCGGCCGCGCTCCCAAGGACAGCTCGAAAGCCCTGAGCCCCGAGGACGTAGCCCATGCGGTGGCTACCATCGTCACCCAGGGCCCGCGAAGCTTCATCAGCGAAATCCACGTGCGCCCGCTGCGCAAACCCTGATCGCGAATCGCCTGCGCGACACCCCTATTTTCCTCTTGACACTAGTCGTTATAACGACTATAATTCCCGTCGTGACCTCGCGCTACAGGCCTTCCCGGCCCCCAGCTTCCCTGGAGAGCCGTGTCTTCGTCGCCCTTTTGCAAGCTGCCGACACCCTCAGCCAGGACGCCGAGCAGCTCGTCAAAGCCGCCGGCCTTACCGGCGCTCAATACAATGTCCTCCGTATTCTTCGCGGCGCCGAGCCCGCCGGCCTGCCCTGCAGCGGCATCGGTGACCGCATGATTTCTCACGACCCGGACATAACCCGCCTGCTCGACCGCATGGAAAAGCGCGGCCTCATTACCCGAGAACGGCAAACCGACGACCGCCGCGTCGTAAAAACGCGCATTACGCCGCAAGGACTCAGCCTGTTGAAAACGCTCGACCAGCCGATGCACGATCTTCACAAGCGCCAATTCCGGCACATGCGGAATTCGCGCCTGAAAACTCTAGGCACCCTGCTGGAGGAAGTTCGCGACGGCAAAAAGGGATAGCCAAAATTTTGGGATGAATTTCGAAAGCAAACTCGCAAATTGAATCAAACAAAAAAAGGAGAACGAATCATGGGAACCAATTTCACTCGCATCGCACTCGCCGCCGGGCTGGCCGCAGCTCTGTCGCTGCCTGCCGCCGCTGCCACTACCAACTGGCAGATCGATCCACAGCATTCTTCCGCGCAGTTTTCCGTGCGCCACATGGCGATCTCAACCGTCCGAGGAGCCTTCAACAAAGTGACTGGCACGATCGCGCTCGACGACAAAGACATCACCAAGTCCACCGTCGACGTCGCCATCGACGTCACCACCGTCGACACTCATGAGCCGAGCCGCGACAACGACCTCCGCAGCGACAAGTTCTTCGACGTGGCCCACTTCCCCACCATGACTTTCAAATCCAAGAAGGTCGAGCAGCTCGCTCCTGGCAAACTCAAAGTCACTGGCGACCTCACCATCCGCGGCACCACCAAGGAAGTTGTCCTCGATGTGGAAGGTCCCACGGCTCCCATCAAAGATCCCTGGGGCTTTCAGCGCTCCGCCGCAAACGCCACAACTAAAGTCAACCGCCAGGATTTCGGCGTGAAATGGAACGCCACCCTCGACAACGGCGGCGTGGTTGTGTCCGACGATGTTTCCATCTCCATCGACGTTGAAATGGTGAAGAAGGACAAGTAAGCCGCTCGCTCCAATTGTGTACAGCATTCCAAAGTGATGCGGACGACGGACATGCACCGCCCGCGTCACTTCCTTCATCTAATGAGTCAACGGAAGGAACCAGGAACATGACCATTCAAAAGTCAGCCGCAACAGACCACCCGGTTCACGATTTCATTCTCGAGCGCTGGAGTCCGCGGGCCTTCTCACCGAAGCCCGTCTCTCACGACGTGCTTCGCAGTCTCTTCGAAGCCGCTCGCTGGGCGGCCTCAAGCTACAACGATCAACCATGGTCGTACCTCGTGGCCACCAAGGACGACACACAAAATTTCTCGAAAATGGTCGGTGTCTTGATGGACATGAACGCCGCTTGGGCGAAAAATGCCCCGGTTTTGGCCATCTCCATCGCGCGCCAGAATTTCAAGCACAATGGCGCGCCCAATCGCGTCGCCCTTCACGATGTTGGCGCGGCAAACGCGCAATTGACAATGGAAGCCACCTCACGCGGCCTCCTCGTACATCAGATGGCAGGCTTCGATCAGGGCAAAGCGCGCGAAGTCTTCGGGATTCCGCAAGGCTGGGAGCCCGTTTCCGCCATAGCCATCGGCTATCCCGGCGACCCACAGACACTCCCGGAGAAATTGCGGGAGCCCGAGTTGGCCCCCCGAACACGCAAGCCGCTCAGCGAATTTGTCATGACCGGCCATTGGGGGCATACTGCTCCTTTCCTTTCGAAGTAATTGGAGATAGCGGACCAGCCCTCGCAATGCATCGCACACTCGAGTTCCTTCTCCATCATGGATATGTAGTCGTGCTTGCATGGGTTTTTGCCGAGCAACTCGGGCTTCCCATTCCTTCCATGCCACTGTTGCTGGCCGCCGGTGCCCTTGCCGGCACGGGCCGCATGAGTTTTTTTGCCTCTCTTTTTTATGCCGTCCTCGCGGCTGTGGCGGCGGACTTCATCTGGTATCAGCTTGGCCGCCGCAAAGGCATCAAAGTCCTCCAACTCCTTTGCAAAATTTCGCTCGAACCGGATTCTTGCGTTCGCCGCACTGAGGGAGTTTTCGCCAAGGAGGGCGCCCGCTCACTGCTCCTCGCCAAGTTTATTCCCGGTTTGAGCACCGTGGCCCCCCCTCTTGCCGGCATCTTTCACATGCGCGCAAGGCGTTTTCTTTTCTTCGATGTTATGGGCTCAACGATCTGGGCGGGCACGTTTCTTGGACTCGGTTTCGTGTTCAGCGGCCAGATCGAGCGCGTCGCTGAATACCTTGCCTCTTTCGGCGGCTGGCTCCTGGTTTTTGTCGTGGCTGCTCTGGCGGCCTACATCGGCTACAAATTTGTCGCGCGCCAGCGCTTTCTCCGTGAGCTGCGCATCGCGCGCATTACCGTGGATGAACTGAAGGAAAAAATTGATGCCGGCGAAGAACTCGTCATTGTCGATCTCCGCCATTCCGTCGATTTCGAAGCCGAGCCCGAAACCATTCCCGGCGCCTTCCGCATGGACGCCAAGGAGCTTGAGGAGAAGGACGATCGTCTCCCGCGCGATCGCGAAGTCATTCTCTACTGCACTTGACCCAACGAAGCCACCAGCGCCCGTGTGGCGCTGCTCCTCAGAAAAAAAGGCATTAAGCGCATCCGCCCGCTCCAGGGCGGCCTCGAGGCCTGGCGCGACCGCGGCTACCCCCTCATCACCGCTGTGCTCAAGTAATCGATCAAAACGCGCCCCTGACTCAGCCCCGGCGCGCCTTTTTTCGCGGATCCCTTTGAGTTGAGAAACTCTCTCCCTAAAGTCGCGGCAGCACAATCCCGCTCTGCGACTGGTACTTCCCCTTCTTATCCTTGTAACTCACTTCGCATTCTTCGTCCGACTCGAAGAAAATCACCTGGCAGAGCCCTTCATTCGCATAAATCTTCGCCGGTAGCGGCGTGGTGTTGCTGATTTCCAGCGTCACAAACCCTTCCCACTCCGGTTCGAACGGCGTCACATTCACGATGATCCCGCAGCGCGCATACGTGGACTTGCCAACGCAAATCGTCAGTACGTTCCGCGGTATCCGGAAATACTCCACCGACCGCGCCAGCGCAAACGAATTCGGCGGAATCAGGCACACGTCGCTTTTGATGTCCACCAGCGACCGCGCGTCGAAATGTTTTGGATCGACAATCGTCGAATTCACATTCGTAAAAATCCGGAACTCGTCCGCAACGCGGATATCGTAACCATACGACGACACTCCGTAACTGATCACTCCCTCGCGCACCTGCCGGTCCGTGAACGGCTCGATCATCTTGTGCTCCAGCGACATGCGCCGGATCCAGCGGTCTGGCTTAACGGCCATCCATTCCTCCCGATCTCTTTCCAGATTGTGCTTTTGTTGCGAACCGCTGCGAACAAACTTCAGAATTGCTCGCTTAAAAGACGTTCAGTGTAGATGACCCTTCACGTCTTGACAACCCGCGCCGCACCCTCTAGCATCTGCCCACGTATTCTTCGGAGGCTTGAGTGATTAAGCTGGACATCGTAAACGCCGTCGTCGTCGCCACGAACATCAGCCGCACCAAGGCCGAGCAGGCCGTCGAAACCGTTTTCGAATCTCTGAAGCAGGCTATGGGCCGCGGCCAGCGCATCGAGCTTCGCCGCTTCGGCGTCTTCAGCGTCAAGCCCCGCAAAACCGGCATCGGCCGCAATCCGCGCACCGGCGAAGAGGTTAACATTCCTCCCGGCAAAGCCGTGCGTTTCAAACCAGGCAAAGAGCTGCAAGGCATCGAGGGCACCGGCAAGAAGGTGGACTAGCCTCGCTGCGCTGGGCGTTCGAACAGAATTCTCCCGGTCCCTCAGACATTTCGTGAACCCACCGCCTCCAGAAGACCCGCGCAGCACCATTCCTATCAACATCGATTGGCGCGCCGTTCCCTCCGCCGATTTCTATTACACCTCTCGCCCCCGCCTGCCGCGGAAAATGCTCATCATCGCCTGCATCCTCTTCTTCCTCACGCTCTGCACCTGCCTCGCTGCGGGCACGCAGTTCGCCGTCGCCTTCGCTAACAATCAATCCGCCTCTCTCGACGAATTTTTTCGCGCCTTTAAGCTCTTCTACCAGCATCCCGCCGGTCTCGCCGCCGGCTTCCCTTTCGCACTCACCTTGCTGACTATTCTTCTGGCCCACGAGCTCGGCCACTTCTTCGCCTGTCGCTATCATCACATCCGCGCCACTTATCCCTTTTTCATTCCTTTCCCCTCGCTCATCGGCACTTTCGGCGCGTTCATCCTCATTCGTTCTCCGATTCGAACGACGCGAGCCCTTTTCGATGTCGGCGCTTCCGGCCCCTTTGCCGGCTTCGTACTCGCCATTCCCGCGCTCGCCTACGGTGTTCTCCACGCAAAAATCGTTCCTGGCCTTGCAGACACAAACACTGACAACCTCGTCTTCGGCATGCCGCTGCTGCTCCGTTATTTTGCCGCCGCTCTTCATCCCGGAGTCTCAGCTGGCACTCTCTTGATTCATCCCATCGGCCGCGCCGCCTGGGTGGGCCTCTTCGCCACCTCCCTCAATCTCCTCCCCGCCGCCCAGCTCGACGGCGGCCACATCCTCCGTTCACTCAGTCCCCGCCTGCACCGCGCGATGTCCATCCTCGTCCCTATTTCTCTCGTTTTCCTGGGGCTCTTCCATTTCTGGCAAGGTTGGTATATCTGGGGCGGTTTACTTTTCGTTATCCGTTTTCTTCGGATCGCGCCCATCTACGATCCCACGCCGCTCGACTCCGCTCGCCGCTGGGCCGCGCTTTGCGCCTTGCTCGTCTTCCTCCTCTCCTTCATGCCCGCGCCCTTCTACTTTTCTTGAACTTCTCATTGACCACTTGGAAACTCCGGTTATGATGCCTTCCATCTGCCGGCGCGAAGCCTCGCGGCAGCCACACAATGCCACCACTTCTCCGCACCCTCCGATTCCGCGATCTGTTGCTCCTCTTCGTCGGCTCGGTCATCGGTTCCGGAATCTTTCGCGCCCCCGGCCCCCTTCTTCGCCAAGTCGATGGCTCCGTCGGCCTGGCTCTCCTGGTTTGGACCGCCGGCGGCGTCCTCTCTTTGCTCGGCGCACTCACCTACGCCGAGCTCGCCGCCTCCAACCCCGAAGCCGGCGGCCTCTATTGCTACATTCGCGATGGCTTTGGCCGCATGTCGGCCTTCTCTTACGGCTGGTGCCTCTTTCTCGTCATTGCCAGCGGCTCCGTAGCTGCTCTCGCGCGCGTTTTCAGTGAATACCTTTCAAAAATAATTCCGCTCTCTCCCATCGGCCAGACCATCGTTGCTGTCGTCATGATCGCCATCGTCACCGCCGTAAACGTCTGGGGCACGCGCAAAAGCTCCGACCTTCAGAACTGGACCACGCTGATCAAAGTCGGCATCATCGTGCTCCTCAGCGCTGTGCTCCTTTCCATCGGTCATCACGCCCGCGAAATTCCCGCTGCCCTGGGCGTCACGCAGCACGGCTTCGGACTGTGGTCCAATTTCGGCCTGGCCATGATTGCTGTTCTCTGGGCCTATGAAGGCTGGCAATTCGGAACCTACAGCGCCGGCGAGGTCATTGATCCGCAGAAGAATTTCCCCCGCGCCTTTCTCGCTGGTTCGCTGATTCTTGTCGGCCTTTATCTTCTCGCCGTAGTTGCTTACCTCTTCGCTCTCGGTCCCGCTGGCATGGCCGCCAGTGACACTATCGCCGCCACCGCCGTCGGAGCGGTCCTCGGCCCCTGGGCCGGCAAAGTGATCGCCCTCACCATTTTGATTTCTACCTTCAGCGCCGCTAACAGCGTCCTGCTGACCGCGCCACGCGTCTTCTACGCTATGGCCAACGACAATCTCTTCTTCAAGAAACTCGCCGAAGTCCATCCGCGTTTTCAAACGCCAGCCGCCGCTATCGTCGGCCTGGGCGTATGGTCCTGCGTCCTGGTTTCTGCGGGTGAACTGGGCTCGTTCAAGAAATTAATCGAAGGCGTGATTTTTATCGGCTGGATTTTCTACGGTCTCGGCGCCGCGGCCATCTTTCCTATCCGCCGCGCCTCACAAGGCATTCCCATTCCCTACCGCGTCCCTGGATTTCCCTGGACGCCAATCGTCTTCGTTCTCGCCGCGGCAGCCATCGTTGGCAACGCTATTTACGTCGCGTTCCTCGACCCCGACCAGTTCAAAAATCTTACCGCCGCGCTCGTTATCCTGCTTCTCGGCCTTCCCGCCTATTTCTTCTGGCGAAAACGCGCCGCCTGATTTTGCACGTCTCCGTTTGTGCTTCTTTGTTTTGGTTCTGTTGCTAGTTCTGTGTAGGGTCGCGCTTCAGCGCGACCTGTCGCGGTCAGGCCGCGCCAAGCTTGTCAGCCGCCATCTGCCTTCTTTTCAAAAGAATCTAATCCTGAGGTATTCCTTTACCCAACATTCTCAGCGCCACCTCCCGCGCTTGCTGCGCGCGGGCGCTCGCCGTCCCTTGTGGCTCAAGTTTCAGATACGCTTCAAGATTTTGGACTTGTTCGCGGAAATTCTTTCTTTTCGCGTTCACGTCCGCCCGCACCAGGTACGCGTCCGCGTATCCAGGCTTTCGCAGCAGCGCTTCCTCTGCGCTTTTTTCCGCTTCGTCCAGCCGGTTCAGCGCCAGCAGTGCCATACCCAGGATGACGTGTCCTTCCGGCGCATTTGCATCCACTTCCAATCCCCTTCGCAGAATCGCCTCCGCTTCGCTCGCTTTGCCTTCCCGGTACAACAGATAGCCGAAACCAAACTGTGCCGGAGCGAATCTTCCCTTGCTCAAGTCAATCGCCGCCTGGAACGCTTGCCTCGCCTCCTCCATGCCTCCCAGATGAACCTTCGCCATGCCAAGCTGCGACAGTGCTTCGTAAAACCCGGGAAACACTTTGATCGCTTTTGTGAAGTGGTTGACGCTCCCGGCCGAGTCGCTCCTCCCCATGCACTCCATCCCCATTTGGTATTCTTCCCGCGCCTTCTCAGGGATCTTCAATTCGCGCACGGATACCGTGTACTTGCTCTGCTGCGGCGCAGTCCATCTCACTGGCCTCAGATAAAGTATTAATTTCAGGGATGGCCCCTCCAGTTGTTCTTTCGTGCGAACAGGATCGAAGCCGGATTCCTCTACGTTGATTTCGTAGCTGTTCGGCGGAAGCCCAGCCACTTCAAAATGGCCGTCATAATCCGTCAATATGCTCCGAAATACCCCCGCGGCATGGGACTTGATCGTCAGCGCCACTTGGCTCAACGTTCGGTTGTCCCCCTGCGACAGCACCGTCCCGGAAATCGTCCCGGTTGGCTCCGTCACCTCGGAACTCTGCGCATTAGCGTTGGGGATGCAGCTCGTCAGTACAAGGTTCAGGAAAAGTATTGGCAGGAATTTCGCCCGCTGGAAGAGCTTCTCGGGTTTACACACTTCGAACTGCATCTCGACCTGCTGCTCATTCTTGGGGCTGGCCCTCGGCGCAGTTCGCGGTTGCGTGAGAAATTCCGGACGAACGCTCTACCACTTCCTTCAGTCGCTGGATGACTGCAAGTGTGGTTTCGACAGCGCCGCCGGTGCACCATTTCCCCTGACTGCCAACCGCCGTGCACCAAGCAATCTTCTGCTACGGGAAACCCCGTTGTCTGTCTCCTTCTGTACAATGCACACGTCATGCCAAGAAACACGTTGCCTCATTTCCACCGCAAGCTCTTGCAAACAAAAAGAAAATCAATTTGCATCAGCTCGGTCTACTTTTCAAAACTGTCTCATCCAGCGACACCCTGTGCTATCGTGGCTCACTTTGAGATTTGCAGGCACTCCGTTCCCAATCTCACTTAAGGAGATTTCCCATGCGGAGACTTACCGCCTCCCTCTTGATTCTCCTTTGTCTCGCAGCAACCTCGGCCGCTCCTCATCCCGGTGAGCTATCAAAAAAGTTTGTCGGCGCCTGGCGCTTGGTCTCCATCCAGGGGAATTCTCCCGGCCGCCCCAACTTCTATGACCGTCCCACCGGCCTCATCATGTACGACCCTTCTGGCCATATGGGCGTCAACATCAACCTCAAAGCGGATCGCAAGCCTTTTGCGCCCTATACAAAAGGGTTGCTCAACGCAACCGCCGATGAAAAGGCTGCCGCCTTTGACAGTTATGCGGCCTATTTCGGCACCTTCACCGTCGACCCCAAAGCCGGCACCGTCACCCACCACTTGGAAGGCAATCTCATTCCCGGCCGCCAAGGCACTGACAACGTCCGCTGGTTCGAGTTCCAAGGGGACGACCGCCTCTTACTCACTCCCGTGGAAGACGGCAAAGGAGGTGTCCTCGCTCGTAAGGACGCCACCTTCCGCCTTCTCTGGGAACGCCTCAAGTAACCTATTGCCTACTCGTACCTCAGCGCAATCACCGGATCCACTCGTGTCGCCCGCCGCGCCGGGATGTAGCAAGCAGCCAGCGCCACCATCGTCAGCAGCGCCGCCACTGCAATCATCGTCAGCGGATCGTTGGCATGCACGTCAAAGAGCATCGAACTCAAATAGCGCATCACCCCCAGTGCCACTCCGATGCCCACGCTGGCTCCAACAATCGCCAGCACAATTCCCTCCCGCAAAACCAGCTTCAGCACGCTTTCCGGTTGCGCCCCAAGCGCCATGCGAATTCCAATTTCGCGGGTGCGCCGCGAAACTTCATACGAAAGCAGTCCGTACAATCCCACGCTCGCCAGCACCAGCGCCAGCAAACCAAAGAAGCCCGACAGCCGCGCCACCAGCCGCTCCTGAAATAGCAGCCGGTCGATTTGCTGCGATTCCGTTTTCACGTCGAAAAGCGGCAAGTTTGTATTTACCTGCGCCACGGCTTCACGTATCGCAGGAAGAATGGTCTGCGGATCGGCCGCGGTGCGCAATTCAAACGAAGCTCCCCCGGCGCTCTGCGGCGTGTACATCATGGCGTGAATCTCTCGCCGCAGGCTGTTGTATTTCGCGTCGCGTACGACGCCCACGATTTCGTAGCCGGGATTCGCCGGGTCGTTTGCGTCTCCCGGCGATTCCCCGAATCGCTTACCCAGCGCATTCTCCTTGCCGAGGTATTTCTCGACGAATGCATGATTCACAATCACCGGAGTCGGCGCCGAAGTAGGAGTCGCTCCGTTATTCGAAGCGGACAGCGCGAAGTCGGAGGCATTGAAGCTGCGGCCCGTTAGAAATGGAATGTGTAGCGTTTCAAAGAAATTGGGTCCGACGCCAAGTACGTCCGCTTCGGATTGCTGATCTTGAGGCGTTCCAGGCCAGTGAAAGACCGTAATCATCAACCCGCCGCTCAACAGCGGCCCCATCGAATAGCTGACCGACTTCACTCCCGGCGTCTCAGCCAGCCGGCCCTGCAAATCGCGATAGAAACTGTCGACCTGCGCTCCTTTGTAACCGACCAATTCCGGATTGATCCCAAAAATCAGGATATTGTGGGAATCGAATCCAACGTCGATGTTCCGCAGATTCGCGAGCGAGCGCACCAGAAGCCCGGCGCCCACCAGTACCACGATCGCCAGCGCCACCTGCGCCACTACCAGCGCGTTGCCAATGCTGAACCATTTCCCGCCAGCATGCCCCGACCTCGTCGAGCTTCCCTCTCCTTCCTTCAGCGCTGGCGTCAAATTCACGCGCGAGCCGCGAAAAGTCGGCGCGATGCCGAAAAGAATTCCCGTCAACAGTGAAACCGCCGCGGTGAATCCGAGGACACGCAGGTCGACACCCGTCACGAATCCCAGTGGACGCGCCTGGTTGCTCGACACAAACGAAATGATCGCATGGGTTCCCCAGTACGCGAACAGAATCCCCAGCGCCCCGCCCAGCACCGAGAGCATTATGCTTTCCGTCAAAAGCTGCCGCACCACCCGCGCCCGGCCCGCACCCAGTGCAAGTCGCACCGCCATCTCCTTCTGCCGCGCGGCCGCCCGCGCGAGCATCAATCCCGCGACGTTCGCGCATGCAATTAGCAAAATTATTCCCACGGCGAGCATCAGGACGTACAGAGGATTGGTGTACTGCGTACGGCTGCCGGTCAAGCCGCTCTGCGCGGGTACAAACGTGATCTCCGGATTATCGTCGGCCCTGGATAGCGTCGCCGGCGTACTTGCCGAGCGCGGGCCTTCCGCTGGCGTTGCTCCTGGCGGGGCCTGAGTCATCACCCGCTGGCTCGGCGTTGCTTGCGGCGACGGAAGGCTTGGCGGAGTTCCACCGCCGGCAGGTGCTGGCCCTCCAACGCTCGCTATTTGCCGTCGAACGATGGCGTTGCCGCCTGTCGGCGCTCCCGGCCGAGGGGCTGGCCCTCCGCCCGCCTCCCCGGCATGGAATATCGGTACGGATCCATGCAGCATCTCGTTGCGGAAGAGGCTGCTCACAACTGCTTGCGCCTGCGCCAGAGGTGTTCCCGGTTTGAGCCGCCCAATGATCGTCAGCCACCAGAACGCCGCATCCGCCTGACGGTTTTGCCACCGGAAGGGACCGCTAGTGGAAATGCGTTGACCATCGGAAAGCGGCAGCCAGACGTCGTAATCGCTGCCCGGAGTAATCCCCGTGAATCGCTGTTCGGCCACACCCGCAATCGTAAAGGCAACGCCGTTCAGCTCAATTGTGCGCCCGACGATGTCGCGGGACCCGCCAAAGGCGCTCTGCCAGTAGCCATAGTTCAGCACCGCGACCGGTGCAGCCGACGGCGTGTCATCCGCCGTATCGAGCAGTCGGCCTATGGCTGGCCTCAGTCCCATTGTGCGGAAGAAGTCGCCGGAAACGAGTTGGCCGTTGACAACCGTTGCCGGGCCGTTCCCCGTCAAATTCATTCTCCCTGAATTGGCGAACGCAGCCGTCCCCGAAAAGACATTCGCTTGTGCTATTTCGTGAAACATCGGTTCGGAGAACGAGCAGCCCGACGGATTTCCAGAGGGATTCCCAGTGCCGAAACGCAGATTGGACGTGCAATCTCCCGCAGTCAAGTACCCGTGTGTGTCGGGGGGTTTGCGCGCGCCCCACTTCAGCAGCACCAGTTGCGACGGTTTCTCCACCGGTAGCGACCTCAGCATGACCGCATCAATCAAGCTGAAAATCGCCGTGTTTGCGCCAATGCCCAATGCCAGCGTGAGAATCGCAACTGCCGCAAAGCCCGGAGATTTGCGTAGCACGCGGAGCCCGTAGCGAATATCCTGCAGCAACTGCTCCAACCAAACGAAGCCCCACGCATCCCGCGTCACTTCTTCCGCCACGCCCACATTCCCAAATTCCCGCCGCGCCGCCGCCCGCGCTTCCTTCTTCGTTTGCCCCGATTCCATGGCTTCGCGCTCCGCCAGCGTCAAGTGCGCCTGTATCTCTTCGCTGAGTTCTTTGTTCCGTTTCTCTCGCCGCCATAGCGGGAATCTCATAGTTCACTCTCCTTCTCCGCCGGATTCAGAATCCCTGCAATCGCCGTTTTCACTCTCTCCCACCGAGAGCGTTCCGAAATCAGCTGTTTCTTTCCGCTCTTCGTAAGCCGATACACCCGCAGCCGCGGTCCCATCTCCGAAGCCTTCCATTCCGCCGCGATCCACCCCTTGCGCTCCAGCCGGTGAAGTGCCGGATAGAGCGACCCGGTGTCCACTTTCAGAATTTCACCCGAATTCGTGCGAATGGCCTTGCTCAGGGCATAGCCGTGCCGCGGGCCTCATTGCAGCGTCTGCAATATCAACAGGTCCAGCGTTCCCTGTAAGATTTCCGTCCGGTTTCGATACCTGGTTTTAGTTGCCGTCATGCCTGTAGGTAGACGCGCTTCCTAGCTGTAAGTAGGACGCCTACATACTACCAAAGGTGAGCAATGGAAAATAGTTCAGGTCATCCCGCCTGGCTGGGTGGTGAAACGCGTTACGTCAGTTTTCAAAGTCTGTTAAGCGGCATATGAATCCCCATCCGCCGCCAAGTTCGCTGAGGGCCAGCATCAGTTCATTTCTGCCCTTTTTCAACGGAAGATAAACGGCGTCGTTTTCCGGGTTAATGATTCCAAGAAATCCTGGGTCCCGAAAACTCTGCGCGCTTCGCCCACGATAGAGAATCTTTCCGTTCAGGAACACGCTGACGTCGTCGCTATAGCCGATCTCCAGCCTTTTCACCTGCTCGCGGTCCGACTCGATCGTGGTCCGTGCATACAAGACCTTCATCCCCGGCTGTGGCTGCAGCCGCGTCGAGAAGTCGCTTTGAAAAGTCACCCGCGGATGCGGCGCCTCGCGATAGCGATACAGGACCACAAATCCCGGCGCCTCCGCCTCCACATCCTGCCAATGGATGGCATCGCTCTCCGGACGCGTGAGCGCACGCTCCAGATTCCGCTCCAGCCCATCGTACGATGGCGAGATGCTCCACTTCGTGAGAATGTTACGCAGCATCGCAGGAAGATGCCGCTGCCAGGGGGCGTCGGGCGTCGTCCGTACCTCGAAATTCGAGAAGTACGTTTCTCCCGTCAGCGTGAACAGGGCCAGCTGCCCTTTCTGAACCCCGCTTTTCAGATCGTCCATCACCAGCGCGGGTTTATCCATGTCCTTAACGTAGAGCTTGGCTTGCGCGCCCGTAACTTCCAGGCGCATATGGAACCATTCGCCTTTGGGTATATCGACGGCGCCGGTAAAACCGGGCCCGTTGAAGATTTGCCAGTTGCGCCCGGCGTGGAGAACCGGCGTGTACTGCATGGCATCCGGAAGGCCGGACTTGTGCTGGCGGAGATAAATCTCTTCATAGTTCGCCCCATCGCCGTCAATGCGCACGTCTAAGCCGAAAAAACCCCGGATTGCCGGAGTGGCCACGTCCACATCGATGACGCCGTCGCGCATTTCAAAATCTTTGACGACCGCGGCGCCCCCATCGATAAGCAAACATTTGCGGCCTTGATATTCGGCCAGCTTGGCTTGTCCTTGCAGGTCCCATCTCGGCGAGTCCGCGGGAAGGCTCAGCGTCTGTGGCGTTTGCGAATAGGCTGCGGACGCAAAGAAAAAAACAAGCGCACAAACGACGAGATATCGAACCATAGCTTTCCTCCAATTGATTAACCCGCGTTTCTCACCGCGATTTCAGCCATTGTAGCGGGCCTTTGTAGCGGCCGCCTTCAGGCGGGCGCTTCCCACTCACCCCGCGCAAACTTCCTCAGCGCAACCTGGCCTCATCAAAAACCAGTTTGACCAATCGTGCCGCCACCTCGTCGAATGCCGCCCCCATCTCCCTGTCGTTCCCGGCAAATCGTTGCCGGAAAGCACTCAAGTCCACGCTGCCTTTGACGTCATCAATCGTCTGAAACATCGCCGGCGCAGTTTGCTTCAGCCTCTCATTCATCTGCTCCACCGCGCTGTGCATCAGGTCGCGCAGCAAATAGACATAAGTCTTGTCGTGCAGGATCGGTCCATGCCCGGGAACAATCATCTCCGCATCCAACTGCGCCAGCTTTTGCAGCGTTTGGCTCCATTCCGAGGGATAGCCATCCAGCACATTGGGAAGCGGATGCGCGACCAGGTCCCCGGCTACCACGATTTTTTCCTTCGGCAGATAAACCACCGCGTCCCCCGGAGTGTTCCCTCTCCCCAGGAACATCACCCGCACTTCGCGGTTTCCAATGTCAATGCTGAAGTCATGATCGAACGTCAGCGTAGCGCTTTGAAACGTAACTTTCCGGAGTTCCTCGATCATCGCGGGCCGCCGCACAAGCATGTCCTTCACTTCTTTCTTATCGTCCTCGCTCAGCGCACTGCCATCTTGCGCCTTTCCCGTTTCCAGCATTTTTTCTAGAATCTTCTGGATCCCGTAACTATCCTTTTCCTCTCGCCTCAAGGAACCCGGCCCAAACCGGTCCATCTCTTTCTTCGTCTCCACTTCCGCGATGATCGTCACCGCCGGGAAAGCCTCCATGTAGACGTGGTTCCCGAAATTGTGATCGTTGTGAAAGTGCGTGTTCAGCACAAAGCTGACGGGCTTGACCGTCCACTGGCGGATTTGCGCGATGTCTTCCCGCGCGGCAGACGGCAGAAAACAGGTATCGACAACAAAGACCTGCCGGTCTCCGATAATCACCGTGGTGTTGCCGCCGCCGCCCTGCCGGTGCTCGATCTCATACACGCCTTCGCTCAGCTTCGTGACCTTTCGTTCCGTCTGCGCCCGCGCCGGCGTTGCCGCAGCTAAGATTCCGATCAGAATCGCCCCTGCCAAGATCTTGCGCATATCTCTCCTTGCAACCCCGTCTGTCTGGACACACTTCTTCCATCGCACGGACAACAACCTACCGCGCACCTGCCTGCTCGTCTTGTACGTTCTTGCTCTACTGGAGGAACTTGCCGGGAGTCACGCCAACAAACCGCTTGAAGTGCCGCGTGAAATGGCTTTGGTCCACAAAACCCACCAGCGACGCCGTCTCGGAAATCGATCGCCCGAGCCGCAGAAAAGCCTTCGCTCTCATGATGCGCACCTGTACCTGGTACTCGTGCGGCGGCATTCCAATTTTTCGCCGAAATGTTCGGTTCAAATGATACGCGCTCATCCGCATCAACCTCGCCAGCTCCTGCAGGGACACGCGCTCCGCATAATGCTCATCCAGAAAATGCTTCGTCCTCCGGATGGCAAAGTCTTCGTTCCCACTTCGCGGCAGCGCAATGTTTGCCGTACCGTGCCGCACGGCCAACTCGTGCAAAAAGGAAAACGCAATGTCGTCTCGTCCCAAGTCGGGCTCGGCCTCTTCCATCGCGTGGTGGACTTTCAAGAAACTGCCGAGCGTCCGCTGATCCTCGATGAGCCCGCTGCGAAAACTCAGCCCGCGGATGTT
>Ga0210384_10001686_pt1 | contig 29049 bp, 25 predicted proteins | sample IncBWH2MmetaG_FD_160574 | JGI IMG/M metagenome (GOLD analysis project Ga0210384, IMG submission 160574) | Forest soil microbial communities from Barre Woods Harvard Forest LTER site, Petersham, Massachusetts, United States - Inc-BW-H-2-M | ecosystem: Environmental > Terrestrial > Soil >...
GTATATGGGTGAACCCCTGACCCATCTGTTCGGGGGCTTCTCGACGGAAGGACGGTAGACCAGAATGAACAAATCAGCGGCAAAGAAAATGAAGCAGCGCAGTGCCGGCAAACCCGACATTGAACTCGGAAAACGCATTCGGCTGCGGCGCGTTGAGCAGAAAATCTCGCAGGCGGAACTTGGTGACAAGCTGGGTGTCAGCTTCCAGCAGGTTCAGAAATACGAGAAGGGCGTCAACCGCGTCGGCGCTGCCCGGCTTCAGCAGATCGCGACCGCGCTGGATGTGCCCGTCACCTTCTTCTATGACGGCGACGGCAAGGCGCGCGAGGTCGAAAGCCTGCTGTTCCTCGACAGCGCATTCAGCCTCCGCCTGCTCAGGGCCTACAGCAAGATCAAGGATCAGACGGTGCAGCGTCAACTCGTTTCCCTGATGGAATCGATTGCTGCCAACGAGGACTGATCGCCTTTGTCCGAAGCTCGATCAGCTTGCCGCGTTCTCATCCGGCGAGCTTCGGATCAGCGGCGCCGCGGACGCGGTCGATCAAGTCGGCCGCATCATCCGGTAGACAATTGCCGCGCCAGGCCACGTGCTGGTCAGGGCGCGACAACACCAGCCCGCCGTCGTAACAGGCCCCTTGGCAGGCTTCTCGCCGTTCGACATCGAGCACCTTGAGCGGCACGGCCTTGCTGCGTGCCGCGGTCTCGAGCGCCGCCACATCGAGCGCAGGATCCAGCCTTAGCAGCGTGAACTCCGGCCCCATCGCGTCGTAAAGCGAGCGGCCGTCCTCGAACCATAGATGCGGCGTGCGGCATCCCGGAACGGTCGACGGCGTGTAGCCGTCCATGGTGTAGGGCGGATGTTCCGATCCGTCATAGGCGATGATCGGCGAACGATCGTAATAGGTGCCGAAGTTCAGCCCGGCGCAGGCATATTGCCGGACATTGATCTCGTAGGCGAGCCGGCCGACGTCGTGCCGCGCCCGCTCGCCGCGCGGTCCCGCCTCCTCGATTTCTTGCGGAACGGCGCCGCGACGGCGGATTTCGGCTTCGGCATGCGACATCGCAAAGCGCGAGACCTGGCTCGTGATCGGCCAGCGCTCCGCCTCATAAGCATCCAGGATCGCAAGCGGCGCCCAGCCGTTGAGATGGGCTGCCAGTAACCACGACAAGTTCATCGCGTCCGCGATGCCGGCGTTCATGCCATAGCCGGCATAGGGCACCCAGATATGCGCCGCGTCGCCGGCGATGAACGCACTTCCGGCGCGAAATTTGTTGGCGATCAGGCGGCGGCCGAACCAATCTTCCTTGGAGATGATTTCATAGTTGAAATCCGCGCCCACGCCCAAGATGGTGCGGATCGAGGCGTCGCGATCGACCGCATCGAAATCGGTCTCGCCTGGCTTCATGTAATTATGCACCAGCCAGCGCTCGCTGCCATCGATCGCATACACCATGCCGGAGCGCCGCGGATTGATGGCGCCCGTGCCCCAGGCACTGACGTGCTGCTGGCGGTCGATCAGCCCGGGCGCGCGGATGAAGGTCGATTGCACCTGCTGGATGACGGCGTCACCGGAAAGTTCGGCGCCGATCGCCTTGCGCACCACCGAGCGCGCGCCGTCGCAGCCGACCAGGAATCGGCAATCGATTCGCCTGATGGCGCCGGTATCGAGATCGCGCAAGGTAACGCTTGCGGAGGTATCCTCAACCGTCACGTCTTCGGCCGCTGTCCGGTTGATGATGCGAATGCGCGGCTGCGCGGCGGCGTGCTCGAACAGGATCGGCTCGAGAAAGATCTGATTGATCCGGTGCGGCGGCTCCGGCGTCGGCCAGTTGCAGTCAGGACCATCCTTGGCGGTGAAGCGGTCGCGGCGGCAGGGAATCTTGATCCGCGTCAGCTCGGCACCCGTAAACGAGGTGCGATAGCTGATGTCGTGCGGATAATCCGCCGGCAGCCCGGCGTTGCGCACCTTCTCGGCAAGGCCCAGCCGCCGGAAGATTTCCATGGTGCGGGCGGCAACGTGGTTGCATTTCGGCTCGGGCGGCGCGGCGCGGGCGCGCGTCTCCACCACGGTGACATCGATGCCGCGCCAGGCGAGATCGATCGCAAGCGTGAGCCCGATCGGGCCAGCGCCAATAATCAGCAGATCGCAGTCACTCATTCCAGCTCGGCACCTGAATTGCGCACGATCGCGGCCCAGCGATCGACTTCGGTCCTGATGTAGGCCGCAAAACTATCCGGTGTCGATCCCGTGAGCGGCTCGATCGCGATCGTATTGAGCTTGTCGCGCGTTGCGCTATCGCCGAGCAGCTTTGCGATCTGCGAAGCGAGACTATCGACGATCGGGCGCGGCGTGCCGGCCGGCGCGACCACTCCCTGCCAGGCGACGAGCTCAAAGCCTGCGAGGCCGCTCTCCGCGAGCGTCGGAATATCGGGCGCGGCGGCAACGCGCTTCGGCGTCGTTACGCCAAGCACCGTCAACTTGCCCTCGCGGATCTGCTGCAACGCCGGCTGTAGATCCACCACCATGAAGGGGATGTGGCCGGCGATGACGTCGAGCATCGCCGGCACGCTGCCGCGATAGGGCACGTGACGGATATCGATACCCGCCGCGGTCTTGAGCATTTCGGCGCCGAGATGCTGCGGGGTGCCGTTGCCGGCCGAGCCGTAAGCCAACCCCGGCTTCGACTTGGCGTAGGCGATGAACTCGGAAAGCGTCTTTGCCGGGATCTGCGGGTTGGCGATCAGCGCAAACGGCACGGCGGCCACCAGCGCAATCGGGGCAAAATCCTTCACCGGATCATACGGCAGTTTCCTGTACAGCGTCTTGTTGATGGCAAGCGTGGTCGAGGTCGCCATCAACAGCGTGTAGCCGTCCGCCTCCGACTTCGCCACCTGGTCGGCGCCGAGCGTGGTGCCTGCCCCGGGCTTGTTTTCGACGATCACGGTTGCGCCAAGCCCGGTCTTGAGCTGGTCTGCGACCAGGCGGCCGAGGAAGTCGGTGGTGCCGCCGGCCGGATAGGGCACGATCATCTTGATATTCCGGCTGGGATATGCTGCTTGCGCAGAGGCCTTTGGCGCGACCAGCGTCGCGAGCCCAATGCCACATCCGGTAATCGCCTGTCGGCGCGTCCAGCTCATCGGGCCTCCCCAAGTCATTTGTTTTGGACGTTTTGTTCTTGCGGTCGCGAACCAGCTTAGCCGCTCCGGCGACATATCAAAGTCCAATCAGCTTGTTGCGGCAGCGCAACAGCCGCAATAACAACTTAATCGGAACGCAACTCTCAGGGGGCTAATTGGCGGCCATTTTCATCGACTTCCGCGCCGGCGCAGCGCGCTTTCCAAGGATTTGAACAAGGGTTCGAAAATGCGAAGAATGACGATCGCCGCCATTGCCACGATGCTTGCGAGCGCCCCGGCGCTCGGCCAAAGCGCAAATCCGGCCGCCCCGGCCCAGCCGAAACCGGCGGCGGCCAATCCGGCGCGCGTTGCAGCCCCAAAGGCCGCGCCGGCCTCGACGCCGGAATCGCGCTCGGCGGCGGCACTTGCGCTATCGCATGAGCCGACCTTCGACGAAGGCACCGCGCAGCGGATCAAGGAAGCGGCGCTGAGCTATTCGGATCTGGCGGTGCGCGGCGGATGGCCGACGATCCCGACCGATGCGAAATTCGCCACCGGCGTGGCGGGGCCGAACGACGATCTCTTGCGCCAGCGCCTGATCATCTCCGAGGATCTTGCCGCCGACAAGACTTCAGGGCCGTTCGACGACATTGTCGCGGAGGCCGTGAAGCGCTTCCAGGTCCGCCATGGCCTCGCCTCGACCGGAACGCTGACGCCACGCACCATCGCCGCGCTCAATGTCTCGGTGCAGAAGCGCGTCAAGCAGCTCGAGGCTTCGCTCGAACGGCTCGAAAACACCAATTTTTCCTTCGGCCAGCGTTATGTGGTGGTCAATCTCCCCGCGACCTTCGCCGAAGCGGTGGAGAACGACATCGTGGTGCGGCGCTATCGCGTGATCGTCGGCAAGACCGAAAAGCCGTCGCCGACGCTGACCGCCGAAATCACCGGCGTCGTGCTCAATCCGACCTGGACCGTGCCGTCGTCGATCGCCAAGAGCGAAATCTCCGCGCATATGCGCAAGGATCCCTCCTACCTCTCGCGCATGCATATGGAAGTGCTCGACGGCCACGACAATCCGATCGATCCCCACTCGGTGGACTGGTCCGGCACCCGCACGCCGAATTTCACGGTGCGCCAGCAGAACGGCACCTTTAACGCGCTCGGCGCGGTCAAGATCGACATGCCGAACTCCTATTCGGTCTACATGCATGACACCAACCAGCGCAATCTGTTCAGCGACGATTACCGCTTCGATTCCCACGGCTGCTCGCGGGTCGACAATGTGCGCGATCTCGCGGCCTGGCTGTTGTCGGAGGAAATGCCGAAATGGAATCGCGCCGCCATCGATGCCGCGATCGCCACCGGGGTGCACCAGGAAGTGGCGCTGCCGAAGAAGGTTCCGGTTGCCTGGATCTATCTCACCGCCTGGATGACGAAAGACCAGACCATCCAGTTCCGCAACGACATCTACGATCAGGACGAACAGCTTCTGGAGGCGACCGCCGAGGAGGCGGCGTTCTTCAACCAGGCCGCCAATCATCCGTTGACGGCGCATCTCGCGCAGTGAACCATGCAATGATGATGGCGGGGCGGGCGCAGCGCTATGCCTCAGCTTACTTCCGCTTTGAAGAGTATAGCGAACGCGGCTCTGCTCAGCAGCTCCATTGAAATCCATCGACCACGAAATGCTGGCCGGTCATGTACATGTGCGCGTCGACTGCCAGATAGCGCACCATGCTGGCGATGTCCTCGGGCGTACCGACCCGGCCTAGGGCAATTCCGGCGGTCAGCTGAGCCTCCCGCTCGCCGAGCAGACCGCGCAACAGGTCGGTCGCGATCACGCCCGGGCAGATCGCATTGACCGACACTTTCGGCCCGAGCTCCTTTGCCAGCGACCGGGTGAGACCCAAAATTCCGGCCTTGGCCGCGGCATAGGCATGCTTGCTGACAGCGCTGGTCACGCCGCCCGACAGCGCATTGATCGATGAGATCGAGATGATCCGCCCGCCTGTATCCTGCTTCAGCATGATCGGCGCGGCGGCATGAATGAAGTTGAAGCAGCTCTTGAGGTTCACCGCGATCGTGCGGTCAAACTCGGCCTCGCTGATCTCGAGGATCGGTTTCGGGTTCGGCGCGCCCGCATTGTTCAGGAGCACGTCGAGCTGTCCCCATTTCGCGTTGATCTGTTCGACGATCGCATGCGCGCGGGCAAAATCGCTCACATCGGCCTGAAAGGTCAGCGTGCGCCTGCCGCGCGCCTCGATATCGCGCGCGGTCGCCGCCATCTCCTTCTCCAGGAGATCGACGAGGGCGATGTCGAAGCCGGAATCGGCAAGCGCCAGCGCACAGGCGCGGCCGATGCCGCGCGCGCCGCCGGTGACGAGGGCCGTCTTTGTCATGTGCGAGACTTTCCTTTAGCCGGCGCCATGCTCGCGGGCGTAGCGGACCACGTCGGCATGGGTTGCGCACCAGACGTCGCCCTTCGCCTTGGCCAGGCGAATGAGCTCCTCGATGATCCAGAGCCGCGAGCGATAGCCGATCATGTGCGGATGGCAGGTGAGCTGGAAGATGCCGCCCTCCTCGTAGGCCGCCTCGAACTCGCGCCTGAACACATCGAACACATCCGAAGGCGGCGTGTAGGGACGCAGGCCCTGGAAGCGATGCATCATGAAATAGACCGCGTCGTCGCGGATCCATTCCACGGGAAATTCGATCACGCCGGTCGGCTCGCCGTCGAGCAGCAGCTCGTAGCAATCGACATCGGCCATCAGCGAGGAATCGTAGAGCAGGCCGGCTTCCTTGGTGATGCGCAGCGTGTGCGGCGAGAAATCCCAGGACGCGGTGCGCGCGCCGACCGGCCGCGCCTTGGTCGTCTTCTCCAGCACGTCGGCCGCGCGCATCATCAAATCCTTCTCGGCCTCATAGGGAAGCACCGAGTTCAGCTCGTGGATCCAGGAATGGATGCCGAGCTCGTGCCCTTCGGCGATGATGCGGCGCTGCTCGTCCGGGTAGAGCAGCGCACACACGGCCGGCACATAGAAGGTCGCCGGCACCGACTGTTTCGCAAGCAGCTTTAGAATGCTCGGGACGCCGACACGATTGCCATACTGTCCCCACGCCATGCGCCCGATCGACTTGCCGCCGTCGCGCAGCTCATTGGTCTCATGATCGGAATCGAACGACAGCGCGAACGCGCATCGCGCGCCGCCCTTCCAGGTCTTGGGCCGGTAGGTCTTGCCGGCGCGGACCTGGTTGACCAGCCCGCGCCAGTGTTCTTCCGGCCATTGCCAGGGTTCGAGCTTCGACGTCTCGTTCATGATGGTCCTCCCGAATGATTGTTACAGCGGGCCGCCGGTGACGGGGATCGTCTGCCCCGTAATCCACGAGGCGTAGTCGGAGGCCAGAAACGTCACCGCATTGGCGATGTCCTGAGGCGCGCCCATGCGCCGCATCGCAATCGTATTGACGAAATTGTCGCGAAAGGCGGCCGGCCAGTCGTTCCACTGCCGCTCGTAATCGGGGCTGGTCGCCATGAAGCCGGGCGCAACCGTATTCACGGTGACGCCGAAAGGCCCGAGCTCCTGGGCAAGCTGTTTGACCAGTCCGATTTGTCCGTGTTTGGCGGCGGGATAGCTCTGGATGCCGGTGAGGCTCGTGGCAAGGCCGGCGCGGCTCGAAATGGTGACGATGCGCCCCGTACCTTTTGTCTTCATCCCGGGTGCGACAGCCTTGATGAACAGGAACGCGCCCTTGAGGTTGGCATCGACGATGGCGTCAAAATCGTCGGCGCTCACCTCTTCCAGGGGCCGGGGCCTTTGGCCGCGCACGCCGCCCGCGACGTAGACCAGGATATCGGCGCCGCCGGCTGTGCGCACGACCTCGGCGATGGAGGCCTCATTGGTGACGTCGACCTTGGCGGCGATGATCTCGCCGCCGCCATCGACGCGGCCGGCAAGGGCTGCAAGATCATCGACCAGCAGGTCGCAGGCGATGACGCGCGCGCCGTCATTTGCCAGCGATCGCGCGATGGTCTGGCCGATGCCGCGCGCGGCTCCCGCCACGATCGCGGTGCGTCCGTCGAACCGGATGAGCATGGACTACGCTCGTTCGCTTACTCAGCTCAGTTTTGTCCCAGCGGTTTCCTTCAGGCTCCAGATCACGAGCAGTGAAATCACCGCCGAAGGCAACAGATAGAGATAGGTCGGCGACACCGGCGATCCCGTGACCTGGATCAGCCAGGTCGCGATGAACGGCGCGAACCCGCCGAAGATGGCGACTGCGAGCGCGTAGCCGCTCGACATCCAGGTGGAGCGCAGATGCGTCGGAAAGATCTCCGAGATCGCCGCAGGGCCCGCGCCCGAATAGAGCGCAAGCAAAATGCCGAACAGGATCTGGAGCGGCAGCACCAGAGCGAGACCGGTGCCGTTGGTCATCAGCGAGAACAGCGGATAGGAGAGCAGTCCGATGCTGATCGCGCTCGCCATCAGAAGCGGCTTGCGGCCGACCCTGTCCGACAGCGCGCCCCAGACCGGAACCGCGATCACCATGGCGATCAGGCCGATCGTGTTCGACCACAGCGCCTGGGAGGGCGTGAGCCCGGCAAAGCGCTGGGTGAAGCTCGGCATCCAGGCGAGCAGCGTGTAATAGGCGATGGTCCAGAAGATGGTGAAGCCGAAGGCGAGCGCTCCGAGCGGAAGCCCGGCGACAACAGGCTGATCGACGGCAGCCTGGCGGCTAGCTTCGTAAGTCGGCGTCTCGTCGACGTTCTGGCGCAGATAGGCGCCGACGAAGAGCAAGAGTACGCCAAGCAGAAACGGCACGCGCCAGCCCCAGTCGAGCATCGCCGCCTGGCTCAGCGACGAGGTCATGATGGCGGCGACGGCCGAGCCGAGCAGCGAGCCGCCGGCGGTCGAGACCTGCTGGAAACTGCCGAACAAGCCGCGACGGTTTTGCGGCGCCCATTCGACGATGAAGGCGGTCGAGGTGCCCCATTCGCCGCCGGCCGCGAGCCCCTGCACGATGCGAAGCGCAACCAGCAGGATCGGCGCCCAGACGCCGATCACCTCATAGGACGGCAACAGGCCGAGGCCGACCGTGCCGAACGCCATCAGGAAGATGGTGAGCACCAGCGCCGTCTTGCGGCCTTTGGTATCGCCGAGGCGGCCGATCACGATGCCGCCGAGCGGCCGCGCCAGGAAGCCGACGCCATAGGCCGCGAAGGCGGCGAGCAGCGATGCGGTCGGATCGCTGTTCGGGAAGAATTTTGTGGCGATCAGCCCGGCGAGATAGGCATAGACGCCGAAATCGTACCACTCGAGCAGGTTGCCGATCGCTGCGGCCCAGATCGCCTTGCGGGAGTTGTCCGCCAGATGCGCGCTCGGCGCGGCCAGAACAGAAGCTTCCGCCATGGATCACCCCGCCATCTGCTTTTTTGCTGCAATATTCCACATGACAATCCGGGCGGAGTCGAGGGGCAAGGCGCGCGCCATGACGGCTCTGCGGTGATGGCTGACAGTTCCCCGCGGCATGGCTCTCGGCCATGGCTCGACGGACATCGAGCAGGCCGCAACAATCAAGCTCGACTTATGGGGACACGCCGCGGGATCATCACGGGTATTCCCGAACCCGTCAGAAAGTGGCACCACGTACTGGCGACTAAGCCAGCGATGGATTTTGAGCTCGGGAGCAGACCATGATGATCCTACACCACGGCTGGCGCTCGAGTGCTTCGCGCCGGGTGCGGCTTTGCCTCGAAGAGAAGGGCCTCGCCTACGAAGGCCACGTCGTCGACATGGCGAAGATGGAGCATCATTCACCGGAATATCTGAAGATCAATCCGCTCGGCGTGATCCCGACCCTGATCCATGACGGCAAACCGCTGCACGAGAGCGGCACGATCTGCGAATATCTCGACGAAAGCTTTCCCGATCCGCCGCTGCGCCCCGATACGCCATATGAACGCGGGCTGATGCGCAACTGGATCCGGCACATCGACGGGTTGATCGGCAACCTCATCATCTTCAACTGGCGCCACCATCTCCAGAAGACAGCCCAGCAATGGTCGGACGCAGAACTCGCCGAGAGGCTGAAGCACATCCCGAGCAAGGAACGCCAGGAAGCCTGGCTCAGGGTGGCGCGAAAGCCCTATACCGAGGAAGAGCGCGAGGTGGCGCGGACGAAGCTGGTGCAGCTCCTCGACAAGATGGAGGAGGCGTTAGCGCCCTCCGGGTTTTTGGTCGGCGGGGCTTATTCGATCGCCGATATCGCCGCGGTCCCGTTCGTCAAGCGGATCGACGAGGAGATTGCGCCGGATCAGGTATCCCAAAAGAACCATCCCCGCGTCGCCGAATGGTGGGTTAAGATACAAGCACGCCCGGCTTTCGCGCGGGCGAATTTTGGTCCGTTCCTGACGTCCTGATCCATTTTCTTCAATAAGAAAGCTTCGCCGATGCTCGACGTTCCCAACAGAGAAGAAAAGTCCTTCGCCGACGGCAAGATCCTCAAAGGCGTCGCTGACGGCGTCGGCATCGTCACCTTCAACAATCCCGAAAAGCGCAATGCCATGTCGCTCGACATGTGGGAAGGGTTCGGCCACGCGCTCACCGAACTGCGCGATGATCCTGATGTACGCGTCGTGATCCTGGTCGGCGCCGGCGACAAGGCGTTCGTCTCGGGCGCCGACATCAGCCAGTTCGAGAAAACCCGCCACAACGCGGAAGCCTCGGAGGAATATTCCAGACGCAGCGCGGCGCAACGCGCGCTGCTCGCGAACTATCCGAAACCGACCATTGCCTGCATCCGCGGCTTCTGCCTCGGCGGCGGCATGCAGGTCGCGATGATGTCGGATATCCGCATCGCCGCCGAGGACAGCCGGTTCGGCATTCCCGCCGCAAAACTCGGCATCGCCTATGGCTATGACGGCCTAAAACATCTGGTCTCGCTGGTCGGGCCTTCCTGGGCGCGGCTCATCATGTATACGGGCATGCGGATCGAGTCCGCGGAAGCCTTGCGGATTGGGCTGGTCGATCGCGTGGTGCCCGACGCCGAATTATGGGACGCGACCATGGAAATCGCCCGCACGATTTCCGGCAACGCGCCGCTTGCGATCAAGGCCGCCAAGATCACCATCGCGCAGGTGCTGAAGGACGAAAGCCAGCGCGACATGGACGCGATCAAAAAAATCGGCATCGACTGCATGGATTCCGAGGATTTCCGCGAGGGCCGGCGAGCGTTCATGGAAAAGCGCAAACCCCAGTTCAAGGGCAAATAGCCGACGCTTTTTTCGCAAGATCAAGCCGCCGCCATCATCCCGATCCAGGGCGATCATCAGGACGATTCCCAATGCATAAGCCCGTCGAGACGACCCGCTCCGGAAATGCGCAAGGCGAAACCCCTCGCCTGCCACTGTCGCGGTTCAAGGTGATCGACCTGACCCTGGCGCGCGCCGGCCCCTCCTGCGTGCGGACGCTGGCCGACTGGGGCGCCGAGGTGATCCGCGTCGAGCCGCCGCCGGAAGACGGCGAAGCCGGCGAATTTGTCGGCCGGCGCGACGGCTCGGACTTCCAGAACCTGCATCGCAACAAGCGCGCCATCACGCTGAACCTGAAAACCGACGAGGGCCGCGAGATCCTGATGCGGCTTGCCGAAAAGGCCGACGTGGTGGTCGAGAACATGCGGCCCGGTGTCACCAAACGGCTCGGCGTCGACTTCGAATCCGTGAAGAAGCGCAATCCGCGCATCGTCTATGGCAGTATTTCCGGCTTCGGCCAGTACGGCCCCTACAGCGCGCGGCCCTCGATCGACCAAATCGCGCAGGGCATGAGCGGCATCATGTCGGTGACCGGCCTTCCCGGCCAGGGTCCGGTTCGGGTCGGCGTCGCCGTCACCGACATCATGGCAGGCGCGTTCCTCGCCCAGGGCATCCTGATCGCGCTGCTCGATCGCGAAGTTTCGGGCGAAGGCCGCTGGGTGCAGACCTCGCTGATCGAATCCGGCATCACGCTGCTGGATTTTCAGGCGACGCGCTGGACCATGGACAAGAAGGTGCCGCCGCAGGAAGGCAACCACCATCCGACCAACACGCCGATGGGGCTTTACCCGACTGCCGACGGTTTTCTCAACGTCGCCGCCACCAGCAACAAGAACTTTCAGAAACTCTGTAAGCTGATCGACCGCGAGAACATGGCGACCGATCCGCGCTTTGCCTCGACCGCGTTGCGGAAGCAAAACAAGGAGGCGATGAACGAGCAGATCGCCAGCGCCTTGCGCGCCAGGACCACCCGTGAATGGTTCGAGCTGATTGTCGAGGCAGGCCTTCCGTGCGGACCGGTCTACAACATCAAGGACGCGTTCGCCGATCCGCAGGTCGAGACGTTGCGGATCAAGCGGTCCGTGACGCATCCGCGCCTTGGCGAACTCGATCTGGTGGCGCAGCCCTGCGAGATCACCGGCTTCGACCGCGAAATTCGAACGGCCACGCCCGATCTCGGCGAGCATAATGACGAGATTTTGCGGTCGCTCGGCTATGGACCGGACGAAATCGCCAAGCTCAAAGCGGCGCGCGTCATTTAGCACGGCGGCGATGCAGGCCTGCAATGCTGCCGCACGACCCTCTTTCGCATCCCCGCAACACTAAGGTAACGTAACGACAAAGCTGCGCTGGGGCCGTGCCGAAGGCCCGATCTATTTCAATGCGCGGCGTGCGGGCCATCGGCAGGCCAATGGGAGGCTTCCATGGCGGACGACACGTTTCCGCGCCGCAAATTCCTGCTCGGCGCAGGCCTTGCCGGCACGGCGATTGCGGCCGGGATAGCTGAGCCGGTAGCGGCAGACCAGCTGGCGCCGGCGGCGCCGCCGGCGGCGCTTCCAACAGCGCAGGAGCCAGAGCCTTTCGTCACGCTGACCGCACCGGAGGCGGCGTTCATCGTTGCGGCCGTGGACACGCTGATCCCCGCCGACGAACTCTCGCCCTCGGGCAGCGATTGCGGGGTCGCCATCTTCATCGACCGGCAGCTCGGCAGCGCCTGGGGCGGCGGCGCCAAAATGTATCGCGCCGGTCCGTTTGTGAAAGGCAAGCCCGAGCAAGGCTATCAGCTATCGCTTGCGCCGCGCGAGTATTTCGCGGCCGGGATCGCGGCAACCAATGCATGGACGCGCAAGACTTACGACGGCAAGGATTTCGATCACCTCGCCGCAGCAGATCGTATTGCCGCGCTCAAGGCGATGGAGGATGGCAAGGCTGTGTTCGAGAATTTCAACGCGCGCGCCTTCTTCGGACAGCTGCTCGCGATCACCATGGCCGGCTTCTTCTCCGATCCGATCTACGGCGGCAATCGTGACAAGGTCGGCTGGAAGCTGCTCGGCTTCCCCGGCCTGCCCGCCACCTACGCCGACAAGATCGACGACTACCGCAACAAGCGCTATGCGGCAGACCCACAATCGATCGCTGACTTTTCGTGAGGGGGACGCGGCGATGGCAACACGATTGAAGGAAGTCGACGCGGTCGTGGTCGGCATGGGCTTTTCCGGCGCGATCCTCGCCCGCGAGCTGACCAAGGCCGGCCTCAACGTGGTTGGGCTGGAGCGCGGCGCTGACCGCAATCCGGCCGAGGAGTTCACCTTGACGCGGCTGCGCGACGAGCTGCGCTATGTGGTGCGGCTCGAGCTGATGCAGGACAACTCGACCGACACCATCACCTTCCGCAACGGCTCCGATGAGCTCGCCTTGCCGATCCGGCGCTTCGGGGCTTTCTTGCCCGGCGAAGGCGTCGGCGGCACCGGCATCCATTGGGGCGCCTTGCATTGGCGCTTTTTGCCGACCGATTTCCGGATCAGAAGCGTGCTGACCGAGAAATACGGCGCCAAGGCCATCCCTGATACCATGACCATCCAGGACTGGCCGCTCAGCTATGACGAGCTCGAGCCGTTCTACGATCGCTTCGACAAGCTCTGCGGCGTGTCAGGCCAGGCCGGAAATCTTCGTGGCAACAAGGTCCCCGGCGGCAATCCGTTCGAAGGCCCGCGCAGCGACGATTATCCCAACAAGCCGATCAAGACCGGCGTCGGACCCGCGATGTTCAGCGCGGCGGCCAACAGCCTCGGCTATCATGCCTTCCCGGTGCCGACGGCCACGTCGAGCGCGCCTTATGTGAACCCGGAAGGAATCACGCTTGGGCGTTGCGAATATTGCGGCCACTGCAACCGCACCGCCTGCGAGGCGAACGCCAAGGCGTCTCCCAATGTGAACGTAATGCCGGTGTTGCGCGCGGATTCGAGATTCTCGATGCGTACGCGCGTGTTCGTCACGCGCCTGGTTTATGAGAAGCAGGCCAAGCGCGTCAGCGGCGTGATCTACACCGACATGAAGACCGGCGAGGAATACGAACAGCCGGCCGGCCTGGTCGTGCTGTCATCCTTTGTTTTCGGCAATACCCAGCAATTGCTGCTCGCCGGTATCGGCGAGCCCTACGACCCCAAAACCGGCAAAGGCGTCGTCGGCAAGAACTACTGCTACCAGTTCGAGGCCGGCGGCGAAGCCTTCTTCGAGGGGCGCGAATTCAACCCGTTCATGGGCGCTCCCGGCATGGCCACCGCGATCGACGATTTCAACGGCGAGAATTTTGACCATGCCGGGCTCGGCTTCGTTGGCGGCGGTTACATCCTCTGCTCCAATGGCGGCGCGCCGCCGATCGGCGGCCGCGTGCTGCCGAAGGGCGAGCCGCGCTGGGGCGTGGGCTGGAAGCAGGCGGAAGCGAAATGGTATCGCTGCAACACCCGCTTCAACACGCAGGGCTCGGTCTATGCCCACCGCGATAATTTCATGGATCTCGACCCTACCTACAAGGATGCGCTGGGCCGGCCGCTGGTGCGGCTGACCTATAACGGCACCGAGAACGACCACAAGATGTCGCGTTACCTGGTCGAGAAGATGGAGGGCGTCATAAGAGCGATGAATCCCACCCACTATGAGGTGCATAACCGGCCCAAGAACTTCACCATTGTGCCGTATCAATCCACCCACAATACCGGCGGCACGATGATGGGATCAGATCCAACAGCCAGCGTGGTGAACCGTTATCTCCAGGCTTGGGACGCCCACAATCTGTTCGTCCAGGGCGCTTCGGTCTTCCCGCAACAGCACGGCTATAATCCGACCGGCACGCTCGGCGCACTGGCCTACTGGTCGGCCAAGGCCATTACCGAAAAATATCTCAAAAGCCCCGGTCCGCTGGTGCATGCGTGACGACGAGAAAAAACATCATCCGGGCGTTGAGGGAAATTCCATGAGCGTTCCGGTTTCGGTCGCCGCCGGGGCAGTTCTGCTTCTCGCGCTCACCCGCGGCCATGCCACTGCGGCGGACATCGAGCATGGCAAGGTGCTATTCCAGCCCTGCGCCGCCTGTCACGCCGACCGTCCCGACGCGCTCGGCCCGAGTCTCAAGGGCGTGTTCGGCCGCAAATCGGCGGCACTCGACGACTTCCGCTACTCCAACCCCATGAAGCGCGCCAACCTCGTGTGGGACGAGGACAATTTGCGCGCCTACCTTCGCGATCCGCAAGCCAAGGTGAAGGGCAATCGCATGCCTTTCGGCGGAATGAGCGATCCAAAAGACGTTGACGACGTCGTCGCTTATCTCAAGACGTTGAAGTAGCCTATTCGCTCGCGGCCCAGGCCAGAAACGTCGCGATGATCTGTTCGAGGCGGGTTTGGTCGCCGGCGCCCGTCCTTGAGGCAGCAGTGCAGCCAGCGGGGCCCTTGCGGAAATCCGCTCGCATCGATGTTTTCCGACAGGATAGCGAAATCGCGGTCGGCGAGCTCGGCCCGGCTGAGCCCTACCCTGACCCACCAGCCCGGATTATCCGTGGTCTCGATCGAAAAGCCGTGCTGGTGCTCCCGCTCGCCATCACAATGGGCAGCGAACCAGCGCGACAGTTTTGACAGGAGATCGTTGTTCATCATTGGCTTTGTCGCGGCGAGATCGTGGCAGGTTCGCGGCAACGGAGCGGAAGCTCGACGTGCCACTCGCGGAAGTAGAAGCCCGCGCAGGTCTTGTGCTAAGTCTTGTGTTAAACAGGCTCATGGGGAAGGAGCCCGAGGTGCGGCAGAATCTGGAAATACAGGTTCAGCAAGAGCTGTCCACCGGCATCGACTTGACGCGGTGGATTAGCTCGATTGGGCTCGCTGTCGCGGTCGGCATCGTCTATTTCGTGGCGGCGCGGCTTAGCCTTGTTCTCTTGACCAAGCATGAGGGTGTTGCGGTTTTCTGGCCCGCCGCCGGTGTGTCGGCCGGCGTCCTGATCGCGCTCGGATCCCAGGCGCGTTGGCCCGTCGTTGCCGGCACGATGGCCGCCACGATTGCGGCCAATCTTTCCGGCGACCGAAGCCTCTGGAGCGCCGTTCTCTTCGCCCTATGCAATGCAGGGGAAGCCGTGCTCACGGCATGGCTCATCGAGCGTTACTTCGGTCCGGATTTCAGGCTGAGCAGGCTGCGCAACGTGCTGGGATTGACGGCGGCGGCAATCATAGGGACCGCTGTCTCGGGGGTAGGCGGGGCCATCGCATTCAAATTGTTTCACAGCACGACGACGCCGATATTGACGACCTGGCAGCACTGGTTCGCATCGGATGGCCTGGGGATCATCACCGTTGCGCCATTGCTGATCGAGCTTGCCTCGGCCTCGCGCGACCGGCCGCCTTGGGGCGAACTTGTCGAAGGTGCCTTGACGGTCGCGGCGCTGGTGCTGGCGAGTGGACTTGCGATCTTCCTGCAATCGGAGTTGTTGGCCAACGTCGGGCCGGTCGCCGTGTTGTTCGCGCCGCTGTTGTGGCTTGCGGCGCGTTGCCGGCCGGTTTTCGCCGCGGCGGCCGCGTTCATCGTCAGCCTTTCAATCGTCTGGACGACCACTTTTGGCATCGGCTATTTCGGAAATCAGGGTCTTTCAATGGACCAGCGCGTCGGGGCGGCGCAATTCAGCATTCTCCTCGTGACGCTCGGCGCATCGGTTCTTGCGGCGCTGTTTGCCGAAATCCGCGACAAGAGAAGGTTGGCGGAGGCAGCCCTGCACGCCAGCGAAACACAACGCTATCTCATCGAAACCGAAAGGCTCGCCGCGCTCGGCAGCCTGGTCGCAGGCGTCGCCCACGAAATCTCAAGCCCGATCGGCACCAGCCTCACGGTCGCTTCCACGCTGGCGAACCGCAGCGCCGACTTCACGGACCAGATCGCCTCGCACCAGGTGCGGCGTGCCCTGCTTGCCGAGTTCGCCGGCGGCTGCCGCGGCGCCGCGGAACAGCTGGTCGCGAACCTGCAACGCGCGGCAGCGCTAATTCAATCGTTCAAGCAGGTCGCCATCGATCGCAGCAGTGACGATCGGCGCGCCTTCGACCTGAAACTCGCAACCGAACAGGTCGTCGCAAGCGTGCGGTCGCGCCTTTTGAAATCTCAATCATCGCTCGCCATCGAGATGCCCTCCGATATCACCATGGACAGCTTCCCGGGCCCCTATGGGCAGGTGCTGACCAGCCTGATCTTCAACGCCGTCACTCACGGTTTCACCGATACGCCCGGCGGACACATGCTGATCGTGGCGCGTCGCCTCGGCCTGGACCAGGTCGAGGTGACGTTCTCGGATGACGGCAGAGGCATCCCGGAGCAAGTCCAGCGTCACGTTTTTGACCCGTTCTTCACCACCAGGCGCGCACAGGGCAGCACTGGGCTCGGCCTCTACATCGTCCATAATCTCGTGACGCAACAGCTCGGCGGCAGGATCACGCTCGCCTCGGCGCCAGGAAAGGGCACGAGCATTTGCATGACGCTTCCCCGGCTCGCGCCGGGTTAGGCATCATCCCCAGAGCGTCGCGGGCATGATGTTGGCCGCGAGCCAATCGGGTTGCGCCACGCGCGAGCCGACTCTATTCGATGACCTTCTCGGCAATCGCCATCAGGGTCGGCGGGATCGTCAGTCCGAGCGCTTTTGCCGTTTTGAGATTGATTGCCAGTTCATATTTGTTCGGCGCCTGAATCGGCAGATCGCTCGGCGATCCTCCCTTGAGGATACGGTCGATGTAGCTGACGGGCTTGCGTATCAGTTCATCCAGCACAAACGTGTAGGAAATCAGTGCCCCAGCTTCGACGGCGCCGACCGCGGAATTAAGCGCCGGCAGCCCAAATCGCGCGCACTGCGCAATGATTTGACCGCGGTGAGCGTTCGTAAAGGGCTCCGGTATCACCAACAGAGCGCCATGCGGATCGCGGCTGAGCGAGGAAAGCGCGGCTTCGATCTCACTGTCATTGTGGGCGTGGCACTCGATGACCTCGATATTCGCGGCGGATTTGACCGCGGCGACCAGCGGCGGTGCATAGGCCGTCGTATCCGGATTGTAGAGGACTCCGCCATGGGTGAGATCGGGTATCAGCTCCCGAAGCAGCTGCATCCACTTGCCGCCGATTGAAAGGTCCCAAACCACGAAGCCAGTGACATTGCCGCCGGGGTGTCCGAGACTATCGGCGAGGCCAAAGCCCACGGGATCGGCGACTTGCGTGAAGATGATGGGAATGGTTTTGGTTTTCCGATGTAGGGCCTGCGTCGCCGGCAACCCCTGCGAATAAATCAGTTCAGGCCGCAGCGCGACAAGCTCGGCGGCAGAGGCATCAGTTTTCGCAAGATCGGCAAGCGTGCCGCCAAACCGATATTCGATGCGGATGTTCTTGCCCTCGATCCATCCTGCGTGCTGCATTTCGTCGCGAAATGCGCGAAGGAATCCGTCCGCAACCGGATTGTTCGCGTCCGGCGCCAATCCGACCAGCACGCCAATATGGCGCATCTGGTCCGGTGGCTCCGCCCGCACGGCATATGGCCATGCGATCGCGGAAGCACCGAGCACACCGAGAAATTCACGCCTTTTCATTCGGCCATACCTCTCTCGAACCGCATGGTAGCGGCTCAGGGGAAGTCGCAACAGTCGACTAGGCGGTCAAAGCGCCGCGAGCACCGCTTTCGCGATGTCGGCGGTGCCGTTGCGGCCGCCGAATTCCATCGGCTTGATTCCGTCCGCAAAAACCTTGTCGACCGCGCGCTCGATGCGCTCGCCGGCTTCCGCCGCGCTTTCGATGCCATGCTTGTCGGCAAGCCAGTCCAGCATCATCGCCACTGAGAGGATCATGCCGGTGGGATTGGCCTTGCCCTGCCCCATGATGTCGGGCGCGGTGCCATGGCAGGGCTGGAACACCGCATGGCGGTCGCCGATATCGGCGGACGGCGCCATGCCCATGCCGCCGATCAGGCCTGCCGTCATGTCGGAGAGGATGTCGCCGAACATGTTCTCCATCACCATCACGTCGAAATCCCAGGGGCGCTTGACCAGAAGCGCCGAGCAGGCATCGACATAGAGGCGGTCGGCCTTGACGTCAGGATGGCGTTTGGCCGCCTCATCGAACATCTCGCGGAAGAACGCGAAAGCCTTGAACACATTGGCCTTGTCGACGCAGGTCAATCCGCCATTGGCGCGGCCGCGGGCTTTGCGGCGCTCGGCAAGGCGAAAGGAAAATTCGAACAGCCGTTCCGAAGTCCTTCGCGTGATGACGAGAGTTTCGCGCGCTTCGGTGTCGGTGACCACGCCCTTCCCCATCGACGCGAACAGGCCTTCCGTGGATTCCCGGATCACCACGAGGTCGATGCCGCGCTGATCGGCGCCGACGATCGGGCTCGGCACGCCCGGAATGAGCCGCGCCGGGCGCACGCCGGCATAGAGATCGAAATGAAAGCGCAGTTCGACCTGCGGCATGATCTCGGTATTGTCAGGGTAGCGCACCGACGGCAGGCCGCAGGCGCCGAGCAGAATCGCGTCGGCCTCGTCGCACAGCCGCACCGTTGAGTCCGGCATCGACTTGCCGGTCTCGCGGTAATGGTTGGCGCCGGCGGGCGCCTCGGTGAAGCGAAACGTCAAGTCCGAGGTCGCCTCGATCTTGCGCAAGACTTCAAGCGCGGGCGCCATCACTTCAGGCCCGATGCCGTCGCCGGCGAGCACGGCAACATGAAGTGCATTGTTAGCGGACATGGGGTTTCCTTGGAGTTACGAAAGCATTAGCGGAACAAATCGTCATTGCGAGCGAAGCGAAGCAATCCAGAGTCCGGATGAAGCTGCCAGTTACTGGATTGCTTCGCTTCGCTCGCAATGACGATAAGAGAACGGTTTACGGCGTCAGCACGGCGCGGCCGACCAGTCTGCCCTTTTGCAGTTCGACCAGCGCCTCGTTGGCTTTGGCAAGCGGCATCGGCGTCACCGGGATCGGCGCGATCTTCTTGGCGCGGACCAAATCGAGCAATTCCTGCGTCTCCCGCAAATTGCCGACATAGCTGCCCTGGATGGTGATCGCCTTGATCGGGATCAGCGGCAGCGCCCAGGGCGCGCCGCCGCCGAACAGGCCGACGATGACGAGCTTGCCGCCCTTGGTCAGGCAGTCAAACCCAAGTTGCGTGGTGGCGGCATTGCCGACAAGATCGATCACGGCGCGGATCGGCCCGCCGGCTTTTCTGGCGAGCTGCTCCAGCGCGTCCGGCGCCTTGCCGTCGACGGTCGCAAGCGCGCCGGCTTTTTCGGCGGCTTCGCGCTTCTTCGCATCGATATCGACGACGATCGCGCCTTTGCCGCCCATCGCCTTCAACAGCGATAGCGCCATCAGGCCAAGGCCGCCGGCGCCGAAGATGACGATCGGGGTGTTGAAGGCGGACTGAACCTTCTTCAGCGCGCTATAGGTGGTGACGCCGGAGCAGGCATAGGGCGCGGCGGTGACGGGATCGAGCCCCTTGAGGTCGAGGAGATATTTCGGATGCGGCACCGTCATGTGGTCGGCATAGCCGCCGTCGCAATAGACCCCGAGCGAGTTCGGCTTCAGGCACATGTTCTCATCGCCGGCCAGACACGTCTCGCATTTGCCGCAGCCGAGCCAGGGGTAGGCCAGCACGACGTCGCCGGCCTTCAGCTCGCCTTTGTCGCTTGCTTTCACATCCTCCCCGAAGGCCATGATTTCGCCGACGGTTTCGTGCCCCATGGTTCGCGGCAACGACACGCCGCGGTCCTTCAGCGACAGCGGCTTTCGGCCATGGCCGAGATCGTAGCCGCCTTCCCAGATGTGCAGGTCGCTATGGCAGACGCCGGCCGCTTTCACCCGGATCAACACCTGCGTTCCCGACGGGCGCGGCGTCGGCTGCTCCACCTCTTTCAAGGGGGCGTTGAAATCGGCAACCTGGAAACTTTTCATGGCGTCTCTCCCGTCTTTTTTGCTGTTAGGCGAACTTTGCCACGTCTGTTTCGGCGAAACAAATGCGCCAAGGGGTCGCGGGTCAGCGCTGCTGCGCCAGCGTCTTGCCCGAGAAAGCCGCGATCTGTTCCTCGGAGTAGCCGGTCTCCTTGAGCAGCGCGCGCGTATGCTCGCCGAGCGTTGCGATGCGTTTGCCTGCCGACACATCCGCCCCCGACATCCGGAACGGCAGGTTGAGAACCCTGAAACGGCCGCCGTCGTCCTCCACCTCGGAAAGTGCGCCGCGGTGGGCGATCTGCGGATCCCTCAGGGCTTCCGCCACCGTACGGTAGGCCGAGGACGGAACGCCCTCGCCGTTCAACGCGACGAGGCATCGCTCCGTGGTCACCGTGCGCGACCAGCCCTCCACCCCATCCATCAGCTGCGCCCAGTTGTTGCGGCGGTCGGCATATTTCGCAAAACGCGGATCGCTCACCCATTCCGGGCGGCCGATCACCTTCATCAGGCCCTGAAAGGTCTTTTCGCTGGCGATCGCAACCATCACATATCCGTCGGAGGTCTGGATCGGGCCGAACATCGGACGCGAGGTCGGCGCGACGGTGAATTGCGACCATTGCACCTCGTTCAAGGTCAGCGTCAGCATGGATTCGAGCATCGAGACGTCGATGTGCTGGCCGCGCCCGGTGATCTGGCGCTGGTACAGCGCGGAGGCGATCGCGCCGAAGGCGTAAGTGCCGGTGACGACGTCGGCATGATAGACGCCGCAATAATCCGGACGGCTTCTTCCCGGCTGATAGGAAAGATGCGCCATGTCGTAGCCGGACGCCGCATGGATCACCGGCGCGTAGGCCGGCAGTTCGGCCGACGGGCCGGTCTGGCCATATCCCGAGATCGAGCAGTAGATCAGTTTTGGGTTGAGCTCACTGAGCGTCGCCCAGTCGAGCCCCAAGCGCCGCATCACGCCCGGGCGAAAATTCTCGACCAAAATATCCGCTTGGGCCACCAGCCGCCTGACAACCTCGCCCCCCTCGGGCGACTTCAAATCGAGCACGAGGCTCTTCTTGCCGACATTGAGCTGGCCGAAGGCCGTGCTACAGCCGTTGCGCAGCGGCGGGCGGGTGCGCATCGTCTCGCCCTCCAATGTCTCGATCTTGATGACCTCCGCGCCCATGTCGGCGAGCATCCGCGCGCAATGCGGGCCGGCAATCGTGGTCGAAAAGTCGAGCACCCGAAGACCTGCAAAACTTTTTGTCAAATTGTCCTCATCGTCGCCGGTTATTGTCACTGCAAGGATTCCTTGCCCAAAGCTCCCCAAGGTGAGACCCTAGATGGCACTGGCGCGGCAGGGAAGCGCTTCCCTGCCATCGGCCTGTCCGTCCCTTGCCGTTGGATTGAAAGGGGAAATTGGACCCATTCTTGCATAGCAATATCGTGGGCTCGTAAGAGGGCTTTTTTTGAAAGTACTTTTCGTTACGACGGAAATGGACGACTTCGTCCGGGTGGGCGGGCTCGCAGCCGTTTCCGCCGCCCTGCCCCGGGCGCTTCGTCCATGGGCCGATGTCAGGATCTTGCTGCCGGGATACCGGGACGTCGTCGAACAATTCACGCATATTCAAATCGTTGGCCAGTGCGCGCCGCTCGCGGACATGCCGGCCTGCATGCTCGGCCGCTCCTCGACGCGGGACGGCCTGCCGGTCTACATCCTGTTGTGCCCGCAGCTCTATGACCGTCCCGGCAACCCCTATGGCGATGAATTCGGCCGCGACTGGCCGGACAACGACATCCGTTTCGGCCGGCTTGCCTCGGCGGCGGCCGAACTCGCCGCAGGCACGTTGGACAGGAATTGGGCAGCCGACCTGGTTCACGCCAACGACTGGCAGGCCGCGCTTGTGCCGGCCTACCTCGCCTGGCAGGGCGTCAAGGTCCCCTCCATCCTGACCATCCATAACCTCGCCTATCAGGGCATCTTCCCCAAGGAGACACTGCGCCGGATCGGCGCGCCGGAGAGCTCGTTTCACATCGACGGCGTCGAGTTCTACGACAAGCTGTCCTTCCTCAAGGGCGGCATCGTCTACGCCTCGCATCTGACCACCGTCAGCGGCACCTATGCGAGGGAAATCACCACCAACGAATTCGGCTGCGGCCTCGAGGGCCTGCTCCGGATCCGCTCCAACGCGTCACAACTGACGGGCATATTGAACGGCATCGACGAAAGCTGGGATCCGAGGTTTTGCGCCCAGCTCGCACAACCCTTCGGCGCCGGCGACTGGGACGGCAAGCGCGCCAATGCGGATTACGTCCGCAAGCAGTTTGGTCTTGCGGTATCGCGCGGCCCGATCTTCGGTCTGGTCGCCCGCCTCGTGCACCAGAAGGGCATCGATCTCGTGCTCTCCGCCGCCGACGAAATCATCGAGGCCGGCGGACAGATCGTCGTCACCGGAAGCGGCGAGCCCGCGATCGAGCTGGCATTGGTCGATGCGCGCCGCCGCAGGCCGGATGCGATCGGGGTCGCGATCGGCTTCAACGACGGCCAGGCCCGGCGGATCTTCGCCGGCAGCGATTTCACCCTGATGCCCTCGCGCTTCGAGCCGTGCGGACTGAGCCAAATGTACGCACAGCGGTTCGGATCGCTGCCGATCGGGCATCAGACCGGCGGCCTTGCCGAGACCATCACCGACGGCGAGACCGGCTTCCTGTTTTCGCAACCCTCGACCGAGTCGTTTCTCGGCGGCGTCCGCCGCGCGTTCTCGACCTTCATGGCCAAGGACCGCCTCGATTCCATGCGCCGCAGCGCCATGGCGCGATCGTTCAGCTGGGATCTTTCCGCAGCCTGCTACAGCGCGCTGTACCGGAAGATGGTGGTCCCGCTCTAGGCGCCTTCAACACCTGCCGTTCCGGATGAGCCTGCGCTCTCACATCTGCGCCGCTTTCGCGCTGCGGACACTTTTTCACCTTCCGACGTAACACTCCGGCGGCCGGCTGCGAAACTCTGAGCGAGTTCGCCGGCACTTTTGCCTCCCATAGGAACAGAGTATGGAGATCCACCAGGTCCGGTATTTTCTCGCGGTCTGCGACGAACTCAATTTCACGCAAGCCGCGAGAAAGTGCCATGTGACCCAACCCTCCCTCACGCGTGCTATCCAATTGCTGGAAAAGGAATTCGGCGGCTTTCTGTTTCATCGCGAAAGATCCCGGACCCGTATGAGCGAACTCGGCCGGGTCGTGCAGCCCTATCTTCGCGGCGTTTGGGAGCAAAGCCTGGCCGCCAAGGCGCAAGCCAAGGCCTTCGTCTCGGACGCGCCCAGGCAATTGACGCTCGCCATGATGTGCACGATCGCGCCAAAGCTTCTGATCCAGTTGTTCAGTCGTTTCAGGACGCTGCGGCCCGACATCAGGCTGGATGTGATTGACGGCACGGCGCAGTCGATTGAAGAACGATTGATCGAGTCGCAAACGGAAGTGGCCATCTATTGCCGTCCCGACCGCGAACCTGATCCGCGCTTGCATTATCTACCGCTGTTTCGCTAGCAGATGATGATCGTTCTCCCGCTCTCGCATCGATTGGCCGCCCGCGGTTCCATCGAGATCAAGGATCTGGCGGGCGAGCGCTACGTGCAGCGATCGTCGTGCGAGTTCAACGACATGGTGGACGTTGTTTTCGACGAGCGCGGGGTTGATTGCGAAACCGTCTATCGCAGCGATCGGGACGACTGGGTTCTGGCGATGATCGCAAGCGGTTTCGGCTTCGGATTCTTTCCCAATTACTCGATCGAACATGCCGGCGTCGTTGCGATACCTCTGGTGGCGCCCGAATTCTGGCGTGAGGTCAATCTCACCACTGTCAAGGGCAGGCCTTATTCTGCCGCAGTCGGCGCGCTGGTCCACGAAGCGATGCGGTCCTCCTGGCCGGAAGGGACGGCATTGGCCGTTAGAAACCATTCGCCATCGGACGGGTGACGAACCGGCTTCGTCACTCCGCCGCGACCGGCATCACTTCCATCTGCTCGTGAAGAATGACGCCCGAGAGCGGGTCGAACTCGCCCACCCAGGGCGCGCGCTCCAGCACCGCTTTGGTATGCGCGTAGCCGGCATCCCAACGTTTCATAATGCCGGAGGGACTGAAATCGATGTCCTTGGTATGGGTCTCGCGATCGAGCTGCGGCGCCAGCAAGCGAACTACATGCATCCGGGTCGAGCAGCCATACCCCATCAATTCCTTCACTGCTTCGTTCCTGCGTTCGGCTTCCGGCAGCCTTGCGGCGAGCTGGTTGATGACGTGACGCAAACGATGAACCTGTTGCTGACGCGTGATGTGGCTGGCGATCCGGCTGGAATACTGCACATCCTTATGCCGGTTCAGCACCTCCGCCATCGTGTGCGGCTCGGCGCCGGATGGATTCCACAGATGCACGGCGAAGATCAATGAATCCCTGCGCGGATTGTCGTCAAACACCGCTTCCGTCGGCGTATTCGACAGGATGCCGCCGTCCCAATAAAGTTCGCCGTCGATGCGTATCGCCGGGAACGCGGGCGGCAACGCGCCCGAGGCCATGATGTGCTTCACGCCAAGCTCGCAATCGCGGCTGTCGAAATATCGCATCTGGCTAGTCTGGACGTGGGCGGCGCCCACCGTCAGGCGCGGCATGCAGCGATTGACCAGATCGAAGTCGACCAGTTCTGCAAGCGTCTGTTGCAGCGGTGCGGTCGAGTAGTATCCGGCATGCTCAGGGCCAAGCGGATAGAAATCTCCGGCATGCGCCAGCGCGTTCGGCCTAAAGAAGCCGGGAATCCCGTTGGTCACCGCCGACCAGTAGGACAGTTTCTCGTTAAAGCCGGGAAAGGCGGTGCGAAAACTCCAGACCGGATTTTGCTCCATCCGTTTCCAGAATTCCTTTAGGCGCGGCAAGCGGTTTTCCGGCTCGTTGCCGGCGATCAGGCTCGCATTGATGGCGCCGATCGAGGTGCCGATGATCCAGTCCGGCTCGATAGCGGCCTCGTGCAGCGCCTGATAAACGCCGGCTTGATAGGAACCCAGCGCGCCGCCGCCTTGCAGCACAAGCACGACCTGTCCGGGGTAGTTCCTGCCGAGCGATTGCAGGCTTTGCGAAGAATTTTCCTCCATGCCATCCATGTGCTGCTCTCCGTTGCTGCCGTGCTCAGTGATATTCGCAACAAATCCGCGTTTGTTACGATGACAGGGCCTTTCGTTGCGGATTTCGGCCTCAACGAACTCTGCACGGCGGCCGCTATTTTTTGAAATACCCTTTGTGTTCAAGTCCCATAGGTTGACGCTATGGCCCGCGATAGCCCCGCCAGTAACAACACCACCCCGACCTCCGTAGATGCTCTTGGACCGTGCGATTGGAAGAGCCCAATCGCAGCCGGTCGTCCGTAGTGAGGTTGGTTCGATGAGATCAGAGGCATTCGACGCGGTGGTCCTGGATAGCACCGCGCTATGGATTCCAAAGCCAACCGGTATTTCCTTCAAGCCGCAAATTTGGGGAAGCTGATGTCATCGCTGGCCGGATCATTCGGTCTACGGCAGGTACGCCATTTACCAACAAAGGAGACAATGACATGTTCAGGCAGGTAGCAAATTCACGCGCGCTTTGGCTCGGGCTCGCACTGGCGGGGTCGATGACAATAGCATCGAACGCGATCGCGGGCGAATGCCCTGCCGACAAGATGAAGCCCAATGTCCGCGAAAAGGTTGACTACAAGCCGGTTGGCGTGACCGACACTACGCTCGGCTCGATCGACCTCGAGAAGCAGCCCGCCAACATCAGGGGTCGCGAGCTTCGCTTCCGCAAGCTGACCATCGAGCCCGGTGGCATCGTGCCGTGGCATAGCCACGACGACCGCCCGGCGCTCATCTTCGTGCAGCAGGGCGAGATCGTCGAATACGCCAGCAACTGCTCGGAGCCCATCGTCCACAAGGCCGGCGATATCAGGCCCGAAGTGTTCGGTACCTCGCATTGGTGGAAAAATCTGGGCAAGGAGACCGTCATTCTCTATGTCGGCGACGTCCGCAAGGATCCGAACGACCACAATATGTAACGGGCCCACGCCCCCAAGCGTACCCGTTACTGGATGTGACGACCCGGACCCTAACGTGTAGCCCTGCACGCCCCGGGCGTCACATCCCCTTCTTCCCTTTCGCCCCCTCAGCACAAACCGGCAGCGATGTCCGACATATCGGCGAAAACAAATCCTCAATTGATGGCCATGCACGGCCAATCGCCGGGCGTTGTGCTGCGATCCCTTGTCATCGGCCTCACCGCGTTCCTCACCGTGGTCGACCTCTTTGCGACGCAGGCCATCCTGCCTTCCCTGACCCGGCATTATCACGTGACCCCGGCGGCGATGGGTTTTGCGGTCAATGCCACCACGATGGGCATGGCCATCGCAGGACTGGTCGTGGGATTCTTCAGCCCCCACATCGACCGCAGGCTTGGCATTCTCCTAAGCCTCGCCGTCCTTGCCATTCCAACAAGCCTGCTCGCGGTTGCGCCGAACCTCACCGCCTTCACGCTGCTTCGCGTCATGCAGGGCCTCTGCATGGCATCGGCGTTTGCATTGACGCTTGCTTATCTCGGCGAACAGTGCAGCTCGATGGATGCCGGCGGCGCGTTCGCCGCCTACATCACCGGAAACGTCGCAAGCAATTTGATTGGCCGTCTGGTCTCGGCGGCCGTCGTGGACTCGTTCGGCCTTAGTTGGAATTTCTATTTCTTCGCCGCCCTCAATCTTGCCGGCGCCGTTCTGGTCTATTTCACCATTCAGCGCGTCAAGCCGATGCATTCGATGGCGCTTACGCAATCACCGCTCGCGGCGATGCTCGACCATTGGCGCAATCCACCACTGCGCTCCGCTTTCGGCATCGGCTTCTGCATCCTGTTTGCATTCATCGGGACGTTCACCTTTGTCAACTTCGTGCTGGTGCGCGCGCCACTGTCGCTCGGCATGATGGACATCGGATTTGTCTACTTCGTTTTCCTGCCATCGATCGTGACGACGCTGCTCGCCGGTCGGGCGGTCGCACGGATTGGAACGCGGCCCACGATCTGGGGCGCGGTGGGCGTCGCGGCGACCGGCCTGCCGCTGATGCTATCCTCGCATCTTGCGGAGGTGCTCACGGGAATGGTCCTGGTCGGCGTGGGTACGTTCTTCGCCCAGGCCGCGGCGACCGGATTTGTCGGACAGGCCGCGAGCGAAAACCGCGGCGTCGCCAGCGGGATTTACCTCGCCTGCTATTTCTGCGGCGGCCTCGTCGGCAGCGCAGTCCTCGGCCAGTTGTTCGATCATTTCGGCTGGACCGCCTGCGTCGCCGGCGTCGGTGCTTCGCTGGCGGTCGCCGCGTTACTGACGACCGGGCTCGTGCTCAAGCGGTAACCCGCCGCGACGCGGTCAAGCCGCCTTACGCCTTGTTTCCGGCATCACCAGCCAGATCATCGCAAGACCCAGCGCTGCGACAGCAGCAAGCCCGGTGAATGCAACATTGCTGCCGAACTTGTCGCTGACATAGCCGGCGAGCACGGTCGAGAGCGATGCGCCGATGCCGACCGCAGTGCCGACAATCCCCTGCGCCAGATTGAAGTGACCGCTGCCGAACGCGACGTCGGCCACGATCAAGGGCACCATGACGCTGAACACGGCGGCGGTGATGCCGTCGAACAGTTGAACCGCGACCAACAGATACGGATCATGCACGGTCGCAAACAACAGGCCGCGGATCGCGAGCGCCGCAAAGCCGATCAAGAGGATCGGCCGCCGTCCCCAGGCTTGCGCCTTGGCGCCGACCGTGGGCGACATCAGCGCGACGATCGCCTGCGGCACGATGATGCAGGCGGCGATCAGGACCGGAGCCCACTGGCTCGACCGCGTCGTCACCACGCCGGCCATCAGCGGCAGCATCGCGGCGTTGGCGAGTTGCAGCAGCAGCATGCTGACGGCGAAGATCAACAACGGGCGCTGACGGACCAGCGTCAGCACGCTGGTAGATTTGGGATCCGGTTCCGGGCGCGCTACCTCGCCATGACAGCTGGCGACATCGACTTCGTCTTCGCGGATCCGCGAGAGTGAAAGTAGCGTCGGTATTGCCAGCATGAAAGTGACGAGAAACACCGAGCGGCTGGAGAGAAAATAGCCGCAGGTCCCCATCACGGCGGCGGCCACCCCATTGCCGAGCGATGCAAAACGCGCGTTGCGCCCGAGCCGTTCGCCGATCGCAAGCGGTCCAACCAGGCCGAGGCTGATTGCCGCAATCGCCGGGCCGAGCACGCAGCTCGCGGCCGCGTGCAGGGTCGCAGCCGTCACCACCACCGGAAAGATCGGCCAGGCCGCATAGCCGAGCGCGGCGCAGCCGATGGTCGCGATCGCAAGGCCCGCGACCAGCCGTTCGGAGCGCGCGGCATCGACGATCGCGCCGCCCGGCATCTGGCCGATCAACCCGACGATGCCGGCGATCGACAGCACGAAGCCGATTTCCACCTGCGTCCATTTTTGCGTGGTCAGATAGACCGCGATGAACGGGCCGAACCCGGTCTGGACATCGGCGAGGAAGAAAATAAACCAGTCGAGACCGCGAAGGCTTTGACGCGAGGGCGCGGGCCCTCCGGACGCCCCCCGGCTAGGGGCGAACGACACGACATTTCCGCCGCCGACCAACCC
>Ga0210384_10001689_pt1 | contig 28996 bp, 22 predicted proteins | sample IncBWH2MmetaG_FD_160574 | JGI IMG/M metagenome (GOLD analysis project Ga0210384, IMG submission 160574) | Forest soil microbial communities from Barre Woods Harvard Forest LTER site, Petersham, Massachusetts, United States - Inc-BW-H-2-M | ecosystem: Environmental > Terrestrial > Soil >...
GGGAGCTGCTCTACCGGGCCTACGCCCACGCGGCCGCCAGGGCGCGGCTGTTCCTGGACGGGTGGTTCTCGCTGCCCGAGCACGACCCGCGCCTGCTCGGCCAGCGTTTTACGCGCGCGATCGAGGTGGACGCGATCCTGCCCGTGCCGGGAAGCGCGGTCTGGCGGGTGCAGTGGACGGAGCGCGAGCAGCCGGCCGTCGCGGGCGCCCTGCGCGAGTCGGCCTGGGAGGGATACCTGAGCGTCAAGGTGCGCCGGCCGCGGACGGCGGACGTGGTCGAGGAGAACCCGCTCGGCATCTACGTCACCGACCTGGCGTGGACCGAGGTGACGAAGCCGCGGGCGAACGGCGGGGCGCGATGAGGGGCGACAGCAAGGTTTCTCGAGCCAAGGGAGGAAACGTGCGATGAGCAGACGGATGAGCAGGCGAATGAGCAGACGAATGGTTGTCATTTATCTGATCTCGACAGGGACGCTCGCCGGGATGGCGGCGGCCGGCGTGACGGCGAGAGTCGCCGCGGCCACGCCTGGCGATCAGCCGCCGGCGGCCGGGACGGCGGCGCCGGTCGCGGCGGCAGTGGGCGCGACGGCGCCGGTCGCGACGGCGACGGGCGCGGCGGCGACGCCGAGCGTCACGGCGGCAGCGGTCGCGGCGGAGGTCGCGCGCGAGGCGCGCGCGGTCGCGGCGGGCAGGGAGCCGGCGGTGCTCGAGCACGGCGACGTCGTGCTGGCGCCGTACGGCCACCAGGTGCCGGTGCTGCGGTGCGCGCCGCTGCGGGTGTGCCTGATCGAGCTCGAGGAGGGCGAGCTGGTGCTGAACACGGTGATCGGGGACACCGCGCGCTGGATCCTCGACCGGGCGGCGGCCGGCCCGCGCGCGGCGACCGCCTTGATCGTCGCCAAGCCGACCGCGTGCAACCTGACGACGAACCTGGCGATCACCACCGACCGGCGGATCTACCAGGTCACGCTCGACGCGCGCCCGTGCCGGAGCGAGGAGGGCGAGAACCCGCACGAGCCGTTCACGCGCCTGCTGCGCTTTTATTACCCGGACGAGCTGGTGCGGACCTGGGCGAGCGCCGAGGAGGCGCGGCGGGCGGCGGCGGACGCGGCGGCGCGGGCGGCGGCCGCGGAGGCGCTGGCGGTGACGCCACTCGGGGCGCGCGGGCAGGGGCGGGAGGCGCAGGACGCCGGCCTGACGCTCGCGGCGCTCCACTTCGGCTATCGCTGGACGCGCAGCGGCAAGTATCCGTGGGCGCCGGCGGCGGTCTTCGACGACCAGGTGCACACCTACATCCGCCTGCCGGGAAGCGGGGTGGGGCAGGAAGCGCCGGTGCTCTTCCTGATCGATCGCCGCGGCGCGGCGGCGCTCCTCAACTACACCATCCGCGGGCAGTACTACGTGACCGACCGGGTGTTCGAGAGGGCGGCCCTGGTCCTCGGGTCGGGCAAGGATCAACGACGGCTCGAGATCGTCCGGGAGCGCTGACCATGAGCGAGACTCCGCAACCTCTGGAGATGCCACTGCCGCCGCGGCCGCGACGCTTGAACCGGCTGGCGCTGGTCGCCGTGCTGGTGCTCCTCGGCGTGGCGGTCGCCACGGTGTTCTTGACGCTGGCGCCGCCGCGGCGGCCGAAGGGCGCGGCCGAGTCGGCGGAAGGCCCCGGACCGCCGCGGCCGGGCTTCCTCGAGCGCGAACCGGTGGGAACCACCTCGGCGCCGGCGCCTCGGGCAGTGCCGGCGGAAGACGAGCGCTACTGGCAGGACGCGCTACGGGCCGGCCGGAGGCCCGGCGGCGCCGGCGCCACGGCGGCGGCCGGTGCGGCCGGCGCGGCAGGCGCTGCCGGTGCGGCGGGCGCGGCCGGTGCGGCGGCGCGGGGTCTGCCGGAGGTGGGAAGCGGGCCTGGAGGCGGGAGCGAGGATCTGCTCGCGGCCGGGATCGAGCCGGGGGCAGGGCCGCGCCCCGGCATGGCGTCGGCGGCGGCGCGCGCGCCGACTGCGCGGGCGGCCGCGTACCAGCGAGCGCTGCTGGCGCCGGTCACGCCGGCGCGAGCCGCGGCGGAGGCGGGCGAGAGCTTCGGGGTGGGTGCGGCGGAGGGGGTGGCGCGGCAGCTCGGATCGCTGCCGGCGCCGGGGCTGGCGGCGCCGGCGGCGCTGGCTGGGCTGCCGGCGCTGCCGGTCCTGCCGCCATCTGCTTGGCTGGCGGCGCTGCCGCCATCCTCTGGACTGCCGGCGCTGCCGCCGTCCTCTGGACTGCCGGGGTGGTCGTCCTCCTCAGGGTTGCCGGCCGGCACCGGGCCCGGCCAGCTGCCGGAGGGCGGCACCGGCGCGGCGGTCGCGGCGGGTGCGGCGGTCGCGGCAGGCGCGGCACCAGGCGGCGGCGGTGCCGCGGCCGCGACGGCCGGCGGGGACCGCCGGGACCACCAGGGCTTCTGGCGGAGCGCGGAGACGCTGGCGCCGGTGGAGCTCAGGGTGAGGCACGACCGGCCGGGCGCCGGCCTCCGGCTCGAGGCGGGGACGGTGCTGCCGGCGGCGCTGGTGACGGCCGTCGACTCGGACGTGGCGGGACCGCTCGTCGCGCAGGTGACGCGGGACGTCTTCGACCGCGAGCAGCGCCAGGTCGTCATCCCGCGGGGCTCGCGGCTCCTCGGCGCGTACGACAGCCAGGTGGCGCTCGGCGAGAGCCGGCTGCTCGTCGCCTGGAGCCGCGTCATCTTCCCGGACGGCAGCGGCTTGAGCTTCCCCGGCCTGCCGGCCGCGACGCGGGCGGGCGAGGCGGGCCTTCCCGGGTCGGTCGACAACCACCTGGCCAGGGTCTTCGGCAGCGCCGTCCTGCTGTCGGTCCTCGGCGCCGGCGTGCAGCTGTCGCAGCCGCAGGAGTCGGCGACCTTCGGCTCGGCGGCGTCGACGCGGCAGGTCGCCGCCGCGGCGGTGGGCCAGGAGCTGTCGAGCGTGGCGATCGAGATCCTGCGGCGCCAGCTGTCCGTGCCGCCGACCATCCGCATCGCCGCGGGGACCAGGTTCTACGTGTTCCTGCGCGGCGACGTGAGGTTCGAGGAGCCGCCCTCCCCGCCCTCCCGCGAGTAGACGGAGAGCGTCCGGTAGTGGGTCAGTCTCCCGCGGCCTCCCTTTGGGCGAGGGGCCCAGGCTCCTGGGGCGTAGGACTTTGGCCCCTCCCAGCCGGGGTGCCGCGACTGGCGACAGGCGGAGCCGCGGCCTCGCCCAAAGGGAGGCCGCGGGAAACTGACCCACTACACAGAGGCCGGCTCGGGAGGGGGTCGAGAGAGGGGTGACTCGGGCGGAGTCGCGAAGGCGTGTGTTCAGAATTGGACCATGACTTTTCATGGTCAAAGGAGGGAAAGTATGCATGGCCAACGACGGAGCGGAGGGCTGTCGAGTGCGGTGCCGGCGCAGCGGTGCGGAGGGATACGGGACAGGGCCTTGCGCCGGGGTACCTGGCAAGCGGGCATGGCGCTGATGCCGCGGCGGCTGCGGAACGCGGGGGTGGCGCTCGCGGTGCTGGGCGGGCTGGCGGCGCCGGCCGGTGCGCAGGTCATCGCCGGCAGGGGCTTCGGCGAGAGCTTCGTCGGGTTCCAGGACGTCAACGGCAACGGCGTGCTGGACTGTCTCGAGCCGGTGACGATCCGCGCGGCGTACGTGGATCCGGCGACGGACACGGCGACGGGCAGTGTGACGGGGCAGATGGTGGCGCCGTTCGCGGGTGCCAGCGGTCTCGCCTTCATCCCGGGGTCGGTCGAGATCGACCGGGTGTTCAGCGTCGGCGACTGCGTCGCGACGATCGCCGGCGGCAACGGTCCGAGCGACGTCGAGGCGACGGTGAGCTTCTCGTGCGGACCGCCGCACGGCAACGGACCGGGAGCGCAGGGGGGCAACGTCGTCGCGTTCCTCTACCGCGCGGCGTTCCAGAACACGGTGCCGAGCTTCACCGCGGTCATGCGGGGCACGACGAGCGACGGCCTCGATCTGCGGCCGAAGGTCACGCCGAGCGCCGACATCGGCGCGGTCTGCCCGGGGGGCGGGACGCCGAGCGTCACGGTCCTCAAGACGGTCGCGGGGACGGGCCTCCCGGGCTCGACGCTGCTCTACACCATCTCGGCGACCGATCTCAGCGGCCTCGGGCTGGGCGGCTTGCAGCTCACCGACGAGGTCCCGCAGAACACCGTCTTCGACGCCGCGGCCTCGTCGCCAGGGTGGGTGTGCCCCGCGAGCGCCGCCGGCTCGCTCTGCCGGCTGCAGGCCGGCAACATCGGCCCCGACGGCACGGTGACCCGGTATTTCGCGGTGGATCTCGTGCCGGCGCTGCCCGCGGGCGTGTCGGCGGTGAGCAACACGGCATGCGCGCGGTCGGGTCCCTCGACGGTGGTGGGGTGCGGCAGCGTCGTGACGCCGACCGCCGGGGTGGTGAGCCTGACCATGGTCAAGAGTCTTGCCAGCGGCACGGGGACGCCCGGCGGCACCATCGTCTACGACCTCCGCGTCGTCAACAGCGGCACGCAGGACAGCGGGCCGGTCACCTTCCTCGAGACGGTGCCGGCCGATACCAGCTGGGCGGGAGGCGGCGGCTGGTCGTGCTCCGGCGCCGGCGCGGGCTCGAGCTGCTCGCTGGCGGTGGGCAACGTCGCGGCCGGGGGCGGCTCGGCCAGCGCGCAGTTCGCGGTGGTGGTCGCGAGCCCGCTGCCCGCGGCCGTGACGAGTATCGCCAACACGGCCTGCGCCGGCGCGGCGGGCGCGCCCGGCGGCCCCGGCGGACCCGGCGGACAACAGAGCTGCAGCACGGCGACGGTCCCGACCACGGGCATGCCGCTCCTCGCCATCCACAAGACCGTCGCGGGCACCGGCGCGCCGGGGTCGCGGCTGATCTATTCCATCGCGGTCCAGAACACCGGCAACCAGGGCGCCGCGAACGTCACGGTGAGCGAGGCGGTGCCGGGCCTGACGACGTACGTGGCGGCGGGGAGCTCGCCGGCCTGGGTCTGCGCGGGCACCGCGGCAGGATCGAGCTGCACGGCGGCGATCGCCTCGCTGCCGGCCGGGGCGTCGACGGTGCTGACGTACGTGGTCGCGATCACGTCGCCGCTGCCGGCCGGTGCGACGGTCGTCAACAACCTGGCGTGCGCGGCGGCGGCCGGCCTGCCGGCCGTCTGCGCCTCGACGCCCGTCCCGACCACCGGCCAGCCGAGCCCTCACCTGGTGAAGAGCTACGCGGGCGGCGCGGTGCTGCCCGGCGCGGTGCTGGCGTTCACGCTGACGGTGTCGAACACCGGCAACCAGGACTTCGGCGCGGCGGTGCTGACGGAGACGGTGCCGGCGCTGTCGAGCTTCGACGCCGGCGCGAGCGACGTGCGGTGGTCGTGCGCGGCGCCCGCGGCCGGGTCGAGGTGCACGCTCGATCTCGTGAGCCTGCCGGCCGGCACGAGCCAGGCGGTGGCGTTCGCGGTGCGAGCGGCGGCGGCGCTGCCGGCGGCGGCGGTGATCGCGAACGCGGCCTGCGTCACGAGTGTCCCCCCGCTGCCCGAGATCGCCGCCTCCGGGGAGTCGCGAACGGCGTTGCGGACGGCCCTGCGCCAGCTGCGGCGGGGCGCGCGGCCGGCCCAGGTGGCGGCGCAGCAGGCCTGCGGCAGCGTCGAGACGCCGCCGGCGCTGGCGATCGACACGACGCTCGCGGCGGCGGTCGTCGGGCATGCCGGCCCGGCAGTGCCGGGAGACCGCATCCATTACACGCTGACGGTTCCGAACGGGACCGCGAGCAGGCTGACGGCGCTCGCGGCGGCGGCGTCGCTCGACGCGAATACCGCTCTCGTCGCGGGGTCGGTGACGACGGGCCAGGGCGCGGTCACGACGGGGAACGGCGCGAGCGACGCGACGGTGGTGGTGGCGCTCGGTGACCTGGCGGTGGGGGGGACGGCGACGGTCGAGTGGGACGTGACCGTCCATGCCAACCTGCCGCCGGGCCTGACGCAGGTCGCGACGACCGGCGGCAACATCCCTCCGGACGAGAGCGGTCCGCCGCCGCCGCCGTCCACCCCCGGGCCGACGGAGACGCCGGTCACCGCGGGCACGCCGCCGCCGCCGCCACCGCCGCAGGTGATTCCGACGCTCGGCGAATGGGGGCTGGGCGCCATGGTCGTGCTCCTGGGCGGGACGGCGGCGGTCGTGATGCGCCGGCGGCGGCGGCGGCCCGCGGGGCCGGATGCCGAGACGCGTGCGCGAGCGGGCGCGGCTGCGGGTGCCCGCGAATGACGGCCGGACCCAGGGGGACGCTGCAGCTGAAGGTGGCGGAGAGCGGGCAGGGCGCGCGGTCGGAGGGCTGGCAGGGAACGAGGCTGCGAGCGGCAATCGATCGGCTGCACGCCGCCCAGCTCGCGGCGCTGGCGGCGCACGGGGAACCCGCGGCGCTCGCGGCACCGGCGTTCGCGCCGACGGCGCTGCAGGAGGTGGAGCCGGCGGCGCGGCGCGATGCCCATCGCGCCCAGCACGAGGCGCTCGCGCAGGTTGACGAGATCGGTTCGCTGCTGGTGCGGCTGGCGCGGCTGGGGCGAGCGGGTGGAGCGGATGGAGCGGATGGAGAAGCCGTGGCGATCCGGCGCCGGCTGGTGAAGCTGGCGGTCGCCGCCGCCATCACGCTTGCCGAGCTGGTCGGCCTGGCCTTCGAGATCGAGAGCCCGGCCGATTGATCCTGCTACCGGACCGGTTCGCCGCCGACGGATCAGGTCTGGCCGCGAGCGGCGAAGGCCGCCCAGTAATCGTGGCCGAGCTGCTCGAGCCGCTCGAGGGCGAAGTCCTCGCCGGCGTCGCGATCGTGGATGAGCCGGACTGCGAGGCGTTCGGCGTGCATCGAGAAAACGAAGTACTCATCGTTGGCGCGCGCATTGCCGGAGAGCAGGAGCGCCACGGCGCCTTCGGCGGTGCTGATGGCGGCGTTGCCGACGTCCAGTCCCTTGGTGTTGCACAACGCCTCGAATTCGCTCCAGGAGTGGGACTCCTGCCGTCCCTTGTCATACCACTCGGCATTCCCCTCCCAGGAGGGCGGCTGGGGGGCGGGACCCGGCCATCGGGCCAGGGTGTGGGCGCGGACCGCACCGACGCCCTCCAGGCGGAAACGGAAGCGGGCACCCTCCGGAAGGCCGGCGAGGCCCAGGAGGTGATCGCCGGCGAAGTCCAGCACCAGAGCGCGTGCCATTCGATCCGAAGTGATCGAATGCAGGACCGCGTCGTGCAGGCAGTCCCAGAGGGAGCGGGAGGCGCCGCCCGGAGGACGGTCGAGCCAGTCGTCGATGTGGAGCTCGGCCACCTCGGCAGTGTATTCCTCCCGGCGCGAGCGGCGCCAGCCTTCCCGCGGAGCCATGGGTCCGTTTCCTCTGCCTCCCTCTGGGCGAGGGGGCAGTGAGGCCAAGGGCGGAGGACTCTGAATGCCTCGCATTGGCACAATTGCAAGCACAAGTGCGACGAGGACACTATCCAGGCGCGCTCACGGCTCTTATCAAGCCTGTCGCACTACCGCGGTACTATTCTGACGACCCCGATATGCTAGCTTGTACCATAGCTGAAATCGCAGGTTCGTCCGGTCTGGGCTGATGTCTCTCATGTTGCGGGTGACCACTTTCGGCGGCCGCCGGCAGGTTGCCTGAGCCTTGCCACTCGTGTATTGTCCCATCGTTGGAACGCCCTCACGGAGCGCTCTCGTCGGATGGCGATCAATGTCGCGCCCTAAATCAGTCGGCTCGATGATCCTATGAAATACGCCAAGCTTGGTAGGACAGGTTTCGACTGCTCGCGACTCGGCTTCGGTACCTGGCAGATCGGTGGTGGACGTTGGAAGGCGTTGGACGGTGCGGAGGCGGCGGCGCTGCTCCGCCATGCCGTCGACGCGGGCGTCAACCTTTTCGACGTTGCGAGCGTCTATGGGCAGTACCGGGGGGAGCTGAACGAGAGCAGAAGTCGCGCCCTCGAGCTGCTGGGCACGGCCTTCGGCGGGCGGCGCCGGGAAGAAGTGATCATCTGCCTCAAGGTAGGCCAAGTGGATGAATACTCTCACCGCGCGATCTTCCATCCGCGACACCTGGCACGGGAGCTGCACCGTGCGCTCCATGATCTGCGAATGGATTACGTGGACATCTGCCTGGTGCATGCCCCGAGCCTCAACGAGGTGCGTGACGGCCGCGCGCTGGCAGTGGTGCAGACGATGCAGGCCATGGGCGCGGCACGATTCGTCGGCTACAGCTTCGAGGCGGAGCCGGAGCACGCGAGGCTCGCGCTCGCGCAAGAGATCGATGTCATGATGCTGCAATACAACCTCCTGGACCAGGAGTGCGCCGAGATCTTCGCCCCCGCGCGCGAGCGGGGTGTCGGCATGCTGGTCGGCGGCCCTTACAAGCGCGGCTATCTCTCAGGGCGTTTCGACAAGGCGGAGGACCTGCCGCTCGACGACAATTACTGGGCGTGGAATCTCCGCTACAACCGGGGCAAGGTGGAGTCCATCCTCGAGCAGGCCGCGACGCTCAAGCAGGAGCTCGGCGGAGCGAGGCAGCTGCGGGTGCGCGCCCTGCGCGAGATCCTCGGCCGCCCCGGCGCCCCGGTCGCCGTGGTGGGCCACAGGAGCCCGGAAGAGATCACCGAGAACGCCGCAGTCGTGGACGAGATCCTGGGGTGAGCCATTCGGCGCCGCAGCTCGCCTTGCCGCCGCGGGTCGGCGTCTTCGGGTCCGCGTTCTACGTCGAGAAGGCGGCTGCCGAAGCGCTGGCACGAGGGGTGGGGAGAGCGGTGGCGCAGCGCGGCCTGGTCGTCGTCACGGGCGCCACCACCGGTCTCCCGCACCTCGCCGCGCGAGCCGCGCTGGAGTCCGGCGGCACCGTCCTGGGAATCTCGCCGGCCAGGGACGCCGTCGAGCACGTCGGGAGCTTCGCGAAGCCCATCGATGGGTGCACCCACATCTTCTACACCGGGCAGGGTTACACCGGACGCAACTATCTCACCCTGCGCAACTGCGACCTTGCCGTCTTTCTCGGCGGCGAGGCGGGCACGCTCGAAGAGTATTGCATCGGCGTCTACGAAGGCCTCATCCTGGGCGCGCTGATCAATTCGGGTGGGATCTGCGAGTTGCTGCCCAGCATCGTGGCCAAGTTCCGGACCAGGCACGGCAGCGCCTGGGTCTTCGGCACCGAGCCGGAGCGGCTGCTCGACGAGATGCTGGCGCTGCACGCCGCGCGCCAGGGGCCCTGAGCTCCGGGAGGTTGCCGAAGCGCATCCGACGCGGTGCGGATCCGCAACGTTCTCACTCCGACACCTGGCGCTCCCGCCGGGGCGCGGCCCGGCCGATCCGCGGTCCTGGCGCCGCACGGCGAGAGCGCGGAGGCCCGGGCACGCTTCTTGCCCCAACGCGACACCGTGCCTGCGGTCTCGCTTCGGAACATCAGGCAAGGAGCTGACGACATGCGCCGCAATGCCAAGACCTCCGCTCTCCTCCTCCTCTCGGCCCTGGCGATCCTGGCAGGCGCCTGCAATCGGGCGCCCGCGGGTGCGGCGGCGCGGCAGGGCGAATCGATCCTCGACCGGGTGAAGCGTGAACGGCTCATCCATGCCGCTTACATCAAGTACCCGCCCTTCGTCGACGTCGATCCCCGCACCAATCGGCCGTCCGGTTATTTCATCGACGTCATGGACGAAGTGCGCAGCAGGATGGGCAAGGACATGAAGATCTCCTACGAGGAGACCACCTGGGGCACCATGGTCGCCGGGGTGCAGACCGGGCGCTTCGACGTCGTGGTATCCGGGATCTTCAGCACCATACCGCGGGCCATGGAGGTCACCTTCGCGCGGCCGCTGCTGTTCGTCGGGCTGGGCGCGGTGGCGCGGAAGAGCGAGACCCGCTTCGCCACCGAGAGCGACCTCCAGCGGCCTGGCCTCACCGTCGCCGTGACCGCCGGCGAGGTCGGGCATGAGTATGCACAGACGTACCTGCCCAAGGCGAAGCTGATCGTGATCGACACTCCCGACATCACCAGGCCGATGCTCGAGGTGCTCTCCGGGCGTGCCGACGTCGGCATCGCCGATTCGATGAGCTGCTACAACTTCGTCGCCGCTCATCCGGGCGACGCCAAGCAGCTCTTCGCCGATCATCCCCTCTATGTCTACGCGACCACGGTGCTGCTGCCGCGCCACGATCCCGACTGGAAGGACTTCTGGGATCAGTCCTTCGCCTTCCTGGATTTCAGCGGCATCACCAAGCGGATCGAAGCGAAGTACAAGCAGGGGTCGACGGCCTGGATCTCCAGGTCCCTGCCCCTCGCTCACTGAGCGCACGGCGATGCGCGCGCTCCTCGGGGCGGAGGCCGCGGCAGCGACGTGAGCTACCACTGGGACTCCTCGCTGCTCATCGAGTACGCCGGCGCCCTCGGACGGGGCCTGCTGGTGACCCTGCTTCTCACCGGCAGCTCCATCGTGGCGGGAACCCTCGCCGGCTGCCCGCTGGGTGTGCTCCTGGCCACCAGGGGACTCCGGCTGGGCCCCCTGCGAGTCCTGGTCAAGGCCTACATGGCTTTCTTCGGCTGGCTGCCGGTGCTCGTGCTGTTGGTCTGGATGTACTACCTCCTGCCCGCCGCCTTCGGCTACCGGCCCTCGGCGCTGTCGGTCTCGATCCTGGCGCTCTCGCTGAACCTCTCGGCCTTCGTCGCCGACGTCGTGCGCGGCGCCATCGGGCGGGTCTCCTCGGAGGACCTCGATGCGGGCCGGGCTATCGGGATGGGGCCAGCCCTGAGGCTGCGCCGCATCATCCTCCCGGAGGTCGTGCGTAATTCTCTGCCGGCGCTGGTGGCCCTGTACATCAACCAGCTCAAGTGGACCTCGCTCGCCTCGGTGATCGGAGTCGAGGAGCTGATGCATACCGCGGACACGATCATGATTCACACCTATCGCGCCCTCGAGGCTTACACCGGCATCGCGATCATCTACCTGGGGATCGTCGGCCTGCTGAACGCGGTCTACGTGGCGATCGAGAGACATCCCTTCTTCCGGCAGCGGAGGTGACGGCCGATGACCGCGAATGGTCCGCTGCTCGAGCTCTCGCAGGTGGGGCTCAGGTTCGGGCGCAACCCGGTGCTCGACGACATCGGCCTGAGCATCAAGGAGGGCGACCGCATCGCAGTCTGCGGCCGGAGCGGCGTCGGCAAGACCTCGCTGCTGCGCTGCATCTCGTTGCTCCTCCCCATCTCCGCCGGCGCCATCCGCTACCGGGGCATGCCGGTGGCCCAGGCCGACGGCCGGCGCATGCGGCTGCTGACCGACGAGAACCGGTATCGGTCCGAGGTCGTGATGGTCTTCCAGGCCTTCAACCTGTGGCCGAACCGGACGGTCCTCGAGAACATCATGGAAGGTCCCCGGTTCGTCAAGGAGCTGCCTTGGATCGATGCTCGGCTGCAGGCCGAGAACCTCGCGGAGCGCTTCGACATCGCGCGCAAGCTCGCCAGCTACCCGGGCGAGCTCTCGGGCGGTGAACGCCAGAGAGTGGCGCTGGCCCGCGGGCTGGCCATGGAACCGCGGGTGCTGCTGCTCGACGAGATCACGTCCTCGCTCGACCCGCCGCTGGCGGCGGACGTGCTCCACTATCTCGAAAGGGAGCTGACCGGAGTCACCCTCGTCTTCGTGACGCACTACCTCGAGTTCGCGCGCACGCTGGCCAACCGCTTCGCCTTCCTCCACCACGCCCCCGGCGGCGGCGGCGCCACCATCTTCATCGACGGCCCGATCGCCGAGCTCGACGAATCGCTGGAGCGCGTGCCGGCGTTCAAGGAATACTTCCGCCCGATGGCGCGGCTGCGCTGACGGCGGACGGCGGGCCGTGGCCGCCGTCCGTCCGCGGCCTGGCTACTTCGCTTCCGGCTTGGCGTGCGCCAGGGTCGCGGACATCCCCTCGTCGCCCCACACCAGGTGCACCACGATGGTGAAGTAGAGGCTCACCACGCACCCGTAGAGGAAGAGCCAGAAGGCGCCGCTGCAAGTGGCACCCGAGGCTCCGCAGACGACGCGTTCGAGCGGCGCGGCCGCCGCGTTGCCGACGAAGGCCACGAGGGCGATCGCCCAGCCGAGGATGCTGAGCGAACGCCAGAGCGCCGGCCCCTTCCCGCCGATCGCGGCCTGCGCCTCCTGGTACAGGAAGAACCACGGCACGAGGATCAGCAGCAGGAACGAGGGATAATGGGACTCCCCCTTGCAGAGGATCTCCGCGGCCGGCTGCTCATGCTCGGCGAAGAGGCGATGGGCGCCCAGCTCTCCCAGCACCGTCGACCAGCCCAGGATGGCACCGGCGAACAGGCGGGGATAGAAGGCCCGGGCCGCGCGCGGGGCGAAGCACCAGAGCGCGGCCACGCCGGCGAGCACCAAGCCTACCAAGAGATGAAAGACACTCTGGTGTCTTATCTGCCACAGGAGTTCCCACGGCAATTGCAAGCAGGTCAGCACCGAGGCGACTGCCAGAACCAGCGCCAGCAGGAACCAATTCATCCCCGTGCGCAGCTTCGACCTGCCGGTCAGCTCGATCCGCAGGGCCGTCCACCACGAAAAGCGGGCGAGCAGCCAGTCCTCGATGAAGGCGCGCTCGTGCGTCTCGACCTCGAGGAACTCCGGGTAGTCGAGCGCCAGCTCGAGCAGGTCCTGCTCGACGATGGCGCTCAGGCGACCCTTGCCGACCGCATGCGCGTGGCGGCCGCTGATATAAAGCTTGTAGTGCCGCAGCGCCTGCGTGACCCGGGCCGAGTCGCGATCGGCAACCGCGAGCTTCACCGCGAGCTTCAGCAGCTCGCGCGCCGCCATCCAGCAGGCGAGCATGCCGATCTCGTCGCCCGGCGGCCGGGCCGCGAAGGCCGCCAGGCGCTGCTCGAGCAGCGGCCATTTGCGCTCTCGCAGATGATGCCGATGATAGGCCAGCAGCCAGAGCGTCACCGGCGGCGCGGTGGGGCGGATGGTGGCCAGCACCGGGCCGAGCGATTGCAGCAGGTCATCCCAGCGGCGACGCCTCCCGCCGAGAGATCGCAGCAGATCATCCCAGCGGCGACCCAGCCAGCCGAGCGATCGTAGCCGGTCATCCCAGCGGCGACGCCGCCACGGCGGCGACTTGGCGCGCCGGTAGAGCAAGAATACGTGCAGGAGCAGGGCCAGGCGCGCTCTCTCCTCGGTATCGCAATCCCGCGCCTCGCCCAGGAGCACGATGAGCCTCGCCAGCTGGTCCTTGTCGCGCGGCACGAGGCCCTTGAACTCGTCAAAAGACCGCGTCTCGAGCCGCCACGGCCGGCCAGGCCCCAGCCGCGCGGACCAGCGAAGAGCGGTGAGTAGCCGCAGGCCGTCCTGGCCGCTCGTCGCCACGAGGGGAGGCATCGCCGCTAATCCTCCCGCCGGGCCGCGACCTCCCGGCCCGAGCCCAGCAGCCGGGTGCCCGCCTCGTGAAGGTCTTCGCCCAGCCGGTCGCGCCATCGCTTCAGCTCCCCCGCCTCGCCGCCACGGGCGGAGAACCAGAAGTGGGCGAAGTCTCCTGACTCGAACAGCAACTCGGAGACACGCTGCCGCAGGCGCCGGAAGCACTGCAGCCAGTCATGCGGCGGGAAGACCGCGTCGACGTCGGCGGCGACCTGGTCGAGGAAGCGCTTCGCCTCGACCTCGGTCATCGCGGCCGACGGGTGGGTCACCAGCTCCTGCCCGAGCTGCGCCAGGCGCTCGCTGGTGAACCAGCTCGCCGCGCGCAGCCACAGGATGCTCCAGAACATCTCGAGGATGGGCGGCCTGGTCGGCGTGCTCGGCTTGCCGTCGGCCGAGTAGCCGTGCGCATCCCCGGAGCTCTTCTGCACCACGAAGTCGGCGCCGACGCCGTGGCAGGCGGCGGTGATCAGCGGGCTGGCATAGCCGGTAAAGGCGATCACCACGTTGCGCGGCGAGTTTGCAAGGTCGGCACTGCGGACGCGCCGGAGCAGGTCCAGGCCGTTCTGGTCGGAACCGCGGCCGAAGAGCACGTCGGTGACGACCACCGAGAGGCCGCCGTCATAGGGTCCCCGCTCGACAACGCAGTTGAACAGCTCCTCGAAGCTCGCGATCGGCTCGAGTGTGGGGGACTGCCGCACTCCCTTGCCCGCTCTCAGGAGCCAGAAGGCCGCGCACTTGCCCTTGGTGATCGAGTCGAAGTTCTCGCCCCCGAGCTCCTTGTAGGGTATTCGGAGCCACTCTGGGCTGTCGTCGACCATGACCACGCGCAGGCTGCCGCTCGCCACGGCACCGCGCATCAGGCCGGCGATCTCGTCGAACGCTCGCGCTGGAAGGGTGGGCTGAAAGTCGAGCTTCGCATTCTGAGGCGGCAGGTCCCGCGGGAACAGGTCCGCCCAGAACCCGGCGCTGTCGATGGCATGGCAGAGCCGCACCCGGTCGAGCCGGAGCGGGCCTGGCATGGTTGTCGCCAGCTGCGCGTCCGGGCGCCGAGTTGCCAGGCCGCTGACGGCCAGCAGCCTGGGATCGAGGATGATCGGCCGCACTGTCCGCGGGCGCGGCGCCTGGAACTGGCCGCGGCTGTACACCATGTGGTGGGCCGCCGCGAGCGGCAGGCTGGAGAGGTATTCGCTTCCCGCGGACCGTTTCAAGAAGAGATCCTGAATCAGGATGTGGTCGTAGAGGCCCCAGTAATACACACCGGTGTAGCGCCCCAAGTCGAAGCCGACGGCGCCGCCTTGCGGCTCCGGCGCCAGGCCGAAACAGCGATAGCTCTGCACCGGTTCCCACTTCACGTCGGGGAGGGGAGCCCTGTCTCCCGGTGCCGGGCGAGCGCGGAGGAAGTGCCGGACGTACCGCTCGGCCGTGGCCTTGACGTGCTCGTCGGTCACTAGCAGGACTCTCATGGTCATCTCAGTGCCGGTTTCCGCGGGTGGTGGTGCGGCGGTCCGGCAGCCCCGAGCGGCAGGAAGGCGCGCAGCTCGTCGAGGCTCGGCCCGGCCGGCGGCGGTCCCACCAGCGCCAGGCGCACCGCCGCGGCGAGGGCGTCAGGCTTGCCCAGGGGCTGGGCGAGGCAGAGGGGCCAGGCCGGCGGCGGCGGCCGCAGCCAGAGGGCGGAGACGAGGACGACTTTGCCGGGGAAGCCCGCGAACAGGGTCGCACCCGAGTGAGCCAGCCCGCCGGTGCCTCCCTCCCGGGTGAATGCCGCGGCGACCGCCGCGTCGAACACGAAGGTGTCGCGGTTGCAGCCGTTCAGCTCCGTGAACTGATAGCCGTCGACCCGCAGTCCCGGTCCGAGGCAATGATGGAGATAACGGCCGGCCGCCGCCTCCCAGGAGGGGTCGCCGGCGAAGATGTGGACCCTGGCGTTCATGAGTCCGGCTCCACGAGGTCGGAGAACTCCTCGCGCAGCTGCGGGAAACGCTGCAGGTGCGCGCGGATCCGGCGCCACATCGTCGTCCGGTGGGAGTAGCCGAGGAGCAGCCTCGCCTCGTCGCGCGCTCCCGCGCACTCCGCCATCGCCCGGCGGATGCGCTCGAGCTCGAAGCGGGCGAGCTGCTCGGCCACCGGGCGCCGCGCAGGCCCGCCGTCGCTCGGCGTCTCGCCGGCGGCGGCAGGCGCCTCGGGCCAGAGATGCCGGTCGGCGATGAGCGGGCTACCCTCGAGCCTGGCTCGCAACCCGGCGCTCTCGACGGCGTACCGCAGCTCGCGGACGTTGCCGGGCCAGCGATGACGTCGCAGGTGTTGCAGCACCGCAGCGTCGAACTGTCTCGCCGTCGTGCGGCCGTCGGCGATCATGCCGTCCAGGAAATGACGGGCGATGATCTCGATATCCTGGGCCCGCTCGCGCAGCGGCGGCAGGTCGATCGAGAAGGCGCGCAGCCGGTAATAGAGGTCGTCGCGGAGCATGCGGGACTCGACCAGCTCCTCCAGCGGCGCATTGCTGGCCGCGACCAGCTGCAGGTCGAGCGTGATCGGCCGGGAGCTGCCCACCCTCGTCACCTGGTGATCGTCGAGGAAGCGCAGCAGCTTGGCCTGCAGGTCGAGCGGGACTTCGCCGATCTCGTCCAGGAAGAGCACGCCGCCGTTGGCTTCCTCCACCAGGCCGATCCGTCTCTCGACGGCGCCCGTAAAGGCGCCCTTCTCATGCCCGAAGAGGTCGCTCGAGATGGTGTCGCGGTTCAGCGAGACCAGCGACACCGCGACCAGCGGCCCGGTGCGCCGCTGCCCGCCGGCATGGATGGCGCGCGCCACCAGCTCCTTGCCGGTCCCGGTCTCGCCGCGGATGAGGACGCTGCTGCGGCCGTCCTCCGCGACCAGGCGGATCAGCCGGCGCACCTCCTCCATCTTCGGGTCGTTGCCGACGATCTCGTTGCCGGCATGCCTCGCCAGCTCCCGTTCGAGGCGCTCCACGCGCCGTTCGAGCCTCGCCTGCTGGATCGCCCGCCGCAGCGTCCGCGTCACCTCGTCCGGCGAAGCGGCGCTCTTCTGCAGGAAGTCGCTGGCGCCCGCCTTCATGGCCTCGACCGCCATGGCCACGCCGGCGTAACCCGAGAACATCACGACCGGCACGAACGGCAGGTCCCGCTTGATCTCGGCCAGCAGGCCGAGCCCCTCGGCGTTCTCGTTGTCGGTTCTCTCCAGGCGCACGTCGAGCAGCACCGCGTCGACGGGACGGGAGAGGCGCTCCCGCGCCTCGCGCAGGTTGCGGGCCAGGACGACGTCGAAACGGGTCTCGAGCTGCGCCAGCACCTCGACGAGATCGTCCGGCTGATCGTCGACCACCAGGACTCGGCCTGCCTTGGCCACCTTGCTCCTTCGCCGGCGCGGCCGGCGCCGCTACTGGGGTTTGCCGCCCTCGAACGTCGCCAGGAGCGTCGAGAGATACCAGGAAACCTGGCAGACCGCCATGTTGAAATCGCCTTCCGCGGGCCCGAGCAGGCGATCGAGGTCGGCAGGCAAATCGGTGCGCGGGCCGACAGCAACGAGTTGGGTCAAGAGGTCCAGGACCCTGTCGATCGGCGCCAGGTCGGGGTGCGGGCGCCGGGTCTGGGCCGCGATCTCCTTCAGCCGGGAATGCACCGAGTCCTTGATGGATTGCGGCACTTGGCCGCGCGTCTCCCGGATCTCCCGGAGCATCTCGCCCAGGTATTGGAGGGCCTCGGAGCCGCCCAGATCGCGGTCCTTCTCCGCCAGGATGGCCAGTGCGCAGAGGTCGAGATCCAGGGCGCAGAGCGGGTTGGTGACCAGGTGCCACGACAGCAGCAGTGCGTCGCGCCCGCTCCGATCCCTTGCGAACTCTGCCTCGAGATCCTCCAGGGCCATCCCCAGCTTCTCGTCGTCGCCGGCGGACGCGACCGCCGCCAGCTTGTCGAACAGGAAGCTCCCCTGGGTCCGATCGGACGGTTCCTGGCGCAGGCACTTGGCCGTGAACTCGATCCTGCCATGGGTCAGCCGCTCGACGGCGCCGCTCCAACCATCCGGCTGATGGTCCCTGAGCTCATCGAGCACCTCGTCTCTGTACCTGCCGGCGATCTCTCCCAGCACCATGTCCCTGGTCATGGCCGCCTTCTCGGACTCCATCGGATGGTAGGCAATGAGTACCTTGCTCACCTGGGGATCGGCGGCAAGGCGCTTGGCGATTGCCGAGGGCGGCGGCTGGACGAAGACTCCCTCTTCCTCCTTGCTTTGTAGGCTCCCGCTGAGACCGGCCCGCTGACGGAGGCTGCGCTCGGACCAGTTCCGGATCCAGAAGATCGCCGCCACCTCAAATCCCTCCGAGACCGATCACCAGTGTGCGCTTGTCCTCGTTGAGCAGAGCTTCCAGGCTGGAGAAGTCCAGGTAGCGGACGCCTGCCGGCAGGTCCGGCCGGCCGCGGCCGGAATGCACCAGCACGACCGCGGCGATCTTACGAAGGCGGTCGAGGATTGCCGCCGCGCACGGTTCGACCTCCCGCTGCAAGCTCCTGGCGGCCTTCTCGATCAGCCCGTAGTGAATGCTGGCGAATTGGAACCGGTCGTCCGCCTGCTGTACCGACTTGACCTCCTTCGGCCAGTCGATCCGGAGCGTCCGCTCTCCGGCGCCCCCCGCGGCGCCGCTGCCCTTCACCAGGTTCACGAACTCCTGGCCGATGAGCACGATGCCCGCCTGGAACCGCTCCTGCCTGAGCCGCTCCGAATCGGGCGCGAGCCGCTCGTCGATGATCAGGACGCGGCTCAGCGCGGCCTCTCGCAGCTCGCGGATCAGGAAGGGTCCCGCCGACGGCTCCGGGTCCTGCTCCAGGAAGCTGCCGGTGGCAGAGCTGCCGCTCCAACTCTGGGCGAAGATCACCTGCGGGTTCTCGCGGGCGCTCCTGAGCCGCGGCAGCACGCCATGGTGGGCGAACACCGCGGTGTAGGCGCTCCGGTCGAAGCCGGCGGCAGCGGGGAACGACGCGGCCAGATCGTCCGTGGTGATCTTCCCCTCGGCGTCTTTGGCAAAGGGATTCTCCCCGGTGGCGGCCGCGCCTTCGTAGCCGGCGACCCAGCTGCGGCCGGCTCCGAACACTGTGATCTGCACTCGCTCGCGGCCGGGGAATTTGCGACGCAACCAGAGATCGTAGACCTCCTCCTTCAGCCGGGCGGCCGCCTCGACGCCGCCCTCCGCCATACCTGCCACCTCGCCGATGCGGCGGCGAAGTTCAGCCGCTTCCTCGGGTCCGATCGTGCAGCCTTCCGGGTCCTCGGGCAGCGACTCCACCCTGAACGACCGCACCGGCAGCGGCCGCGCCGCCCCGCCGAAGGTGGTCTCGACCCAGATCCTGGTCGCCTTCTCGGAGACTCCGTGGTCCAGGAAAACGATGAAGCGATAGGGGAGCAGCGCCTGCTCGGCCTCCTCGCCGGGCGGCATCACCCCGATGCCGAGGTCCTGCAGCGTCTTCCACTCCGGCCTCGCTGCGCGCGCTTCGGCGGTGACGAACAGGAGATCGCTCGCCTTCAGCAGGTAGAAGACCAGGTTCACGCGTCCGTCGCGCGGCTCGAGTGCGAGGAGATCCGGGTCATGGATATCGTCCACGCGGGCTGGATCGATCATCCGTAGGAACGCCGCGCAGATCCGCATCTCCTTGAAGCCCAGCTGTCGCATGACCGGTCTGCCGCGCCGGTCGCTGATCCCGGCACGCAGCGCCTGCTTCATGCTCTCGAAGCCGATGCCCTTGGCCTCCGTGACGCCGTCGTCGACGACGATCTTCACCAGGCTGGGGTAGCGCTTGTCGGGCTCGATTGCCACCTTCAGGGTGCGGTCGTTCAACCCGCGTTGATGCTTGGCGCAGTTCCGAGCGATGTTCTCGATGATGGTGAAGAAGGCCTGGAGGCCGACCGCACCGTGAGGGAGTGCGATGTTGAGCCGTTTGAAGTCTTCCCACTGGCCAGCGGTGGAGACGTTGATCTCCTGCACCCCGTCTGAACGCCCGATATTGTTCAGCAACAGCACGAGGTCCGGCACGAGCTCCTGCGACGGCTGCTCTCTCGACATCGGCCCGACCAGGGCGGACAGCGGGCTGCTGTAGGACCACCAGGCCGGGGAGCGGGTCACGGTCGCGATGTAGTCCATCCGCTCCTGCATGTAACGGAGGAAGGGAATGCTGCGGCGCACCATCGTCTCCATGCGCCGCATGGCGGCGCCGGCGGACCCGCGATCCTGGCCAGGAGCGACAAGCAGAAGCCTCTCATACCCGCGCGCCAGCCAGTGCAGCACGTGCGATCCGATGTTGTGCGAGAGGTTGCGCCCCATGATGGCGGCGACCGCCGAGTGACGCGCCTCGTTGAGGACCTGCATCCGGCGCAGCTCGTTGAGGCTCGTGGAGGTGATGAGACTGACGATGGCGCGCAGCTGATCGAGGCCGGGCAGCTCGACAGAACGATCGCGGCCCGCGCGAGGGACGTCTCCGCCGGGCGCCGCCGCGTTGGCCTTCTCGTCCGCGCCATGGAGGAAGCCCACGAACAGCACGTCGTCGGTTCCCGACTGACGCTCGCCGAAGCCCTGGCAGGCGACAGGGAAGGTGACGATGCGCTGGACCAGGCCGGCGGCGGTCCACTGTGGGCAGAACAGGTCGAATTCCGCGCTGCCGGGTTCCAGGACCCTGCAGAAGGTGCCTCTCGCCGGTCCGGCATCCGAGCTCGATTTCACGAAGTCCCGCAAGTCCAGCACCTTCCCGCGCAGCTGCAAGAGGTACTCGAGGTCGAAGAGATCGAGCAGCGAGAAGTCGACGAACGCCGCGCCGGCGGCTGATTCCGACCGCGCGGGGGCTTGCCGGTCGACCTTCTCGATCCAACGCTCGAGGAAGTCTCGCAGGCTGGCGGAGGTGTCAATGGTCAGCTCCTCGCGATCCGGCGCCTCGGTGGGCCGCGGCGCGCCGCCCGCCATGAGGTCGCGGTACTTCTCTTGCAGCTGCCGCAGCTCGCGGCTGATGTCGGCCTCCGTGCGCGTATTCCGCCAGGAGATCGCCGCCTCGTGCCTGGCGGGGTCCTTGAACGCCTGCCGCTGTGCCCGCGACCACTCCTCCTTCGTCTGGAAGTAGAGGAAGCGGGAAGAGTCCAGCAGATGCACTACGCGCACCTCGAGTGGGTCGTAGGTCAGCAAGAGCGAAGTGCCATAGAGATACTGTGACGGCAGAGCCTGCATCACCTCGGGAGTGTTCAGCAGGGCCTGGGCACGCGGGTACTTGCGGTCGGGGAAATGCTGTTCGTAATAGTCCAGCCACCCCTTGTAGCTCGCCTGCGAGTCGGCGGAGAGCTTGTAGATCCACCGATCCGTCTCCCGCCCGTCCTTTCCCTCGCGGCCCATGCCGGCGGCGATGGCATCCATCAGCATGCCGAGGATCTGCGAGGGATCCAGGGCGTCGAGGATCGGCGGGCGAGCCGCGGCGGCCTCGCCTATGTCGGTCATCTGCGGACCCCGGCGGCCGGGGCGGGCGAGCGGGGTGCTCGATGCGCATCGGTCCCTGGAGCCTCGGGGGCAGCCGGCGCCTTGGTGCTATCCAACTGCTGCACCAGCGCCGGGCTGTACCATGTCCGGTGTAGATTCAGATAGTCACGTAACGGTGGGCTAGTCGCCAGCATCTCAGTGATCCATGCTTGCCATGCCGCTCGCGCTGCGGGATCGTCCACGTCGCCCAGGCTGTCGGTGACCTCATCCAATATGTCCGCGAACATTTGCGCCACTGCGACAGTCTTCTGATAATCGGGGTCGCCACGACTTGGCCGCGAGCCCTCGTAGAAATATTTGTATAACTTCGGGTCGGCAACAAAGACCTGGTCCAGGCTGATGACATTGGCGAGCGTCGTATGCAGTATGCTGGCGCGCAGCAACTCGGTGTTGATGCGCACTGATCTGGTATTCGTGGGGAAAGACAAGAGAATGGCTCCGACCAGCGCCCAGCTGGCTAAGAACGTCCCTAATCTGTAGCGCAGGTCTGATTTTGCCGCCCGCGCGCAGTTTGCGCAGGGGGGAGTGCCTCCGGGTGCAGGGGTCGAGGGATCTGTCACGAGCGTGTTCCTCTCAGCTTCCTGCCATGTGCTTCCAATATCGGCTGTTGAAGTAAAATAGCATACGGCAGCCCTTGGCGTCAAGGATATGAGCGCATCGCCATAGGCGTTCTCTCAGCCGCGATCCATGGAGTAGCATCCATGGGAAGAGAACCTTGCTGCCCAGACCGCCGAGCGCCGCCGCCTGGCCGCTGGCGCAGGGAGACCGCGATGTCCCGCACGCCGCTGTTCCACATCGTCCGGCGTTCCTTTCACCTCGCCCAGAGCTCGCTCCACAGCGGTGAATCGGCCCTCGCCACCTTGGAAGGCTGGCGCGAGACCGTACGGCTGACGCGCCGTCACTTCCTGGGCGCGGCCCTGGCCACGGCGGCAGGGGTTGCCGTCGGCGGCTGCATGCCCCTGCGGCCGTCATTCCGCAGGGAGACGCAGGCTCGGGTGGTGATCGTGGGCGCCGGCATCGCCGGCCTGACCGCCGCGTATCGCCTGCACCAGGCCGGTGTGCCGGTCCGCATTTACGAGGCGCAGGCCCGGGTGGGCGGGCGGATGCTGAGCCTCCGGGGCCATTTCGCCGACGCCCAGGTGGTCGAGCTGGGCGGCGAGATGGTCGACAGCGGCCATACCCACGTCCGGGGGCTCTGCCAGGAGCTCGGCATCGTCCTGGATGACCTCTGGGACGATGAACCGGGGCTGGACACCGACGGCTGGCATTTCGGCGGCGTCCACCGCGGCGAGGGCGAGGTCGTCGAGGCGTTCCGCCCGATCGCGGCTCGCATCGAGGCGGACCTGGCGACGATTGGCGGCGACGGCAAGGTGACCTACCGCCGGCCGAACGGCGCCGAGCGACTGGACCGGATGTCGATCGCGCAGTGGCTGAACAAGGAAGGCGTCGGCGGCTGGATCCGCGATCTGCTGCGGGTCGCCTACACCACCGAGTACGGTCTAGAGATCGATCGGCAGTCGGCGCTCAATTTCCTCCTGATGATCAGTCCCACGCCGGAGCCTTTTCGCCTCCTCGGAGAGAGTGACGAGCGCTACCGCGTGCGCGGCGGCAACGACAGCTTGCCGGCAGAGCTCGCGGCGCGGCTGGGAGGGGTTGTCGAGACCGGCATGATGCTCGAGGCGGTCACGGAGGGCCCCGATGGCGGCTTCCGCTGCTCGTTCCGGCGCGGCTCGACCAGCGTCATGGTCGCGGCGCCCCATCTCGTGCTCGCCATCCCGTTCACCGTGCTGCGACAGGTGAGGCTCGACGTGGAGCTGCCGCCGGTGAAACGTCGGGCGATCGAGGAGCTGGCCTACGGCACCAACGCGAAGCTCGCGGTTGGGTTCGCCGAGCGCCTCTGGCGCCGCCGCTACCGGTCCAACGGGAACGTCCTCACCGACCTGCCCTTCCAGACCACCTGGGAAGCGAGCCGGCACCAGGGCGGCAGCGCCGGAGTGCTCACCAACTTCACCGGCGGCATGCATGGGCTGGAGCTGGGGCGGGGCACTGCCGCCGACCAGGCGGCCCTCCTGGTGCAGGACCTCGAGGGCATCTTCCCGGGCGTCGGCGATCAACGCGCGGGCACGCCGGCGGTGAGATTCCACTGGCCTTCCCACCCTTTCACTCATGGCAGCTACGCGTCGTACCTGGTCGGCCAGAAGACCTCGATCTGCGGCGCCGAGGGCGAGCGCGTCCGGCGGCTGCACTTCGCGGGCGAACACTGCTCGCTCAAGGCCCAGGGCTTCATGGAGGGCGGTTGCGAGACTGGCGAAGCCGTTGCAAGCGCCATCCTCGCCGACCTGGGAGTGAAGGCGGGCGCCTCGAAGTGGGGAGACAGGGCCGCCTGAGGGTTCGCTGCTCGGCCGCCGAGGGCGCGCGTGGCCTTGCGGCGCAGCGCCGGGCCCCAGGCGGCTTCCGGCAAGGTCCTTCTTCCGGTCAGGTGACGTCACTAAGCTTGCAAGAACCTCCTTGGACACCCCGCCGTCCGCCGGGGTCGAGGCCCTTGGATACCCTATGGTGTATAGATAGTATTACGAAGCTAAGATATAATTCCGATGCTGACACCGCCGGCCCTGATGGGAGCCGGTGCGCGGGCGTCCGGCCCGCAGCGTCCCTCCCACCTGGAGAAGCCGTTCCGGCTGTCGCGCGGAGGACGAAGATGAAGACCAGGTCGCTTCCTTTTCTTGGCCTGATGGCGGGGGCCGCCCTGATCGCGAGCTTTTCGGTCAAGCCTGCCGCGGCGTGCGATCACACGATCACTTTCTTCAACCCGAGGACGTTGTGTTGCGGCTGTAAGTTCAACATGATCATCAACAAGACGTGCACGTTCAACGACTGCAACGACTGCCCGAGCGTGAACTGCTCCGGCATCAAGGGCGAGGTGGCCGCACCGGGGAACCTGCTCGCCGAGCTCTCGCTGCAGTGCAGCCTTGGCGACGATGCCTGGTCGCGCCTGGCCGGCCCGGCGGCTGGCGTCCAGGTCGAGGTAGTCAAGCTCAAGGCCCGCAGCTGATGCGGTCATCCTGGAGGGGGCGCCGTGGCCTCCGGGTCCCCTCCCCCCTGCTGGCGATGCCGGCAGTCGTGGCGTCGCTCGCCGCCGCGGCGGTGCCGGCTCTGACGGCGTTGCCGGCGGTCACCGCCTGGCTCGCAGGCGCGGCGAACCTTGGCGCCGCCGCCGTGGAGTCCCCCGGCACGGCCCAGCCGGGAGGCCGGCGGCTCGACCTGCTCGACCTGGTGGACGACCGCGGCCAGGCGATCGCGAGCCCGCTCGAGGCGTGCTTCCAGATCGAGCTCCGCACCGAGTGCAAGCAAGTGGCCCCCGGCGAGGGGGTGCGCCTCCCCGCCGCCTTCCACAGCCTGCGGCTCGAGGGCCCCGACCACGGGCCGCTGGGCCTCGCGCGCGCCGAGCTCCTCGCCCGGGTGGCAGCGGCGGCGCCCACCGCCCGGGGCGAGCCGGCAGTCCGCCTGGCGGTGCCGCGCAAGGCGGTGCTGTACATCGCCGGCCTGCATGCCCCGAGCAGTCATCCCCCGATGCGGCAGCAGCCGCTCACGGTCTCGCTGTATCGGCCGCAGGATCCCGCTTTCCGCGAGCCGGCTTACCGCGCCACGCTGGCGCCGGGCGAGTCGGCGGTCAAGGTCCCGGCCGGCGAGCTCATCGCGTCGCTGGCGATGGCGGGAAATGCGCCGGACCTGAAGCGTCTGAAGGCCCAGCCCGGCGAACCTGTCCACCTGACTTACCAGCCGCGCTCCGGCTGGTCGCTGGTCGTGCGCCTCCGCGCCGTGGCCGACGACCGGTCGGTGAGCGGGGTTCGGGTGAAGCTCGCCGAGGTCCTCGGCTTCGGCCAAGCCGGCAGGCCGATCGCCGAGTCGGTCTCGGGGCCCGACGGGCTGGTGCTGGTCTCGGGCCTCGGCGCCGCCATGGCGGCACTCGCTGCGCTCCATCCCGGCTTCCTTGCCGCCGACGCGCAGGGACTCACCGCGAGTCCGGGCACCTTCGCTTTCCGCGAGGTCGCCCTGCAAGCCGGGGGACGCCTGCGCGCCCAGGTCTCCGTGCACGGCCGGCCCGTGCACGAAGCGACCTGCGAGCTCCACGCCCCGGTGCCGATGTCGCGGGAGGCCAAGGAGCCCTATCGGAAGCTCTGGGAAGGCAAGGTCGATGCTCAGGGGATCTGCCGGTCGACCCGGCTCGCGGCGGGTGTGTACAAGCTGCGGGTGCTGATGCCGCAGACCGCCTCTCGGTTCAGCCGCTGGGTGACGGTGCCGGAAGGACGAGAGGCGGAGGTGGACGTGCCGCTCGCGCCGGATCGGGTTGCCGGGATCGTGAAGCGGGGCGGCAGCCCGGTGCCGGGATACCGAGTGAAGGCGTCCAGGCTCGAAGCGGACCGGCCTCCGGGAGCGCCATCCGAACCCGACAGCGAGGCCGTGAGCGACGAGGCGGGAAAGTACGAGCTGACCCTCTGGTCGCCCGGGACCTACATTCTCGGCTTGAAGTCCCCTTCAGGAACGCCGGTCGCCGGTCACCGGCAGCTGACCTCGGCCGGCGACGACGAGCAGACCGTCAACTTCGATCTCGCCGGCTCGCCGCTCCGTGGCACGGTGACCGATGAGGCGGGGCAGCCGGTCGCGGAGGCGAAGGTCGCATTGCAGGGCTGGGAGGGTCAGCAGCTGGCCGCCACCGACGGCACGGGGCGTTTCGAGCTCGACCTGCAGGGCAAGGGCGCGGCGACGCTGCGGGCCTTCAAGATCGGGTACCGCGAGACCGATCCGGTCGACTTCCAGGTGCTCCAGGACGACGTCCCGGTTCCGCCCGTGACCCTGGTGCTGAAACGCAAGACAACCGCCAGGGGGACGGTGCTCTCGGCCGCCGGGGCGCCGGTCGCGGACGCGCTGGTCATCAGCATCGCCCCGACGCCGGATGGCCCCGACGCCTACCGTGCAACACGTTCGGGAGCGGATGGGACCTTCGAGGTCGAGGTGCCGCCTGGGGCGCCGCCGCCGCGGGTCTTCGTCTCCGGGCCGAGCTGCCCGCTGTCCGGCTTCGACCTGCCGGCGCTGCCGGGAGCGCCGGCGACGCCGCTGCCGGTCTCGCCAGGGGATGCCGCCGGCCCCGAAGAGCCCGAGAGCGCCGTGGCGCCGGCGATCCTGCGCTGCCCGGCGTTGCCAGCGGCGTTGCAGCTGAGCCTCGCCGACGACCGCGGCATGCCGCTCGCGCACGCCGGGTTGATCCTCCGCACGGGGAGCACGGTCGTGCCGCATGCCGTCCTCGTCGAGCACCTCATGCAGCTCGGGCTGGCGCCGGAGACCGACGGCGGCGGCAATCTCGTGCTCGCCGCGCTGGCGCCGGGCGACTACGATCTCTTCCTCGACCTCCGCTCCTCCGAGGCAACGGTCGCCGCGGGATCGCACGAGGGCTTCCTGGCGTCGGTCACTCTGCCCGCGCTCGAGACCACCGAGATCCAGCTCACCCTCCGGCAAGAGCGGTAACCGGCGGCGCTCGCCTCGTCTGCGCGGCCAGGGCGGTCGTGGCGGCGGCCCCGCGGGCGGGCCGCCGATCGCGGCGGCTCGCGGCGGGCTGCTACCTGCAGTGGGCGGCCGGTGTGCGGAACGTGCCTCCCATGGAGTACCAGCCGTCGACGCCCAGCGAGGGCACCTCGTCGTAGAACCAGGAGAAGAAGGCTAGCTCCTGCGGATGGTAGGTCATGCCGTTCGGCATCGGGTACTCGAAGACATGGCCGCTGAGCGGGTCTCCGACCTCCAGGTTCGACTGGCATCCCGAGACCTGGCCGATATGACCCCAGGGCGGGGTCGGGTTGTTGGCCAGCGGATCGTCGTACCACTCGCCGAGCTCGTGGGCGAGCACGGAGACGTCGAGGAAGTTGTTGAAGTCGCGATTGGTATCGTACTCCGCCACGCCGTAGGTCTGGAGGCCGTGCGAGTTGAACCAGCTGTGGTAGCCGCCCGCGCAGCAGTTCTTCTGGTTGCCGTTGTAGAACACGACGTTCGAGAACAGGAAGAGCACGAAGCCGCCCGGGCCCACGCCCAGCGGGCGATAGATCGGAAAGACGGTGGCCCTGACGAACGCGTCCCACTTGTTCATCTCCACCAGGCCGAGCCTGCCGCAGGGGGTCTTCTGGGTCGGGAAGCCGTGAAAGCTGATGAGGGCCGTCGGCAGCCAGAAGGGTGCGACGCTGACGCTGTAGCCGGGGCTGCGTGCGCCCGGAGCGGTGAAGGCCCAGAACTCGAGGCGGCGGAACTGCTCCGCGAATTGGCGGGGGCCGTCCCCGATGTCCACGCTCTGGAAGACCGGGGACTGGTCGACGAGATCGGCCGGCACCTGGCCGCCCGCGCATGGGTCGGGCGCGGTCACGTCGAAGATGGTGCCGTCGTCGAAGGACGCCCTGACCGGGATGATCAAGACGGGAATGACGCTGCTCCCCGCGTTCGAGTGCGACGGGTCCGAGCCCACCTCGGTGAAGGTGTAGCGCTTCGACCCGACCTGGACGAAGTTGGTGAACGTCTTGAAGCTGAAGCGCAGGGCCGCCTTCTCCAGCTCCGGTCCCGGCAGCACGTCGAACCGCGCCGTCCAGGAGGCCTCGGGGACGTCGAAGGGCTCATCGGCGGAGAGCGAGAACGTAAACTCTCCCCCGGCGGTCCTGGCGGCGGCCTCCGGTGCGCCCACCGCCAGGATCGGCGTCCACGCGCCACAGGCAATGCCGAGACAGATCACGAAAGCAAGCTTGGCGGAAGCAGTCATCACGTCCTCCCAGAGTTGTCGAGGAGGGCGAGGGCGGGCCGTGGACCTTCCGTGTGCCGGCACGGCTTGTCGGCGCTCGGCCGGCTCCTGCCCTCTCCCCTTGCCCAGATTGATGGATCAGTGCCACCAGCATAGACGTTGGCAAGAGCCCAGTCAAGGAGCTGTATTGATATTCAGGTATCACTATCTATTCATGTCATGAGCCCCACGAACCGGAGTCCCGCGGGCTGCGCGCGGCGGATCTCCTCGGGTATATTGATTCGCGCTGCCGGCGAGGACGAGGACGAGGACGGGGAGGGGGAGCGATCGCATGGAGACCAGGCCCGCGCCGGCCATCCGGCCGGCGGCCGCCACGGACGCGCAGCGCCTCGCGGACATCTACAACCAGGGGATCGCCGAGCGCGGGGCCACCTTCGAGACGGCGCCGCGCACGGCGGCCGACATGGCGCGGCGGCTGGAGCGGCCGGAGCCGGCGCCGCTCCCGGGGCCGCAGGAGACGGCGGAGCGGCCGGGGCCGCCGGAGCCGGCCGCGCGCTACCCGACGCTGGTCGTCGAGCACGAGGGCGTCTTGGTGGGATGGGCGGCGATCACCGCGTACCGCCCGCGCCGCTGCTACGACGGGATCGGCGAGCTCTCGATCTACCTCGACCGCGGCGCGCGCGGCCGGGGCCTCGGGCGCCTGCTGCTCGAGGCGCTGATCCGCGAGGCGGCGCGGCTCGGTTACTGGAAGCTGGTGTCGCGGATCTTCCCGTTCAACACCGCCAGCCTGGCGCTCTGCCGCTCCTGCGGCTTCCGGGTGGTGGGCACCTACGAGAAGCACGGCCGGCTCGACGGCAGGTGGCTGGACGTGGTCATCGTCGAGCGCCTGATCCCCGAGAACCAGCCCTGAGCGGGCCGGGCGGCGGTAGTGTCCTAAATTGCTAGATTGCCCTTGCCTCCCTCCCTCCGTTTGGGCGAGGGGTCCAAGTCTAATGGGCGGCGGCGTAGGACTACGGACCCCTCGCCCAAACGGCGGGAGGGAGGCAAGGGCGATCTAGCCAGGACACTACCCGGGTCGCCCCCACGTTGCCGTCCGCCTCGATCGATGCTACCTTCTGGCCGCGGCTCAGGGGGCCCCCCTGCGAGCCTGTGCCTGCCTCGACACGGACGATCCGAGGGAACCTCGCCATGAAGGGAGCCGTCGAGCCTCGCCTGTCGCGCGGACTGCGCGATCTGCTCTCCGAGCCCATGCTGGCGCGGCAGCGGATGATCGAGACC
>Ga0210384_10001691_pt1 | contig 28971 bp, 28 predicted proteins | sample IncBWH2MmetaG_FD_160574 | JGI IMG/M metagenome (GOLD analysis project Ga0210384, IMG submission 160574) | Forest soil microbial communities from Barre Woods Harvard Forest LTER site, Petersham, Massachusetts, United States - Inc-BW-H-2-M | ecosystem: Environmental > Terrestrial > Soil >...
GGCGGTCGCGTGGAGTCTCCAACTCCAACTCGCCGAACTCGCCCTTCAAGGTTTTTTGGCTTTTCCCGTTGCGCGTGTTGCCTCGGTGGTGGCCCGCCGGGTCGTGCTTCTCGTAGCCCAGATGATCCGTCATCTCGGCTTGCAAGGCCCGCTCCAGGATGGCTTTGGTCAGTTCCTTGAGCAGTCCGTTCTCTCCGATGATATCCTCGGGTTTCTTGTAGTCGGTCAGCAGTTGATCGATCAACTTCTTGTCGATGGCCATGGGATTTTCATTCTCCTCTTCACATAGCCGTTTACACAGTTCTATTTATACCCTCGAGTTTTCGCCAGTTCTTTAGCCATGCTTGCGGCCTCGGTTTCATTTGAAGCATTGACTAACAGAGCCGTGACGTGATCGGAATCATCACCCCCGTTTTCGATTTCTTCATCTCCAGCCAACACCACGTATCTAGCCATTTTGCGTTTTCCTCCTCTTTTCGGTTGTGGCGATCTATCTCATGCGCTCGCCGTGTCGCGCTTTAGTGAACTCGATGTTCTCTTTCTATCTGCTTCTCACTCCAGTCGCCGCCCTCGCTCGGTGCGTGTTGCATGAGAGTATTGATGACGCGAACCATCAGACACTTGTACGTATCATGTGTGACGTAACTGAGGTCCACGAGTTTTCCGATGAGTGCCCGAGCGAACGCCGAAGTGTGCAGACACGCCTCACACTCCCCCACTCTTCGTGTGCTCCGTTTTCACTGGACCGTGCGATGGATCAATGTTATCGAGCAGAGCGGAGAACTTTTGCATCCCCTCCACTTCTTTCTCCACTGCTTCCCGTTTTATCTTTGCTTGCCCCATGTTTTCCCCTGTTGGTTGTGGCCGGTCTTTCCCTAGCGCCCAGCCGTTTCGCGCTGTCAATCTAGTTCTTCCGGGAGGTAGGCTTGTTCCTCAACTTCCATAATCAGCTCAACAGACCCATGATCCGAAATCGAGCCATGAGCGCAAGGCATGTCTTGAAACAACCTCAACTTTTCGAGACTGAAATCCGCAGGTATCTTGTCCCACCCCGACTAGGGCCCTTATGCCGGACTCCCGTGTGAAGGTGTTGCGGTTCGCAATGTACTTGGCCAGTCTTGTGAATTTCTCCAGGGAGGTCTTCCCCTCTACCCGCGCCAGCAGATCAAGGTTAATGTTCGCGCATTCACCAAGAGCTTTTTGAATAGCTCCGTTGAGGTTGGATCTTCTGCATTTTCGATGACGGCCCTAGCCAACCCTTGAATGGCCTGGGTTTCCCAATCCTTCCGTGCTTGTCGGCGCTTATGCTCCAAACTCGGAACGGTAACCGGATGTCCGACGAACTTCTCCACGACATGCTTAGGAATCCTCAGCACTCGATAGCGGCGCTTGCCGAGTGACCCTTTCGTGCCGAGATTTACGACACCGGGCAGCTTGGCGAAGCGCCGGACCACGGTATCCTCTGAGCATTTCAAAATGGCCGCGACCTGGGCGACGTTCAGTAACTCCGACATGTCCCCTCCATAAAAGTCAAAAGCGGACGCACCGGCCCGAAGGCTAGCAACGTCCGCTTGGTCTCCTGTCGAGGGAGATACTGTGTTGATGAACTCTTAATCTCTCGACAGAAACGCTGCTAAAAACTTTTGAACTTACCTCTTAACTATGCACATTATCGGACCATCGCCCGCCGACCTAACGGCCATGGCCCATCGGCCCGTGCCCAGAGCCGCGACTTACGTACTTACTTGCAACCGCCACGCCACTTCCCGAACTGCTCAAGCGTAGAGTAGGGGGTCGAGTCGCTATACACTTGATTGACCCTCGGCTATACGGGGGTAAAACACCGTGCCCATCCCACAACCGAATGATTCTGCTCAAGGCCCGCGAACGGTGCGTATAGCTAGGTGTGCTGAGTCTTGACGCTTGTTAACGAAGGTACATGGATTCGGGAAAGAGGGGAGGGGAAAACGCTTTCCGCGAGTGTGAAAAAGTACCGCCGGGAGAGGACGGAATTTGTCAGTCTCGACTCAGTCTTTACTGTGGCCCTTTATGATCCGGGGAAGCTTTGGAGGCGGAGGCGTCCACTCAGTTACATATTTGCCGTGCTCCCGTTTCCATAGTTCCCCCCGACCTACCACGACCTTGTCGGAACCTTAGCGAGTCGTTCTTCCATACGCTTTGAGGCGAGATCGGCGTAATGCTTCTCCACCATTGCCACGGTGTTGCCCAAGAGCATCGCCACAGTAGAAAGGGACTCGCCCTTACCAAGCCAAAAGTCAACCGCGGTATCTCTGAATCGGTGTGAAACGTTGCCCTTGACGTACAGACCGGCATCGCGCATCAACTGCCCTATGTCCGCCAGCAAGTTGTTGGACGCAACAAACGCATCACTGTTGCCGTTCCAAAACACATACCGAGAATTGCCATTTGTTACCGTCTCCAGTTCGCGGGCCAAAGACTCATCAAGCTTTTGTGTGACTTTGCCCTTCTCCGTCTGTTGCATCTTTTGCCGCTGGATTCGAAGCCATCCGCCTTCTAGGTTCGCCCGCTCTAACTGGAGGGCGTCACGAATTGCCAAGCCTGTGCTTACCATCAAGTGAATCAACGCCGTCATGCGGGCGGCTTTCTTAGGCTCAGGGAACGTCACCGGCACTTGGGCCAGCAAACGCTTCAACTCTGCCTCTGTGAACGGTCGGGGCTTCAGGCGGGCATAGTCTTCGCGGGACAGCTTGATGCTTTTCAGAACAGACAGAAGATCCGCGCGGCCGACGGCTTTTAGAAAACCTCTTAGGTTCGTCTGTGCCTTCTGTCTTGTGAGCCCTGATTTCCAGCCGTCCCATGTTGCGCGGTATTCAATGACATCTTGCGCCGTTAGCTGTTCGGGAAAGAACTTCGAGCGGGCCGCCATGAACTTCTCAAGAGCACTAAGCTGGAAACGCAGCTTGCGGAGGGTCGCTGGTTGTATTCCTTCTGAGGTCTTGGCTATGAGGTACGTCTCGATTGCAGCGCTGATTGTTGCTTGCTCCGAACTGCTTGCTACGGCCGGCGAGTCTCCGGCGTCTAAACGCTTCTGCAACTCCTCCCGTTTCTCTTCGGCTACGGTCCAGGTTCGTGTCGAGGCCGCGATGCGATGCTGCTTGCCCGAGAGTGAATACCTCAGCCACTTGGGACAGTCACAGCCCCGATAAAACTCTTTCCCTTCGTGTGGGCATTTCCCTGAGTGCCGCGCATAAACCGTGACCACTGGCTTCCTGTTCATGTCTTCGATACTAACACAATATCTAGCACATTAAACTAGAATATATTCTTATATGTGCGTTTTTATTGGCTATTTTGGAGGTTACTAAAGTTCGCTGCGAATCTCATCTTCCAAGTAGAGTTTCTCTTTGGCCAGCTTGTCTGTGAGTTCCGCGATTTCCCGGTAGGCCCGGGCATTGTCCAAGGCAAGCGCTACTTGTGCCGCCACCTGCTGCAAGAGCCCGATATCGCGGAACTCGAAGGCATTTTCCTGAGTGCTTCCCAGATTCAGGGTCCCTAGTTCACCCTTGCGCGTAATCAGCGGAATGCAGCACAGGGACTGGATTCCCTGCTCCAACATCTGGCTTACATAGCTAGATTGAATTCCCGACAGGTCCTCCTTAGTGAAGATCTTAGTCTCTCTCTCCAGTAAGGCGTGGCCCGCTGGGGTTTCTTTCACCGGGAGCGTGGTGTCCAAGCCGGCCAGTCCTTTGGTCAATGGTGAATCCAGCGGATACAAAGACAGAGAATGCGCAGCTTTGTTGTAAACGGCCACACTGGCGTAGTCATGCCGAATCATTCGGTGCATGAAGTCAGAAATCGCGGAAAACAGTTTCTGCAGGTCGCGGTTGGTGAGCAGAGTAGTATTGACCTCTAATAGCATCTGCAAGCGTTCCTTCTCCTGCTGAAGAGCCTCGCGGGTCAGTGCGTTCTCCACCGCCATCGCGACCAGGTCGGCAACCCGGGGTAGAAGCCGCAAATCCTTTTCACCGTAAGCATTTGCCCGAGAACTGCCCAGCCCCAGCGCACCCAAGCGCTTTTGCGCGGTGGTCAGCGGCAACCAGCAATACGATCGCAAGCCTTTTTTTCGCAGCAAGCTAAGGACAGGGGGAAAGCGTGGGTCCGATTCCACATCAGGGACTACCAGCGGCTGCTGATTCTGCCACGCCCAACCGGCGGGCGATTCCGCCACCGGCACTTCCAGGGGAGATGTCACCAAATCCTTGCCCTCCCAAATGTAAAGCCGCATCACATTATTGATTGGGTCGTGCAAGGAGAAGTTGGCAAACTCTGCAGCCGCTACTTTGCGCAATCGTTCCGCCATTTCAACAAACAGTTCGGGCAAGCTGCGGTGGTGGACCATGAGGTCCGCCATTTCCAGTAGCGCCTCGTAACGGCGAAGATCTGCGTCGGAGTCGAAGTGGCTATCCGAACTCATTTGCCTCGAGCCTAATTTTGCGCTCCTCGTGCCAATAGGAACGTGGTTGTCAAGGATAGTGACACAGTCACTACCGCAAACCAGTTTTATGTTTCCTTGTTCGGTTTTCCGAACAAAGGTCGCGCGCTATCGCCAAGTGGCTAAGCCATTTGGAGCAGTCGAGGGTTCGTCTGCTCAATGACAAAGCATGTGGGCTGCCAAATTGGAACTTAAAGAATCGCAGAAAGGCGTGCGGCGCGGGCGGGATGCTCCATGATTGCCAGTTGACTGGTGAGATCGCTGAGATGTTGATAACCGTCCACCAGCCGACCGGTTGAGAGACGGGTGCCCGGCAACGCGATTGCCAGATACAATTTCGCCATTGCCAATATGGCATAGAGCCGCAAGCGGAGGGCGCTATCGATCAACCGCTGCCCGGCGGCGGCAATCGTGGGATCAGAACTGCGTGCGGTTGCCTCCCCCAATCTCAATAGGATGGATGCGTTATGGGCTGTGTTTCCCACATAGTCGAGAGCGGCGCGCAGTCGTTCCCTCTGGACTGCGCGAAACTCGCCAGGGACGAGGTTGAGCCGCAAGAATTCCTCTTCTTCGGGATCCATGAGATTTCGGAAGGCGTCAATGTCAACGGGTCGCGTTCGGCCGGCCAAGTCGTCCAGGCTGCTCACAGCCGCAGTTTGGCCGCGCGCCGTCTGCAGCAACAGCAACAGCAAAATCAGCGATATCGCAACCAGGCTAATCGAGAGAATCATCGCAGTCGCAGCGGTCGCAGTTTAACATTCCGCCGTTCGAGGTGGGCCAGAATTAATTTAGTCTTTTCGGGTGAAACTGCTTTCTGAGTGGTTCTGTCAGTTCAACCATGGTAATGTGTGCCAGATCAGCACGGCTGTGACTCCGGACTGCGGATCGGGCGCGTTTCGGAAATCCGAACAAAAGCAAAAAAAATGACTTTAAAGTCGGCTATTGAGGATGTGATTGGGACGACGCTAGGCGCGGTCTCGGGAGTTCTCGGGAAACTGGAATACCTTTCCCGCCTGCGCCGTGCCAGGGGAAATCCCTACACCCATTGGGGTCTGGGCAGAGCTTATGGCGAGGCGGCGGCGCAAGAGGCGCTAGCCGAAGCACACCGTCTGTTGTTCCTCAGAGTACTGCAGACTCCGCTCAAGGAGCTGCGGAACGATGTGATCATTTCCATCGAAGACTCGCGAACGAAGCCTGAGCAATACTTGGAGAATCTCCGCGGCGATATGCCCATCCTTCTGCCGCAGGATCTCGGCGGCGGATCGGCGCGGCACTTCAGTTCAGTACTGCACGCTCTTTTGAGTCTGGCTTCGCATCAGAGGACAAGGACTCCAGAGGACGCCACTCCCCCAATTTAAGTGCGATACCTACTACCTGACCGATCACCTCCGCACTTTGGGGATGTCTCAGGATCCGCACCGGTGCCGGGGACAACGAGTGCGGTTGTAGGATGATGTTTTCTCCCTTCATGGTGCACCAGCAACAGGTATACCCTTCCCGTGTTTCTACGAAGTAAATCGGACGCTCGTATTCCGACCGCCACATCCCGTGAACAATCTTGTTCCGTGACTCATCTATTTGCAGAAAAGTACCGGGCGGAAGGATTGGATACATAGTGAAATCCTCACTTCCGATGTAGCCGTAAAAATAGTGATCGCTGGCGAATTGAGCCAGATAAGTCAGCGGAACAAGGCCCCATTGCTCCACCATCCGTCCCAAGTTGCCGGTACGGCGCGGGTCGAATGCAGGATCTAGCCGAGTCGGCATCTGTACCGCAGAAGCACTTTGCAGGATCTCGCATCGATGCGACCTGGGCGGAAGGCTGAGTTTCACATCCGGAACTGACGCATTGACATCAACCCCGTACCACGCCAGTAAATCGCGAATATCCCGACGGTAAATTATGGCGAGAGAGTAAAGCCGAAAAATGCTGGGAACCAGACCTTTCGTTTCAATGTCGGACAGACGGCTGGGGCTGACTGCAAATTCATCGTTGCGGTGCCGCTCCGCAATGCGCGCGCTTGCGGTTTCGACGTCACGCATGGTGAGGCCGAGCCGCTCGCGTGATGCGCGTAGATTCAACCCAGCAGCCAGAATAGCTGGATCCCCCCCCTCAGTTTTATCAAGGCGCTATGCACGAACCATTCTCGTGCTGCGCGGCGAGTGAACTTGCCTCGTGTGTTCGTTGTCCATCCAGGTTTCGCGGCAAAGACGACCCACGACTTCCTCGGATCGTAGTTGCGATCAGCGGTTGCCTTCTGCATCTTCCAGGCCGTTCGCGCCCCCCGCCGAGACGTAAGTCGGAACAATAAACCAAACTGGGTCTGGGGCAAAGAGTTTTTATTGCTTGGCACTTTTCATGCCTCTTACCCGCAAGGGATGAAGGCTACGATTCGTATGCAACTAACTAATAGGCGTCCAAGCTTCCCAGTCCGCGATCCCGGTATAATTTACCCATGGCGCGGGGCTGGGAGAGTAAGTCAGTTGAGGAACAGCAAGCAGCGGCCAGTACTCCGATTGAATTGAAACAACAACTTACCCGAGAACAGCTAGACCAGAAACGCCAGCGGGATGCACTCTTATTGTCCCGCAAGCATATCTCTCAGCAACTCGAAGCAGCTCAAAACCCCCATCATCGCCAGATGCTCGCAATGGCTTTGGCTGCTTTGGATGAGCAACTCGCACGACTGGGCTAAGTCGGTGGTTTGGCTTGATTTGCGACCATCTGACGTATAATGCGGTTTTCCCCCATGAAAGCTTACGTATACGTTTCGTTCAAGAAGAGCGTTCTGGACCCCCAGGGAAAGACCATCCAGGGTGCTCTTAAGAAAATGGGATATAAGGGCCTGGCGGAAGTCCGCCAGGGCAAATACTTCGAAATCACCTTGGATGGCGGTCTGACCCGAACGGAAGCGGAGGCGGAAGTGACGCGTATCGCGCACGAAGTCCTTACCAATCCAGTGATTGAAGAGTGTCGAGTCTCCCTCGATGAATGACCGATCCACCGCCGAGCGAGTAGGGCTGCTCTGCAGATGGCGTCCGATTTTAGATTTCGGTCTTCCCCGCCGAAACCAGGAGTTAATTCATGTGCGGTATTGTGGGATACGTTGGTAAGAAGCGCGTCGTACCCGTCATTATTGACGGGTTGAGGCGGCTGGAATATCGGGGCTACGACTCCGCCGGCATAGCGGTCTGCGGCAATGGAGACGCCCTACAGATTCGCCGGGCCGAGGGCAAGCTGCGTAACCTGGAAGAAGTAATTCGTCTCAAGCCCCTGGATGGCACCTACGGAATCGGTCATACCCGCTGGGCCACGCACGGCCGTCCTACGGAAGAGAACGCCCATCCGCATCGAGATTGTACGGGGCGTATTGTCGTGGTGCACAACGGCATCATCGAAAACTACGTCACGCTGAAGAAGAAGTTGATCGAAGAAGGGCACAAATTCACCACCGAAACCGATACCGAAGTCATCGCCCACCTGGTGGAGAAGTATTACCTCAAGGCTGATAACGGCCATCGTCCGTCTCTCGAAGAGGCCGTCCGCAAGACCGTTGGACAATTAACAGGCGTGTTTGCGTTGGCGGTGATCGCGGTGGATGCGCCGGACAAGATCGTCGCCGCTCGCAACGGCCCGCCCGCAGTGATCGGGCTGGGCAAAGATGAGTACTTTGTAGCTTCTGACGTGCCCGCCATTCTGTATCACACCCGCGACCTGTTTTTTCTCGCCGACGGCGATCTGGCCGTGATTTCGCCGGAAGGCGTACAGCTCATGGACTTCAATGGGCAGCCCATCGTCCGCCAAGTCCAGCATGTCACATGGGACCCCATCATGGCGGAAAAAGGCGGGTTCAAGCACTTCATGCTCAAGGAAATTTACGAGCAGCCCCGCGCCGTCCGCGACACCACCCTGGGACGCATCTCGCAGGAAACCGGCCACGTTTTCCTCGACGAAATGGAGATCAGCGAAGCGGAATTAAAGGCAGCCAGGAAGATCAATATCGCAGCCTGTGGAACCAGTTGGCATGCGGCCCAGGCTGGCAAGTTCATGATCGAACGCCTGGCGCGAATTCCCGTCGAAGTCGATTACGCCAGTGAATGGCGTTATCGCGATCCCATTATTCCAGCGGATACGATTACCGTCCTGATTTCGCAGTCGGGAGAAACCGCCGACACCATCGCGGCCCAGCGCGAGGCCAAATCCAAGGGATCGAAGACTCTAGCCATCTGCAATGTGGTCGGCTCCATGATCACGCGCGAAGCCGCGGGGACGATTTACACGCACGCTGGTCCGGAGATCGGCGTAGCCTCAACCAAGGCGTTTACCGCGCAGCTCACCGCCCTTTATCTGTTCGCCCTTTACATGGCGCAAGTGCGCGGCACCACGAACAAAGACCAAGCTACCGAAGCTATGCAGGAACTTACGCGGCTTCCTGGCAAGCTCGAGCACCTCCTCACCCGCGAGCAAGAATGCGAAGATTTGGCCAAAGAATACGTGCGCGCACAGGATTTCCTTTTTCTAGGACGTGGTATCCATTACCCCATCGCGCTTGAGGGCGCCCTAAAGCTGAAGGAGATTTCCTACATCCATGCCGAGGGATATCCTGCGGGCGAGATGAAGCATGGCCCCAACGCACTGATCGACGAGAACCTCCCGGTCGTCATTATCGCGACTCGTGACCCCAAGAATGAACTGTCGATGGTGCGTTACGAAAAGACCATCTCGAACTTGAAGGAAGTGAAAGCCCGCTCCGGACAAGTGATCGCGTTGGCCACCGAAGGCGATGAGGATATCAAAGAAGCTGCCGATCACGTGCTCTACGTCCCAGCCGCGCCGGAGGAGTTGTCCCCGATCCTCGAAATAGTGCCGTTGCAGTTATTGGCGTACCACATTGCGGTGCGGCGCGGGTGCGATGTGGACCAACCCAGGAATCTGGCCAAGTCGGTGACCGTAGAATAGGGCGCTGTGGAGAGGAGCCACTTTCTCGGGGGGCTTGGCTAAAGAAGTGAAGGGACAGGCGCCTTGCGAATGCCCGCCCCCTTTAGGTCGCCACTAATTACAGACCACTATCCTCGCCGTTTTCCTGCGCAGAGTGCAGCACGCGAAAGGTGCTGCCACCGTTCGACCAGATTAGCACCAGCGCGTCCTCTCCTTTCGGAATGCTACTCAGCGCTTTTTGAACGTCGGCCGAGTTTTGCACCGGCTTGCGATCGACTTCTACGATCACGTCGCCGGATTGCAATCCTGCGTTGTCAGCAGGGCTGCCCGGCAGCACCCGCTGGATCACCGCTCCACGCAGGTCGCTCGGTGCTCGCAATTGCTGACGCATTTCCGGACTGAGATCCGCCAAGCCGATTCCCCATCGCGGCTTGCCCTGCCCATCGTCGGCGCTTTCTTTGCCTGACCGGTCACGGCTTCCCATGGCTTCCAGAGTGACTGGCACTGCAACGCTTTTGCCATCGCGCATCACTTGAAGATGGACGGTCGTGCCCGGGTTCTTTTCTCCAACTTCTACCTGGAGTTCACCGGCGTCGCTGACTTCGTGTCCATCGACCAGGGTGATAACGTCACCGACCTTCAAGCCCGCCTTGGCTCCTGGCGAGTCAGCCTCGACTTGGGTCACCACCGCGCCGACAGCGCTGGTCATGTGGAAGAACTTCGAATTGTCCGGGGTTACATCGGATATTCCGATTCCCATGTAGCCGTGCGCTATCTTTCCAAACTGGATAAGCTTTTCCACCGTAGGCCGCACGATCTGCGTGGGAATGGCAAATCCCATGCCCGAAAACGATCCCGAAGGCGAGATCAGAAATGTATTGATCCCAATCACTTCACCGCGCGCGTTCACCAGCGGACCACCTGAGTTGCCGGGGTTGATTGCAGCATCCGTCTGAATGAACTCGCCCGGCTTGCGGGCGTCGTCCGAGGCTGGATTGGGACGGTTCAGCGCGCTGACGATGCCGCGTGTCACGGTGAAGCGGAAGCCGAACGGGTTGCCGAATGCCAGAACAGTCTGTCCCGGGTGCAGTTTCGTCGAGTCACCCCAGGGCGCGTTGGGCAGATTGTGGGCATCCACTTTGATGACCGCCAGATCGGTCAGCGAATCCGTGCCCACGACCTTGGCCGGCAGAATTCTGCGATCGCTCATGGTGACGCGAACATCCGTTGCGCCATCGACCACGTGGTTGTTAGTCACGATGTAGCCGTCGGGCGAGATGATCACTCCGCTGCCCAGTCCATGTTCCACGCGCGGCTGCCGCGGTTGCATCTGTCCGAAGGAGTGGCCAAAAGGACCGAATTGCTGGCCAAATTGCCGGTCAAAGAATTGCTGCATGTCATCAGCGTCTCCTCCGGCTATGTTGGCTTTGACACGTGACGTCACGGTGACGTTCACGATTGCGGGGGTTACGCGCGCGGCCAGCGTTTCCATCGCCTGATCTAGCGAAAGAAGCGCCCCCACACTGTTGTTATCGAGCGGTGTCTGCGTGGGCGCAGCCATCGCAGCCTTCGCTGGCATCGCCTTCACGAGATCGTAGGTCACGACCGAACCGACCATTGCAACCGCCAGAATCGGCACGACCAGACATCGGCCTATTGTTGTTTTCCAGTTTTGTATCCAGCTTTTCATTTTGTTTCCTCTCTCCTGTTTATTTAATCAACTAATTATTTAGTTGCTGATAGCAAAAAAAACTAAATGGACTTGGCGATACTTTCTGCCGTCCGATTTTGTATCGGACCGATTACAGTTATCCGCCACACGGACAGATTCCAAACCACCGCACCCGACGTCTCGGATTGTCGCGTTTGCACAAACTCAGTTCGCATTACGAGAATCAGAGTCCGGGGAGCGGCGGCTTGCGCTGTAACCGCGCTGCGGGCCGGCATCGGATCCTCTACTCGGGGCGGCCCGGCCTGGGCCGCGATAACAGCAGGTTTGTTCATTCTTGCGACCACCGATCTCCGGGCGACAGATCCTGAAACAAGAGGTCTTGCGCCCACGGGAACGGATGCTTCCGGTCTGAGCTCAAGTTTCGCCTGGATGATGTGAGGACCTTGGTCGGCTACATGACTTACGTCAAGCCTGCTGGGTCCGACCGAGTTGGCCGCCAACGGAGATGACATCACTGCATCGTTCTCGAACGACACCAGCCTCGGCGTATAAGACAAGGCCATCAGACAGACGACGGAGGCTCCCGCCAACAAGACTGGAGCTGGTTTCCACACCTGTATGCCGCTGGGGCGACTTACATCAAGAATCTGTGATACTCGAAGCGAGATATGTTGCATGCGGTCTACGGCCGCTTGGGCCAGGGATAGTCCTCGCCGCAGAAAGCTCTTCTCGGCCAGCGAGACCAGACACTCCGCGTAGGCTCGAGGACTTGCAGTCTTCGCCAGTACCAGATCATCACACGCCATCTCGCGTTCCAGCGCCAGCTTCTTCTCAATCCACCACACTGCAGGATGAAAGAAAAAGACTGCGGCAAGAATCTTCTGAACGAAGTTTGTCCAATCGTCCCACCGCCGCAAATGCGCCAATTCATGCAGCAGGATGGCATTCAATTCCGCGACGGAAAGGTCCCGCATCGCCCACGACGGGATGACAACTAGCGGCCTCACAAAGCCGATCGCGGTCGGGACTCTCACCTGGTCCGACACACAAACTTTGACCGCTCTTAGCGAATCGAATTCCTCCAATGTCTTCCACAGGACAGGATCGAGGACTGCTACATCGATTGGCATGCAGCTTTTACGCAGTAGATGCAAGCGCCAGAAGCCAATGCCAACTCTGATGAGACCTACTGACGCAATCAGCAACCACGCGGCAAATATGTAAAGCGCCCAGGAACTGGGAATCATGATCTCAGAGGGCTTTGTTAGCCCGGCCCCGCTCACATTCCATGCATAGAACAATGGAAGCGCCGCTATCCCCAATAGCGCTGCGAACCACACCGCAAAGCGCGTGCCCGAATTTTGCCGGCCGAGTGCTCGTAGCAGGATCCAAGCGAGAATTGCGATCCCTATCCCTTCAATCGTGGAGTTTAGGATTCGCTCCGAGGAGAGCTGAGCCAGGGATTGCAAGTTGAGCGCGGTTGCCGTCATTTCTGTTCTTTCGCTTGCAAAAGTTGGCGGAGACGCTTCAGTTCTTTGGCTTCCAGACCCCGATCTTCAAGGATATTCAAGACCAATAATTCGTGAGAATTACCAAAAAATCGATTCACCAGGTGACGAATTTCGGAGCGCGTCGCCTGTTCACGTTCCACCATCGGCCGGTAAATGTGAGCCCGGCCTTCTTTGACGTGCTCGACATAACCCTTGTTTTCAAGGATGCGAATTGTCGTCAACACAGAGTTGTAGGCCAGTGGCGGCTTCTGAGTAAGCGCATCGAGGACTTGCTGGACACTGGCGGCGCCCTTTTGCCAAAGCACATCCATGAGCCGTAACTCAGCCTCCGTGAGCGTTTCAGACTTCCTGCGCGGCACGCTGTTTCCTCACTTTTGTTAGACGGAATGAAGCGTTGAATGTCAACTAAATATTTAGTTGCTGGCCAGGGGCCGTTGGTTGCCCCATACTGAGCCGTTCGCAGGGGCATGTCCGGAAGTTGTCGGTGGGCGAGGACTTGTTGGAGGGTTAGGCGCCTCCCAAATGTAATTTTGGGAGGCACTCAGAACTGGTTAGGCAGCGTTAGGCGGCTTCGGGCGCGCTTCGTCCTTCGGCTTGCATCCTCTCCCGAAGGCGAACTTTTAGTTTTTCCAGTCGCGATTGTTCTGATTGGCGCTCTTGCCGGATGGATGCGGATTTCAGCTCACGGGGATGAAAAGAAAGTGATACCAGGGCGTCTTTCACGATTACGTTGTCATCTTTGTCTATCTTATCTCTCATGCTCGCCCCTCCGATGATGGGTTCTGCAGTTTATGTAAAGATGATGGTCCTGAAGCTTGAGTAAGAATGCGGCGTCAGCCTCAGTTGTGTCGGCGGTGCGCCCTGTTTGCGAAGACGACCCCTAGGGCAAATCCCATCATCGCTCCGAGAATTGCCGCAGTGACCGCGATGCCGGGTGAGAAAGAACCTTTGGTGCCCGCCAACAAAAAGCAGGCATAGGCCATACACAGAGTCCAGAAAATCAGGCGAAGGCTCATGGGGGTACCACCTCTGCGAGGAATAGTGTCACGCATGGACGCAAGAATGGCAAGAGCCTTTCGAAAAGAATTGTACTTTCTAGTTTACCGCTGTAGGCAAACGGTTTAGCTCCTACACTGAAGTCCTTAGGAATGCTGAAAGCGTACAAGAACCTCGCGGCTCTTCTTCGGTTGGTTCACGTTTCGTAGTCCGGGATCAAAGGGGATATGCTAAATAAAGACGGCCTGCGCTGGCTGCTGAGCTGTTCAAGTTTTGTGATAGTTCGTCATGCCCGAAGCACAAGGAGAGACTGTCGCGGCTCGCAACCAGGCTCAAGGTCCTCCGTCGTATTTCGCGCATGAGCCGGTGATCCTGGCGCTGCTTTCGCTGACAGCGGTGTTGTCTTTCCTGGCAGTAACAGGCTTGTCCCGCATCTACTATGCGCAGCGGCACTTCTTTGGAAACATATGGTTTGCGCGCGGGACTGCAGACTTGAAGGCGCGGCGCTTTGAAGCAGCGGTCGCAGAGTTTCGCAACGCACTGCTTTACTCACGCGATAATTACTCCTACCAGCTCAATCTCGCCGAAGCGCTGCTCGGACTCAATCGAACCAATGAAGCTTATTCTTATTTGCTCAGCCTCTGGGAGCGGCAACCAGAAAATGGGACGGTGAATCTCGAGTTGGCCCGTATCTTTGCCCGTAAGGGCGACAGAGACAACGCCGTACGCTACTACCACAATGCGATCTACGCCATCTGGAACGATGACCCGGACGTCAAACGGCGCAACGCCCGCTTCGAGCTGATTGAATTCCTGCTGAAGGAGAATGCCAGACCGCAAGCCCAGGCTGAGTTAGTCGCGCTAGCAGCCGATCTACCCGACGAGCCGGCGCTGCTGGCAAGGTTGGGCGATCTGTTTGCGCAGGCCGAGGACTACGACCGCGCGCTCGCGGAGTACCACCGCAGTCTCAAGCTCAATCCAAAGAACCCGGCCGTGATGGCCGCAGCCGGACGCGCGGCATTTGAACTTGGCAGGTACAAGTTAGCGAAGACTTATCTGGAGTCTGCAGTCTCCGCTGGTCCTAACGATGCCCAAAGCGCTGACCTGCTCAAAACTACTACCCTGGTGCTGCAAATGGATCCGTTCCGACGGCAAATATCAGCCACGGAGCGTGGTCGAATTGTAATCGAGGCATTCAACACTGCCGGCAAGCGGCTCAAGTCGTGCGCTCCTGGGGAAGGACCCAACGGGCCTACTCCAGATACAAATCCGCAGCCCGATCTCCTGACTCGTTGGAACGAAATGAAACCGAAGATTTCGGAAAGAGGTATTCGGCAGAATCCGAACTTAGTCGAGCAGACGATGGATCTTGTATTCACCATCGAACGGCAAGCGAAGGCTGACTGCGGCCCGCCGACGGGGACAGATCTCGCACTGCTTCTGATCTCAAATATGCACGAAGGGAGTTAGTCAAACCGTGGACAACCGGTCTGACTCGAAAGCCGCGGGGACATTGTTGGAGAACGGATCGCGCGCGCCTGCAATCTCCACGACTGGGCCATCCCCTCGCGCCCTGTTTCGATCCGTATTTCACGAAGAACGCTTCTTTCTGGTCTTGTCTGTGTTCATCGGGATTTTTTCCGGACTCGCTGTGGTCTGCTTTCGTTTTGCCATTGATTGGTGCCGCATCTATTTGCTGGGATCAGGCGCCACATCCTTGCCCTTGCGCCTCCTGCTTGCACCCAGCCTGGCTGGGCTCGTCATCGCTGTACTGGTGATTCATGTTTTCCCTGGGACCAGAGGCAGCGGCGTCAATCAAACCAAGGCGGCGCTGTATATCTACAACGGTTATATCCCTCTGCGCACTGCTGTCGGCAAGTTCGTCACTGCAGCGTTGGCCATCGGTTCCGGCCACTCTCTGGGTTCCGAAGATCCGTCTTTGCAGATTGGCGCGAGTCTGGCTTCCGCGTTGGGACGGCGTATGCGCCTATCACGCGACCGCATGCGCCTGATTGCTCCAGTGGGAGCTGCCGCTGGCTTAGCGGCGGCTTTTAACGCGCCTATTTCAGCGGTGCTCTTCGTGATCGAGGAGGTTATCGGGCGCTGGACGGCGGGCATTCTTGGTTCGGTCGTGCTGTCGGCGGTCGCAAGCGTTGTTGTGATGCGCTGGTTTCTTGGAGCAGAACCGCTCTTTCGTATACCCACCGTGCAGGTGGAACGCCCCGAAGAGTTGGTCGCGTACGCAGTTCTGGGAATTGTAGGCGGACTCGCTTCGGTAGCATTTTCTGCCAGTATTTGCACGCTACGTCCGCGGCTGAGGGCGTGGCCGCGCTGGACCCAGTATTTCCAGTCCGCTCTGGCCGGCTTGCTCATCGGTTTTATCGGCGTCCTGGGCGCTCCGCAAGTGATGGGGGCGGGTTACGAGTACATTGACGAGGCCATGCACGGACAATTTACCTGGCAAATGCTAGCCATTCTCGCTGGATTGAAGATCGTTGCCACCACGGTTTCATTTGTCAGTGGCACTCCGGGAGGGATGTTTGCTCCCACCTTGTTCATTGGGGCTATGTTGGGAGCGGCGGTCGGTGGAGTCGAACACATCTTTCTTCCGCATCTCGCAGGATCTCCTGGGACCTATGCATTGGTAGGGATGGGTGTGCTTTTTGCCGGATTCCTGCGCGCTCCCATGACATCAGTGTTTATGGTGCTTGAAGTAAGCGGCAATTACTCAGTCATCGTTCCGGTGATCGTGGCCAATACGTTCTCTTATTTGATTTCCCGTGCCCTGCGACCTACTGCAATTTTCGACGTCTTGACTCGCCAGGACGGCCTGGATTTACCGTCGATGGAGGAGCAGCGGGAACAAGACATCCTGCGCGTTGAGGATGCTATGCAGCCGCCGAAGGGTCCGGTATTGGATGCGCAGGAAACACTCGATCGGGTGCTGCAACTCGCGGAGAAATCCCCTACGGATATTATGCTGGTCCGCATGAGCCCGACGGGGTGGAACAGCGTCACCCGGCAGGAACTCAGGACCATGGTCAATGAGGGCAAGGGTGCATTTAGTCTCAGTTCAGTTCTGCCCATCCGTCAGATTCCCTACCTGCATCCCGATTCCGCCTTGGACTTAGCCCTGCGCTATGTCGACCGCTGGCCCCTCGTGCCTGTGGTGAGTCGGGCTGATTTTCGTCAGTTGGAAGGAGTCATCTCGCAGCAAGATGTGCTGAGACACTACCGAACCGCTGGTGGCCAAGACCGGGATTTGGGATGAAGCAGAGGCAAATGGCGAGAGAGGCACCGCACCAACCTAACAACCTACTCAGTTGGTGGGTTTGGGATTGGCGGAAGTGATCGAGCTACGCTTGGAACTGGTCTCGTTGACGGGATGCGCTTCCACAATTTTGTATCCCTCGTACTTAATGGTCAGAGTGGCGCGCCCACCCAGGCGCAAAGTGGAAACGCTCTGATTCTCCGCGGGGAGCCAGAAATCTCCGGTCTTCAAATAGGCGTGATGGATTTCGGTCTTCTTGATCCAAAAAGATGGATTCTGGGCGGGTTCAGCCTCAATTCTACAAACCGCGAAATCCTTGGCATCCACCCAGATTCGGCCGCGGTAGAGAAACTTGCTTGGCACCTTTGGCTGCACCGCCAGCACATATGGGCAACCTTCTCCTGCAGTCTGATCCGCGAGCATGGTGAAGTTGTAGTTCTGGCTATTGAGGGCGATGCGTTCCGGGTTTCCCGGGTCAAGAGCTTCATGTTCGGAATCGAGCAAGCGCTTGAAGATATGACTGATCACCCACTTAGAGCCGCTCTGGGAGCGGACGGTAAATTCTTTCGTGGCCGGCGCTCTGAACCTTACGTCGACAGTCATTTCGGCGTGCAGATTTTCAGGAAAGCCAACGAAGTCGAACCGGTAAAAGCGCCGACTGGTGTAGCTCTCCAATGCATTCGATCGCTCAGCATTCTTCTCTGTTATTCGATCAACTACTTGCGATGTAGTCAGGCCCGCCTGCGCCGAACCTTGATTTGAATCCTGGCCGACTACCTGAGCCGGCTGCAGTGCAACTAACGCCGCACCGGTAAGGACCAACGAGGAGCATCTGCGCCAGTGAACTGTCGCACCGACACTTGCTTCGGGGAAAAAGTAGTTCGTGCGCCAGAACTCGCGCCACGCAAGAGCCAAACGATCTGATTTCAAGTTTTTCAGTGCGATCCGGTTAGTGGCCATAGAAGTTACCGATCGATTTCGAATACTCGGATTTGGTTGAGGGTAGAAGGACCGCCACCAAGCTTGACTTAATTATACGCTGCCAGCGGTTTCGTCACGATTAATGCCTTGGCGTCCCAAAAAACACGCACTAAACAAAACACCCGCCGTTGCGCCACGGCGGGTCTTTTGCGCGAACGTCGGGATTGAGGCAGTTGCTGGATGATCAGTCTTCAGCTTCGACTAGAGGCATGTTCACCAGGTGCTCGCTGACGAACCATACCTGTAATTCGTTAGTGCGCAGGACATCGCTCACCACCAGGTCGTTGGTGCCATCGTCGCCAAGCTTGGAGGCCCGGTCGGCCAGCGTGCGGCAGTGGCGAATGATGATCTGGTGACCCTCCAATAGGCGGGAGAGTTGCACCGGGACTTCTTCCCTGCCCCGTGGTGGACGCTCGATCTGCGTGGTTTCTGCGACATCATGGGCCATGGCGATGCTCAAACCACCGAGCAGTTGAATCCGTTCAGCGATGGCGTCCACGAGCTCGGACTGTTCGTTGAAGTGCTTATCGAAAAGCAGATGAAGTTGATAGAACGTAGGGCCCGCGACTTGCCAGTGCGACTTCTTGTAAAGGTCGCGCAGGGTCATGGTGTCGGCAAGCATCTGGTTGAGTTGCTCGGTCATTTCCAATCGGACTGGTTCTTCCAGTTCGAGGGGAAGCGCGAGGTTGACGGTGCCATATTCTTGAATTTCGTGAGCTCTTTGGTGAAAGCGAGGCTGAGCACTCACTTTGCCATGGTTTCCGTTGCTTGTTTTCTTGGGCATTGAGATTCTCCTCTTTTTTGGTGGTGGTCCGTTTTGAAACACGCTGGCTGCCGATAATTTGCGGATATAGGGCCGAATGGCGTCGTCAAGTTCATTGACGCCCAAGGTTCTAGATGATTTTCAAGGTCGTTGGGTTTCGCTGTAGTTCTGATTATAGTTCGTTGCGGCCCAGTGCGGTATAGCCGCAAGCTCCTGTCTCGCCTAGCATGGGGTCAGCAAAATTCCGCGCAATTGACTATCATTGAGGGTTCAGCAAAAAAGACGGAGATGATCAGACGTGGCTGAGACTCAGACCGACGGGATGGAAGTGCTCGAAACTCGGGAGTGGCTCGATTCTCTCGATTACGTTTTGTCCAAGGGCGGCGCGGAGCGGGCCGGAAGATTGCTGCAACAGCTCTCGTTGCATGCCAAGCGCGCCGCTGGGGTCAACCTGCCATTTACCGCGACGACTCCTTACCAGAATACGATTCCCACACGGCAGCAACCGCCGTTTCCCGGTAGTCAGGAGATGGAACGCCGCATCAAGAGCTTGGTGCGTTGGAATGCACTGGCGATGGTGGTGCGCGCCAACAAAATTCAGGAAGGAATTGGCGGCCACATTTCGACTTACGCCTCAGCCGCCACGCTGTATGAGGTCGCATTCAATCATTTTCTGCGCGCCCAAACCGAAGCCGGTGACCGGGATCTGGTTTATTTCCAGGGTCACGCGGCACCCGGGATGTATGCCCGAGCCTATCTCGAGGGCCGGATACCCAAGCAGAAACTGGAGAACTTTCGCCGCGAATTGAAGCCCGGCGGTGGTCTGTCTTCTTATCCACATCCGTGGCTCATGCCGGACTTTTGGGAGTTTCCAACAGTTTCGATGGGACTGGGGCCGATTCAAGCGATTTATCAGGCACGATTCATCCGTTATCTCGAGAATCGCGGACTCAAGAAGTCGACCGGGGGCAAGGTTTGGGCCTTCTTAGGCGACGGCGAAATGGATGAGCCGGAGTCGCTAGGCTCGATCACGCTGGCCTCCCGCGAACGGCTCGACAACCTCATCTTCGTAGTCAACTGCAACCTGCAGCGACTGGATGGGCCGGTGCGCGGGAACGGAAAGATTATTCAGGAACTGGAGGCGATTTTCCGCGGCGCCGGCTGGAACGTAATCAAGGTTGTGTGGGGTAGCGACTGGGACAATCTCATCATCAATGATCGCGATGGGCTGCTGGTCAGACGTCTGGGCGAAATTTCCGACGGCCAATATCAGAAGTATTTCGTGGAAAGCGGAGCCTATTTCCGTCACAACCTCTTCGGCACAGATCCGCGTCTGTTGAAGATGGTGGAACATCTTTCGGACGAGCAACTCTCCCGCATGCGGCTGGGCGGTCACGATCCCATAAAGGTACATGCGGCTTACAGGGCTGCGGTCGAACACCAGGGAGCGCCGACCATCATTCTGGCCAAGACCATCAAGGGTTACGGCTTGGGCGAAGCGGGCGAGGGTAAGAACATCACTCACCAGCAGAAAAAGCTGAACGATGACGAACTGGAGATGTTCCGCTCGCGCTTCGGGATTCCCATCCCCGATGAGCAATTGCATGATGCGCCTTTCTACCGTCCCGACGACGATAGCCCTGAAATCCGCTATATGCAGGAGCGGCGTTCGCAGCTTGGCGGCTATTTGCCAGAGCGCAAAGTACGCTCCAAACCCATCAATCCAGTTTCCGAATCGCACTTCGAGGAGTTTTACAAAGGCACCGAGGGACGCGAAGCATCAACAACCATGGTCTTCGTGCGGCTGCTGGCGAAGTTGCTGCGCGATCCCGAAATCGGCAAGCTGATTGTGCCTATCATTCCCGACGAGGCGAGAACCTTCGGCATGGAGGCATTGTTCCGCCAGGTCGGGATTTACTCGACGGTTGGCCAGCTCTACGAACCCGTCGACATGGACACGCTCCTTTACTACAAGGAAGCGAAAGACGGCCAGATTCTGGAAGAAGGTATCACCGAGGCGGGCTCGGTATGTTCGTTCATCGCCGCCGGAACCGCTTACGCGAATCACGGGATCAATACGATCCCGTTTTTTATTTACTATTCCATGTTTGGATTCCAGCGCATTGGCGACTTGATCTGGGCAGCAGCCGACATGCGAACCCGCGGTTTTCTGATTGGCGGCACCGCGGGACGAACCACCCTGGCCGGTGAAGGCTTGCAACACCAGGACGGCCACAGTCATGTGCTTGCACTGCCGGTGCCTAACCTGATGGCCTATGATCCGGCGTTCGCTTATGAGATCGCTGTGATCATTCAAGACGGCATCAGGCGGATGTATGTAGATCAGGAATCTATCTTTTATTATTTGACTGTCACCAATGAGCCGCTGCCCATGCCGGCGATGCCTGATGGCAAGGAGGTGCGCGATGGCATTCTCCAAGGCATGTATCGCTTCCGGGCTTCGACGAAGAAGGATGCAAAGTTGCGCGCCCAGCTATTCGGCAGCGGCACCATCATGTATGAAGTTCTGAAAGCCCAACAAATCCTGGAAGAAAAATACAACGTGGCAGCCGACGTTTGGAGTGTGACCAGCTACAAGCAGCTCTATCGCGACGGAAATGATTGCGAGCGCTGGAATATGCTGCATCCCGGCGAGACTCCCCGCGTACCGTTCGTATCCCGCAGTTTGAAGGATGCGCCTGGTGTATTCGTTGCCGCCTCCGATTACATGAAAGTTTTGCCCGAGTCCATCGCGCGCTGGGTCCCCCGCCCGCTCCTGGCGCTCGGTACTGACGGCTTCGGCCGTAGTGAGAGTCGGGCATCACTGCGCGATTTTTTCGAGGTCGATGCAAAACACATCGTGCTGGCCACGCTCACCGCGCTGGCGCGCGATCAGCAGATTCAGATTGAGGTGGTGCAGAAGGCGGTTAGAGATCTCGGCATCAATGCGGGGAAGCCGAACCCGGCGATTAGCTGAGAAGGCGCCGACGTCTTACGAGTGACCGGGCTTGCTGCGAGCGGAAGGATCCGTGCCGCGGGGAAAGCTCGATCATAGATTTGGTTGCTATAGGGATCCTTCGACTCCGCCGCTGCTTCGCGTTACGAAGCGACAGACTTTGCTCAGGATGACAGAACAAGAGTAAGGGAGAAAAAAGTTACGTGACCGAATTTAAACTACCGGAACTCGGCGAAAACATTGACCAGGGCGACCTAGTTCGTCTGATGATATCGCCAGGAGCCAGTATCACCGAGGGCCAGCCCGTAATGGAATTGGAAACGGACAAGGCCGTGGTTGAGGTGCCGTCTTCGGTGGCTGGAACGGTGAAGGAGATTCGAGTTAAAGAAGGAGAAAAGGTTAAGGTCGGCCAGGTAATCTTCACAGTCGAGAATGGCGCGGGCGGCAAAACGAAGGCTGCTGAAGCCAAAGCCCCGGCAGGAAAAATCTCTGATACTCCCGCGCAATCGGTAGCTCAACCCAAGACAGAAAGCCGATCCGTCGAACGCCGAGCCGTCGCACCTCAGGCTGCGGCAATTCCCGCAACGCCTGGCGCAACGGAATTCAGATTGCCCGAGCTTGGAGAAAATATCGATCAAGGCGATCTGGTGCGGCTGATGATTTCGTCAGGAACGAAAGTCTCAGAAGGCCAGCCAGTGATGGAATTGGAAACCGATAAGGCTGTGGTGGAAGTTCCATCATCCGTAAGCGGTGTGGTCAAAGACGTTCGAGTTAAGGAAGGTCAGAAGGTCAAGGTCGGCCAAGTCATCTTCACCCTCGAAGGCGGCGCAGCTCCGCAACCAGAGCGAGCGAAGCATGCTCCGGTAGAACACGCCGATGGACAGCACGAGGCCCGAGTAGCATTCCAGGCTGCCATCCGCGCCGAGGGCAAAACGGAAGAACAGGCGCTTCCGCCCGATCAACCTCGACCTACGGCTCCGATGTTCGCCATGCCCGAGCAGCTGGGCAAAGTGGCCGGTACGGAGCACCGCGAGCCGGTGGCGGCAGCGCCTCACGTTCGGCGGTTGGCGCGGGAGCTTGGCGTTGATATTCACGATGTCAAGGGCTCCGGCGCTGGCGGGCGCATCAACGAAGACGACGTCAAAGCCCATTCGAAGGCATTGCTGACTTCTGCTACGGCCGCTGCGCATGCTCCCGGAACTTATTTGGAGGAGCCCGCCCTTCCCGATTTCGCGAAGTGGGGGAAGATCGAGCGCGTACCCATACGCGGGGTGCGACGCAAAACCGCCGAGCACTTGCGGATAGCATGGAACACCGTCCCGCACGTGACTCAGCAGGATAAGGCAGACATTACCGAACTTGAGCAGTTGCGCGCGCGATTTGCTCCAAAGGCCGAAGAAGCCGGCGGCAAGATGACCGTGACCGCCATCGCACTCAAGGTTTGCGCGTCAGCATTAAAGGTTTTTCCCCAATTCAACGCCAGCATCGACATGGCGAAGGAAGAGATCATTTATAAGCAGTACATAAACATTGGAGTAGCGGTAGACACGGACCGCGGTCTGCTGGTTCCCGTCATCTGTGAGGTCGACAAGAAAAACATCGTTGAACTGGCCGCCGAGCTCACGCAGCTATCCAAGAAGGCACGCGACAAGAAACTCACGCCCACGGAAATGGAAGGCGGCACCTTTACCATTACGAATCTTGGCGGCATTGGAGGAACGGGATTTTCGCCCATCGTCAATCATCCCGAAGTCGCGATCCTCGGGCTATCGCGCTCAAGCATGGAGCCGGTGTGGCTCAGCGGCAAGTTCGAGGCCCGACGAGTGCTGCCACTTTCGCTGTCTTACGATCATCGCCTGATTGATGGCGCCGACGCCGCGCGCTTTCTGCGCTGGATTGCGGAAGCGTTCGAACAACCATTTCTGCTGTCGGTGCAGGGATGAACGAGATCACAGCCAAGAACGTTGCTGCGGAACGCGATCTACTCCTTGCTGTCTATCAGGCTTTCGTCGGCGCGAAGTGGATTCGATTCTCGCCGTCATGCATCCGCAGGTCGAATGGCCAAACGGGATGGAAGGTGGATGGCTGCACGGCCATGAGGCTGTGCGTGCCTATTGGAAGCGCCAGTGGAGCTTGCTCGACCCGCATGTTGAACCCATTCGCATTGAACCTGATGGTGCTGGACGGATGATAGTGGATGTCCACCAAGTCGTCCGGGACCTAGTCGGGACTGTGCTCGTGGACCGGATCGTTCAGCACGTTTACCTGATTACAGACGGTCTCATCCGGCGTATGGAGATCCGGGAGGGAAGCGCGTGAGATCTATCCATTGTCGATTGATGATCATGTTTGGCTTCTTCTCTTAAAACATACGAATGTCAGACAACCCCAAACCGAGTATTGCGGTGTTAGGCGGCGGGCCTGGTGGCTACGCCGCTGCTTTCCTCGCTGCTGACCTCGGAATGAAAGTCACACTGATCGATCCCGAGGTCAATCCGGGCGGGGTTTGTCTCTACCGCGGCTGCATTCCGTCAAAAGCATTGCTGCATGTGGCGAAGGTGATTGACGAGTCTCACCAAGCGAAAAATTGGGGAATCGAATACAGCGATCCGAAGATTGATCTGCCTCGCCTGCGCTCCTGGAAAGAAGGCGTGGTGAAGAAGCTGACAGGCGGACTCGGTCAACTGTCGAAAGCTCGATCCGTGCAATACATTCAGGGGCAGGCGGCGTTCGAGAATTCAACTACTTTGCGTGTGGCCAAGACCGGCGGTGCCGAAGAGAGCCTTTCCTTCGACCGCATCATCATCGCCACCGGTTCCCGTCCTGCGATCATTCCCAGCCTCAAACTGAATAGCGCGCGCGTGATGGATTCGACGGGGGCGTTGGACCTAAGCGAAGTGCCCAGAAGTCTTCTCGTGGTCGGCGGCGGCTATATCGGGCTGGAGCTAGGTACTGTCTATGCCGCACTTGGTTCCAAGGTTTCCGTGGTCGAAATGCTCGCCGGGCTGCTACCGGGCGCGGACCGTGATCTGGTGCTTCCTCTGCACAAACGAGTGGAAAAGATTTTCGATTCGATTCTTCTCAACACCACAGTTTCTGCGATGAAAGAAGAAGCCAGCGGTATCCGGGTGACTTTCGAAGGTCAAGAGATCAAAGAGCGCGAGAAGGTTTTCGACAAAGTCCTGGTCTCGGTCGGGCGCAAACCAAATTCTGAGATTCCAGGCTTAGACAAAACCCAAGTCCAAGTCGGCCCCCGTGGATTTATCCAGGTCAACAAACAATTGCAGACACACGATCCTGCGATCTACGCCATTGGCGATGTAGTTGGCGAACCCATGCTGGCACACAAAGCTTCGCACGAAGGACGGACAGCGGTCGAAGCTATCGCGGGACACAAAGTGGCATTTGAGCCGAACGCCATTCCGGCGGTTGTCTTCACCGATCCTGAAATTGCGTGGTGCGGACTCACTGAAACGCAGGCCCAGAAGGAAAACCGCCAGATCAAAGTCGCAAGGTTTCCCTGGGCGGCGTCTGGGCGTGCTGTCACACTCGACCGTCCTGAAGGCATGACTAAACTCATCTTCGATCCCGAGACGGAACGAGTGCTGGGCGTGGGCATTGTCGGTGTTGGGTGCGGCGAACTGATCGCCGAGGGCGTGTTGGCGGTGGAAATGGCCGCGACCGCTACCGACGTCGCCCTCAGCATCCATCCTCATCCCACGCTTTCGGAAACCCTGATGGAATCCGCCGAGGTCTTCTTCGGCACCAGCACGCACGTTTATCGGCCGAAACCCCGCTGAAATCGGTGAGCTCCCGACCGTCCGGTACAATGGTGCTTCTGCTCTGCCTATTTCTTTTGATGCTCGGGCGTGCATCCTGCTGGCACGCACCGCTTTCATCCAGGAGGAACCAATGATCTTGAAGTTGCAGCGAATCCTCTTGTTTGTCGTCTGCCTAAGCCCTTGTCTGCCAGCTGCAGGACAGGGCTCGTTCGCCCAGGAAATCCTGACTCCCTCTGGGCAGACGCCTAAGCCGAACACGCCCCCCGATCCGCTTGGCCGTGAGACGCCCAGTGGAACGCTATTCGGTTTCCTGCATGCGGCCCAGGACGGGAACTATTCCACCGCGGCGCAGTATCTCCAAATGAGCGCGTCCAGGCGGCAGGTGGAGGGTGAGGACCTTGCCCGCAAGTTGAAAACGGTCGAGGATCGGGCATTTGTCGGCAACTTGGCGCGCCTCAGCGACCAACCCGAGGGCGTTCCACAAGAGGGAGTTCCTCCGGGGCAGCAAAAAGTCGGAATCCTGGCTGCGGGGGATATTGAGGTCGACCTGATTCTAGTCCGGGTCACAGATGCTAACGCAAAACGGATTTGGTTGATCTCCTGGGAGACGCTAGCAAAAGTTCCCGAGTTGTACGCCCAGGCTGCAGTGCATCAGATGGAGGTCCGTCTTCCGCGGGTTCTGGTTCATAGCGTATTGCTGGGAATGCCGCTCTGGCAGTGGCTGGCACTTCTCGCCGCGGTGCCCATCGCCGCCGGCCTGGCGTGGCTGTTCCTTCAACTACTCGCGTTGCCCAAGAGGTTCTGGTCCCGTTACCGTCGACACGCCGAGCTTACCGGATGGGTAGCAGCTTCGACGCCGCTGTGGTGGTTCGTTGGTACCTGGATCCACCGAGCGATGATCGCGTTTCTCGGTATGCCCCTCTTGCACCGTCACTATTACCAGCAAGTGACCCGAGTGGTTCTGATTATCTCGTTCAGTTGGCTGGTGTGGCGGATGGCCGAGCGCTTGATGCAGGGCGTACGTGCTCGCGCCGTTCTTTCCGGACGCATAGGCATGGGCTCGCTGATGCTGCTGGGACAGCGCCTACTCAAAGCCTTGATCGTCATCATCGTGGCGTTCGCCGTACTCGCCACTCTGGGCTTCAACCTGACTACAGCTTTGGCCGGGGTTGGGATCGGTGGAATTGCGATTGCCTTTGCCGCGCAAAAAACGCTGGAAAATCTGTTTGGTGGCGTATCAGTTCTGGGTGACGAAGTAATCCGCGTCGGCGATTTCTGCCGTTTTGGCGACCGCGTGGGCACGGTGGAAGACATCAGCTTGCGCTCGACTCGGGTGCGGACGAATGATCGCACTGAGCTTTCCATTCCCAATGGTTCGTTGGCCACCATGAACGTGGAGAACTTCAGTCGACGTGACAAGATTCTTTTCAACACGAAGCTGGCATTGCGCGGTGAAACTTCGCCCGATCAGCTGCGCCACGCTTTGGCTGAGATTCGGCGTCTGCTTTACGAGCATCCCAAGGTGGAAACGAACGGCGCGCGGATACGCTTTATCGGATTCGATGCCGGGACACTCAGCCTGGAGATATTCTGCTATGTGCTTACCCAGGATTTCGGCGGTGAGTACCTGGCAATCCAAGAAGATCTCCTGCTCCGAATGATGGACATTATCCAAGCGTCCGGTACCGCCCTCGCTTTTCCTGCAAGCACGTTGTACTTGGGGCGCGATTCGGGTCTGGACAAGGAAAAGACCGCCGCAGCCGCGCATGAAGTACAGGAGTGGAGAGAAGCCGGCAAGCTGCCGTTCCCAGACTTCGCAGCCTCGGATATTGCCGGGCTCAGCAATTCGCTTCCGTATCCTCCGCCTGGCTCAGCAACGGTCGGCAAGGCCAAAGAAAGCGGTGCTTAGCGCGGCCCAAGCTTACTACGGTAACTTGCCTCGACCGGCCAACGCTTCGTAGCATCGGCCATGCTCCCACGTGCGCTCCTCATTTGCAGCGACGCGAAAGCGATCGAGGCAGTCACCCAAGTTCTCGGCGAGTTAGAAATCAATTTCGAGACAATCTCTGATCCCGCCGTCGCCGCAAAGCGGCTGGCGAATCAGCGCTTTGATCCGATTCTGGTGGATTGTGACGACGTGCCGAACGCCACCCTGGTGTTGGAGAGCGCACGCACGTCCAGCGCAAACCAGAGCTCCATGACAATCGCCGTTGTCGACGGCAAGGCAGGAGTGCCCACCGCGTTTCGCCTAGGCGCCCGGCTGGTCATGACCAAACCAGTTTCTCTGGAGGGCGCGAGGAGCACGCTCCGCAACGCATTCGCAATGCAGAGAAAAGAGATGCACGACAGCAAGGTGCCCCTTGCTGCCGCGCGCGGCGCGGATGCAACCTCCACACAGATGGAGGACGCGAGCGTCAGTCAAACGGCGGTCAATGAGGCGCAAGATGCCCACGTAGTGCAACCCTCCACACCGCCAGCCCAGCCAGTTGGCGTTGACAGTGCCACCGCGCTGCCGTCCGCTACTGCCAAGGTTAGTGCGGTTCCAGCGGTTCCTTCAGCACCCGTCAAAGGCCGCTCTTCAAAAGAGTTGACTCTCGGAGCGCCGCTTACGCTGTCACGACCCCAACCTGTTTCGACCGAGGCCGAGGATGCAACTGCGAGCCGACCGGTCGAACGTCCAAGTTCCCGCAGCAGCACACCGCCGTCATTCAGCACGCTGGACGGGCCCGGACGGAAAACCAGCCCGTACCTGCTGGCGGGCGTTTTCACGATTCTGGCTGCGGCCGGTTTCTACGCCGCGTTCACGATGCTGCCCTCATTCCACAACATCGTCGTGTCGCAATATGAAGACTTGCACGCTCTCATCACCGGAACCCCGGCGAAGCGCCAAGTGGGACTCGCGTTATCGACACCGACCGCGGTACCGGCTCAGCCAGTGACAACACAAACCGTTGCCCCTGCGTCGGCACAGCCCTTGAATGCAGCAACAGGCTCAGCACCGTTGTCGACCGCTCCGTCATCCTCAGGCAATACGGTCGCTGACGGCTTCGCGCCAGCCGCGGCTGCACCTACTTCGGGATTCAAGAAAGACACCACCAAGACTACCTCCGCCCCTGCTGTTCTTCTTCCTACATCCGCCCCAGCCAACAAAGGCGATAACGATAACGGCCCTGTGGTTCTCGCGGAGGATCTCGCCGACGCGCACGTTTCATACCGCGTGCAGCCGGTTTATCCCTACGCGGCTCGTCGAAAAGGCGTTGAGGGTGCCGTCGTTATAAAGGTCTCGGTCAATACAGATGGGACCGTCGGCCCGGTGCGCGTGCTCAGTGGGAACACGCAACTAGCGCCATCCGCAGTCGAAGCGGTTAAGCAATGGCACTACGAACCCTATTATGCCAGCGGCCAACCGGTCGTCTTCCAGACGCAGGTCACAGTACGCTTCCAAGCCTCTTCTCACTAACTGTGGCGTTCCCTCTCAAACACCACAGCTTTCGGCTTGATCCGCAAACTCTTTAGCACGGCCAATTACTTTCGTTACTTGCTGGGTCTTACCACACTACCTACGATGCGACGTATGAGTTACCAAGCGCTATTATTCTGCCCAGACGACAAGACCGCTCGCGTAG
>Ga0210384_10001693_pt1 | contig 28940 bp, 13 predicted proteins | sample IncBWH2MmetaG_FD_160574 | JGI IMG/M metagenome (GOLD analysis project Ga0210384, IMG submission 160574) | Forest soil microbial communities from Barre Woods Harvard Forest LTER site, Petersham, Massachusetts, United States - Inc-BW-H-2-M | ecosystem: Environmental > Terrestrial > Soil >...
GTAGGTGCTGGCGCCTGCCGAGGCCGACCAGGAGAGACTTACCTGATTGTTGCCCGCAGTTGGCGTTGCCAGCGTCGGCGCCGTGGGCGGTGTTACCCCACCCGTTGGCGTAGCGGAGACCTCGTTCGAGTTAGCGCTCTCGCCGGCCGCGTTCTGTGCCGAGACCACATAAAAGTACTTCGTGCCATTGGTCACGGTCGTATCGGTGAAGCTGGTTGCAGTCACGCCCGATGCTACAAGCGCATAGTTCATGCCGCTGGTCAAGGTGCGTTTTACGTTGTAGCTGCTGGCGCCCGTCGAGGCCGACCAGGAGAGACTTACCTGGTTGTTACCCGCACTTGGCGTTGCCAGCGCCGGCGCTGGTGGCGGGTTGCCGCCGCTGGAAGGCAAGCCAAAGGCCAATAGCCGGCCGCCTGTAGCTCCAAACCCATCTGTGATGTAAAGCATGCCATTGACTACAACTGGGCTGGACCAGTGACGTCCGTTTGTCGTTGCAGACCACAACTGCGCTCCTGTCGTGAGGTTCAGGGCGAAAACCTGTCCAGCCTCGTTGGCACCGAAGACCACGCCATTGGCTACAACGGGAGAAGTGACCCAGCCATTGGTGAGATGCCATTTCGGTATCAGGGTCGGTTGATTTGCCGCGTTCAGCGTATATACGAGACCGGCGATGCCATGTGTACTTGGGGCAATGACCCAATGGGTGCCGTCTGGAGCGGTGTACAACGCAATCTGGGAGAACGCCTCGCCTCCCTGGGGCAGCGGGGTATCCGAGAGATCGCCTCCGGTGAAACCAGGACCATTGTGGCCGTTCAAATTATTCGCATTGAGCAACCGCATCTGGGCGTCTTTTCCACACATTAACACCACATGGGCGACAGTGCTGCCCGGCAAGTCAGGCATTATAGTCGGATTGTTGCTGCCGTAGTCAATATCGCCGGCGATTTCACTCGCAAAATTTGTAGGGGTATTGCTGTCGACCGGATTACCGTTATTGGTGGTGCCGTCCGGGTTGATTGCCAGCAGCGTCTGCGACCAGCGGTGTGTAGATGGACTGAAAGCGCCAAATTCAGCGGTGGCGACATAAATCAGGTTCGTGGCGGGATCATAAACTTCTCCGGCGCGTGACCACACTCCTGAACCCCCGTTAGCGCAACCTGTGATGCCGGGCGTCCCGACGTGCCCATCGACGTTGCTGCATGCCGCGTTGAACACATGTTGTGTGCCGGTAGCCAGGTCGATAGCCGTAATGCTTCCGTGGGGACAGGCGCCAAAACCCGAACTCGAACCGTAAAGCCTGGTAACACCACTCGCGTCGGTTGCAATTCCCAGTGCTGACGGAATCTTGGTTCCGCTGCATGAGGTTACCATCGCCGGAAAACCGCCACCCTTGACTTCGACGCCATCCGCCACGTTAAATTTATGAGCGAAACCATCTGCTCCTGGAAAATAGACAAACTGTCGATTTGGATCGATGGCCGGACTGGAATTATTGAAACCTCCCGCCGCTTTTGCCGTCCATACTACCGCCCCCGTCTTCGCATCAAGCGCATAGAAATCTCCTAGCTTGCTATTAACAAAGACCAGATCTCTAACGCCGCTGGATGTCGAAACGCCCGTGAGAGCGACAACGGATGCATCGGTGCCCGCTGCCAGGTTAAACGTGAAGACATTTTTAAGGCCACTCACGTTGCTTGCATTAATTATGGTCTCACTATTGTTGGCGCCCGAATGCGTTGGGTCGCCGCCGAATTGCTGCCAATCGGTAATGGTGGGACCGGATTGGGCCCTTACAACCTTGGGTGGATTCAAGTACCCACGAAGAGAAAGCATGACAAAGAACGTCAAGGCCAAAAAAAGGCTCATCAATACCGGACGAAACGCACGTTTTAGTTGGAAGGCATTCATTTTCAGCTCCTTTTAGCGAACAACGGCTCTCACAATTTTGGACAGACTCGGCGGACTGCGACCTGACCCCAAGGTCGACCCGAGTAGGGTATGCGAGACTTACTTTCAGCCTCTGCCCTATTCCGCCACACGCTTTCCTGTAGCTCTGTTACTTAGGCTTGGTACTAGTTCAACGGCGAGTTTGGCATCCAGGTGATTTCCATGACCAACATCACGGACTCACAGCTTTCACTGTGAGTCCGTGCACCCGAAAACAATTATTGGATCTCGATTCCGCTCACCAGTGACTTATCTATGACCGCGGTGAACTGAATCACGTATTGCCCGGCCGCATTGGCATTGACCGTGAACTGCTGGATCGTTGCCTTATTCATGGCTCCCGCTGTTGCAAAGATGTCGAAGTTGGTAAGCACCTGCGTCCCATTAATCGACACATTGAACCTGCGTTTGCCCGCTGCCGTCCAGAAGGTCTCGGCAAAGTGCAGCCGCACGGTATGACTCGATCCCGCGGTACTCCCCGGAATCGTGTAGGTAAAGTTCCCTATCCGCGCCGTCTGATACACCTGCATAGGCGCCGGATTGGTTACCCCGGTCAGATTGATCGTGTTGGCGTGATTGATCGTAGTGCCGCCCGCGAAGTCCATATCGGCAACGAACGGACTTATCGCTGGCCCACCGCAATTAATCGCGATGCTAAAGGCAGTAGGAGTCAGTTTCACTTCGTTGGAGTTGGGACTTTCACCAACTGCGTTCAGCGCAGAAACCACATAAAAGTATGTCGTCCCATTTGTCACCGTAGTATCGACAAAGTTCGTGACGGTGCCCGAATTAACCAGCGAGTAAGGACCACCCGTTACCAGGCTCCGCTTTACGTCATAACTCGTGGCGCCTGACGAAGTTGTCCATGAGAGGTTCACTTGCGCATTGCCGGCGGTTCCTGTCAGACTTGGCGCCGCCGGTGCGCCGGCGACGGTTAGAGTGACAGTTGTTGAATGCGACAAACTTCCACTTGTACCGGTGATGGTGAGCGTAGTCGTCCCGGCTGGCGTCGCGGTCGAAGTCGTAACCGTTAGCGTGGAGGAATTTGTGCCACTCACCGAGGCAGGAGTGAAGAAATCGCTTGCCCCACTGGGCAAGCCGCTTAACCCCAAGTTTACGGTGCCGGTGAAGCCATTCGATCCGGTAACATTCACCGTATAGGTGGTCATGCTCCCCGCATTTATGGTTTGCGAAGACGGCGTTGCCGAGATGGAGAAATCGGGCGGGGGCGGTACTTGGCTTCCCTGAGCCGCACCACGGTCGGGCGCGCCGCTCGGCAAGGCTGTGCCAAAGAAATCGCGGCCACCATTATTGGCGATTACCGCGCCAGAACCCGCAGCGGGCGATCCCGCTTTAAGGTGATAACCATCCACCGTATTGATTCCTACGCCGCCGCTTCCAGGGGATACCAGCATTGGATCGGCCGTGATCTTGTGCGGGTCCGCCGGTTCGCCGGCCGGATGATTCCCAAAGAACAGGTTTGCATCGAAGACGTTGTTGGTCGTGCCTGCGAGATTGTAGCTGCCACCTGTCCCGGCGTTGTAGATGATGTTGCTGGAATAAGTAGTGTTGCTGGGAAGGCCTCCCGTGCCGCCAAATTGGTGAGCGCCAAAGATGCTGGGCGACAACCCAGGACCGATATAGATTGTATTGTTATAAATCTGTGTGTTCGTGCAGGCCCCGCTGAATTCGATGATTCTGTGTACATCGTCCTGGCTGATGTTGTAGCGAATGATGGTGCCGTCGGAGAAGCCGCCGGGAATATCGTTGGGATTTGCCAGGCCCCCGCCGTTGTTGTGGCTGTAGTTGTATTGAACAAGTGTCGATTGACTATTGCCATCGGGATCGAATGCTGCTCCCTCCAGGCCGGTGAAATTGGGGGCGGTACCGTATACCTCATTGAACTGAATAACCGCATTCAAAGTGCCGATGGTGAAGATTGCGTTTCCATGCAATCGCGTCGATGAACCATTGATTACGTTCGACTCGATTAAGGGCGCGTTCGAGGAACGAACAATAATCGTGTTCTTGCCGATGTTGGTGAAGTGGTTTCCTCGAATGATCACGTTGGTCCACGCCGCTGCAGCAAAACTTCCTGCCCGTGGTTGCGTCCCTGAATCGGCGGTCGTATAGAGTCCAACGTCGTCTGCGTGCGTGACAGTGCAATTTTCGACCAGGATATCGTCGAATCTGGCTCCAGCCCCGCCGTGAGACTCGAATCCGATGCCTCCAGTGGCCTTGGATGTGGTATCGGCGCCCAATTGGCCGCTAATGTCGTGAATGTTCAAACCCACCAGATGGATGTGGTGCGAGGTAGCCGTGGCAATAATGAGCACGCCCCGGTGCAGTCCCGCAGCACCCGTGTTGGTGATCTCGAGATTGTTGATGTCCCAATATTCCTGGCCAGTCAGCGCCACCGTGGCGGTCACCACCGCCCCGCCGTTAATGCGCGGCATGGCGCCGGTACCGAACTGGTCAATCGTGATTACGTTCGCGGCAGTGCCGCTGCCGTGCGGGCTTAGAGTGCCTGTCCAGGAACAACCCGTGAACAGCAAGAGGGAGTCGCCCGGAGCAAAGGTTGTGGCATCAGCTTTTGCCAGCGATTTCCATGCGGTAGAGGGAGTAGTGCCTGAGTTTCCGTCATTGCCGCCGTTACAGTCGAGATAGAACGTGGTCGCTGAAAGCAGTGCAGGAAAGAAGAACAAGGCAAGCATGCACAATGAGATACGACATATCCGATTCAACACAATTAAATCCTCCGTAATGTAATGTCATAACAATCGTTGAAATTCTGGTCGCTATCGTAAAGCGAAAGCGCCAGCTTTCTTGAAACAACGTGATAAATCGCAATTACTGAACCTCGATTCCGCTCACCAGGGATTTATCCGTAACCGCGGTGAACTGAATCACGTACTGCCCGGCCGTATTGGCATTGCCCGTGAACTGCTGGATTGTTGCCTTATTCATGGCGCCCGCCGCTGCAAAGATGTCGAAGTTGGTAAGCACCTGCGTTCCGTTAATGGAAACATTGAACCTGCGCTTGCCCGCTGCCGTCCAGAAGGTCTCGGCAAAGTGCAGCCGCACGGTATGACTCGATCCGGCGGCAAATCCCGGAATCGTGTAGGTGAAATTCCCTATCCGCGCCGTCTGGTACACCTGCATGGGTGCCGGATTGGTTACCCCAGTCAGATTGATCGTGTTGGCGTGATTGATGGTCGTGCCGCCGGCGAAGTCCTTATCGGCCGCGAACGTGCCTATTGCCGATCCTCCCGCATTGATGGCAAACACGGGCGGCGGTGGTGGTCCTCCATTCGTTGGCGTAGCGGAGACCTCGTTAGAATTAGGGCTTTCGCCAGCCGCGTTCTGTGCCGAGACTACATAAAAGTACTTCGTGCCATTGGTCACGGTCGTATCGGTGAAGCTTGTTGCAGTCAAGCCCGATGCTACAAACGCATAGTTGATGCCGCTGGTCAAGGTGCGTTTTACGTTGTAGGTGCTGGCGCCCGCCGAGGACGTCCAGGAGAGACTTACCTGATTGTTACCCGCACTTGGCGTTGCTAGCGTCGGCGCCGCCGGCGGGCCGCCGCTGCCCGGCACATACACACGAACGTAATCCACCAATACGTCTGCTGGGCTCGGGCTTGAGGCATTCGGAGGCCCAGGAAAGCCGCCACCGACGGCAAAGTTCAGGAGTATAAAGAAAGGATGGTTGTATACCCATTGCGTACCAGCCGGGATACGGGCCGGGGTATTGATGAAGAATGGTTTCGTCGGGTCGTCCCGATAATACTGCAGCTGGTTTGGCGACCAGATGAGGCCGTAGGTGTGATAGCCGGCATCGTCAATCCTGCCGCCGTTGGGGAAGGTAAAATGCATGCCAATGCCGTTCCCACCGGAATATCCGGGACCGTGGTCCGTAGAAGATGTGGTCGTCGGCGTATATTTCGGGACCCACTCCATGATGTCCTGTTCACCGCAGGTCGGCCAGCCAACGCTGCCAATGTTGGTGCCCAACATCCAGAATGCCGGCCAGAAGCCAGCCCCTGGAACAAGCTTCATCCTTGCTTCTATTCTTCCATACTGAAATTGGTGTTTTCCTTGCGTATTCATTCGGCCCGAGGTCCATGTTCCGCTGGGAGTCCTGATGGCGCGGATGACCAGGTTGCCATTGCCGTCTTCGAAAATGTTAGGGTTAGCGGCGCTGCAGGGCGCGCCATTGTCTCCCGGTGGACAGTAGAACTCGAGTTCACCGTTGGCGGGGTTCTTGCCGTGCATAAAGTTCCAATCAGAGGAACTTGGAAAACTTCCCGCAGGGCCATTAAATTCGTCGCTCCAAACCAGGTTCCACGAAGTCTGTGCGCTGGCAAGGCCCACTGTGAGTAGTAGGACCGATATCATCAATAACCATCGCAGCGCCACCCTTCTTGAACGCAACCGCGACTCTCGTGATTGACAATGATGGGCTGGGGGAACTGCCTGCATTTTCTGTATTTCTGGACATAAGATCTTCATCAAAGATGCTCCTTAGTTAAAGTTGCTTGCATTCTTAAATTGTCTTACTGGATCTCAATTCCGCTTATCAGGGACTTATCCAGGACCGAGGTGAACTGAATCACGTACTGCCCGACCGTATTGGCATTGACCGTGAACTGCTGGATCGTTGCCTTATTCATGGCGCCCGCCGCTGCAAAGATGTCGAAGTTGGTGAGCACCTGCGTTCCGTTAATGGAAACATTGAACCTGCGCTTGCCCGCCGCCGTCCAGAAGGTCTCGGCAAAGTGCAGCCGCACCGTATGACTCGATCCGGTGGCAAATCCCGGAATCGTGTAGGTGAAATTCCCTATCCGCGCCGTCTGATATACCTGCATGGGTGCCGGATTGGTTACCCCGGTCAGATTGATCGTGTTGGCGTGATTGATGGTCGTGCCGCCAACGAAGTCCGTATCGGCCGCGAACGGGATCACCGCCGGCCCGCCGGCATTGATACTGATCACAGGACAGGGTATAAGAACCACGGTGACAGTAGCTTCATTGGAATTGCCGCTTTCGCCGGCCGAATTCGACGCCGAAATCACATAGAAATATGTCGTGCCGAGCATAGCGCTTTTATCGTTGAAGAAGGTCGTGGTTACGCCTGAAGCCACAAGCGAGTAGGGCCCTCCGCTGGTTAAACTCCGCTTGACGTTATAGTTTGTGGCCCCTGTGGATGCGTTCCACGCGAGGTTGAGCTGCGGGCCACAACTCAGGTTTGCAACAAGTCCCGTGGGTGCTGGAGGTGGAGTTGTCGTCTGTCCAATCACTCCAAAAACCGCGACTCCCGTTGTCATCGGCACAAAGACCTTGCCATCCGCAATGGTCGGTGGGGCGCGCTTTACCGTTGCTCCCAACTGGTCGCGGCCATTGGCGGCCTGAGCGCTGCTGTAGAGTTGATTGGCGATATTCGTGGCGTCGTAGGCAAACAATGTACCCGAAGAGGTGCTATAGCTCACGGCCCACAAAATTGCATTCGCGGTCCCATTTGCCGATAAAGACAGGGTGGGCCCAGGGTAGGCGAAGGTATTGGGCGTGCTGGCTGTTGGCGCAGCTGAGAGACGGGCATTGCTCATGGTAAATGCTTTAACATGATCGCTAATGGCGCCAAAATATACTCTGTTGTTGAACCATACTGGCGATCCAAAGTGCTGGCCGGCGAACACCACACCCAAATCCTGGTATAAAGTGCTGTTGTTGTTCGGATTAAAATGCCCCATGTTGTCGCGGTCGTAGACATACAGGTGCCGATCTTTGCCTGCGCCCACCCCCAAGTGATGAACATTGCCGCTGGAATCGGTAACATCAGGAAGGAGGATGGTGCCGCCTGATCCTAAGTCCGTATCACTCGCCGACTCACTAACAGTGTTATGCATAGTCCAATAATCCAGGACGGTTGGAGTTGAGCCGGTTACCGACAACTTCACAAATCCATTGCCAAAGTCGCCCTTGCTGGGAAAGCCTTGGGCATTCAGCGTGGTATCAAAAGTGCCATTGGCCAGTTGGAAATACATATTGCCACCGGTATCAACGGCAGGCCCCGCCCCGCCACCCCACATGGATCCGTCATTTCCATTGGGTGTGAAGTTGAAGACGACGCTCTGATTAAGTGTCGTTTCGTCATAACCGATGAGCCAGCCAGTGTACGGGCGAATGTCGCAGTGTGATGCCCACGTTGTGTATACGACACCGTTCACAATGGCCAAACTTGTCCTGTCCTTATAGCGTGCGGGATTAAAATGGACGAATCCACCACTGCTATTGTCACCAGTACCGGGAAAACTGGCGGTGATCGACTTCGGTCCGCCGAATTCTTCCGCGCCCGTGGTAATGTCCAGCGCGTGAATCCGCTGATGGATTGCGCCTCTTCCATTGCTCATGGCCACGACATAGATAGTGCCGTGCGGCCCGGCATTCAAATCAATCACCGGTGTTGCCGTGATCCCAATCACCGGCGCGACTTGGCCGCAAGAATCGCCGGGCGTGGGGCTTTCTCCGGCGCCCAGGGTCGAGGTGTGCCACAAAGGACTGCCGCCATGCTGTGCGTCAAAGGCATACACCGTGTCATGTTCGCTCGCCACAAAGAAAACGTCGTGCATGCTCCCGTTGATCAATAAGCCCGGCACGTATAATGGCTGCCCTTCAATTTTGCCGTCCGTAGCTACGGTAAATAATTTGCCGAAGCTGGTTGCGTTTACATTCACCGGAGTCAGAATCGTTTCGGTCAAATTCTGGCCGGTCATCATGCTGTCGTTGTGAAACGAGAGAACACGGGTTTGGGAAAATCCGGAACAGATCATTAACAACATCACGACGAAGATAGAGAAAGCTTTGGTCCTGGGGTTCGATTCTTTTTTGACCATAGAAGGGCTCCTTTTAAATGACCACTTACTGTTGCCTCTATGACTTCTGAACCAGGAGAAATGAACCAGGAGAACCATATTTCCTTTCGATTCGTTTGATCTTATGCTGACTTGCTGAGTGTGTCGTTCGAACGCAAATATTCAAACAAGTGCGGCAGTCTGATGCTATTTAGTAGGAGAGTCAAGTTTTATGGTGTTAAGTTAACTATGTTTCAGTGAAAAGCCAGGCTAGCGCTTTCGCGTTCGGCTCCCCAATGCACATCAAATAAGCAAGATATCGGTCCAGGCAAAATAATCGTCCGGAACCTACAACCTACGAGTAGAGAAAATTATTGATTTGCGCTAATGGTGCACAGACCAGAGTCTCCAAAAGGCCTCCTTCCAACAAAGAGCCGCCCCATCATAAAGAGCCAATACTGTTCACACCCGGCGAACCCCATTTGGGGCGGGGTGAAATTATCTACCAGCGGGCCTAAAAAACTCGGTAATCGTAATGGTGCTACCTTACTGGAATCAAGTTCAATGGGGTTAAATGTACCTAACTAAACGGTTGAGTTAACGTACATAACAACTTGACGCGATCTGAAACAGAACGTTTCGTCCCCAAGTTGGGCGACTTTTTCGGGACTCTGGAGCTCAAGAGCGCATCCGATTTACCCACAAATCGACATGGGATTCTGATTTTGCATGTCATTCATTGCGGGTCGTTTTCCGCCTCTTCTTATATATGCCAGGATTTGCTGAACGACACTCTGCGCTTCTTGCGGTTGATGGTCGAACGCGGCGGTACCAAGCTTAAGACTCCGCTCCCGGTTCTCCTAGTCGACACCCGCGAGCAGAATCCGTTGGATTTCTCCCGCTTCACAGGCTGGTTCGCTGGCATTGAGAGGAAGGCGCTCAAGCTGGGAGATTATTCCATCGCTGGATTGGAAGACATCTGTGTGGTGGAGCGGAAGGATCTCTCGGATCTGATTCACTCTTGTACGACCGAGCGTTGTGTCTTCATCCATCGTCTTCGGCAAATGGCACAATACCCGCATCGCTTGCTGCTGATCACGAGCACCCTGAGCCAGATAAAGTCTCCCTACTCCCATGCCGGTGTAAATCCGAATCGAATTATCCAGTCTCTGATTGCTACGCTGGCTGGGCTGCAGGTACCTTTTCTGTGCAGTGAAACCCACGAGTTGGGAGAGGAACTCGTGGCCTCGTATCTTTACCAAGTTCATCTCTACCATTGGCTGGAGGCCAACGGTTACGGTCGGTTCCTGACGGACAATGACCTATAGCGGTCTCTGGAATAACAAGACTAGAGTGGGGTTGATAATGTCACAAACGCACCGATGAGGTTTTTGCGGACGACAACCGAGGTTGAACTCGACGACGTAGCGTGTCCCCGACGGGATTGCCTGACTTGGTCCTGTACGACTGACCGCTTACGCAAGCTCGCGCGAGACATAAACCCCAGGTCTTTTGGCTACGATTTAGCTTTTGCCGCCAGCACTTCGATCGAAGGAAAGGAACTGGCCACCGTCATCGTCTGTTCGGGCGTCGACACATTGCCCTGGAAGGCCTTCATGAGCATTTCGATGGCGAGCCCGGTATTCGTCGGGACCACGACGGTGGCAGCCAGCAGTCCCTCACGCACCCATTTTTGCCCGGTTTGGGAAACGCCATCGATTCCCGTATAAGGCAGGCCCAGCCAGTGCTTGCTCTCAACGGCATTGCCCCGCGCTTGAAATGCCGTGCGTGCGCCCATTGCCATGACATCGTTATGGGCACCGATTAAATGAATCTGAGCCTGGGTCGAAGTAGAGAGGCGCAACCAGGCCTCAATCGCATGCTGACCGCCTACCTGGGTATAATCGCCTTTCAAGGTCTTGACCTGAATATTGGCCGCCTTGGTTTCATACATGCCCGCGGTTCGTTGTCGCGGGCTTGAATTGTTCGACGGACCTTCGATGTGAAGCACCGTGCCGCCATTGGGCAGGAGCGCTGTAAACTGCTTTCCCTGAATTCGGCCAATCTCTTCGTGATTCGACGTGATAGAGAAGATCGGAACATTGTGACGCCTGCGAATTTCTGCGAAGTAATCAACTTCACGATTAAGCACAACCCAGCCGATTCCAGCTTCGGCGGCCGCGCGAGCCACAACCGCCAGGGCCGTACCGATCGGCTCCACGATAATGGCATCCGGACGCGCCGCCGCCGACTGAACCGTTTGCAACAACTGCTGGCTTTGGTTGATAGGATCGTTGTTGGAGTCGATGATATCGACATCAATTCCCAAGCGGCGGGCTGCCTCTCGAGCGGCAGCCTCCTGTTCCCGCTGGAAGTCGTTATCTCTGGTGGTAAGAGCAACCAGGAACTTATATTTTTTCATGCCACCCTTCACGAGCGATCAATGCATAAGCATTATCGCTTTTTCTCGAATTTTTGCAAGGCTGTTGCTAATGCAAAAAGGTGTCATGAGAACGTTGCCGCGGTTCGACGCCAGCCGAACATCGAGTGCCGAAATCGGAAACTAAAGCGACCACTCTTTCGCGAAAAAACCAAAGGCGAAAGGGTAGGACCACCCGCTTCATGGTTACGCTCGGCGGAAAGGTGGATCCACCCTGTCTACCAGCTTCAATGTTCTTTCGGGCTGTAATAAATAGTGGACCTGTCCCGTGATTAAACAAGTTAAATTGCTCATTAAAGTTAAATTAACGCATTGAAACTTGACTAAATCTCCAAGAGCGATGGAAACTGCGGCAGCATCCTGCGGGCGACATCTGCAGGTGAGCCATTGCTTGGTGATGATTGGACAACGATTTGTGATGTTAGAGCACGGTGAACTAAGAGACTATACTTCGGTGTTTGCAAATGGAGCAGCCAAGCTCATCGTGGTGCTTGCAAGCCTAAAAACTGCAAGGCATAACACCGGAAGAAATCACAAAGCAGGGGGATTTTTGAAGAAGCTAAGATTCTTAGTTTCGCTCATGACGCAGAATAACGATTACCAGAAATGGCAGGCGTCCTCTGTGCAAGAAGCGGCCGGCAAACTGGGCGTCGACATCGAGATCGTCCACGCGGAAAATGATGGGCTGACACAGGGCCAGCAAATCCTAAAGAGTATCCAGTCGCCCGTCTTGCGGCCGGATGGTGTCCTATGCCAACCCGCTGGTACGGCCCTCGCTGTGATTGCAGAGACTGCCGCGGCTGCAGGCGTGGGATGGGCGTTGCTCAATCGCGAGGCGGAGTATACCCGGGAACTCCGCACCCGATTCAAGACTCCAGTATTCTCGATCGGATCCAATCACCTGGAAATTGGCAAGATGCAAGGGCGACAAATTGGCGCCCTGCTCCCTTCCGGGGGCATTGTGCTCTATGTTCAGGGAACCTCTGCAAACATCTCTGCCCAGCTGCGGACCAATGGCATGAATCAAGCCAAGCCCGATAACGTCGAAATACGGATGATTCGCGGCGACTGGACCGAAGAAGGCGCACACAACGCAGTCCGCGCATGGCTAACGCTCTCCACTTCCCCGACACTACCACTCGGGTTGGTTGCATGCCAGAACGACATGATGGCCCTCGGCGCACGAACTGCTCTTATGGGAGGCGTCGTGGCCAAGCACCGCGACAGAGTGATTAACCTGCCAATTACTGGCTGCGACGGCTGCCCCGAGACTGGACAAGAATGGGTTCGCAAGGGGTTGTTGGCGGCAACTGTCGTGAGGCACCCCAACGCAGGTCGCGCGTTAGAGATGATGGTTAACGGGATCCACATTGGGTCGCAACCGCCGCCACATACAGATGATCAAATCGCAAGTTTTCCCACGATTGAAGAATTGACCTCGCGGCAACGCGAGAAGGTTGGCAGCCACTGAGCATGGACCACGTGCTGTCGCGGTCAGGTGTTCAGGTCGAATTGAAACTTTAATGCCAATAGTCGTTGCTGGAATACCGGTTTGTTGTTACTCTCTCTTGCGGTTCAAAGCGGCTTTCGGCTGCGAGCTAAACGGACGCGGCGAGATTCAAGCATAGTTTGCGGCGTTTGCGCGAGCGGCTCACTACGATAAGGAGATTGCTTCAGGCATTGGCCTTCAATATGTCTTTCGCTCGCGGTTTATGTTTTGTCATTGCCTTTGCGTGTCCTCTTGGGTTACTTCGAGCGCAGGTTCGCGCGGCTGCACCAGCGCTGGATAATCCTGAGACCGAGCAACGCATTACCAAACTGCTCGGCGAGATGACGCTGGAAGAAAAAATTGGGCAGCTTGTGCATTTTGCCGACAGTTCCACCGGACCCGGTGCACCCCATCCAGATTATCAGGAGCAGGTTGCCCATGGTAATGTTGGCTCGCTCGAGAACATCACCGGTGCGGCCGAGACGAATGCGTTACAGAAGCTTGCCATAGAGAAGTCGCGCCTGCATATTCCCCTCCTCTTCGCATTGGACGTAATCCACGGATATCGCACTATCTTTCCGGTACCCCTGGCGATGGCCTCAACTTGGGACCCGTCGATAGTCGAACGGGCTTCGCGTATCGCTGCCAAGGAGGCCACCAGAGAGGGTATCCGCCAGACCTATTCACCTATGGTTGATATCGCCCGAGATGCGCGATGGGGACGCATGGTGGAAGGGGCGGGCGAAGACCCGTATCTGGGATCTGCAATGGCTGCCGCCTATGTACGGGGATATCAAGGCACTCGTCTGAACGATCCTCAATCCATGCTGGCTTGCGTCAAGCATTTTGTCGGCTATGGGGCTGCGGAAGGGGGAAAGGATTACAACTCCGTTGAATTATCCGACCGCACTTTGCGTCAAGTATATCTGCCGCCCTTCCATGCTGCGGTCGAAGCGGGCGCCGGGTCGCTCATGAGTGCCTTTAATTCCGTCAATGGGGTACCTGCCACATCGAACTCCTTCACCCTGACCCATGTACTGCGCCAGGAGTGGGGCTTCAAAGGAATAGTGATAAGCGATTATGGAGCAATAGGGGAAACTATCTCCCATGGTACTGCATTGGATGGAAGAACAGCGACGCGGAAAGCCATTTCCGCAGGGGTCGATATAGACCTCGAAAGCAACTTGTTTTCCCGGTACCTGTCGGAACTGGTGCGCTCCGGAGAAGTGTCGCAAGAAACCATCGATCAGGCAGTTCGCCGGGTTCTGCGGGTGAAATTTGCTCTCGGACTGTTTGATCACCCATACACTCCTGAACCGGCAAGCGGTGGAAAACCTCAACCCGACTCGGCTGACGTGGAATTCGCTCGCACAGTTGCCGAACGTTCGTTCGTGCTCTTGAAAAATGCCAGCTCGGATAGGCGTACTACGCTTCCGCTGGATCCGAAAACCCGCACCATCGCGCTGATCGGCCCGCTTGCCGATAGCGCTGCCGATATGTTGGGTTGTTGGCGTGCGCGGGGCGATGTGGCGGATGTCGTGACGTTGCGAGCAGCGCTGACCTCGCGCATGAGACAGGTAGGCGGGCAGGTACTCTACGCGGCAGGCACGAAAATTTTGACTAAAGACGACACTGGCTTTGCCGAAGCGGTTGCCGCTGCCAAACAGGCTGACATTGTCCTCATGGCGGTTGGTGAAGATTCCCAATGGATGACTGGCGAGGCGGCTTCCCGTGCCCATCTCGGACTTCCGGGAAACCAGCAGCAGCTCTTAGAGGCCGTGGCCGCCGCCGGTAAACCGATCGTCCTGATCGTCTTCAGCGGCCGGCCGCTCACCCTTGACTGGGCAGCGGATCACGTTCCCGCGATTTTGCAGGCTTGGTTTCCGGGAGTGCAAACCGGGCCCGCCCTGGTGCGAGTACTTTTTGGCGATGTCAATCCGAGCGGCAAGCTCACGGTTTCAATGCCTCGTTCCGTGGGCCAAGAACCCCTCTACTACAATGCACTGAATACTGGGCGCCCTGCTGGCGGTGTTAATCTCACTCATCCGCCGACCGACGATGGCGAGAAATATCATGCGCGCTACGTGGATGAACAGAATACCGCGCTGTTCCCCTTTGGCTACGGACTAAGCTACACTACATTTTCTTACTCTCCTTTAAAGTTGAGCACAACCCAGTTGAGCGCCGATGCGCTGAACCACGAGGCCGAAGCGTTACATGTGTCCACAACCGTAAAAAATTCCGGAACGCGCGTCGGCGATGAAATTGTGGAGCTTTACGTACGCACTCGAGGGACCAGCATATCTCTTCCGGTAAGAGAGCTGGAAGGATTCCAAAGAATTACGTTGGCGCCAGGAGAATCGGAGCAGATAGACTTCACCATAGGCCGGAACGAACTCGCCCACTGGAACATTGATATGCAAGACTTGGTTGAGCCGGCAAACGCCACCGTGTGGATCGGCCCCAACTCTGCAGAGGGTCAGAGTGCCGACTTCGTCATTACAAAGTAAAACGGTCGTTCCCAACTCGTGTGCCCGCCCTGGGGATCTCCCCAAAACCGCACCTTATTATGTCCGCGTTCGGAATTAACGTCCTGTTCGCTTGTCGAAAATCAGATTAATACGAATTTTATTTGGGAGGGGGTATTGAAACAGGCTTGTCTTGTCTCTCAAGGTGGTGAGTGTGCGAAATTCGCGTGGCAACCACGCCCCATATGACTTTGTTTCCTTTGCAGCTGATCTGTTAGAGGAGGATGCCCGTTAATTTGTAGAAAATAGCGACTCTCCCGCGTCATCTGGCTGAGCAGTCAGTGCGCGCGCCGCTCAATCGCGGGATCGTCGAGCTGCGCTGGACTGAGCGCTCCCCAACGCCCCCGCGGAGACCAGGAATCGCAGAGCAGATACGAAGGAAGCGCATTTCAACCTACCAAAACACCGCGTACAATGCCGCCAGGGCACCGCACACGATCAGCGAGCCTGCTAAGAATCCATTCGATACTTTGAACATGGAGGCATCCACCTCCAACCAGGTTCCGGAAGAACTTTCGCCGCCCGGGGCGGCGGGCCTTTTCCCGAGCAGGCTGATGACCACCATCCCGATCACGCAGAAAATAAAGACGATCTCCATACGATCTAAAAAAGGGATCTCGTAAACACCCGTTTCATTCGCCTTGGCAAAGCCGTAGGAGGCGAGTCCGGAAAGGTCTACGAAATTCGGAATGAATTTCAGAAAACAGGAGCACGCGAATCCGCCGATGGTGGCGAAGAGCGCCGCATTTGAAGTCGTCCGTTTCCAGAAAAAGCCCAGGATGAACATCGCGAAAATCCCGGGGCTCACAAAACCCGTGTACTCCTGAATGTATTGAAATCCGCCTTTCGCACCGATGCCCATCCTCGGGGCAAGGAATACAGCGATAGCCATTGCGACGACAATCGCGAATTTGCCTATCCAGACAAGTTTCTTCTCGTCGACCCCCGGGTGCAGATACGGCTTGTAGATATCGAGCGTGAAGATGGTGGAAATGCTGTTGGCTTTTCCGGCGAGGGAGGCAACGACCGCTGCGGTGAGCGCGGCGAACGCCAGGCCTTTTAGACCAGTCGGCAGCAGGTTCAGCAATACCGGATAGGCCTGATCGGGTTGCACCTGGTTACCCAGAAGCAACTCGCTTTGAAAGCTTCCCTGCCGATACAACACATAAGCGGCGATGCCCGGAAGCACGACAATCACGGGCATCAGCAATTTCAGGAAGGCGGCGAACAGGAGACCGGCGCGCGCCGTGGGAAGGCTGGCCCCGAGCGCGCGCTGGGTGATGTATTGATTGCAACCCCAGTAGCTCAGATGCGAGATCCACATTCCCCCGATCAGGACCGTCAAGCCCGGCAGATCCAAGTAGTTGGGATCGCCTCTTTTCAGGATCATGTGAAAATGATCGCCCGCGTGTTCCCTCAACAGGATGAATCCGTTCACGACTCCGGTTGTGCCGAATTTCTCCGAAACCAAATTCAGGGCGAGGTAGGTCGTCACCAGGCCGCCGAGCACGAGAAAGAATACCTGAATCACATCGGTGTAACCGATGACCTTCATTCCGCCGAGGGTGATGATCACGGCGAAAATCGCTAGCCCATACATGCAAATTCCAGGGTCGATTCCGGAAATCCCGTGGACCGCGAGCCCGCCGAGGTAAAGAATGGAGGTGAGGTTCACCACCACGTAGAGCAATAACCAAAAGACCGCCATGGTCATCGCCACTGTGGCGTTGTAGCGCTGCCGCAAAAACTGCGGCATGGTGTAGATCTTATTTTTCAGATACACCGGCATGAAGAACAAGGCCACGATGAGGAGCGTGGCCGCCGCGAGCCATTCGTAGGTTGCGATGCCCAAACCCATCTTGAAACCGGAACCGCTCATGCCAATCATCTGCTCGGCGGAGATGTTCGAAGCGATGAGGGAGGCGCCGATGGCCCACCAAGTCAGGGCGCCCTCGGCCAGAAAATAGTCCGTCGAGGAAACCGCGGCGGCCCTTTTTCGCGTATAGATCCAATACCCGTAGCCGGCGACGGTTAGGAAATAGATGAGAAAGACGACGTAATCAGGGGAGTGAAGTGTATTCATCCAGAATTTCCTTTTTGACTTCGAAAACTGCAAAGATTGTACACTGCCGCCAGTATCATGGACTATGTTCAGGCCTTGTTCAGCTTCTTCATTGCGCCGTTGTTCGGCACGGTGGTGCTAGGGATGCTGTGGAAGCGGGCAACGGGACCAGGTGGTTCTGGGGATTGCTTTGTGGTACCGGTCCTCAATTAGCATGTGGGTGTGGGTGCATCTCGATCGGACAGCCCAGCGTTACGTGGCGCTCTCGTCCCCACCTATGCGCATTGCGGCGATGCGATCAATGGCTCCCCTGTCTTGCCAGCGTCGCGAATGCGGATGGGCGGCGGGACGTGACTAATTCAATTGAAGTAAGAAGAGTCCCGCTCAAAGCGAAAGCGAGCTGGAAGCGAAACAAACATAAAATACAGGTCGCGGGACGGGCTATTCCTCAGTAACCTCTATGGCGGTCACCACGGCGTAATTCTTCGTAGGAACAAATTCAAGATTGATTTTGCCCTGTGCGGAAGCAGGAATGTTGTGGAAGACCTTTACAACGGCCCGGTTGCCCACTCCTCCGGTTTCTTTGAGAATGTCGAAGTCCTTCAATAGAGTTCTACCATTGCAATAGACATCAAAAACGCGGCTGCCTACGCCGTCGAGCGACTCAGGCGGGGTAAACCAAGTCTCTGCAAAATGCAATGTGACTGTATATCGGCTGCCTTCCACGACAGGAATGGAATACGTGAAGTTACCGAACCGATGCGTAATATACAACGCTGGATCTTCGGTGCCTTCGATAGGCGCTTTGCGGGTCGATCTGCGTCCGCTTAGAAAGTACTGGTCAGGCATCCAGATTTGACCGAGGTGATCGCGATAAGTGGCGTCCTGCATTGTTAATCGAATTGGGAGAATCTTACCCGGAGTACCAGGCAAAATCTCCAAGGCGTTGAGGAAGCCAGTTGGGCCTGACCCTTGAAAAGCCAGATGTAGGAGGCCGTCTTTCGCTGGCGAAATATTTCTAAATATCTTCACTGTAGCTGTGTTCGTTCCGCCGGCATCGGAAGCAATGTCCAGAGTTGAAGTCGGCACCCCATTAACAGAAAGGCTGACGCTGCGTATGCCTTCGCCGTTCACCACTGTTTCGGCAAAGTAGAGGTGAAGTTCGTAGGTGCCAGGATTCAGCGGAATTTCATAAACGAACTGTCCCTCCCGGCCATTTCGAAAGATATCGGGGTCTTCCGTGCGAACTATCTCTCGCGAACTGTGGTTAAAGGTTGTACCGCCGGTAAAGTAACGGTCAGAGAGCCAAACCCGCCCCGCCTTATCGACATAGTTTTCGTTGCGCTGCCCGGCTAAAATGCGTATCGCCCCGGAGTCTGAGTACAGGGGAGCAGGAGGAACTTCTGTGGTTCGCACCGCATGTACTGCGTGTGAAGCGACGGCTCCAATCGTTCCATTTTGAACCCTATTTTCAGTTTTCGCAGAGCGCTGCCACGGGCGTGCAATCGTCATCCAGAGCAAACTACCTATAGTAACCGCACCCAATCCAAGGACAAGCCAGCGCCAATTTGACACGTGGACTGCCCGATGTTCCCGCTCGTGTTCCCTTGCTATCATCAGGCTCTCAAGCGTTGTTTCTTCATCATCCTCCTCCTGCGGCTGTGCTTCTGCGGATAACTCAGATTTGGCACGCAGCAAGAATTGGGGCACGTAGCGCCCCTTAGGAATCACGATCTGCACTCTGTGATCACGCGCTTCCTTGGCGTAGTAATCCTTTAGCCGTTTTCTCAGGTAATGGGTATCCACACGTACCGCGGCGTCCAACTGTGGATCAAATTCGGAATCGCGCCCCAGTACGTCCACCGCGATGCTGTATTCCTTCAGCTCGTCCTCTTCGCCAGCAAAATATTTATCGCAAATATAACTCAACAGGCGGGAGAGTTTCGGCGAACGCCTGAATATCTCCGTTGCAAGCACTGCTGCAAGTTCGGCTCTTTCTTCCTCGTTGGTTACCCGATCGGACGTTTCCGCATTCGAAGACATCATCGCGTTCTCGGTGTGAACAGCCTTGCTGTTTGTCAAATAACTGGTAACCCCTTTAGGTTGCTGATCAAGTCTACTGGTCGCGCTTGTATCTGAACTCGCGTGGTCAGCTTTGTCCTGGTAACTCTCTTCCAGGTGATTACCTAGCTGGCTATTATCCTTATACATAACGCATAATCGACTCCGTCGCAGAGCATATCACAGCTCGGTATTCCGTATTACGGCCGGTTTATTGGCGCGGCAGATTCGCCATCCATCCTATCTCATCATTTAAGATTCTTCAGCCCCTTGGGGGGCCCCCCGGAAGACGGCGTTTGCGGGCAATCATCATGCAGTTCTCCCAGAAGCATGTCGTTATCTCTTTCTCATATGAGATTCCCCATATCTGCCCGCTGCCGCCCGACTTGAACACCTCAGGCCAACCGAAGCATAAATGAAAGCCGGCATAAAACAACAGATGCCAGAGTGGCTGGACAATTCTCTCCGTTCAAATGATTGTTTGGGAACAATCCCTACTTTTGCGGATACGGATGGATGGGATCCCAACAGGATTCCTCTCCTTATTTCTTTACTAACCAACTTACGCAAAAATCGTGGAGGATTATAGTAAACTCGGTTTTCTTGTAATCAAGTTTTCTTACAGCTAGATTTTCTGCACGTTGTGTTCGGTTTCGATGAAGGCAGCGCAACTATGATCGCGATACTGAAACAAATTGTGCTTAGTTCGTGCGTGTTGCTATTGGCAGGGTGTGCCGCGCAACGGTATCAGCCGGCCCCGCTTATTCCTGCCGAAACGGCTTCGGGGCTTGAATCGCGCAATCTTGCTGATCCCGGCCTGCGGGAGTATGAAGAAAAGAATGCAGGTCACGCAATCGTCGCATGGCCGCAAAAGACGTGGAGCCTTGGAGAGCTGTCGCTCGCCGCCTTCTACTTCAGTCCGGCACTAGATGCGGCGCGGGCACGTGTTGCCGAAGCGGAAGCGGCCGTTACGACGGCTGGGGCACGGCCTAACCCGACTCTTACAGTTGCTCCAGGAGTTCCAAGCCCTTATCTCATGAACGTGGATTTTTCCATACCAATCGAGACGGCCGGGAAACGGGGACACCGTGTGCAGATTGCTCGGAGCCTCGAACAAGCTTCTCAATTTGATCTTGCAGATTCCGCCTGGAAAATCCGTAGCGAAGTCCGCGTTGCCATGTTGAATTATTTGCTTGCGTCGCGGAACCTGGAATTGTTGCGCTCTGAAGAGAAGCTTCGCGAGGAGCAAGTAACCATTTTGGAACAACGCCTGGGTGTTGGGGAGATACCAAGACCGGAACTGGATCTTGCGCGGATCGAGCTTTCAAAAACACATTTGGCCATCAACGCGGCCGAGGGTCAATTAGGTGAAAGCAGGGCGGCGTTGGCAGGTGCGATTGGCGTTCCGGTATCCGGGCTTGAGGCGTGCGATTTCGCCTGGCCTGACCTGGATTTCCCACCCAGCGCCGAATCCTTATCTTCAAAGGAAGTTCAACGAGATGCAGTTCTCAATCGCCTGGATGTTCGACGGGCTCTGTCGGAATATGCCGGGGCCGAAGCGGGGTTGCAGCTCGAAATTTCCAGGCAGTATCCCGATATTGAAATTGGGCCAGGCTACGTCTATGAGGAACGCAATAACTTCTTTACCCTGGGGCTTTCCGCGATTCTTCCTCTGTTCAACAGGAACCAGGGTCCCATCGCCGAAGCCGATGCGAGACGCAAGCAAGCGGCGGACGCATTTCTCACTACGCAAGCGCAGGTTATTGCCGATAGTGAGCGCGCGCTGGCGGTCTATACGGCGGCGCTCAAGGAACTGAACGAAGCAGACCATTCCCTGCACAAACTTCAGGACTCGCAAGTGCAGATGATGCAGCAGGCGGTCAGCCTTGGGGAGGAAGATCGTCTGGCGCTCAATGGCGTGCGGATCGAGAGCTCAATCCTGGCTCGAACACGGCTTGATACGCTTGCGCGCGCGCAGAGTGCGCTAGGCCAACTGGAAGATGCTGTGCAGCGTCCTCTTAATCCCGGTGACTTGTTTGTCATTGCTCCCGAATCGCCTGCGTTGAACAAACCTGCCAGGAAACCAAAACCATGAAGCTGCGTACCAAGTTCACTGCCGTTGGACCCGTTGTCGTTTTTGTCATTCTATTGACGACACTGCTGCTCCTTGAAGCGTGCAAGGATCGCTTCCACAAAGACGAAGCCCAGCAGCAGTCTGAGGCTAACAAGGAACCGGCACAGGTTTCTGTAGAGAATGGAGAACCGGTTCTCACTCTCGACGTGGCATCGCAAGACCATTTGGGCCTTGAAATTACAACGCTTTCCTTCACTGCCGCACGCGCGCAGTTTACGTCTCCCGCCCTCGTCCTTTCTGTCCAAGACCTTGCTGCTTTTCGCGCCAACTATGTTGCGGCCCGGGCACAACTTGAGAAATCCCGCTCCCAAGTGAACGTTGCCCGCCGGGAGTACACACGCCTGAAAACCCTGTTTGAACAAAACCAGAACATTTCTGAAAAATCATTGCAATCGGCAGAGGGAACTTTGGAGACCAATGAAGCAGATGCACGTGCAGCAGAACAGCAGGTGAATCTGCAAGAAGCTGTCGCGATGCAGGATTGGGGCAGCGTTGCGGCGAAATGGGCAATCGAAGGCTCACCCGAGTTTCAGCGGATTCTTGACCAACATGACGTGTTGGTGCAAATCACGCTGCCGTCCAACGCTGACTTTGAAGCGCCAAAGAACATCTTGCTGGAGCTTGCCGGAAGAGCAGACGCGAGAGCAAGTTTAATCTCAGTCTTTCCAAGAGTTGATCCGCGAATTCAGGGGAGAAGTTTCCTGTACCGGGCACCAGCTCAGCCCGGCCTCGCTCCCGGCATTAACCTGGTCGCTCATCTGGCAGTTGGCGATCTGACACGGGGCGTAATCGTGCCGCTCTCAGCCGTTGTTTGGTCCGAAGGAAGGACATGGGTCTATCAGCAAATGGCCCCAAATCGTTTTGTCCGTCGTGCCGTGGCCACCGATATTCCGATGGATCAGGGTTTTTTTGTTGGGCAAGGATTGTCTTCAGGAGACAAAGTCGTCACACAGGGAGTCCAGGCTCTGCTTTCAGAAGAGATGCTCGTACATGGCCAAGCCGGGAGTGCGGCGGATCAGGATTAGAACCGGAAACAACGAATGCTAAATGCCATTGTCCGTTTGTCAATCCGCTTTCGCGGCGTTGCCATTTCGCTTGCATGCGCGCTCTTGATCTACGGGGTTTTGTCTCTTTCTCGCGTGCCTTATGATGTTTTCCCCGAGTTTGCGCCTCCCGAGGTTTCCATTCAAACCGAGGCCCCAGGCCTTTCCCCAGAGCAAGTTGAAGTTCTAGTGACTCAGCCCATTGAGAATGCGATCAACGGTGTTCCCGGTATCGAGTCCCTACGCTCAAGGTCCATCCAGGGCTTGTCCGTCATCACAGTCATCTTCCGTCCCGATACCGAGATCTACCGTGATCGTCAAGCGGTAGCAGAGCGTTTGTCAACCGTTGCCAGCGAGCTCCCGACGGGAGTGCCGTCTCCATTGATGACTCCGTTTACCTCTTCTACAGCATGGGTCATGGAAATCGGTCTGACTTCAGACAAACAATCGCTGATGACACTGCGGACCATTGCAGACTGGACCGTTAAGCCACGACTGCTCGCGGTGGGTGGCGTAGCCGGAGTCGAGGTCGTTGGCGGTGAGGTCCGGCAGTTACAAGTTCAGTTTGAGCCGCAGAGGCTCATTCAATATGGGGTCAGTGTAGAGGAAATCATCGCAGCAGCGCGACAGGCTACCGGCGTCCGAGGGGCTGGTTTTGTAGAAACGCCCAACCAGCGGATTGTTTTGCAAACGGAAGCGCAATCACTCACCCCCGCGCAATTGGCCAGCACGGTCGTGCTCCATCACAACGGGGCAAATGTGACGTTGGGAGATGTCGCTCGTGTGACCGATGCCCCGGCGCCGTCCATCGGCGCCGCTACGGTCAGAGGAAAACCGGCAGTACTTCTAATCATTGATGCTACCTACGGTTCGAATACTCTCGAAGTGACCCGAGGCATAGACCGGGCCATTGCAGATCTGCGTTCTGGTATGGCAGAGCAAGGAATCTCTCTTCATCCGGAAGTGCTTCGCGCCGCCGACTTCATTGATATCGCGTTGCATAACGTGCGGAGCTCTTTGCTTATCGGGGCGGCGCTGGTAGTCGTGGTTTTATTCCTGTTTCTTTGGAACCTTCGTTCCGCCGCAATTTCCTGTGTTGCTATTCCGCTTTCGTTGCTGGTTGCAGTCATTGCGATTGAGAAGATGGGCCTGACCATGAACACGATGACAATCGGAGGACTGTTGATCGCAATCGGCGAGGTTGTAGACGATGCCGTAATTGATGTGGAGAACATCTACCGCAGGCTGCGGGAAAATCGCTTGTCCCTCAATCCACGACCGGCGTCTCAGGTTGTGCTTGATGCTTCTATCGAAGTACGCAGCGCTGTGGTTTATGCAACTTTCGCGATCGTCATGGTTTTCTTCCCGGTCCTGAGCATGTCCGGGTTGGCGGGAAGGATCTTTGGGCCTCTTGGTATTGCTTATATCTGGGCAATCCTGGCATCGCTGGTCATTGCACTGACCGTTACCCCGGCGCTTTGCATGCTTCTGTTGAGCAAAGGTGACCTGCCGCCACAAGAGCCACCCACTGTTCATTGGTTGAAGAAGAGGTATCACGAACTCTTGCTTCTTATTGAGAAAGCGCCCCGGCTTATGATGACATCTGTGGCCCTCCTGCTTGTGCTGGGGACTGCAACCCTGTTTTTGCTGCGTGAGTCATTCCTGCCTGACCTGCGCGAGGGAAACCTTACCCTCCACATGACCGCGCTTCCCGGAACCTCTCTTCAGGAATCCGTGCGGTTGGGAAATCGCATTACGCAATCTTTACTGAAAATTCCCTCATTGCAATCAGTCGCTCAACGGGCAGGTAGAGCAGAACTAGGGACCGATCCTATAGGAACGCACGAAAGCGAGATTGATATAAATCTGAAGGCGCTCAATGGCAAGCAAGTGGAGCAGGCGCAGGCGGGCATCCAGCAGGTCATCGCACAGTTTCCCGGCCCAATTTTGACCGTCAACAGCTTTCTAACCGAACGGATTAATGAGACATTATCTGGTTACCGAACGCCGGTTGTAATTAATGTTGTTGGCAATGATCTCAATCAACTGGATCACGAGGCCACGGAAATTGCTCGCGTGCTGGGCAATATCCGTGGTGCAGCTCAAGTTGAACTGCAATCTCCACCCGGTATGCCGCAGATCGTAGTGCAATTGCGTAAGAACGACCTCGTCCGCTGGGGTTTTGATCCGGTAACAGTCCTTGATGTCATACGGACGGCCTACGGAGGCGAGATTGTCGGACAGATTTACGAAGGGAATCGCGTTTTCGACGTTTCCGTTTTACTTGCTCCAAGCAACCGGCCTGGAGTAAGCGAAATAGGCGCGCTGCCACTGCGAAGTCCTGATGGTAACTACGTTAGCCTGAACCAGCTTGCCGATATTTACCAATCATCTGCCCGCTACGTAATCCTGCATCGGGGCGCTCGCCGCGTGCAGACTATTACTTGTAATGTGCAGGGTCGGACAGTGGAGTCGTTTGTTGGTGAAGCTCGCAAACGTGTCTCCCAGCTGTCGCTTCCCGCCAATACGTATGTTGAGTTTTCCGGCACAGCAGAGGCGCAAGCCCAATCCCGCCGTGATCTCCTCCTTGACTCATTGTTGGCGGCATTGGGAATCATTCTGCTTCTCTCGGTAGTCATGGGCAATAACCGCAATTTACTGCTTGTTGTTTTGAATCTCCCATTTGCTTTGGTGGGAGGAGTACTGGCTGTATTGGTTACGGGAGGCAATCTTTCACTAGGGTCACTCGTCGGCTTTGTCACTCTGTTTGGCATCACGCTGCGCAACTCCATCATGTTGATTTCCCACTATGAACACTTGGTCGAAGTGGAAGGCATGAGCTGGGGATTGGATACTGCGCTTCGCGGCGCCTCCGAACGCCTCGCACCCATTTTGATGACAGCCCTCGTCACCGGTCTTGGGCTTCTGCCCCTGGCCGTTGGAAGCGGTGACCCAGGCCGTGAGATCGAAGGTCCAATGGCGGTTGTAATTCTTGGAGGACTGGCAACCTCAACCATTCTTAATTTATTGGTTTTGCCAACGCTGACGCTGCGATATGGCAGATTCAAGCCCGGAAGTCTCGAGTGAAAACTGAAAAAGACACACACCATTCTCGGTATCTGGACACAGTTCGCTGGTTGTCCATTTGGGGAGCTAGCTAACTTGCGCAAAAATCGTGGGGATTATAATAAACTCGGTTTTCTTGTAATCAAGTTTCAGCTAGATTTTCCGATTAAACAGTTGAGTTAACACGACCTCAGGTGAGGGCATTTCTGCCTTCTAACAGTGGCTAACTGTTAACTATCAGTTATTTAACTTGACTCCTCTTGGTCCCAGAAGGAGAATCTCTGCGCTCAAAAACGGAGAGCGTGGTGGCGTTAGCCTCTGTCTGATATTTCCAACTCAAATCTAATATTTCCAATTCAAAGGAGTCACTATGCCGCAAAGGTCGAAATCGCCCACCGAATCTGTTTCGGCGGTCGCAAGATTACTGTATCGTGCATCAAACACGACGGCGCGTTCATTTTACATCTTGTGCATAGTTACTCAGCTCTTGTTTCTAAAAAACGCTGCCTATGGCGTGGGAGCGAAGACGCCCTTTGTAAGTTATGAAGCCGAAGCTGGAACGCTTGGTGGGGGAGCCGCGATTGTCTCCCTTTCCGCGCCTCCCACGACGCAGTTTTCAAGTCCGGCGCTCGAGGCATCGGGGCATGCCTATGTACAGCTTACTCAAACCGGTCAGTTTGTACAGTGGACGAACAATACTGGCCAGGCTATCACGTTCATCAATGTGCGTGAGTCGATTCCTGATTCTCCAACAGGCGGTGGAATCACCGCCACGCTCGATCTGTATGTGAATGGCGTCTTCCGGCAGGCGATCAACCTCAACTCAAAACAGACGTGGATCTACGAGGGCAACAACAACTATCAGGGAAATGACCAGAACCCGGCCGACGGACATCCTCACGTTTTTTTCGATGAGGCGCATACGTTCATCACAGGAGCCCCGATTGCGCCCGGCAGCACTTTCGCGCTGAAGAAGGACGCCTCAAACACAGCAGCTTTCTACTACATCGACGTGATCGATGTCGAGAACCCTCCACCGCCTCTGACGCAGCCCGCCAACTCAATTTCGATTACCAGTTGCGGAGCTGTAGCCGATCCCAATGCGACGAACGGTTCGGCGAATCCCGGTGCCCTGGACAGCACGGCGGCGATACAGAACTGCATCAATCAGGCCGAAGCGCAAGGAAAGGTCCTATGGATACCGGAAGGAACGTTCTATCTGCTGGGGGCGACCGGGCTTCACGCACAAGGAATCACGATTGAAGGTGCGGGAATGTGGTACAGCACGATTTATCGGAATGTTCCGCTTCCCAATAGCCTGGGTTTAGCAGCGGTATTCTCGGTTACCTCGTGCACAGTCAAAAACTTCCACATCGACTCAAATGCTCTAAGCCGGGGGACAAACGACGGCGACGGTGGTGCGATGGACACCACAGGCACGAATTGGCTGGCCGATGGGATGTGGAATCAGCATACAGAATCAGGCTTTTGGGCATCTGGAACAGGGGGAACGATTCAGAATAGCCGGTTGACCCAAGAGTGGGCAGACGGAATCAACATTAACAATGTTGCGCTGACTGGTACTGTAGGCAACAATCTGACTGTAACCAATAACTTCATTCGCGGCACAGGCGATGATGCCTTGGCGATCAACTCGGTGAACTTCAACACCACGCCGAGCGGCAAAGTGTTTTACACCCCGATGTCGAATGCAACGGTTACAAACAACACTTCCGTAGCGCCATGGCAGGGCAAGGGCCTGGGAATTTACGGAGGCAGCGGTCACCTCGTGCAAAACAACTATGTTGCCGATACGGGAAGATACCTGGGGTTAGGCATCGGCAAATTTGGGGTGAATGGCAGCGACCTCTTATCTGCAACCGTCACGGGAAACGTAATCGTAAGATCGGGTGGCAACGGTTTTAATCAGGGGCAACCTGCCATGCACATCGGCAATGGCGGAGATGGCCAGAGTGTTGGAACTGTGACCAATGTTACCGTTTCCGGCAACACCATCATGCATTCGTTGTATGACAGTGTTGGTTTCTCCACTGCCACAAACATCAGATTGGAGAACAATATGATTATTGATCCCACTCGCAATGGTATTGTCATCTCGCCTCCTTTCTATCCTGCGCCAACCGGATCCGCCACTATTACTGGCAATAGTGTTACCGGGCTCCTATCGGGAAACTCTCCCTTTATCAATAACTCAAATGGCTTCACGGCAACCGTCAACAACAATAGTTGGCAGCTATCTGGGCAAGAGGCGCCATTCGGGGGAACCCCTGCATCGATTCCTGGAACGTTGCAGGCGGAGAACTACGACTTAGGTGGCCAGGCGATTGCCTACAACGTGACTTCGATCAATGGAACAGGCAACTTTTATCGTTCTGATGGCGTGGATCTGGAAACGACCTCCGACACAGGCGGCGGCTTTGATCTGGGCTGGACGGGCAGTGGTCAGTGGTTCCGATACACGGTGGATGTGGCGTCGGCAGGTGTGTATATAGTCAGTTTCCGGGTGGCGGCTCCGAATGCCGTGACCGATGCTTTCCATTTGTCGAATTCTTCGGGAGTCAACCTGAGCGGCCCGGTCAGCATTCCCGCAACGGGAGGCTTCCAGACGTGGGCCACTGTGACCGTCAGCGTCAATCTATCCGCCGGCCAGCAAGTGCTTACGTTGAGTGAGGATAACAGCGGCTGGAATATCAATTACACGACATTCGCGTTGGCGTCGTCGTCCGAAGGGCCTTTCGGCGGAACTGCAGCAGCGGTTCCTGGCACCGTGCAGGCAGAGAATTACGATGTAGGTGGTCAGGGAGTTGCCTACCATGTTAATTCAGTTAATGGTACGGCGAATAGCTATCGTCCAGATGGCGTGGACCTGGAGCCCACTTCCGATACAGGCGGCGGCCTGAATCTGGGTTGGACCGGCGCCGGGCAGTGGTTCCGTTATACCGTCAACGTGGCTTCCGCGGGAGTGTATACAGTCAGCTTCCGGGTAGCAGCGCCGACTGCGGTAACCGGCGCATTTCATCTGTCGAGTTCTTCAGGAGCGAATCTCAGCGGATCCATCAATGTTCCCGCGACAGGAGGTTGGCAGAAATGGACCACCGTAACGGCTACAGTCACTCTGCCCGCAGGCCAACAGATTTTGACCCTCAATGAAGATAGCGGTGGCTGGAACATCAACTACAGCGTCTTTAAATGATTCTCAATCAAAAAACTCTCCATTACGGAAGGAATGAGGATTTACCGATGAGAACAAAAACTTACCTGAAAAGCGCGACGATCTCCGCCGCACTGTTGTTCTGCA
>Ga0210384_10001695_pt1 | contig 28933 bp, 18 predicted proteins | sample IncBWH2MmetaG_FD_160574 | JGI IMG/M metagenome (GOLD analysis project Ga0210384, IMG submission 160574) | Forest soil microbial communities from Barre Woods Harvard Forest LTER site, Petersham, Massachusetts, United States - Inc-BW-H-2-M | ecosystem: Environmental > Terrestrial > Soil >...
CCAGCAGGGTCTGCGTAAATAGTGGCAGCAAGAGCGTGCTGCCCAATAGCGCAAATCCCAACATGAACATCAGCATGAAGGAAGCGCCAAAGGTACGATCTTTGAACAGATGCAGATCAACGATCGGATCCTTGTTGCGCCATTCCCACCAGATCACAAACAGCAACGAGACGGCGGAGATGATGGAAAGAGCCAGAATGAAGTGAGAATCAAACCAATCGTCGCGCTGCCCTTTGTCCAGCACCACTTGCAGCGTCCCCAATCCCAACGCGATCATGCCCAAGCCGATGTAGTCAATTCTGGTCTCCGAGAGTTTCCGACGGATCATGTGGGGCGGGTCGGTGATGAGCCGGGAGGTCAGGGTAAGCGAAAGAATTCCGACAGGGATGTTGATGAAGAAAATCCAGCGCCAGGTGTAATTGTCCGTAATCCAGCCGCCAAGGGTCGGACCAAGCGCGGGAGCTGTGACCACCGCAATGCCATAGACGGCAAAAGCCATGCCACGTTTCGCCGGTGGGAACGTATCCGCCAGGATGGCCTGCTCGCTAGGCTGCAGGCCACCTCCTCCGGCGCCTTGAAGCACGCGAAAGATAATCAGCATGGTGAGGTTCGGGGCCAGGCCGCAGAGCAGAGAGCTGACCGTGAAGATGGCAACACAGGTCATGTAAAAACGTTTGCGTCCGATGATGGAAGAAACCCAGCCGCTGAGCGGCAAGACGATGGCATTGGAAACCAGGTAAGAAGTAAGAACCCACGTACTCTCGTCGGTTCCCGCGGAAAGGCCGCCTGCGATGTGCGGCAGGGCCACGTTGGCGATACTGGTATCCAGCACCTCCATGAACGTGGCCAGGGTGACGGCCAGCGCAATGATCCAGGGATTTATCGCAGGACGCCCCGAAGCGGCGCCATCCATGGTCAGCGAGGCTGAACTCATCGGATCCAGACCTTCGGCTCAACCGACATTCCTGGCCGCAGAATGTGCTCCTTGGTTTCACCGGGATCAAAGGTAATTTTCACCGGGATTCGCTGCACAACCTTCACGTAGTTGCCGGTGGCATTTTCCGGGGGCAACAAGCTGGAGATGGCGCCGCTTGCTCCGGCGATACTCTGCACATGTCCCTTGTAGTCCTGGCCCGTGGTGTCAACGCGAATGGTGACCGGCTGCCCAACTTGCATGTGCCTGAGCTGCGTCTCTTTGAAATTGGCGGTTACCCAGATATCGTCCAGGTTGATGACCTTCATCAATTCCTGACCAATCGAAACATTCTGTCCGACTTCGACCGTACGGTTGGTCACGATTCCGCTGACTGGGGCGATGATTAGCGTGTACTGCAGATTTAGTTCGGCCTGGTCTAGTTCGGCCCTTCTAAGTTGCACTTCGGCCTCGGCTGACTGGGCACGGGAGCGAGTGGTGGCAACCTGTTGCGGGCCGGTGCCGGCCGCCCGCAGGTTTGCTTCAGCCTGTGCCAGCTTGCTCTGTGCCTGGGTGACCTGCTGTTCAGCTGCTGCAGCGGAGGCGCGCGCTGCCGCGACCGTCGCGGCACTGGCCCTCGAGGCGGCCACCGCTTGGTCGTATTGCTGCTGCGAAATTTCCTGTTTCTCAACTAACTGCTTGTAGCGGCCCAAATCGTTCTGCGCTTTAACATCGTTGGCTTCAGCCTGCTCCAACTGTGCTCTGGCGGCATCGAATTGCTGGCGAGCTACGGAAATGCCGGCGCGCGCATTCTCCACGTCGGCTTGTGCTCCGGTCAACTGGCTGCCTGTGTTTACCGAAGTGATGGGAACATTCACCTGCGCGGCTTGGGCTGTGGCCAGCGCGTCAGCGTAAGCGGCCTTGGCCCGTTCCACCGCGACCTGATAGTCCCTGGGATCGATCTCCACCAGGGGCGTACCGGCCGCGACGTACTGGTTATCGTTCACCAGAAGTTTTTCCACGTGGCCGGAGACGCGCGCGCTGATCGAGTTCAAGTGCCCGTCAATCTGGGCATCGTCAGTGGATTCATAGCTAGTAAAGTAGCGCCAGAGAAAAAAACCTGCCACCAGCAATACGATTCCGCCAAGGATCAATGCCATGCGGAATCGCGGATTGCGGGAAGCCTGCCTCCAGCGCAGGTCTCTGTCCGTGGCCGGCAAAGGCGCAGGCTGAGTCGTGCGACGCTCGGGCGTACTAGTTTCAGTGGCTGGTTCCATAGACCGCTTATTTCTTCATCAAGTATTGCCTCACGCCCTCTTCGGCGTATCCCATAGCTCGAACCAGGGAGAGTTTAGCCAGATTGTGGGCGTAAAGGCTGGAAATATAAGTCTCGTTGGCCGAGGCCACCGATTCCTGTGCCTGCACCACTTCCAGATTGTCGGTGACTCCGGCCGCAAAGCGGTCCCGGGCCTGGATCAGCGTTTGATTGGCAAGATCGACAGAACTGCGGGCGACTTCGACTTGATCGGCCGCGGCTGCCAGATCCAGCAAAGCGGTGCGTACTTCGTAATCAATCTGGCCGCGCAAGTTCTCTAGTTGAGAACGGTATTGCCGCTGCGTCGCTTCAGCTTGTAAAACGTCAGCCCGGACTTTTCCGCCCTGGAAAATGGGAATTGTCAACGATCCACTCACTTCAAAGGTTCCGTGCAAGCTGTCCGGCCTCAATCCGATAGCGCCGTAATTTGCCGCCAGGTCGAGGCTGGGCAAATATTCCGATGATGCCGCCTTGCGAAAGTATTCTGCTGCCCGTACCTGCTGCAATGCTGCCTGGTAGTCCGAACGCGAGGCGTACGCGCGTTGCAGGCTCTGCTCCACGCTTAACGCAACCAGCGGTTCGTACGGAGCTTGCTCGGTGAGTGTGAACTCTTGTCCCGAAGGCAGTCCAATCACACGCCCCAGAGCCAGCTTCTGTTTGGCGTAATCATTCCTGGCGACAATCAACTGCTGCTGCCGGGTTTGCAGTTCCACGTGAGCCCGAAGAGTATCAATGGCTGGACTGACTCCGGCAGTCTGCTGGTCGGCCGTCTTATCGTAAAGCGTCTGCGCAGTTTGCACCTGAGCCTGCGAGCTTTCCACGCGAGCCGCCGCGGAGATGCACTGCAGATACATATTTCCGGCTGCCAGCACGACTATGTCGCGAGCGTCTTTGTAACTGTAGTGTGCGGCGCTTTCATTCGCCGCCGCTCCGTGCTCGCGCTGGATTGAGTGCAGGTCGAAAAGGGATTGCGTGAGATAGGCGCGGGTATCGAAAAAGCTGTAGGGACCGATGATGTTAGGAAACCCCGGAATCGGAATCCGAATTCCTTCTGCCGCCAGATTGATTTGGTTGACATTCTCACTGGTTTTCGTCGTGAGATCAGGGAGTAGGGCGCTGAGCTCTTTCCACTTTTGTCCACGAGCGCTAAGCGTATTGTCACCCTGCAGCAGCAGTCCAAGGTTGTTCTTCAGCGCAAGGTCAATCGCGTCCTTAAAAGATAGAGACAAGACTTGAGGCGTAGCCTTGCCTTGAGGAACGCTACCCGTGAATGGGTTCTGAGGAGTCGACTGGCCAATTCCACTCGGGAGGCCAGGGGTTGGCGAGGTGTTTTCCGAATATCCGATCGTGTTCTGCCCCATCGCCGCTACGGCAGCCAGAATGATCATGGCAACCAGGCACGGAACTGTCTTTTTTCGGTGCGCTTTCGAGAATGGCGTCGTCACGTTCAATTTCTTCCAAGTCGAAAGGAGCTGAACATCAGTAAATCGGCAAGTTATCTTGATTCTGTTTGCAACCTTGCAGATGCAAACCATTGCCCTCAAGCCGCCTGGGGCTCGCTACTTCTCATCGGCCGACGGGCCATAAATGGCCGGAACTGGGAGGTTGTTCAGCCGCAGGTACACTCCTAATTGGGCCCGGTGATGGATGCTATGGTTCAAGACGGAATTACGCAGCACCGCAAGTCGCGGTCGCGAGAAGATCCTGTTGCCCGCAACCAGCAGAGTCCAAGTTTCAGCCAGATGAGCGTCGCGGGCGTGGGAAATTGCAATCCGGGCGGCATCAACGTTGGCGTCGAACAAGGCCAGGAGCTCCCTGCGTGTTTTTGCTGTGGCTGACTGCAAGCCCTGGCTACCCGCCGGCGCGAGATCGTGCGAATCCTTCTCAACAGTAGCGATCGCCCAACCCGGCAGTTCAGCCAAGTGCGTGGCCAGGCGTCCCATGGTCATGGATTTGGGGTGCGGTTTCCAGTCGAACTTATCCTCCGGAACTCGCTCCAGAGTCCGGCGCGTGTTGGCCATCTCCTGATCGAATTCGGGCAGCAGGGCCCCGCCTAAGCTCATGTTGCCTCCGCGGACAGCAAGTTTAATGAGTTTACGGTTTTTTGACTATTCTTTACATTCTGGCTGATGATTGAATCGCGCCGGACAGAGACTTTATGATTGTGGCGACGTGTCAGGACCGATAAAAAGGGCCGCTTTTTTCGCGAGCACGCCGGCCGCATCTAATTTCAAGAAATTGGGTTTGATCTGTGGCGACTAACCTTTGATTCGGAGGCTCATTTTGAGAAAGTTAAGCTTGGTTCTGGCTTTGGGCATGTTCTTCGCGATGCAGACAAGCGCTTTTGCCCAACAATTCGATGCAGCTTTTGGCGTAGGCACGGTTACGGCGCCTTCGGGTACCGTGCCAGATTCAGGAGGCAATACCGTCTCCGAACGTGGCGGGGCGTACCCAGTGTTCAGTGCTGACGTCCTAATTAAGCACAACCTCGGTTTTGGCGGCGAACTGGCTTGGAGGGCCAGTCGGAACCTCTATGGTGGAGCTTTGCCCTACCGTCCCCTGTTCTACGACTTTAACGGAATCTACGCGCCAAAGTTCGGAAAACGCGTGCAAGCCGAAGTGATGGCCGGGATCGGCTGGGAGAGTCTGCGCTTTTATCAGCCGTTTTTTAATTGTAACTTCCTCGGTTGCACCGATTTCGTCAGCAGCAATCACTTCATGGGACACATCGGCGCTGGCATTCGGTATTACATTTGGGGACATCTTTTCATTCGTCCAGAGGCGCACCTCTACCTGGTTCATAACAACGTGGAGTTTCCCTCTTCGCAAGCAGCGCGGTTCGGCATGTCAATCGGGTACACATTCGCGCCCGGGTTCTGAGTTCGTACAAAAGGTGGCACGACTAACCTTCGAGCTACGTCAGCGCAAGAGTCCGCTGCGGCGCCAAGGTCCGTCAAAGGGGAACCTACGAGCCGTCCGTGACAACTTCAAGGATGGCATCCACATTACCGAAGAAACTGTGTTTCCCCGCCCGACTCCCGGTGTCACATTGACTTAGTCTTCGTATCTTGGCAGACTTGAGCGCATAGGGTTGGCCTTACCGCGCTATGGAATTGCTGCTCAATATTCTCTGGCTGATGTTGACATTACCCGCCATTTGGCTTTGCCTGCGTGATCCGGCCTGTGTCCAAAGCTCGAGGCGACTCGGCAGTATGCGCCCGAAACTGCTTTTGGGCTGTGTTCTGGTGCTGTTATTTCCTGTCGTTTCCGCTACGGATGACATGCACGTGATGCGGCCGGAACTGGAGGAGTCAAGCTCATCGAAGCGTCAGGTCGAGGCATCCGGAGGCGAAAGACCCTATTCCTCGCCGACCACCCTGCACGCACCCCCTGCCCTCCGCTTCCGCCTTTATTCGTTCAGTCCGAGCTGCCTGATCTACGGACGGGTCGTCACCACGCCTTCCCTGCGGCCGGAACCAGTCTACCTAGCGCATCGCAATGGTCGCGCTCCGCCGCCGTATCCATTCAGCTAGCACAGCCGGCAGGCCGCTTTTTATACGGCAGAATCTTAAATTCTTGAAACAGTCGCGGTGCACCCGCGGCAACGCCGCTTTACAGCAGTTACGGAAACGACTATGGAGTGCCCGCAAAAGACGCTTTGGCGGAGTTCCGCACTGCTTCTTCTGCTCGGTTTCGGTTTCAGTTTGGAAGCGAGGGCGCAAACCTCCTGGACCTGGCAGCAAGTACGAGAACGCTTTGAGGCCAATAATCCCGCGCTGCTCGCAGACAAACTGAGTATCGATGAATCGAAGGCACAAGAAATCACCGCTTATCTCCGCCCTAATCCTGACTTAAATCTGACGGTAGATGGGACTCAAATCGCTCCCGAGAAGGGCGTCTGGCGACCGTTCGCCGGCACTTTTGAGTCGCCCGGCATCAGCTACCTTCACGAACGTCGGCACAAGCGCGAGCTGCGGCTGGCAAGTGCAAAAAAAGGCACCACGATCGCCGAGTTTAATCATGCCGATCTGGATCGAACCTTGCTCTTCAACCTGCGCAGCGCTTTTGTGTCCACCCTGCAAGCCAAAGCAGTGCTGCAACTGGCGAAAGACAATCTGGCCTACTATGATCACGTGCTCGATATCAGCAGGACTCGCTTCAATGCCGGTGACATCGCGCAAATCGATCTCGACCGGCTGGAGCTGCAACGAGTCCAATATGAGTCCGACGTGCAGACTGCGGAAGTCAATTTGCGGACAGCGAAGATCCAACTGCTCACGTTGCTGAATGATCGCACCGCGATTGAACAATTTGACGTCAGTGGTCCGTTTGACTTCAACGATCAACTTATGCCGCGGGACGAGTTCCGGAAGGTTGCGCTGGACACGCGGCCGGACTTGAAGGCCGCCATCGAGTCCGTGGATAAGGCCCAAACCGACCACAAGCTGGCGGTTGCGAACGGCTCGACGGATCCAACTCTCAGCGCGTGGTATACGCATAATTCATCCAACAACAACCCGTTTGGCATAAATACTGTCGGGGTCAGTGTCAGCGTCCCGCTGCGGGTTTTCGATCGCAATCAGGGAGAGAAGCTGCGCACGCAGCTTGATATCACGCGCAATGAGAGGCTGCGCGACGCTGCTGAAGCATCGGTGCTGAGCGACGTGGATTCCGGTTACGCCGTGGTCGACAGCAATATGACTTTGCTGCGACCGTACAAAGCTAAGTACTTGCAGCAGTCCGCGCGCGTCCGGGATACGGTTTTCTTTTCCTATCAGCACGGTGGAGCTTCCCTTCTTGATTTCTTAAACGCAGAGAGTGAATACCGAACCGTACAGTTGAACTACCTGAACTTAGTCGGCTCGTACTTGACCGCTGCCGCCCAATTGAATATGGCCGTGGGACGAGAGGTGATCCCGTGAGGCACACGACGTTTGTCTATCTAGCAATTCCCGCGGCTGTTTTGGTTGCTACCCTGGCGCTCTCCTGCTCCAACAACACTAAGGCGGCGCCCACCAGAGCGGAAGTCACGCTCGAGCCCGGCGTCTACAATCCGGATCATCCCGAGTTATTCAAGCTGGCGAAGGTGGAAACCCGCGAGCTTCCGATGGTGCTGACTGCGAATGGCAGCATCACTCCCGATGTGAACCGGACGATTCACGTGACTTCGCTGGGTTCCGGCCGGGTGGTGGAGGTGAAGACGCGGCTAGGCGATTCCGTGAAGAAAGGCCAAGTCCTGTTAGTGATCTCCAGCCAAGATCTTGCCGGCGCCATGTCCGACTATCAAAAGGCGCGGGCCGATGAAGCACTCGCCCGGAAAGCGCTAGACCGCGGGCAACTGCTTTACGACCGCGGTGCTTTCGCACAGAAAGACCTGGAAGCAGCACAGAATGCGGCAGACAAGGCCAAAGTGGATCGAGAAACTGCCGAACAGCATGTGCGCGTGTTAGGCGGCGACCCTACGCGCCCCGGTTCCCTCATTGAATTGCGGGCGCCTGTTTCTGGAACCATCGTGGAGCAGAACGTCGCCGGATTTGAAGGTGTGAAGAGCATCGACAACACCCCCAACCTATTTACTATCGCCGACCTTTCTCAGGTCTGGGTACTGTGCGACGTCTACGAGAACGATCTGAATGACGTGCGTCTGGGTGATGCGGCGGAGATCCGGCTGAATGCATATCCCGATAAGGTTTTTCGGGGCGAAGTGGGCGACATCTCGCGCGTGTTGGACCCCAACACTCGGTCGGCAAAACTTCGCATTGTGCTTTCGAACGCCGGCGGGTCTTTGCGGGCCGGGATGTACGCAGTAGCAACCTTCCGCTCGCGCAAACTGCAGACGTTTACTGTAGTGCCCAGTACCGCGATCATGCGATTGCAGGACAGAGATTGGATCTTCCGCAAAGAAGGTGCGCAAAGATTTCGCCGCATCGAGGTGCATGCGCTCGGACCGACGCCGGACGGAATGCAAGAACTCAAAGATGATGTGAAGCCCGGGGAAGAAGTCGTGGCCAACGCGCTAGCGTTTTCGACGGCGGTCGCAGGGCAAGGCAAATGATCCGTTATCTCATCGACTTTGCCCTGCGCAATCGCATCCTGGTGCTCAGTCTGGCGCTGGTTCTATTTGTCTGGGGTATTCTCTCATTCCACAATCTCCCGATTGAGGCTTATCCCGACGTCGCCGACACCTATACCCAGATCATCAGCCAGTGGCCAGGTCACGCGGCGGAAGAAATCGAGCAACAGATCACGGTCCCCATCGAAGTACAACTGAACGGGGTGCCCCATATGACACATCTTCGATCGGCTTCGCTAGCCGGGCTTTCCGTCATCACTATCCTTTACGACGATGAAATCACCACTTTCACGGCGCGACAGGAGGTGCTCGACCGTTTGCAGCAAGTGACGTTGCCCCAAGGTGTGAACCCTGGCCTGGGACCGGATTACAGTCCGACCGGGCAGATCATGTTTTATACCCTGCAGAGCACCAATCCTAAGTATGACGTGATGGAGTTGAAGACGATCAACGACTGGTTCGTGGTCAACCAGTTAAAGTCGGTGCCTAACGTCGTGGCTGTGAACCCCTTTGGCGGGCCGACACGTGAATATCAGGTCCGGATCGATCCCGGCAAACTCGTGTCTTACGGTATTTCGCTGAGTCAGGTGGAGCAGGCTCTTGCAGCCAACAACGTCAACGCTGGCGGCGGTTTCATCGAGCGGGGAGAGCAGGCCTTGAACGTACGCGCGGTCGGGTTGATGAGGAACACGGACGACATTGGAGCGACCGTAATCAAGGCGGTGAACGGTACTCCGGTACGAGTTCGTGACCTGGCCTTAGTCGTGCAATCGCCCAAGGTACGACTCGGGCAATTGGGCAAAACCATTCGTCACGAAGACGGGACCGTCGTCAATGACGATGACGTGGTGGAAGGCATTGTCTTATTGCGCAAGAGCGCCGAAGCGGACGCCACGCTCGACGCCCTGCACCAAAAAATCGGGGAACTGAACGGGACGAAGGGCGGGCAGCGTCTGCTGCCGGCGGGAGTCAAATTTGTCCCGCACCTGGACCGCAGCGATCTCGTCCACTACACCACACACACCGTGCTGCGCAATCTTACAGATGGCGTGCTCCTGGTCACTCTCGTCTTGTTTTTATTCCTGGGAAATGCCCGCAGCGCTCTCATCGTCACTTTTACCATTCCCTTCTCTCTCCTGTTTGCGGCAATTCTGCTGGATCTTAACCACATCCCGGCAAACCTGCTGTCGCTAGGCGCCCTCGACTTCGGCATGGTTGTGGATGGCTCGGTGGTGATGGTGGAGAACATCTTGCGCCATTTTGAATTCGGTCGCGGCAAGAAAACATTTCTCGAGATCATAGGCTCGGCTGCGCACGAGGTGCAAAAACCAGTCTTCTTTGCCCGCATCATCATCATCGTTTCGTATCTCCCGATTTTCACTCTGCAGCGCGTGGAAGGCCGTCTGTTCCGGCCTATGGCGTGGACAGTGGCATTCGCTCTGCTCGGCGCATTGTTATTTGCCCTACTCATTGCTCCCGTGCTTTGCACTCTTCTCTTTAAGGACACTATCCAAGAGTGGCGTAACCCTATCCTGCATTTCCTGCAGGAGCGCTATGCCCGGACACTGAATTGGTGCTTCGATCATCTGAAAGTCCCTCTCGGTTTGGGTCTGGCAGCACTGGCGCTCATGCTGTTTCTTGGGCTTGGGGGAGTCATTGGGTCTGAGTTCTTGCCCCATTTGGATGAAGGCGCTATCTGGGTTCGTGGCACACTCGCGCCCAGCACCGGCCCCACGGCTGGCATCGCGTTAGCCAAAAACGCACGGCTGATGCTGGCCAATTTTCCCGAAGTCAAGCAGGTGGTCAGCCAGGTCGGCCGTCCCGACGATGGCAGCGATGCCAGCGGTTTCTACAACACGGAGTTCTTCGTTGATCTGCTTCCCCGCGCTACGTGGCGATCGCAGTTCAGGAAAAAGGACGACCTGATCGCATCCATGGACACCGAACTCAACAAATTTCCGGGGGTCGACTGGAACTTCTCCCAGCCGATTTCTGACAATGTGGAAGAAGCCGTCAGCGGCGTGAAGGGAGAGTTAGCGGTCAAACTTTTTGGTCCTGACTTGAAGATTCTGGAAGCAAAAGCCGACGAGATGCAGCGCGTGATGAGCCAGATCCCAGGGGTGGCCGACCTCGGCACATTTCAGGTCCGCGGCCAGCCGAATGTGAATCTAGTGGTTGATCGTGCCATCACTGATCGCTTTGGCATCAATGTCAGCGACGTTCAGGATGCAGTGGAGACCGCAGTGGGCGGGAAAGCGGTTAGCCAAATTCTGGTCGCGGAGCAGCGATATGATCTGACCGTTCGTTACCAGGAACCGTTTCGCAAGTCCGTAAGCGACATCGCCAGCATTCGAATCCTGGCGCCTTCCGGCGAACGGGTTTCGCTTGGACAGTTATGCCAGATCAAACTAGAGGATGGTGCTTCCACCATTTATCGTGAGGGCAACTCTCGATACATTGCCATCAAGTACAGTGTCCGTGGGCGCGACTTAGGCAGCACCGTGCGCCAGGCCATTGAAGAAGTACGCCAAAAAGTTCAGTTAACTGAAGGCTACCATCTCGATTGGACCGGGGAGTACGAAAGCCAGCAGCGGGCAAACCGCCGGTTAGCCTTCATTGTCCCGATCACGCTTCTTCTGATGTCTTTCATTCTGTACTCGGCATTTGACTCTTGGAAATGGGTGGGTCTGATCCTCGCCGTAGTTTCACTTTCACCCCTCGGCGGTTTTTTTAGCCTATTGCTGACAGGCACGCATTTTTCGGTTTCGTCTGGCCTGGGATTCCTAGCGCTGATCGGCGTATCTGTCGAAATCGGAGTGATCATGGTGGAATACATCAACCAGCTTCGCACCCGCGGCATGAACCCACGCGAGGCCGCGAAAGAAGGCGCATCACTGCGCTTGCGGCCCATCATGATGACCATGCTGGTTGCCACTTTGGGTTTACTTCCCGCCGCCATGTCACACGATATCGGGTCTGATTCACAACGGCCTTTCGCCATCGTGATTGTTGGTGGACTCATTGTCGAGTTGGTCATCAGCATCGTCTTGTTGCCCTCGCTTTATGTTTTCTGGGCACGTCCCGGCGATAAATTGCCGCCGGCAGAGATTGGCTTCGTAGAGGAAGGCGAGCACATCGATTAGTGATGCGACGGCTCGGGCTCCCCACAGTATGAACTCAGAAACAGGCTGTCGCTTCTGACCTCAGTTTGTACGTCGCGATCCCCACAAAGGTAATGAGGGGGCGTTCTACTCATAGTTACACGGTCGAGAAAAATGCTAGCATCGTTGCACGGGAACTAGCCATTCTCCGCGGTTGGCTTTGCATGGATCGACAGAGAGTTTTACTGACTTAAGAAAGATCAATGAGTAGCAGTGTGCCCGACCCCAAGCCACCAACTAACCCGCCACGCCGTTATCCACGCTATCCGCTCGACATTCGACTGTCGGTCAATGTCTTTCGCGAGGGCAAAACTGTTTCCCTCTGGGGGCGTTCCAATGAAATGGGACAGGATGGCATTGGCGGCACGCTGACCGGAGAATTGGAGCCAGGCGAAGTCGTCTCCATGGAGATCTCGCTACCGCTGGCCCCCTATCCCATGAAGATCCGCGCCCTGGTGCGTTATCGCGATGGCTTGCGCCATGGTTTCGAATTTCTCGCCATGAGCCCGGAACAGCACGAGGCTATTCAACGAGTCTGCGAGATGCTGGCGACCGGAACCTAATCTTAAGCACCGCTTGGCCTTCCGTGTCGTGCCGAATTACCTCCGTAACTTTCTGGTGACAAGCCGCCGATCTAACATCCCACATCAGTCTCGAATCAAAATGGGGAGGGGTCTGCGATGGGTGATAAGGTCACCCGGCCAGCCAAGTCGGCTGACCTTGCACGTGCCAGATTTCTCCAGCAAGCTCTGGAACGCGGCACCCCGGCGCTTTCCCATCCCGAGAGTCAGACCGCAGCGGCCACCGCGGAAGCGCCCGTCTTCACCGAGGAAGATCCGGCCGTCAATTTCGAAAGTCCTGAAGTAGAGAAGGCCTACCTCGAGCAGTTAGTGGAGTGTGCACCCGAGGCCATTACTATTCTCAACCAACAACACCAGATCTTGCGGCTGAACGCAGAATTTACGCGTATGTTCGGCTTTGCTCCGGAAGAAGCCCTGGGTCGGCGGATTGACACCTTGATCGTCCCGCCTGATCGCAACTCGGAAACGCGCTGGATTGCGGACTCCCTTTCGCAGGGCCGCAAGGTGACGCTGGAAACCAAGCGGCAGCGCAAAGATGGTTCGCTGGTGGATGTATTCCTCTCCAGCGCTCCCGTCATTGTCGGTGGAAAACAAGTGGCGGCGTGCGTTCTTTATCGCGATATCTCGGAGCAGAAGCGAGCGGAGGCACTCAGTTCGGCACTCTACCGCATCGCCGAGAAGACGAGCTCGGCGGAAGATCTGCAGCAGTTCTATGCCGCGATCCATAGCATCGTCGCTGAATTGATGTACGCCCGCAATTTCTATATTGCCGTGTATGACCCGCTGACCCAGTTGCTCAGCTTCCCTTACTTCGTGGATCAGGAAGATCCTCGACCCGGGCCCAAGAAGCTGGGCCGTGGACTAACCGAATACGTGCTGCGGACTGGCGAGCCCTTGCTGTGTACCCCAGACCTTTTCGACCAACTGGTGCGGCGCGGTGAAGTGGAGCTAATTGGCGCTCCTTCGGTGGACTGGCTGGGCGTTCCTCTGAAAGCTGCGGGTAACACTTTTGGCGTGCTGGTGGTACAGGTTTATGCGGACCGGGTACGCTTTCGAGAAACAGACAAAGAAATTCTGACCTTCGTATCGCAGCAACTGGCCAGCGCCATCGAACACAGGCGCAACGAGGAAGCTCTACGGCGTTCCGAGGGACGTTATCGCTCGCTGGTGCAGAGCGCGGTATATGGAATCTACCGATCCAGCATGGAAGGAAAATTTCTAGATGTAAACCCGGCACTGACCGCGATGTTGGGCTACTTTTCGGCGGAAGAAGTGCTGGCCCTGGACCCCAAACGGGACGTCTTTGCGGATCCTGCCGAGCAGGCGCGGTTGATGAGTCAATTTCACCGCGGCACCCGTCTGCAGAACATGGAGGTACGCTGGAAGAGGAAGGACGGCAATGCCATCACGGTTCGCCTGAGCGGACGCGCGGTCACCATTCCAGAGCAAAACGAGCGCGTCCTGGAAGTGATTGCTGAAGATGTGACCGAACGGCGGGTGCTGGAAGATCAATTCCGGCAAGCGCAAAAAATGGAAGCTGTGGGGCGTTTGGCAGGTGGCGTTGCCCACGATTTCAACAACCTTCTAATGGTGATCAGCGGCTATACCGAAGTTCTATTGGAGAAGACCGCACGAGGGAATCCTCTTTATCCGAAGATTGCCGCAGTTCAACAGGCCGCCGATCGCGCCACCACTCTTACCCGGCAGCTGCTGGCCTTCAGCCGGAAGCAATTTCTGGAGCTCAAGGTCGTGGACGTGAACGCGATCGTCAAGGACCTGGAGCGGCTGCTGCGTCCCTTGATTGGGGAGAACATTGAACTGAATACCCAACTGGCAGAGGATTTGGGGCGGACCCGGGCCGATGCCGGCCAGATCGAGCAGGTCATCATGAACCTGGTGGTTAATTCCAAAGACGCCATGCCCACCGGTGGCAAGCTCACCATCCGAACCGCCAATGTGAATCTCGACGACGACCTGCGCCGCGAATACAGCTACATTCAGCCCGGTCCCTACGTAATGATTTCGATCACTGATACCGGGCACGGCATGGACAAAGAAACCCAGTTCCGCATTTTCGAGCCTTTTTTTACCACCAAGGAAAAAGGCAAGGGCACAGGGCTGGGGCTTTCAACGGCATACGGCATCATTAAACAAAGTGGGGGTTACATTTTCGCGCAAAGCGAAGTCGGCCGCGGCACAACTTTCAGCATCTACCTGGCGCGAGTGGAGGATGCCGCCGAACCTCTGGGCACCTTGCGGGCTTCGCAATCTGCTACTGGCGGTTCGGAGACGGTGCTGTTGGTCGAGGACGAAGAATCCGTCCGCCAACTGGTGCGGGAAACTTTGGAAGCCAAGGGATACAAGGTCCTTGAGGCTGAGCACGGCGAAGCGGCGCTACGGACTGCGTCCGATCATCACGGGCCGATCGACATGCTAATCACCGACGTCGTGATGCCGGGGATGAGCGGACGAGAACTGGCTAAGCAACTGTCAGCCTCCGATCCTGAAATTAAAGTCCTTTTCCTCTCCGGTTACACCGAAGACGCCATCGTCCACCAGGGCGTGCTGGAAGCCGGAACGGCCTTCCTGCAAAAACCGTTTACGCTGCAAATGCTGTCGCGCAAAGTGCGAGAAGTCCTGCGCGGCGAGCGGGTGTAACCCGAACGAAAAGCCGCATAAGCTGTGTACCCATAAGATTCGCCGGGCAACTTTCCTGCCGCCGGTGTGTTAACAGTGAGCAGTCCCGGTTTTCTCACAAAGATGTAGGTAAAATGATCCTCATCCCACTCAAGGAGTAGGCGGCTACCTGGCTGCGCATTCGTCATGAAGAAACTGTTCTTCCCTCTCGGCCTATTTTCGCTTGTGTTTTGTGCAGCTTGTGGATCAAGCGGTCCTGGGCCTTTCATCCCCAAGGGGAATTTTTCCAATGCCAGCCTGAAAGGGCAATACGTGTACCAGTTGTCGGGAACCGACACAATAAGCGGCGTCGCCTTTCCCTACTATGAGGCCGGGGTATTTGTCGCTGATGGCAACGGCAATCTTACGAGCGTGTCCGATGACTTCTCCGAAGCAGCTACGCCCGCGCTCACTACCGGTACCGGCAGCTACAGCATTAAGAACGACGGTACCGGAAGCCTGACCCTGAATAACGCTTCGGCGTTGGTGACAGTCACTGTGGCGGTGACGATGGTGAGCGCTTCGAAGGCTTACCTGATTGAGGCAGATGCAGGCCTCAATTCCATCGGAATCGCGGAACTGCAGGACACGACGGCGATCTCCTCGTCCCCAAGCGGTACATTTGCCTTCCGGTTGCACACTGCTGGCACCTCGCAAGCTTTCGGTCTATCGGCGGCGAGTGTCGGTGTCTTCACGGTGTCAGGCGGCATAGTCAGCACCGGCACAATGGACGTGGACCGGAGCGGAACCTTGAATAATGGTGGTGCCAATCCTCTCACCTTCACCGGCTCGTTCAATACTCCGCCAACTTTGGGACGAGGGACGGGCACATTTACCGATAGTACCAACACTACCTTGAGCTTCATCTACTATGTCGTGGATGCGAACAATGTCCGCTTCCTGTCGAGCTCGTCGGGCCTGTTGGGCCTTGGGCGTGGCGAAAAGCAAAGTGCGCCTGCGCTCTCCGGCAGCTACGCATTTGGGGGGCGGGGCGACACGGCAACTACTGGTATTAACGAGGTTGACACAGTGGGAGCGTTTAGCGCGAGCGGCGGGTCGATCACGAGCGGCGCGATCGATGCTGTGGAGGACGGAGGCACACTCTCCACCACGATTACTAGCGGCAGCTACACGACTCCGGGCGCAAATGGCCGGGCAACGATCACGCTTAACGCCTCCAGCGGGTCGCTTCAGGCTACTCTTTGGATGGTGAGTGCGGCGCGCGGTTTCTTCCTAATCACCAATGATACGAACGCGGTGGAAGATGGCACGCTCGACCTGCAGTCGGGCTCATTTACCAACGCCACCCTGAATGGCCAGTTCGCCTTCATGATGGATGGCTTTGACACTACCCAGCTTCTTGACCGTCTGGGAACCTTGACGTGGGACGGTACCAGCAAGTTGACGTTGAACGAAATTGCGAATAGCAGCGCCACTGGCCAAGGAGCGATCTCGCCCGGAGTTCTGACCGGAAGTTACTCGGTCTCCAGCAATGGGCGAGCCGTGGGAACGATCAATAACCTTTCCATTACCAACAATGACCTGGTGTTTTACCTCATCTCAGGCAGTGAGGCCTACATTCTGCAAAATGATACCGGCGTGCAGATCAATGGCATGATCAGTCTGCAGCACTAGGAAACGTGGGGGCATGGTGAGAGCCGTGCCCTTTATGCTTCAGACTTTCATCGAATTTCTGATTAGCTGAGCTGCCAGATGGTGTCAAGCACCGTGCCGTCCACCCATTTGACCACGGCGACGGGATGGTTGCCGAGTTTCGGCCGCGCTGGTTTGCCACCACAGATTCGTTCGACTTCTCCTTTTATGTCATGAATCGGACGGATCGGTAAGGCCGATCCTTTCACCGCATCCAGCAGATCCTGTCGCTGCGGATTGATCGCGATTCCGCGCTCGGTCACCACTACATCGATCAACTCGCCGGGTCCAGTGAGCGTGGTAACTTCATCGACAATCACCGGAATGCGATCACGGAACGACGGCACGGCGAGAATGGTGCATCCGGCGGCAAGACAGTTCTGCCATCCGCCAATTCCGTGCAGCAGACGGCCGTCGGAGTGGGTGACCACATTGCCGTTGAAGTTCACGTCGACTTCAGTGGCGCCTAGAACCACGGCATCTACCATCGAAGCGAAATTTCCCTTGCCGTGATAGTTGTAAGAGGTAAACGGGGAAGTGGGCACGTGGCGGGGATCGCTGGCAATTGACTTCACCGCGTCCAAATCGAAGGTTTGGCCATCGAGGATGTAGTCGGTCAACCCTTCCTGCAGCATCTCGACCAAATACCGCGTGGATCCACCGCGGACGAAGCGTGCTTTCACGCCGTCTTCTTTCATCATTCGGCGAAGATAGTCGACGAATGCCAGCGCGATTCCGCCGGCGCCAGCCTGGAAGGAAAACCCGTTGCGCATGATTCCTGCCGCGCGTAGGAACTTAGCGACCAATTCGGCGATGCGCAGGCGGTCCGGCGAGCGCGTGATCTGTGTGGTGCCAGAGACGATCTTTGCCGGATCGCCGATTGACTCCACTTCGACAACGTAATCCACGTTGTTGCCCTGAATCTGCCAGGGAATGCAAGGAAAGGGAACGAGATTGTCAGTGACCACGATGACGTGATCGGCATAGATCGAGTCTGCCAGCGCAAACCCGAGCGATCCGCACGCCGACATGCCATGTGAACCATCGGCGTTGCCGAATGCGTCAGCCGTAGGGGCGGCGATCACAGCGATATCGATGTGAACTTCGCCATCCTGGATGGCCTGCCAGCGTCCACCGTGCGACCGCAGAATGCCCATACCGCGCATTTTGCCTTGGGTGCAATAGTCGCCGAGCGGACCATTCATGGATCCTTCGATATGGTGAATGACTCCGGACTGCATCAGGTCGATGGCAGGTTTCTGGGAGGGAAAGGAGGCGCTGGGAAACCACATCAGGTCTTTCACGCCGATTTTGGCGGCGGCCTCGAGCGCCAGCAGGGCTACGCGGTCACCATCGCGGAGATGATGATGGTTGGAGATCACCATGCCATCGCGCAGCCCGCAGTTGCGCAGAGCCGTCTCGAGATCGGCGACCCGCTTCTCGCCATTCTCTGGATAGTCTTTGCTCGTACGGACAGGCGGCGCAGCTTTCCGTGCGCGGGGCTGGTAATTCGCCACTCCAAGGTAAGGGATCTGCGGCCGTCCGTTGACCATGGCGGGGACCATGCGTTTGGCTGCATTCTGCACCAGTTCAGTGCGATCGCTCATTCAAGTCTTCCTGAGGCAAGTGATCGTTTCGCGAGCGTAGCCGAAAGATTCCTACGTTCGCTCTGGAAGGTCAAGTAGTGATGCTTCGACTGCGTATGAGTTTCGCAAATGCGAAACTCATACTTCGCTCAGCATGACAGCATGCCGATTTGTCGGGCTCGCTGTACAAGCTTTTGCGCCCGCTCTACCACTGGCGGATCAATCATCTTCGATCCCAAGCTCACCACGGCTAGACCGCGCTGCTGTGCTTCTTCGGATGCGGCAACAATTTTCAGCGCTCGATCGATCTCCGCCAGCGACGGGGTGAACGCGGCGTGAATTATCGGAATCTGGGAGGGATGAATGCAGCCCATGCCCTCAAATCCCAAGGCCCGCGAATTCTCAGCCCAGTGGCGAAGACCATCCACGTCGCCCGCATCGCCGAAGACAGAATCGATTGCCTGGATCCCCGCAGCCGTCGCGGCATTTACCAGTCGTGCGCGAGCGTAGAGTGACTCGCGTCCTTCCGCGGTCTTGGCCACGCCGATGTCGGCGGTGTAGTCCTCGAGTCCAATCGTCAGGGCTGCGACGTTGGGACTCGTGGTCGCAATCGCAAATGCGCTCTCGATACCCAGCGCCGATTCCACAATCGGCATCAGCCAGATGGGCCGATTCAGATGGTGGCGAGCCATGAGTTCGCTGATCATTCGTTCCACTTCCGTTACCTGAAGCGAATGCTCAGTCTTTGGGATGAGCACGAGGTCGGGCGCCTCGGGAATAATTTCGGCAAGGTCCTCCAGTCCCATGGGCAACTGGTTGATGCGAACCATGCGCTCACAGGCGCCAAAATCAACTGCACGCAATGCGTTCCGCACCAGGATGCGAGCCGCATCTTTTTCGCCGTGATGAACTGAGTCCTCAAGATCGAGGATGATGGCGTCGGGTCCGTGCAGACTGGCGTTGATAAAATATTTCGGCTCCGAACCGGGCAGATACAAACGCGAACGCCGCACACGGTCGCGCGGTGAGCGCTCTGGCAACGCTACAGAATCAGGCAGTGCCTTTTGCCCGTCTCCAAGTCCAGCGCGCTTGACTGCGGTTTCAATCCTCGCCGAGATTACGAAGGGCAGCGCGCCCTCGTCGTGCACTTGAACCCGCGCATGCTTGACACCCAGCGACTCCAGCACCTGTCGGCTCTGCGCGAGGATCGAATCGCCATAATATGGCTTGACACGGGACTCGAGCGTGATCGCCAGGCCGCCGCGATCGCGTGGTTCGAGAGCCACGTGCACGTCTGAACGCACGTCTTTGCCCGAGTGACCAGCTTCGGCGGAGTTCGCTTTGGCTTCGTTTAAAGGCGTCATTGCCGCTATTGCACTGCCACAATTCGCGCGGGGACGGGCGCCCTCGCCTGTCCATGCCGAGCCACGCTCGGCGGTTTTCCGGTCCTACTTCAATTTCTCCAATATCGCATCTGTCATCTGAATGGTCGACGCTGCACCCTGGCTGATCGACTTCGTGCCGCCCGAAATACGCATCATGTCGTAGGTGCGGACTTTACCTTCTTTCACCACATCGGCAATCGCTTTACGAATGCGATCGGCCTTGGCGCCCTCTGCGATGTGATCGAGCATCATCGCGGCGGTCAGAATCATCGCAATCGGATTCACAATTGGCGGATTCAATTCTGCATACTTGGGCGCTGAGCCGTGGGTCGGCTCGAACACCGCGACTTCGTCTCCAATGTTGCCGGAGGCGGCAAAGCCCAAGCCGCCGACGAGTCCGGCGAAAGCATCCGATAAAATGTCGCCGAACAGGTTCGAAGCAACGATTACGTTGTAATCTTCCGGGTTCTTGTTCAACCACATCAACTGCGCATCGATGTTGGTAGACCACAACGCGATTCCGGGATAATTCTTCGCCACTTCCTTGGCTGTCTCTTCCATCATTCCCGAAGTCTCGCGCACCACGTTTGGTTTTTCGCAGATAGTCACACCCTTGAAGCCGCGTTTTCTCGCATATTCGAACGCAGCCGTGACGATGCGCTGCGCCGCCGGCCGCGTAATGATGCGCACGCTCACCGCCAGGTCCGCGGGAGGCACGCTGGCGAAAGCTTTGAACCGAGGATGTGTATTCAGAGCAGCCCGCACATTCTCGGGAGGGTTCGTCCACTCCACGCCAGCATACATGCCTTCGGTGTTCTGACGGAAAACGGTGGTATCAATGCGGGGCTCGTCGAAGCCGCCATCGACACGCTTGCGGATGTAGTTCAGGGGATTACCCAGAAAACCGACGCAAGGCCGCATGCAGATATCCAGATTGAACTTCTGCCGCATGGTGACGATGGGGCTGTAGTAAACGTGGCCTTTGCCTCTCAATTCCGGCTTCAGTTCAGCCTGCGCTTCCTTGTTTGGCTTCGAAGTAATGGCACCGAACAATCCCAACTTGTGCTTAGCCAGCAAGTCGATGGTCGGTTGCGGGAGCGCATTGCCTTCGTTGATCCAGCATTCCCAGCCAATGTCGGCGTGAATATATTCCGCATCGAACCCGACAGCCTTCAAAACTCGCACCGCTTCGGGCAGAACCTGATTGCCGATTCCGTCTCCGGGTATCGAAACTACGGCGTGTTTCGCCATCCACTCTCCTACAAATCAAAACCTGAACCGCAGAGAACGCCAAGAACGCAGAGGCCTTAGGTCAGTCCCAGTCGTTTTGCCACCAGATTCTCTACGCCCTGAGCAATTACTAACGATTGCGGGACGCTACCCAATGCTGGGAACGGGAAATTCTCCCCGCGCCAGTGAACCATGCCCGAGGTGAAGTCAATATCAATTTCATCGCCAGGAATAATCGTTTTTTCTTTTGCGGCGATCTCTTTCGTGAACTGTCCCCGTAGCCGCTTCACCAGACCGGGGATTTCAATGCAGAGAAAGCCGTTGTTAAACGCATTGCGCAAGTAGGTCTGCGAAAAGCTGGCTGCAATTACCAGCGGAATGCCTTTGGCTTTAAGCGCCGTGACCGCCTGCTCCCGGCTGGATCCAGTGCCGAAGTTAAAGCCACTTACGATTACGTCGCCGGAGCTCGTGTGCGCGGAGAACTGCGGATCGTAATTCTCCATGACGACTTTTGCCATCATTTCCGGTGTCACATCGTCGCGGTAGGTGTAGTCCTTTCCGTATATGGCATCGGTGTTGATGTTGTCCTGCGGCAGCAACACCAGCCGCCCGCGCACCCGCTCGGGAAAACCAGGCAGGATATCAACTCTCTCGGCGGCTGCGCCAGTCGCAAATTCGGTGTAATTGGGCACCGGCGTGCGATCTGCCATTTCGCGCGGCCCACGAATATAGCCGGCGATGGCGGACGCTGCGACAACCTCCGGGCTAGCAAGATAACATTGGGCATCGCGCGATCCCATGCGGCCCTTGAAATTGCGATTGGTCGCCGAGATGCCAACTTCACCGGGCTCGAGCAGCCCAACTCCCAGGCCGATGCATGGCCCACAACCTGCGGGGAGTGGATGCGCACCGGCGTCGAGCAGGGTCTTCCAGGCGCCCCGCCTCTCGGCTTCCTCCTGTACCCACTTGCTGGCGGCGCCCAAATAGAACTTCACACCTGCTGCGACCTTTTTGCCCTTCACAACACTTGCCGCAGCCTCCAGGTCTTCGAGTCGCGAATTCACGCAAGAAAGCAGATACGCTTTTTGGATCGCGACCTTTTTCTTTTCCATCTCAGCCAGAGATGTCATCACCTGCACTGTATCGGGGCCCGACACATGAGGCACTACCTGGCTAAGATCGAGCACGATGCGAGCGGCATACACGGCATCGGCATCCGGTCGCGGCGGATTTGCGGCCCAGCTCTCTAGGTCTTTTTCTGAAAACCGCTCGACACCCAAGGCTTTGAGACGCTGATAAACGCGCGTCAAATAGTTAATGGTGACGTCATCCACTGGAAACCATCCCACCAGCGGTCCCCACTCGGTGGTCATGTTGGAAATCGTGAGCCGCGCGTCCATCGAGAGGCTGGCCCCGCCAGGTCCGCTGAATTCGACCGCGGCATTCAGAACCTCCTCATGGTTGTAGAGTCCGCAGAGGGTGATGATGACGTCTTTTCCGGTTGCGCCCGCCGGCAACTCGCCTTGCAGCACGACCTCGACCGAGCGGGGAATCTGCCACCAGAATTCGCCGGTCGCCCAGGCCGCAGCGGCGTCCGTGCGGACGATGGGCGTGCCGATCGCACCTAGCGCTCCGTACATGTTGGAATGAGAGTCGGATGCGACCACGAAGGATCCCGGCGCGACATATCCGCGCTCCACCATGATCTGATGACCGATGCCGGAACCCGCCGGATAGAAGTCGATGCCATGCTCTTTCGCAAATGCCTCGATGGCCCGATATTTCTTGTGATTGGATTCGTCCTGGTTCTGGATGTCGTGATCGAGTGCGAAGACAAGCTGCTGTGGGTCGTGAATCTTCTTGGCGCCGATGCCTTTGAACTTACTCATTACCGCCGAGGAATTGTCGTGGGTCATCACATGATGCGGCCGGATAGAGACGAAGTCCCCGGTCCGCAGTAGCCGCTTCGGGCCTTCGGCTAGATGAGTCTGCGCGATTTTTTCAACAATAGTCTGGCCCATGGTCTACTCCTGGGGGAACAGGTCTACGACCCGTCCCAGCCGAGCGAGGCTCGGTAACATTTATGGGTTCGTTACTCTGCACGAGTTTCCTCTCGTGCGACATCCGCCGTCTAACTCGATCCGGCTCCTCGATCCGCTCGGGGCTGACTATCCCACTTGACGGCTCTTGGCACGGCTTAAGCCGTGCCCTTCCACGACGCTTCACATACTCGACAGCGACGTACGCGCGCCCGCACAGCCGAGGGCAGCTGTGCCCACGCGGTCATTGCTGGGGTCGCTTCGGGTTCTTCCCCTTCACATCTGCCTTCATCAGCGCCATCAGCTTACTTACGGAGGCCAGCTTATCCAAACTCCAAATCGCGTCTTTCAGCTTCCCTTGCGCCCGTTTCGACAATACGCCCTCCGCCAGGGCCGCGAACTTCTCTTCGACCTCGGCGTCGCTCAGTGGATTCCGTGGATCACCTTTTGGATAGTCCAGCCGCTTGGTGAATGTCCGACCGTCGGTTGTAGTGAGGTTCACTATCACACGTTGCAACGCTGGGAAAACTTTTTCAATTTCCGGATCGGCCACCACCTCAACTTTCTTCAACTGCGCCCGGATAGTTGGATCCATGATCTTCTTCATCTCAAATTGCACTGGCGTGACCTGACGGTCTGCGATGGCGGCAGCAATCACAAAGGGCAGTGAATGATCGGCGGTTTCTTTGGTGCGCGGATCGTACTTGCTCGGATCGGAGAGAATGTCAGCCGCACGGGCTAGCGATCGAATCTGGACCTTGGCCACCTGATCAGGCTTCAGATCATTGGACTTCACGATATCGAGCACGGCAGAAATCGGCGCATGAGTCAGGGCCTCGGTGGGGAACGCCTTCATCCCGCACTGCGTGATACGCCACGACTCACCCAGTCCATCGGTGAGCAGATTCAGCTTCCACTCAGGGCCGAAGCAGTGGGTAAGTCCTTCTTTGCCGTCGACAACGTGTTCGGGGCCGGTATAGCCGCGCTCCGCCATCAGCGCGGCGAGCATACCGCTTTGCGTGGCCATTGGGTCGACGGTGTTTTTCATCATGGTAAGTTTGCCAGCAGTGACCGCTCCCAGCGTGGCTTGGCGGCTGGCGGAGATGCCGATCGCGTGCTGAATCTGCTCCCAGTCAAGACGCAACATGCGTCCGGCAACGATCGGTGACACGAACGCAGTGAGCGTGGCATGATGCCAGCCGCGCTCGCGGATTCCGGGGAACGCCGCCTCACAGAAACGCATTTCGAATTCGTGGCCCAGCACCAGCCCGACGATCAGTTCTTTTCCGCCGCTCTTCGCACGTTCGCAGGCTGCCAGCGCTGCGGGAAAAATATCGGACGGATGGGATGGGTCTTGCTTCCAATAAATGTCGTTGTAATCCATGCAGCGGATCATTAATGCGTTGGCCAACGAAGCCGACACCGCATCCATCCGCTTGCCGCTTCCGATCACCGTAGCTGGGCCTTTGCCGGCAATCTCGTCGAGCACGGCCAGGGCAATCTTCACGTCGTGCTGTTGGTAACCACCCAACCCGCAGCCGACGGAGTCGAGCAGGAAGCGTTTGGCTTGATACACAGCGTCCTGCGATAGGTGTTTGTATTCGAGCGCAGCCGCCCAACGCGCCATCCTGGCGGTGATGGTTTCTTTGCTTGCGACGGCTTCCTTAGCGGACACGCTTCTCTCCTGCAACGTTGCCCTCAATGTGATTTGTCATCCCGAACGAAGCGACGGATCTGCAGTTGTGCCTTGACAAACAGAACTGCAGATTCCTCGCTGTGCTCGGAATGACAAGGCACAGAGTAACGACACGACGTTTACCTGAATAGCTCAAGCTCAGAGTCATCTCACCTTGACGTTCTTCGGATTCTTGAACGGCAAAAAGGCCATGAAATCGGCGTGATGCACGATGTAAGCCTCAGTGGTGCGCTTCACCAAATCGCCCTCAGCGGCATGGGACGCAATGATGTGGCATACGGCATCGGGAACGCCGCACTCCAGCGCCAGCGCCACGCCAGTAAAGGGGTGGCGCAGCGCCTCACCACGTTGGCTCTGGCGGCTCTTGCCGTCGGGCCCAAGCTCATACTCAAGCAATTTACCCACATCGGCGAGAATCGCGCCTGCAACCACGGTGTCCATGTCGATGGGCAGGGCGCGTCCCATAAATTCCTGCATGGCTTCGGCGCTTTGGCGGGCGATGTGCACAACGCAGCGTTTGTGCTCCATGAAAGTAACAGGACAGCTGGGCACGAGCAGAGTGAAGGGAATGTGGTTCAGGTCGGCTGGCTTCAGCGAGCTCCGCTCCAAGGCTTTGATCCAGGTTTCAATGACCTGCTCGCGTAGGGTTTTGCTTTCAATCCACTGAATCTCCGGCCACAGCTTAGTAACCGCCTCACGCATGCGATCGGATCCCCTCCGAAAACCATCTAGCTTATCGCGCAGGTGGAGGGCACGTCGAGAGGGGCGCTATGCGGCTCTGACCCAACTGGCGTCATCCCGAAACCCCGCGCATGTCAGCTGGGTGAGGGATCACGCGTGGGAGCTTCGCAACCGGGAAAAGTTTTCGGCCTGCCCGCCATCCCTCGCAAAGCTCGGGATGACGCCAGTGTGGTTGAAACGGAGCCATTGCCGACAGAGGGGTTCTCGGCGATCCAGCTCAAACAAAAAACCCGACGACCCTGTGCGGGAAGGTCGGCAGGTTTTTCGGGGGAGTGGCGGGTTGCTTGGGAATCGCGCACACAACCGGCCTGATTCGCAGGTAAATCCTAGCTTCTGGGCGAACACTTCGCCACTCACCGTTCGCAGTACCCTAGACTGACTAATCCAAAGGGCAAGTTGCTTCGATGGGTCTCAGGCAGCCGGCGAGTCCGACCGATCAGCGCTTCTGGCGCACTATAATGCCCTGACCGATGCCTATTAGCGCAGGGACGAGGCTTGGCGACTGCGAGATCATTGCACCGCTAGGGGCGGGCGGCATGGGAGAGGTGTATCGCGCACGCGACCAAAGCCTGGGCCGCGAAGTTGCCGTCAAAGTGCTGCCGGAAGAATTGGCTTCGGACCGCGATCGACTGCGGCGGTTTGAGCAGGAAGCGCGGGCAGCGGCGGCGCTCAATCATCCCAACATTCTGGCGGTGTATCGCTTCGGCACCACCGAGAAGAACGCGCCATATCTCGTCACCGAGCTTCTTCAGGGGCAGACTCTACGAGAACGCCTTGAACAGGGCGAGATTTCCCGGCGTAAGGCGGTGGAATACGCTCTGCAGATGGCGCGGGGGCTGGGGGCGGCGCATGAACGCGGCATTGTGCATCGCGATCTTAAGCCCGAAAACATCTTTCTCACCCGCGATGGCGTAGTCAAAATCCTCGATTTCGGGCTGGCCAAGCTGGTAGGGCACGACGCCGCGGGCCTGAGCAATTCAGGGGCGACGGTGAGCGTCACGGAGCTGGGCGTGGTGTTGGGGACGGTGGGTTACATGTCCCCGGAGCAGGTGCGGGGCCAGGTAGTCGACCACCGTTCCGATATCTTCGGTTTAGGCGTGATCCTCTACGAGATGCTCTCCGGAAACCGGGCGTTTCAGGGAGCCACGGCGGCGGATACGATGAGCGCCATTCTCAAGGAGGAACCGGCAGAGCTTTCGGGGACTCGGCGCAATCTTCCTGCGGCGGTAGGGCACATCGTGCACCGTTGTCTGGAGAAGGACCCGGCGGAACGGTTTCAATCTACACGTGACCTCGCCTTTAATCTCGAGTTGCTCAGCCGTGAGGAAAGTGGGAGCGGCGCAGCCCTGGCTCTTCCAGAAAGAAAGGATCGACGGTGGCTTGTGCCAGTCTTGGTGGCGTTGGCAGTATTAGCAGCGGCCGGACTTGGATTCCTGGCGGCCCGGGCAGTCAGGCCACGGTCGGATAATTCTCTGCCGATCGAACTGAAGCGGCTGACTGACTTTGTAGGCATGGAAGAATTTCCAGCGTTGTCACCCGACGGCAAGTCGGTGGCGTTTACTGCCGACGTGGGCGGACAAAGGCAGGTTTGGGTGCGCTTGCTGGCTGGAGGCAGTCCGCTGCAAGTGACCCATGACAATGCGGACCATCAATATCCACGCTGGTCGTCGGATTCGTCGTCGCTGATTTATTTCTCTCCTTCCAGCGAACCAGACGGGCAAGGGAAGATCTGGCAAATTCCCGCGTTGGGAGGAACAAGACGGCCGCTGCTGACCAGTCTGACAGGTGCTGACCTGAGCCATGACGGCAAACACATTGCCTATTTTCACTCCAACCAGGGGGAACTTGAACTAGACATAGCAGACGCGGACGGGTCGAACTCTCGTAGGCTCACGGTCCTTCCGACTGAGTACATCTATTCCGACCTGCGCTGGTCTCCGGACGACCGAAAGTTGGGATTCGAGAGAGGCCGAACCTTTGACTATGACATTTTCTATGTGCCAGTAGAAGGAGGCACCCCGCAAGCAATTACGCAGGACCGGAATCCGCTGTCGGGTTTTGCCTGGTTGCCCGACGGCTCGGGAGTAGTCTATAGCTCTTCCCGAGGCGACACTGTTCTGTATCTGCGGACGATGAATCTCTGGTCCGTCCAAACTGGAGGAAAGAATCTACGACAGCTCACTTTTGGGGAGACCTCCTACATCTCGCCCGATCTCGATCCGGGTGGCAATCTGGTCGCGACCCGCAGGCAAATCCAGTTTGATATTTGGCGCTACCCGGTTGATGGCAGCCCCGCAGAGAATGTTCGCCATGGCACCCAGATCACGCACCAGACCGGGGCGGTGCAGACTCCATCCGCGGGCCCCGGGGATCACGAACTCGTTTATCTGAGCGATAGCGGGGGCCATGGCAATCTGTGGGTGCTGAATCTCGAAACTCAGCAGACTCGCCAGGTCACCTTCGAACATGATCCGCAGGTCACGATCGGGGTGCCGGTGTGGTCCCCGGACGGAAAGTACATTGCCTACGTGAAGCGCGGCCTCAAAGGCTGGAACGTCGATCTGTGGTTGATGAACCCAGACGGAAGCAATGCTCACAAAGTATCAGACGGCGGTGGTTGGGCCTGCTGGTCACCAGACAGTCGGTGGCTGTATTTTTCGCCTCCCACACAGAATGCATTTCGTATCGAGAAGATCTCGCCCGAGGGTGGGACGCCGATGGTAGTGCGCGAGGAGGGACAGAAGCCAGCGGTTGATGCCGAAGGAAGACTTTTCTTCGTCCTGAATTTGCCGGCGCTGAACGGTCTGTCGGATATGGAGATACTGGTAGCCAGTCCAGAGAATGGTCCGGCACAGAAGGTGGCGCGAATTTCAGGATCGCGGTTGTCGAAGTCGGTGCTTATGCAGCCGATTCTCTCCCCGGATGGCAAGTGGCTAGCCGTGCTATTGACCGACGGACCGACCACGAATATATGGGCGCAGCCCGCCGCTGGTGGCGAGATGCGGCGCATCACGGATTTTGGGACTCAAGCGACATTTATTGGTCGAAGAGTTTCCTGGTCGTCCGGCGGACACTCCATCTACGCCGCAGTGGGAAAAGGCGAGGCGGACATTGTACAGTTGAGCAATCTGAAGCCCTAGCCAAGCTATATGTTCATGAAGATGGCAGCAGCGGGTCTTATCGTCCTATCACTGACGGGCACATCTTTGGGCCAGTCGGGTGCGGCCAGCGGCGAGCGAATCGTGGTGCAGACAGCTTCCCTTCCCAAGGGGTTTCTGCGACAGCAGTATCGCTTCCGTTTGGAGGCTGCGGGAGGCATCACGCCACTCACGTGGGCAGTGACCAGCGGCGCTCTGCCTCGCGGCATAGCATTGAGTGAAGACGGAATCCTCAGCGGCGTGGCGACGGAGGCGGGTCAGTTTCGCTTCGTGGTGGCGGTTACCGACAGCGGCAAGCCCCCCCATCAGAGAACCCAGGAACTGAGTTTGGATGTGGTGGCGCCGCTGGTGGTGCAGTGGAGCCGCTATCCCAAGGTCACGGGGCAAAGAGTAGAGTGCGCGATCACGCTATCGAATCAGACCGGGCAGGACTTCGACCTTACCATGATCGCCCTCGCGGTGAACGAAATTGGACGCGCCACCGCAGTGGGATACCAGCATTTCATTCTGAAAAAAGGCACGCTCGATTTGGAGATCCCTTTCGGAGAAAACCTGCCGCACGGAGCCTACACGCTGAACGTGGATGTGGTGGGAGAAGTGGAAGCGACCAATACGATCTACCGTGCGCGGCTAGTGACCAGCGAGAACCTGCAAGTGCAGGAAGGACCCTGAATAAGGCTAGTGGTCAGCGGCATTTTCTAGTAACCAGTGTTGGGGGAAGGCGAA
>Ga0210384_10001696_pt1 | contig 28911 bp, 31 predicted proteins | sample IncBWH2MmetaG_FD_160574 | JGI IMG/M metagenome (GOLD analysis project Ga0210384, IMG submission 160574) | Forest soil microbial communities from Barre Woods Harvard Forest LTER site, Petersham, Massachusetts, United States - Inc-BW-H-2-M | ecosystem: Environmental > Terrestrial > Soil >...
CGGAGGTCCAGCGCGGGCTCGTCTCGTGCACCGGCACCGACTTCTGCAATCTCGCCCTGATCGACACCAAGACCCGCGCGCTTGCGATCGCCCGGGAGTTCGAGAGCCGGCTCGAGCGGGTGCGGCCGGTGACCATCCGCTGGTCGGGCTGTCCGGCCTCGTGCGGCAACCACCACACCGCGGATATCGGGCTGCAGGGCTGCAAGGTCAAGGTGGACGGCAAGATCGTGGACGGTGTGCACGTCTTCGTGGGGGGGCGCGGCGGGGCCGAGGCGAAGGCCGCCGCGAAGATCCTGGAGGACGTGCCGTGCGACGAACTCCCCGCCGTGCTCGAGCGCCTCGTGCGCTTCTTCCCGCGCGCCGACCGCTCCGAGCCGTCACCGGAGGCCCCGGCCCCGTGAGCGCATTCCTCTATCCGGTCATGCTGGACCTGGAAGGCCGTTCCTGTCTGGTGGTGGGCGGCGGCGGGGTGGCCGGACGCAAGATCGCGGGCCTGCTCGAGGCGGGCGCCCGGCTCACCGTGCTGAGCCCGGCCCTGGCTCCGGCCGTGCTCGACATCGCCCGCGAGGGCCGGTTCCGCTGGTGGCCGCGCGAGTACGCCTCCGGCGACGTGGCGGGCTTCGCCCTCGTCATGGTCGCCACCGACGACGTGACGGTGAACGCGCGGGTCGCCGCGGAGGCGCGCGAGCGGGGTGTCTGGGTCAACTGCGCGGACGACCCGGAGCGCTGCAGCTTCATCCTCCCCTCGGTGCTGCGCCGAGGCCCGCTCACGGTGGCGGTGTCCACCGGCGGCACGAGTCCCACGATGGCGCGCATGGTGCGCGAGGAGCTGGAGGGGCTGCTGCCCGCCGACTACGGGACGCTGACCGAGCTGGTCGGCGAGATGCGCCGCGCGCTTCACGAGCGCGGCATCGCGCTCGGCGCGCAGCGATGGCGCGAGGCGCTCGACGGCGAGCTCAAGCGGCTGGTGGCCGCGGGCCGAGGGGCGGAAGCGCGTGAGCGGCTGCGGGAGCGACTCGGTGTCTAGCGGCCGCGTCGTGCTGGTCGGCGCCGGTCCGGGCGATCCCGACCTGATCACGGTCCGGGGCCTTCGGTGGCTCGCCCGCGCGGAGGTCCTGGTCCACGATCGGCTGGTCGCGCCCGGCCTGCTCGACGAGGCGCCCGCCGGAGCGCTGCGCATCTTCGCGGGCAAGGCCGCGGGCCGGCACTGCATGCCGCAGTCGGCGATCAATGCGCTCCTCGTCCACCACGCCCGGGCCGGGCGCCTCGTGGTGCGTCTCAAGGGCGGTGACCCGCTCGTGTTCGGGCGCGGCGCGGAGGAGGTGCTGGCGTGCCGCCGCGCCGGCATCGCGGTCGAGGTGGTGCCGGGCATCTCCTCGGCCGTCGCGGTGCCCGGGGCCGCCGGCATCCCGGTGACGCATCGCGGGCTGTCTTCGTCGTTCGCGGTCGTCACCGGTCACGAGGATCCCTCGAAGCCCGGTCGGGACGTGGACTGGGAAGGTCTCGCGGCCAGCGTGGAGACGCTGGTCGTGCTCATGGGCACGGCCGCGCTGCCCTCGATCGCGCGGCGGCTCATCGCCGCCGGCCGACCGGCCGCCACGCCGGTTGCGGTGATCAGCCGGGGCACGACGGCCGCGCAGCAGGTCGTCACCGGCACCCTGGCCGACATCGCGGCCCGGGCCGCGCACCTGCCGCCACCGGCGACCATCGTGATCGGCGAGGTGGTCCGGCTCTCAGTAGAGGTGGCAGGAGACCAGCCGGCCGTTGACCTCGCGGAGGACCGGAGTGTGGATCGCGCAGCTGGGCATCGCGTGGGGGCAGCGGGGATGGAAGCGGCAGGCGATGGGTGGATTGAGCGGGCTCGGCACCTCGCCGGTCAGCACGAGCTCCTCGCGCTGCTCCGAGGGATGTGAGGGCAGCGCCGCCGCGAACAGCGCCTGGGTGTAGGGATGCTTCGGCCGGCTCGCGATGGTCGCGGCGTCGCCCATCTCCACGATCTGCCCGAGGTACATCACCGCGATGGTGTGGCTCATGTGCGCCACCGCGGCGAGGTCGTGGGTGATGAAGAGATAGGAGAGCCCGAGCTGGGCCTGCAGATCGCGCAACAGGTTCAGGATCTGGGCCCGGATCGACACGTCGAGCGCGGAGACCGGCTCGTCCAGCACCACCAGGCGGGGCGAGAGCGACAGCGCGCGCGCGATCGCGATCCGCTGGCGCTGGCCTCCCGAGAACTCGTGGGGAAAGAGCTTGGCCGCGCGCTCGGGCAGGCCGACCAGATCGATCAGGCGGGCCACCCGGCGCGCGACCTCGTCACGGTCGAGGCGCTCGTGGGTGGTGAGGGGCTCGGCGATGATCGCGTCGATCCGCATGCGCGGGTTGAGCGAAGCGAAGGGATCCTGGAAGACCGCCTGGACCGAGCGTCGGTACTTCGCCACGCCGCCGTTGTCGAGGCTCGCCAAGTCGCGGCCGTCGAAGCGGAGGGACCCGCCGGTCGGCTCTTCCAGCCGCAGCACCAGCTTGGCGGTGGTGGTCTTGCCGCAGCCCGACTCGCCCACGAGCCCGAGCGTCCTGCCCTGACCGATCGAGAAGGTGACGCCGTCCACCGCGCGCACCAGGCCCAGGGTTCGAGCCAACAGACCCCGCCGCACCGGGAAGTGCTTGGTGAGGTCGCGCGCCTCCAGCAGCGGCGAGTCGGTGCTCATCCGACCGGGGCCGGCCCGGGGAGCCAGCAGCGCACGGTGTGACGCGGGCCGAGCGAGGTCTCGGGCGGCGCCTGCTCGCGGCACTGGGCGATGGCCTTCGGACAGCGCGGATGGAAGGCGCACCCGGGCGGCGGCGCGGCCAGGTCCGGCGGCTGGCCCTCGATGGCGGTCAGCCGCGCCCGGCCGTCGCCCATGCGCGGGATCGACTCGAGCAGCGCGCGCGTGTAGGGATGGGCGGGCGCGTCGAAGATGCGGGTCACGGGGCCCCACTCGACCAGCCGTCCCGCGTACATCACCGCGACCTGGTCGCACATCTTGGCCACGATGCCCAGGTTGTGGGTGATGAAGATCAGGGCGAGCTGATGCTGCCGCTGCAGCTCCTTCAGCAGGTTGAGGTACTGGGCCTGGATGGTGAGGTCGAGGCTCGTGGTGGGCTCGTCGGCGATCAGCAGCCGCGGCGCGCAGGAGATGGCGATGGCCCCCACGATGCGCTGGCGCATGCCGCCCGACATCTGGTGGGGGTACTCCCCCACCCGCGTCTCCGGCGCCGGGATGCGCACCGCCTTCATCAGGTCGCGGGCCCGGCTCCACGCGCGGCGCCGGCCGACGCCCTCGTGCACCCGCAACGGCTCCGACACCTGGTCGCCGATGGTGAAGAGCGGGTTCAGCGACGCCATCGGATCCTGCAGGATCATCGCGATGCGCTTGCCCCGGATGCGGCGCATCTCGCCGTCCGACTTCGCGAGCAGGTCCTCGCCCTCGAAACGGATCTCGCCTCCGGTGATCCGGGCCGCGGGGGGCAGGAGCCGGAGGATGGTGAGCGCGAGCGTGCTCTTGCCGGAACCCGACTCGCCCACGATGCCGAGCGTGCTGCCCGCCGCGAGCGACAGCGAGACGTCGTCCACCGCGCGCACCACACGGGTGCCCCGCGCGCTCACGTAGTGGGTCGAAAGCCCTCGCAGCTCGAGGAGGGGCGCGTCGCTCACAGCTGCCGGAGCTGGGGGTCGAGCTTCACGCGGAGCCAGTCACCGAGCAGGTTGGCCGAGAGCACCATCAGCATGATGCAGCAACCGGGCAGGACGGTGAGCCACCAGTAGCCGGCCATCAGCCCCTTCTTGCCGTCGGCGAGCATGAGGCCCCACGCCGGCTTGGGCGGGGGCACGCCCACCCCGAGGAAGGACAGAGCGGCCTCGGTCACCACCACCACGCCGAGCATGAGGGTGCCGAGCACGATCGCCGAGTTCAGCACGTTGGGCAGGATGTGCCGCTTCATGATCGTCCACTTGGAGCAGCCGGCCACGATGGCGAGCCGGACGAAGTCGCGCTCCTTGAGCGAGAGGACCTCGCCCCGGATCACCCGCGCGTAGCGGGTCCAGTAGACCACGACCAGGATGATCACGATGTTCATCTCGCTCGGACCCACCACCGCGGCCAGGAAGATCGCGAAGGTGAGCGCGGGCAGCGCGAGCCACGTGTCGGTGAAGCGCATGATGACCTGGTCCACCCAGCCGCCCAGATAGCCCGAGAGGATGCCGAGGGCGGTGCCGATGATGCCGGCCACGATCACCGCGGTGAAGCCGACCACGATGGAGACGCGCGCGCCGAAGAGGAGGCGCGAGAGCACGTCGCGGCCCAGGTGGTCGGTCCCGAGCAGGTATGTCTCGCTGCCGCCCTGCTGCCAGAACGGTGGGTGGAACCGCTCGCCCAGGCGGCCCACCTCGGGGTCGTGGGGCGCCAGCACATTGGCGAACACCGCCACGAAGAGCAGGAGGCCGAGGATCGCGAGCGGGATCGTCGGAAAGCCCTCGCTGCGGAAGGTCGCGAGGCGCCAGGCGACGGTGAGGGTGGCGGAGCGGCTGCCGTTCATCGGTCGAGCCGGATGCGCGGGTCGATCAGCGCGTAGAGGATGTCCACCAGTAGGTTCACGATCACGATCATGGCCCCTCCCAGGATGACGGTGGCCTGCACCACCGGGAAGTCTCGGAACGCGATGCCCTCATAGAGTAGGCGGCCGACTCCGGGCCACGCGAAGACCGTCTCCACCACCACCGCCACGTTGACCATGATGACCAGATTGATGCCGGCCAGGGTTAGCACCGGGATCAGCGCGTTCTTGAAGGCGTGCTTGCCGATCACCAGCGCTTCGGGCAGCCCCTTGAGCCGCGCCAGCTTCACGTACTCCGAGCCCAGCACGTCGAGCATGGACGAGCGGGTGAGCCGCATGTGGGCGGCCGCGAAGTACCAGCCCAGCGCGAAGGCGGGCATGACCAGGTGCGCGGCGGTACCGGAGCCGGAAGAGGGGAGCCAGCCCAGGTACACCGAGAAGAAGAGGATGAGGAGCAGGCCGACCCAGAACGACGGCAGCGACAGCCCGAGCAGCGCGAAGATCTTGCCCGCGCTGTCCCACCAGCGGTTGACCCGGACCGCCGCGATGATGCCGGTGGGAATGCCGATCACCAGCGAGAAGGTCATCGCGGCGGCGGCGAGCAGGAGGGAGCTGGGCAGGCGCGAGAGGTACAGCTCGAGCACCGGAGTGCGGTAGTAGAACGAGTGTCCGAGGTCGCCGCGGAGCAGGCTGCTCGCGAAGCGGCCGTACTGCACCCAGAGCGGGCGATCGAGCCCGAACTGCTGGTGGATCGCGTCCAGATCGGCCTGGCTGGCGCCGGGCTCGACGAGGAGCACCGCGGGATCGCCGGTCAGCCGCACGAACAGGAAGATCGTGATGGAGAGCAGCACCAGCGAGACGAGCGCGTAGCCGACGCGCTTGACGATGTAGCGCTTCACGGCCGCCTGAGCCTCAGGTCCTCGTAGGGCGCGGAGTAGGCGTGGTTGGCGATGAGCCCGAGCCCGTGGACCTCGAGTCGCGACCCCACCCCGTTGAGCAGCGCCGGCTCGATCACCGGGGCGAACATCGCCTTGTCGTGGATGAGCTGCTGCATCCTGTGGAGGATCTGCTGGCGCGCGCGGGGGTTCATCTCGCTCGCCTGCTCGGCGTAGAGACCGTCCACGTCCGGGTAGGCGCCGTAGGTGTACCGCCCCCCGCTCACCGCGTACTGCTCGAGCCGCGTGGGCGCGTTCCCCGGGGCGCCGCTGCCGCTGAAGATCACGCCGCGGAGTTTCTTCTCGCCGTACTCCTTGAAGAAGGCGGCGCGCTCCATCGGGCGCAGGTGCAGGCGGATGCCGATCTGCTGGAGATAGTTCACGACCGGCTCGCCGATGGCCACGCCGTAGATCGTATCCCCGGACAGGTCGCCGCCGTCGAAGCCGTTCGGGTAGCCCGCCTCGGCCAGGAGCTGCTTGGCGTGGCGCGGGTCGAAGGGGTAGGGCGGGGGCGTCCAGAAGAACTCCATGCCCTGGGGAATGAAGGAGTACGAGAGCCTGGAGAGCCCGAGATAGACCGCCTGGTTGATGCCGGGCCGGTCGATCGCGAGGTTGGCGGCCAGGCGCACCCGCCGGTCGTGCCAGGGCGACTTGGCGTCCCACTGGTCGGGGAAGACCAGCCAGGTGGTGAACATGAAGTGGGTCGGCACCAGGGCGAGGCCCGGCGTGCGCCGAAGCTCCTCGGCGAGGGGGCCGGTGATCGAGTAGGCCACGTCCACCTCGCCGCGCTTGAGCGCGGCCAGCCGGGTCGACTCGTCCGGGATCACGCGCAGCACCAGCGTCTTCACGCTCGGGGGCTTGCGCCAGTACTGCTCGTGGGCCTCGAGGGTCAGCTCGACGCCCGGCCTGAACGAGACGAACTTGTAGGGACCCGCGCCGATCGGGGCCTTCTTGAAGCCCTCGTCGCCCACCTGCTCGACGTACTTCTTGGGCACGACCCAGGCGGCCCCGGTGGCCGGCGTGGCGTAGAAGGCGAGGAAGTCGGGCCACGCCTGCTTGAGCGTGAAGCGGATCCGGCTCGGGTCGAGTACGTCAACCGCGGCGACCTTGGACTTGAGCAGGGTGGCGCTCGCCCCGCGGTAGCGCTCGAAGGAGAACTTCACGTCTTCGGCGGTCATCACCTCGCCGTTGTGAAACCTGACGTTTCTGCGCAGCGCGAACTCGTAGACGAGTCCGTCCCGGGAGACCGTCCACGACTCGGCCAGGCTGGGGGTCATCGGGCGGCCGGGCATGGGCTTCACGAGGGCGTCGTGCATCGCGTACAGCACCATGAACGGCGTGATGATGCCGGGGGTCTCCGCGGGGTCGAACCACGTGGGGGCGAGGGTGATGTGCACCGCCCACGTCGCCTGACCCTCGGCGGCTGCCGCGGTGGGGATCGGACCGGCCGCGGGCGTGGCGATGAGCAGGACGGCCAGGGAGGCCGCCGCGAGGGCCGTCAGGCGAATCCGTCGAGGTCCGATCATCGCCGTCGTCTCCTCCATGAGACGAGGGTCGGAGCGATTGGGTAGTGTGCGACTGTGCCTGATTCGGGTCTGCGGGTGCCGTGATTATCGACGAATCCACCCGAGAGTCAAGTCCGCAGGCATTCGACTCGACTGTCGGGTCCGCGGTTGCCCGGGTAGCGGCCGGTTGCGCCGCCGCAGAGCAGGGGGACATTCCGGCTCGGCAGGGTCGAATCGAGGGACAAAGTCGCCCGCGGCAAGCTTCTAGAAATGGAGCGAGCGGGGATCAACGACTACTTCCGGGACAAGTTGGCATAGGCCCGAGCGGTCCGGGCTCGAAGTTGGTTCGCGCTCCGCGCCGGGCGTATCATTGCCCACGCTCGATCTTTGCGCGGAGGGCGACCGCATGGACCCGACCGAAGCCCAGGACCCACGAGTGCTCGTGATCGACGATGACGAGGACCTGCGGGAGTTGGTCGGGCGGGTCGTCAAACAGGCCGGCTATGCGGTGGACGCGGTGTCCGATGGACAGGCCGGGCTCGAGCAACTCGCCCAGCGGCCGTACGACGTCATCCTCTGCGATCTGCGCATGCCCCGAATGGACGGCAGGGCCTTCTACCAGGAAGTCCAGCGTGCCCATCCGGATTTGGCCCGCCGCATCGTCCTGATGACCGCGCACGTCAAGGTCGGGGAGTACGCGGACTTCGTGCGGGCCGTCCGCGCGCCGACCCTCCAGAAGCCCTTCTCTCTGGAAGAATTTCGGGCGACGCTCGCCCGCATGGTCGGGCCGCGTGCGCCCCGTCCCCCGTCCGCCGGCTAGTCGGCCCGGCCCATCCGAGTCTGTACATCGGCAATTTCGTCGGGGCTCGCGCCCATGGCCGTCAGGATCGTGGCCCATTCGGCGGCGCTGATGTTCTCGGGGAGGGGCTCGACCTGGAAGAGGCTCGCCACCAGCGCGCGCAGCTTCGGCGGGTCCCGCTGGAGGAGCTTCGACAGGATGAACTCGCCCCGCAGGTTCGCGGTGTAGCACTGGCGGTAGTGGGGCTCGTCCCACCAGGCGTCGAGGCCGAGAGCGGGCATCGTCGTTGACTCCCCAACTCGGGTCCGATCGGGGCCGTGCGGGCGATTCTAGCAGCAGGGAACGCGACGGGCCAGGCGCACCAGGACGCATCCGACGGGGCGACTGACCCTAGCGGTCAGCGTCGCGCGTGGCGGGCAACGCCGGCCGAGTGCGACGGTGTTCCATCTAGCCACCGCTCGGCCGTCAGTGTGCGCCGACCTGCGGCCCGATCATCCGGGCGACGACGCCCTTGAGCTGGTGGATCGTGAAGGGCTTGGGCAGGACTTGCATCCCGGTCTTGCGGAGGAAGGACTCGTATTCCGCTGTCCGCGCCATGCCGGTCACGAACACCAGGCGCTTGAGAACGCCAGGACACCGGCCCCGGAACTCTTGGTAGAGAGCGCGTCCATCCAGTTCGGGCATCCGGAGGTCGCAGAAGATCAGGTCGTAGGGCTTCTGGCCGACCAGGACTGTACCTTCGCTCCCGTCCAGCGCGGTCTCGACCTCATACCCGTCGAGCGTGAGCGCCTCCGCGATGGCCGCTCGAACCTCGCTATCGTCGTCGATCACCAGGATGCGTGCCCGACCCATTGTCAGATCCTCCGCCACACCTTAGGAGGCAAACTGGATGCCGGTCTGGCGTAGTCTGTATCTGGGCAACGTTAGGACCCGTTCTGCAGTCTGTGCGCAGTAGCTTTTACCTGCCGGCGAGAAACCTTTACCGCCCGTGGCAGTTTCGGCCCGCCCGAGGAGGTGTACCCGGCGGCTTCTCGCGATCAAGCCTCAGGCCGCCGGGCCGCGAAGAAGATGGCTCGCAGTGGAGCGCGCAGCGGGTTGTCGCCAAGCGTGGTCGCGAGGGTCTTCGCCACGGCGGCCTTGATCTCAGCCAGCGCGGCCGGGCGCCGTTCCATGATCGCCCCGTAGATTGGATTGCCCTCGATCAGGCCGACGACGGCCTGGGCCGCCGACGGGCTCACCCCGACCCGGTCCAGCCGCTGCCACTGTACGTCCTCGAAGCCGGCGCCGGCCAGGAGCTCGCGGACGACCGTCGGGTCGTGCAGGCTGAATGGCACCACATAGAACGTCGGCGGGTCCGAAGGAAAGTACGTGGCCACGATCTCGTGGGTGATGCGCGGGGCCGGATTGTCCTTCAGGTGGTCCCAGACGCTGACGAGCAGCCGGCCGCCCGGCCTGAGCACGCGAAACGCCTCGCGGGCGCCGGCCGCCTTGTCGGGAAAGAACATCCACCCGAACTGGCAGACGACCACGTCGAAAGACTGGTCATCGAAGGGCAGCTTCATCGCGTCGGCCTGACGCCACTTGAGGCCTTCCCGCGGAGCGATCCGCGTCGCCGCATAGGCGAGCATCGGCTCATTCAGATCGGTGGCGACGAGGTGGCCGGCCCCGGCGAGTCGCGCCAGAAGCCGGTCGGTGACGATGCCGGTGCCGCAGGCGGTCTCCAGCACCCGCATCCCGCGGCCCACCGGAAGACGCGCGGCCATCTCGTCGGCGTAGTCGTGGAACAACAAGGGGCCCAGATAGCAGTCGTAGTTCTCGGGGATCGAGCCCACGAACGCGGCATCTCGATCAGTCATTCCTGGCCTCCTGACTGCGGGAAGGCGCTGGCGTCATGGCGGACGCCCTCGGTTGGGGAAGGTCCATTGCCCGCGCGGAGGGGCATCGGGCCTAGAATAGGGCGAGGAGGAGGGGCCATGCAAACGATCCAGTTCATCCTCGCGCTGGCGATCGGCTGGTTCCTTGTCGACCACGATCAACCCTGGCTGTGGATCGGGCTCTGGGCCGTCGCCGCATCCGCGGCCCTCACGCTCCTCACCCTGGTGGTCCAGCACGTGAGGCTTCCTCCCGCATCTCGCAGCCCTCGTGGGCTGACGATCTTCCATGGACAGTTCCGTCGGCTCTTCTTCGGCACGATCCTCACGATCGTCGTCGCCGCGGTCGTCGTCCTAGTCATCCGACAGCGCCTAGGGTGACGGATCTCCGGCTGGCAATCCCCGACCGCCCCGCCGCAACACAATGTTGATGGTCCGGTAATCTCCCCGCAATCACCCGTCGCGTATGGTGTGAATGGAAGTGGTCATGGATTCTGATTTGTCTTGCACGATCGACGCTTGCAGTGTGCGGACGGCGGTGGATAACCGGGGAGGAACGGTTGAAGCGGAACGGCGCCCAGGCAGAGCTCGTCGCGTTGCTGGACCTCGGCTCGAACGCGTCGCGGTTTCTCCTGGCCCGGGTCGTGGCGGGAGACGGATACCACGTTCTGAGCAAGGAGAGGTTCCAGACCCGGCTCGGTGACGGGCCGACCCGGCGCCTCCACCCGGCCGCGGTGCAAGCGACGCTCGACTCCGTCCATCGTTTCCTCCGTCGGGTCAACACCGGACAGTCGCCTCGTGTGCTGGCGATCGCGACCGCCGCGGTCAGGGAGGCCACCAATCGCGACCTGCTGCTCGACGCCCTGCGCGAGCGAGAAGGTGTCGCGGTCCAGGTGCTGAGCGGCAGTGAGGAAGCGCGCCTCGGCGCGCAGGCTGTTCTGCGCAGTCTCCCGGTGCGGAACGGGATCGTAGCCGACCTGGGCGGCGGAAGCCTGCAGCTCACCAGGATCCGCGCCAAGCGGATCGGTTGGTCCGTCAGCTTGCCGCTCGGCGCCATCGCGCTCACTCATCGATTCTTGCAGGGCGACCCGCCGACTCCCGACGAGGTGCGGGCGCTGCGCGGCGAGGTGCGGAAACAGGTCCTGCAGGTGTTCCCCGCCGGAAGACCAGCCGACCGCCTGGTCGGCCTCGGCGGCTCGGTGCAGTCACTGGCCCGGATTCACCTGGCGACCGAGTCGAATGGCCGCTCTCGGCATGGACTGCGGCTGCAGCGCGAGCACCTCTCCGCGATCCGGAACCGCCTCGAGCGCCTGCCGTATCGTCTGCGGCAGCAGGTGCCGGGCCTCAAGGCAGAGCGGGCGGACACGATCCTGGCCGGGATCCTGGTCCTGGAGGAGCTGCTGTCGCTGTTCGGCGAGGCCGACCTCACGGTGTGCACCGTCGGGGTACGCGACGGACTCCTCTGGCGCGAGGCATTCGGCGGATAGACCGGGAGCTCGGGAAGGCGAGCGTGGGGACTCACGCGCGGCACCGCGCCTGAGTGGGGGACCGTTCCCGCACGGCGCCGCCGGTTCGAGCGGACCCGGCCGGAGGGGCGCGTAACGTTGCCGTAACAAATGCTCGGCTGCCCTTTATGTTACGATCCGCGCCGCAATGCTCAGCACAGAGATTCGCGTCGGAGTTCTAGAGGGTTTGGCGAATGGGCGGCTCTGGCGAGTAACGCGGGATCTCGCAAAGTCCCACGACCCCGCCGGTGGCAGTAGCGCGCCGGTGGACAGGCGGATGTGCTGGTTCAGACGGGTCGTTTCTTGCGCTTCCCTGATGCCCCCGCCCGCAGGGCGCGCTGTTGAAGGTCCGAGATGCTCAGCGACTTCGCATTCACACCAGCTGCGCGGAGGATCGCTACGGCTCGGTGGGAAAGGGCATGTACCGGAGGCTTCCTCTTCGAGGATCTTCGCGCCAAGGAGCCCATAAGGCCCTCAGTCTAGTCGTCACATTGTTGTAATGTCCAGCACTCCTCCTAGTCGACCCGAGGAGGGAGATTCGCCCGCAGGTCTGGGGGGATAGCATATGCAAGAGCAGCTGTGGCCTTCACGCGAGGAGTCTGCGGCGACGAATCTCAGGCGCGCGATCAACGAGGCTCAGGGCGATTTCGTGGTCGAATGGATTGAGCGCGGAGCCGAAGGATACTTCGTCCTCTTTCGAAGAGGTAATGTTGTCCATCGAGAATTGGGGATTCAGATCGGTATCCTCGAGCAAGGGCCCGACCTAGCCGAGATCCGCCAACTCGTCCGCCGAGTGAAGACAACGTTCGATCGGAAGTAGTCGGCTTCGGGGACCGCCGCGTCGGGCGAGGAGAGGCGATCGACCACCTGCGCCGCGCCGTCGCGCGGTGAGCGTCTAGTCCTTTCCGCGCGCGAAGTAGCGCCGATGCGCTGGCACCGATACCCATTCGAGACGGGGCCACCAGAGGCCGGTGAGCTGGCCGCCGTAGACACAGCCCGTGTCCAGGCCCTTGCAGAGCTGGAGATCCACCTTGCCCCGCTGGGCCCAGTGCCCGAAGATGACCGTCTCCGGCCCGCGCCAGAAATCGAACCAGGGCTGACCGTCCACCATTCGCAGCTCGGTGAGCTCCTCGCGGGTGCATTGCTCGGGCCGCTTGCCCGGCGCGATGCCGGCGTGCACGAGGATATAGCCGTCGCCCAAAACGAAGGTGGGTCGGGACTCGATCCACGCGAGCCATTCGTCGAGCGCGGAGCCGAGCTGCCGGCGCACCTCGTCGAGCGTCGTGGAGCGGCGGCCCTCGAGCAGCGCCACCTCGTGATTGCCGATGACGGTCAGGGCGTCGAGGCGGCGCGCCAGCTCGAGGACCCCGGCGCTGTCGGGTCCCCGGTTGATCAGATCACCGCACAGCGCGAGCCGGTGCCGGTGGCGATCGAAGCCGGCGACCCGGAGCAGGTCGCGCAGCTCCGCCGCGCAGCCCTGGACGTCGCCGACGAACAAGACGTCACGCATGATCTCGAGGCTCGCTACTCCTTGAGCCCGGCGCTGACGAAGCTCTCGAGGACGTAGCGCTGCGCGACCACGTAGGCGAGCAGCGCAGGGACGACCGCCATCGAGGCCGCGGCCATGAGCGGCCCCCAGTTGGTGCCCCCCTCGAGGCTCACGAACTCCTGCATCCCGACCGGCAGCGTCTTCATCAGCTTGTCGCTCGACACGAGGAGCGGCCAGAGGTACTGGTTCCAGGTGTTGATGAAGAACAGGACGGAGAGCGCGGCCAATGCGGTCCGGGTCGCGGGCACGACGATCCGCCAGAGGACCTGCCAGGAGTTGGCGCCGTCGAGGATGCCGGCCTCGACGAGGCTGCCGGGCAGGTTCTTGAAGGTCTGACGCAGCATGAAGATACCGTAGCCGGTCACCACCTGGGGGACGATCAGGCCGGTGTAGGTGTTGAGGAGCTCGAGCCGGGCGATCAGGAGGTAGTTGGGGATCATGGTCACCTGGAAGGGGACCATCATCGTGGCGACGAAGAGGGCGAAGCATACGTGCCGCCCCGGCGGCTTGAGGATCGCGCAGGCGTAGGCGGCGAGGGTGCTGCTGACGGCCTGCGCGGCGGTGACCGCGAGGGCCACCACGAGGCTGTTGCCGAATAGCCGCAGCATCGGCACCTGAGTCATGGCGGCCCCGAAGTTCTGGAGCGTCGCGTGGGCCGGCCAGAGGCGGAAGGTGCCCGCGAAGATCTCGTTCGGAGACTTGAGCGCGGTCGAGATCATCCAGAGCATCGGAAAGACCACGACCAGGCACGCGAAGACCAGGAGCGCGTGCACCCACCCGCGACTAGTCGCCATGGCTAGCCGCCATAGTGGATGCGCCGCTCGGCGAGCAGGAACTGGACCGCAGTGAGCGCGAGGAAGACGAGGAAGATTAGCGTGGCCGCGGCCGAGGCGTAGCCGACGCGGAAGTACTCGAAGCCCAGCTGGTAGACGAGGTAGCCCACGTTGTTGCTGGCCTCGTTGGGTCCTCCCTGGGTCAGGATCTGCGTCGGGATGAAGAGATTCTGCGGGCCCAGGATGAAGGTGGTCAGGAGCACGAAGAGCGTCGTGGGGGCGAGCAGAGGCACGGTGATGTAGCGGAAGAGCTGACCGTCGGAGGCGCCGTCGACGCGGGCGGCCTGATAGAGCTCGGCGGGGATCGCGAGCAGGCCGGCGGTGTAAACGACAAAGTTGAAGCCGAACGTCTTCCAGACCGTGACCAGGATGATGCTCCAGATCGCCCAGTCGCTCGAGGAGAGCCAGGCCGGGCCCTGGACCCCGACGAGGCGCAGCGCGGTGTTCAGCACGCCGTAGAGCGGGTGGAACATCCAGAGCCAGATGGCGCAGGCGATCGCCATCGAGATGACGGTCGGGGAGAAGAGGATGACCCGGTAGACGTTGCGCCAGCGTGGCGCCACCTTCAAGACCAGGACGGCCAGGAAGAGCGGGGCCACCACGGTCAGCGCGGTGAGGGCGACCGCGGCCTCGCCGGTGTTCACGAGCGAGAGGCGGAAGGCGCGGCTGTGGAGGAGGTCACGGTAGTTCTGCCAGCCCACCGCCAGGCGATCCGCGGACACGAGGTTCCAGTCGTAGAAGCTGAGGATGGCGCTGGCGATGAGCGGCCAGTAGACGAAGACCGCGGTGAGCGCGGCCGCGGGAGCGAGGTAGAGGTAGCCGAGGATGGCCGCGCGCCACCGCCGCCGCAGGCGGACGCGCGCGCGCGCGCTCGCGGCGGCGAGGGCGGCCGATCCGGAGCCCGCGGGTGCCGCCAGACTCACGCGATCGTCGCTACCTGGGCAGCAGCGCGTCCGCCTGCGCCGCGGCCTCCTTCAGGATGGCCTCCGCCGGGCGCTTGCCCTCGAGCACCTCCTCGCGCGCCTTGATGAGCGTCTTCGTGATCTCGAGCCCGCGCGAGCCCGGGAAGGACACCCACGGCCTGGCGAACGGGAACGTCTGGAGCGCGGCCTTCATCAGCGGCGCCTGGTCGAAGAACGGCTTCAGGTACCGCGGGTCGTTGGCCAGCGCCGCGCGCGGAGGCAGGTAGCCGGTGCCCCGGGTCCAGATCGTCGCGCCGTCGGGGGAGAGGAGGAATCTGATCCACTCCCAGGCCGCTTTCTCCTGGGCCGGATCGCTCGCGAAGACCATCAAGACGTTGCCGCCAGTGGCCGTCGCGAGCGGCTTGCTCCCGAAGCGCGGTACCGGGACACTCCGCACCTCGAAGCCGTTGGCGTTCTTGCGCATGTGCTCCTGCCGGCCAATCGTGGTGAGGCACATCGCGATATGGCCGCTGAGGAAGGCCTGCAGTCCCTCTTCCCACGTCAGGTTCGCTGCGATCTTGCTCTTCTGGACCATGTCCTGCCACATCTGCATGGCTTCGATGGCCTGGGGCGAGTCCCAGCCCACGTGCTTGCCGTCCTCGGAGAGCGGCCGGCCGCCGTTGCCCCAGATCAGCGTCTGGTCGATCCACTCGTCGTTGGGTTGCTGCAGGTACACCGCGAGCTTGCCGGTCTTTTGCTTGATGATCTGCCCCTGGCGCTGGACCTCGTCCCACGTCTGAGGCGGCTGATCCGGATTGAGTCCGGCGGCCTTGAAGAGCTCCGGGTTGTAGTACATGACGGGTGTGCTGACCCCGAAGGGGATGCCGTGGAGCTTTCCGCCCGAGACGCCGAGGGCCATGATGTTGTCGGGGATGCCCTTGAAGAAGTCGGGGTCGCTCTGGCGGTACTTGTCGAGGACGACGTGGGGGAACTGGCCGATCGCGTACGCGGTCAGGTTGTAGCCGATCTGCGCCACCGCGGGCGGTCGCTTGGCCGCGAGCGAGACCTGGAGCTGCTGCATCAGGCCGGTGTAGACGCCCGGCTGGAACTTCTCCGCGATCTTGATCTCGGGATTTCGGGACTCGAAGAGCTTGACGAGCTCGGTGACCGCGGGACCGCCGAAGGTCGGCGAATTGATATGCCAGTACTCGATCGTCACCGGCTCCGCGGCCGAGGCCGGCGACGGCACGCCCCCCAACGCGACGAGCGCGACCAGGGCGGCGACGTACAGGAGTGGCTTCCTCACCGGCGTGTTCATTCTGTTCTCCTGGATGTAGGGCTCAGGGCGGGGGTTGGGTCACCGGAACGCAACCGCCATCGAGAGCTGGCCTCGGATCCGGACCTCGACCGCCCCCGCGTCGGTGAGCACGATCTCGGCGAAACAGCCAGAAGGGCCGTTCGTGAGCTTCGAGTCCACAAGGGACATGACCGTGACGTAGGGGATCCCGTCGATGACCTCCACGGTGTTCAGATGCATGTGCCCGTTGAAGACCGCGCGCACGCGCCCGCTCGCGGCCATGATGCGCCGGGCCCGCTCCCGGTTCCGGGCCAGGGCGTGGTCGGGATGGTCGGCGAAGTACCAGTGCCGTCTGGGGTCCTGCTCGTCTAGCGGATGGTGGCACAGCACGATCGTCGGGCGCGAGGTCCGACCCAGATCGTCCTCGAGCCAGTCGAGCTGGGCCGGCGATAGCGTCCCGCCAATGTACTCGACGGTCGGGTCCTGGCTATTGAGGATCACCACGTGGTAGCCGTTCGCGTCGAACGACTCGTGATCGGCCTTCTTGCCCATGACGGCGCGGGCTTCGGTCGGCGGCACGTTGATGAGGTCGTGGTTGCCCCACGCGTAGACGATGGGCGTGCCCGCGGTCTCGAGCATCTCGCGGACCTCCCGCAGCCGGGCCCGATCGGTCTGGATATCGACGTCGTTGATCCGGTCGCCCAGGTCGACGATGAGGTCGGGATGAAACCGCTCCCGCATGTGGGCGGTGAACCCGGCGAGGAGCGGCCTGGCCGCGCTACCGGTCCGGACGTCGACGTCCGGCCCATGATGGATGTCGGTCACCAGTCCGATGCGGAGTGCCATCCGTTCTCCTGCCGAACGTATCCGTCGAGTGTGCCGCGGCCTGATCGCCGCCGGGCGGCCGCGTCATCCTAACACCGGTCCGGCCGGACGTCACGGCGGGTCGAAGGGCTCGACCGCGCGCCCGGCGGCTCAGCGGGGCTTCCGCGGGGTGTAGGTCTGCGTGCACCAGCAGACGTGGTGGCCGTCGTGGGGTGCGGCCAGGCGGCAGCGGTGGCGCCGCCGATCCTCGAGGATCTGCTCGGTGCTGCAATACTTCCCGCGGACGACCGCGTCGGCCGGGATCCGCCGACACCAGTCGGGCTCGTAGAGACGGGAGACGCCGGTCCGGAGTGGAACATCGGGCCACATCTGCCCCAGTGTGCCGCCGCCCGACGATGTTGTTCATGAAGCTTCGGTGAATTCACCCAAGCTTCATCGACGGGTCATATCCGAGCAACACGCCTCGGGTAGGGTCGGGCCCGAGATGAGCGGGCCGAACTCCCCGGTGGTGATCCTCGATCGAGTCGGTCGGCGGTTCGGCGCCCAGGTCGCGCTCGACGAGGTGTCCGCGTGTATCCGGCCGGGCGAGTTCGTGGCCATCGTGGGGCGCTCCGGGGCCGGGAAGACCACCCTGCTGCGCTGCCTCTCGCGGGCCATCGTGCCCACCGAGGGCGCGGTGCGCATGGGCGGCCAGGACCTTCGGCCACTGACCGGGGGGGCCCTCCGCGCGCAGCGGGCGAGGGTCGGGGTCATCTATCAACAGTTCAACCTGGTGAAGCGCCTGCGGGTTCTCGACAACGTCCTCGTGGGCCGCCTGCCGCACCTGCGGGGCTGGCGACGCTTCACGGCCCCCCTCGGGCTCTTCGGGGCCGACCAGCGGGAGGCGGCGCTCCGCTGCCTGGACCACGTGGGCCTGCTCGGGCGCGCCTGGCAGCGAACCGACACGCTGTCGGGAGGGGAGCAGCAGCGGGTGGCGATCGCCAAGATCTTGGCCCAGGAGCCCAGGCTCATCCTCGCTGACGAGCCGGTGGCGAGCCTCGACGTCATGAACGGAGCGCTGGTGATGGAGACGCTCCGGCGCATCGCCTCCCGTGCCGGCCTCACCGTGATCTCGACGCTCCACCACGTGGACTACGCGCGGCGGTACGCCGATCGGGTCCTCGGCCTCCGCGCGGGCCGCCTCGCGTTCGACGGCCCGGCCCGCGAGCTGACCGACGCGGCGATCGTCGAGATCTTCGGCGCGCTCCCCGACGCCGACCGGGTCGAGATCGAGCCGGCCATCCCGCTCGGCGAGCCCGCGCTGGTGACGGGTTGACGAGTCCGCTCGCCGGCATCCTCGCGGGGCCGCCGCCTCTGGCTCCGCCGCGCCACTCCGAGCTGGGCCGAAGCCTCCTCGCGACGCTCGGGCTCGCGGTCGCGCTCGGGCTCGCGGCCCGGGTCATCGAGCTGCGACCCCTCGAGCTGTTCCGGGACGTGGGCAACGTCGGCATCTTCCTGCGCGGCTACCTGCACCCGTCCTTCGCGCACATCGGGGAGTACACCTGGCAGTGCGTGGTCACGGTGTGCATCGCGCTCTGGGGCACGCTGATGGCCATGTTCATCTCGATCCCGCTGGGGCTGCTCGGGGCCCGGAACCTGAGCCCGCATCCGGTCGTGTACTTCGCGGCGCGGCGGACGATGGACGTGCTCCGGGCGGTCAACGAGTTCGTGTTCGCCCTGATGTTCGTCACCGCGGTGGGGCTCGGCCCCTTCGCGGGAATGCTGGCCCTCGGCATCCACACCGGCGGGGTGCTGGGCAAGCTGCTCAGCGAGACCATCGAGGGCATCGACCCCGGGCAGGCCGAGGGCGTGGCCGCGGTGGGCGCGGGCCGCCTCAACGTGATCGCGTTCGGAGTGGTGCCGCAGGTGCTGCCCAATTTTCTCTCCTACGTGCTGCTGCGCTTCGAGTCCGACATCCGGTCCGCCGCGGTGATCGGCATGGTCGGGGGCGGAGGCATCGGCTTCTATCTCTGGGACACGATCCGCTCCTTCAAGGACGGCGAGGCGGCGACGGTCATCCTATTGATCGTCGCCATGGTGATGTGCACCGACGTGATCTCCTCCCGCATCCGGCGGGCGGCGATCTAGAACAGGGAGACGGCCCATGCGGGTGATTCGTGTGCTGGCGGTGGCGCTGCTGATGATGGCGGGGTTGGCGGCGCCTTCCCCGGCCGCCGATCCCAGCTGGCCCAAGGAGATCACCTTCGCGCTGCTCTCGACCGAGAATGCATCCGAGATCACCCGGCGCTGGGGTCCGATCCTGGCCCAGCTCGAGAAAGACCTGGGGGTCAAGGTCAAGTCGGTGACCGCCACCGACTATCGCGGGACCATCGAGGCGCTCAAGTTCAAGAAGGCCGAGATCGGCCATCTCGGCCCGAAGTCCTACGTGGAGGCCTCGACCAACAACTACGCCAACGTGGAGCCGATCGCGCAGCTGCAGCTCGCCAACGGCTCGCTCGGCTATCGCTCCTGCCTCATCGTGCACTCGGACTCCGATCTCTTCAGCCCCGAGGACATGGCGGGCAAGACCTTCGCCTTCAACGATCCCAACTCCACGTCGGGCTATCTGGTCCCGTCGGCCTTCTTCATGATGGAGCTGAGCGTCGACCCGAAGAAGTATTTCTCGAAGATCACGTTCTCCGGCTCCCACGAGGCCTCGATCCTGGCGGTGGCCAACAAGAAGGTGGAGGTCGCCTCGACGAACCTGCCCGACCTCCAGCAGCTGACCCGGGAGGGCAAGGTGCCGCGTGGCGCTCTTCGCGTGATCTGGGTGTCGAAGCTCATCCCCAACGACCCGATCGTGGTGCGGAAGGACATGCCGGCCAGCCTGCGGTCGGCCATCCAGGAGTCGCTGACCACGATGAAGGCCCGGAGCCCGGAGACGTTCAAGGAGATCGGCGCCTGGGTGGGCGGCTTCGTCCCGGCCGACGACGCCAAGTACCAGGTCATCCGCGATCTCAACGACGTGGCCAAGAAGCTGGCCGCCCAGAAGTAGGCCGGTCGTGAGCCGGGACGAGGCGGCCCGTCGTCGGTGGATGTCGGTGCTGGCCCAGGCCTCGGCCGACGAGGTCAGAGCGGCCTGGGAAGGCCTGCCCGAGCGGCCTGGCTACCGCGTGCTCCGCGCGCCCGAGACCGGGCTCGTGATGGTGCGCGGGCGGGCCGGCGGCACCGGCGCCCGCTTCAACCTGGGCGAGCTGCCGGTGACCCGCTGCACCGTGGAGCTGGCCGACGGATCCGTCGGCCACGCGTACGTGGGCGGACGGAGCGCGGTCCATGCCGAGCGCGCGGCGGTCCTGGACGCCATGCTCCAGGACGTCCAACGCCAGGAGGCAATCGAGCGCACCGTGATCGGGCCGCTCCTCGAGCGGAGCCTCGCCCGGCGGCGCTCGCTGGAGGCGCGGTCGGCCGCCACCCGGGTGGAGTTCTTCACGATGGTCCGGGGCGAGGAGTAACCGGCGTGTTGCCCGGACTCCCCGATCCGGTGCTCGACAGTCAGCGGATCTTTCGCGGCGTGCTCGAGGCGATGGCCCACCCCGGGCGGGTCGTGGCGGTGGCGGGCCCCTCGCCCACGCCGCCTGCGCTCTCCACCGCGTCGTCCGCCGTCTGCCTCGCGCTGCTCGATTTCGAGACCCCGACCTGGCTCGATACCGTCGCCCGCGGCGACGAGACCGCCGACTGGCTGCGCTTTCACTGCGGCTGCCCGATCGCGGCGGAGCCGGGGCGCGCGCGCTTCGCGCTGATCACGGACCCGGGCCGGATGCCTCCGCTCGACGCCTTCGACGCCGGCAGCGACGAGTACCCGGATCGCTCGGCGACCCTGATCGTGCAGGTGAGCGGGCTGACGGCGGGGATGGGCCGCCGGCTCATCGGGCCCGGCGTCGCGGGCGAGGCCCGACTGGAGGCGATCGGGCTGGCCGGCGGCTTCTGGGCGCAGCTCGGGCGCAACCAGGCCCGGTTTCCCCGCGGCGTGGACGTGATCCTCACCGCGGGGCCCGCGATGGCCGCGCTGCCTCGCACGACCCGGACGGAGGCCTGACCCTGTACGTCGCGGTGAAAGGTGGCGAGCGCGCCATCGAGAACGCGCATCGGCTGCTGGCGGCGGAGCGGCGCGGCGATCCGGCGGTGCCGGAGCTGGCGCTGGCGCAGATCGACCAGCAGCTCGGCTTGGCGGTGGATCGCGTGATGATCGAGGGCTCGCTTCACGACCGCGAGCTGGCCGCGCTGGCCATCAAGCAGGCCCAGGGCGACCTGATCGAGGCCGTCTTCCTGCTGCGGGCCTACCGGACCACGTTGCCGCGGCTCGGGGTGAGCCTGCCGCTCGACACGATGCGCATGACGGTTGGCCGACGGATCTCCGCCACGTTCAAGGACGTGCCGGGCGGATAGATTCTCGGCCCGACGTTCGACTACACCCACCGCCTGCTCGACTTCGACCTCGGCGACACCGCCGCGAGGCCGGGCGATGCGTCCGAGGAGGCGACGGTTGTCGAGACGCCAGACCCCCCTGCGGCGCTGGACCCGCTGCCGCGAGTCGTCGACCTGCTCGACCGCGAGGGGCTCATCGAGCCGGAGGCGGCGCCACCCGACGACGCGCCGGTGGGAGATCTCACCCGCGAGCCGCTTCAGTTTCCCGCCTCGCGCGACGTGCGCCTGCAGAACCTCGCCCGCGGAGACGAGGGCTTCGTCCTGGCGCTGGGCTACGCGACCCAGCGCGGCTACGGCCGCAACCATCCGTTCGCCGGCGAGATCCGGCAGGGCGAGGTGGCGGTCGAGTTGGTGCCGGAGGAGCTCGGCTTCGCGGTCGAGATCGCGACCATCGCGGTGACCGAGTGCCAGATGGTCAACCAGTTCCGGGGCTCGGCGGTCGCTCCGCCGCAGTTCACGCGCGGGTACGGGCTCGTCTTCGGCAACGCCGAGCGCAAGGCCATGGCGATGGCGCTGGTGGACCGCGCGCTGCGCTGCCGGGAGCTCGGCGAGGCGCCGAGGTCGCCGACCCAGGACGAGGAGTTCGTGCTCTACCACTCGGACAGCGTCGAGGCGTCCGGGTTCGTGCAGCACCTGAAGCTGCCGCACTACGTGGATTTCCAGTCCGAGCTGGTGCTCGTACGCGACCTTCGGGCCGCGGCCGGCGCGGTGCCGAAGCCATGAGCGCCTACAACTTCGCCTACCTCGACGAGCACACGAAGCGGATGATCCGCCGGGCCATCCTGAAAGCGGTCGCGGTGCCGGGCTACCAGGTGCCGTTCGGGAGCCGAGAGATGCCGCTCTCCTACGGGTGGGGCACCGGCGGGGTCCAGGTGACCGCGAGCGTGATCGGTCCCGGCGACGTGCTCAAGGTCATCGACCAGGGCGCCGACGACACCACCAACGCGGTGTCGATCCGGAAGTTCTTCGAGCGGACCACCGGGGTGCCCACGACCACCCGCACCGACCTAGCCACCCTGATCCAGTCACGTCACCGCATCCCGGAGACGCCGCTGCACGCGGGCCAGATCCTGGTGCTCCAGGTGCCGATCCCCGAGCCGCTGCGGTGGCCCGAGCCGCGCGAGGCGGAGACCCGGAAGATGCACGCGCTGGAGGAGTACGGCGTGATGCACGTGAGGCTCTACGAGGACATCACGCGGCACGGCCGGGTCGCGCAGACCTACGAGTATCCGGTGCTGGTGAACGGTCGGTATCTCATGAGGCCGTCGCCGATCCCGAAGTTCGACAACCCGAAGCTCGACATGAGCCCGGCGCTGCTGCTCTTCGGGGCCGGCCGCGAGAAGCGCATCTACGCGGTGCCGCCCCACACCCGGGTGCGGAGCCTGGACTTCGAGGATCACCCCTTCGAGGTGGAGCACTGGGACCGTCCGTGCGCCCTCTGCGGAGCCCGCGGCGTCTTCCTGGACGAGATCATCGTGGACGACAAGGGGGGGCGGATGTTCGCCTGCTCGGATACCGACTACTGCGCGCGGCGTCAGGCCGAGGGCGCGATCGGGCCGAACGGCGCATGAGCCTCGGAGACGATCGTCCGCTGCTCTCGGTCCGCGGGCTCGTGAAGCGCTACGGCCCGCAGGTGGCCTGCCTGGACGTGGGCTTCGACCTGTGGCCCGGCGAGGTCCTGGGGGTGGTCGGCGAATCCGGCTCGGGCAAGACCACCGTGCTCGACTGCCTCTCGGGCCGGGTCGCGGCCGACGGCGGTCGGGTGGAGTACGCGACGGCGGCCGGTGACGTGGTGGACGTGCGGCGGCTCGAGGAGCCGCGCCGGCGGCGCCTGCTCCGGACCGAATGGGGCGTCGTTCACCAGAATCCGCGCGACGGCCTCCGCATGGGGGTGACCGCGGGGGCGAACGTCGGGGAGCGGCTGATGGCGCTCGGGGCCCGGCACTATGGCGGTATCCGCGACGCGGCCCTCTCCTGGCTCACCCAGGTGGAGATCGCGGCCGACCGGGTGGACGATCTGCCCGAGACCTTCTCGGGCGGGATGCAGCAGCGGCTTCAGATCGCCCGCAACCTGGTGACGCGGCCGCGCCTGGTGCTGATGGACGAGCCGACCGGCGGCCTCGACGTGTCGGTGCAGGCGCGCCTGCTCGACCTCCTGCGCGGGCTCGTGGCCGACCTGGGTCTCTCCGCCATCATCGTGACCCACGACCTGGCGGTGGCGCGGCTGCTGGCCCACCGCCTGCTGGTGATGCGCGCCGGCGAGGTGGTCGAGTCCGGGCTGACCGACCAGGTTCTCGACGACCCGCAGCATCCCTACTCGCAGCTACTCGTCTCCTCGGTGCTCCACCCGTGAGCGACCCGGCCCTGGAGGTGAGCGGACTCGATAAGCACTTCACGCTTCACGTGCAGGGGGGAGCGCGGCTGCCGGTGCTCACCGGGGCGTCGCTGCGGGTGGCGCCGGGCGAATGCGTGGTCCTGTCCGATCCCTCGGGCGCCGGGAAGAGCACGCTGCTGCGGGTGGTGTACGGCAACTACCTGGCCCAGGGGGGCAAGGTCCTGGTGCGCCACCGCGGTGCGATGGTGGACATGGCCCAGGCGAGCCCGCGCCTCGTCCTGGACGTCCGCCGCCACACGATGGGCTACGTGAGCCAGTTCCTGCGCGTGATCCCACGCGTGCCCGCGCTCGACGTGGTGGCGCAGCCGCTGCGCGATCGCGGCCAGGCTCCGTTCGAGGCGCGGGCCCGGGCCCGCGCGCTGCTCGAGCGCCTGCTGATCCCGGAGCGCCTCTGGACACTCTCCCCGGTGACGTTCTCGGGCGGCGAGCAGCAGCGGATCAACGTCGCCCGGGTCTTCGTGGCCGACTACCCCATTCTCCTGCTCGACGAGCCCACCGCCTCGCTGGATGCCGCGAGTCGCCTCGTCGTCGTCGATCTGATCCGGGAGGCGCGGCGCCGCGGAGTCGCCATCCTGGGGACGGTTCACGACGCCCAGGTCCGCGGCGAGGTGGCGACGCGGGTCCGGACCCTGGCTTCGGCGGAGGCCGCATGATCGAGCTCACGAACGCTCGCGTGGTGACCCCTCGGGAGGTGATGGCGGGGAGCGTGACGGTGGACGAGGGCGTGATCGTCTCGATCACCCCCGACGCGACGCCGCCCGACCCGGCCCGGTTCCCCGGCGCCCTCGACCTGCAGGGCGACTATCTCGTGCCCGGGGTGGTCGAGCTGCACACCGACGTGCTGGAGCGCCACGCGCTCCCGCGCCCCGGCGTCGAGTGGCCCGCGATGGCCGCGGTGCTCGCCTACGACGCCCAGCTCGCGGCCGCGGGCATCACCACCGTGCTCGACAGCCTCGCGATCGGCTATCTCGTGGACACCGGCCAGCGCCCCCGAGACCCGCGGCCGCTGGTGGCGGCGATCCACGCGGCGCGCGCCGCGGGCCTGCTACGGGCGGACCACTATCTCCACATGCGCTGCGAGGTGAGCACGGAGCTGGTGGTGCAGGACTTCGAGCCCTTCGTGGAGGATCCGTACCTGCGCCTGGTCTCGCTCATGGATCACTCGCCGGGCCAGCGCCAGTTCGTGAGCGTGGCGAAGTACCGCGAGTACAACCAGGGCCGCTACGGCCTGACCGACGCCCAGCTCGACGCGCTGGTGCAGCGGCGGATGGAGGACCGCGGCCGCTACGCCGAGCGCCACCGCGCAGCGATCACCGCGCTCTGCCGCAAGCACGGGCTCGCGGTGGCGAGTCACGACGACGCGACCGCCGCGCACGTGGACGAGGCGGCGCAGGCGGGGGCGGCCATCGCGGAGTTTCCCACCACGATGGAGGCGGCCCTGGCCGCGCACGAGTACGGGCTGGCCGTGCTCGCCGGGGCCCCGAATCTGGTCCGGGGGCACTCGCACTCGGGGAACGTCTCGGCCGCCGAGCTGGCCGCGCGCGGGCTGCTCGACGTGCTGTCCTCGGACTACGTGCCCGCCAGCGTCCTGCACGGGGCGTTCCTCCTGCACCTCCGCCACGGGATGACGCTGCCCGAGGCGCTGGCCACCGTGTCCCTGACTCCGGCCCGGCGCGTGGGCCTCGAAGACCGCGGCGCCATCGTCCAGGGGCGACGGGCCGACCTGGTGCGGGTGCGCGTGGCCGGCGATCTGGTGGCGGTGCGCGGGGTCTGGAGCCTGGGCGAGCGCGTGGCATGAACGCTCGGACCACGGAGGCCGACGCCCGGCTCGCGATCGCGGCGAGGCTGGCCCGCGAGGCCGGACGCCTCGCGCTCGAGCACTGGACCCGCTGCGAGGTGCTGTGGAAGCCCGACGACTCGATGGTCACCGAGGCCGACCTGGCGATCCAGGCGAGCCTCACCGCGGGCATCGAGGCGACCTTCCCGGAGGACGGCGTCCTCGGCGAGGAGACGGCGGTGGCGTGTCCGCGCCGTCTCGGGGCGGATCACGTCTGGGTGATCGATCCGGTGGACGGGACCGACAACTTCGGCCGCGGGCTGCCCGGGTTCTGTGTGTCGGTGGGCGTGCTGCGGTTCGGCCGGCCGGTCTGCGGCGCGGTCTACGATCCGTTGGTCGATCATCTGTTCACCGGCCTGACTGGGCGCGGGGCCTGTCTCAACGGCCGGCCGCTGCGGGTGACTCCGATGGAGCGCTCCCGCCGCTCGCTGTTCTCGATTCGCAGCCCGCTGCCGGGGGACGTATCGCCCGCGGTGCGAGGCTGGCTCGAGCGCTTCCGCCTTCGGCGCTTCGGCTCGACCACGCTCCAGCTCTGCTACGTCGCGATGGGGGCCCTGGCCTGGGTGCACGACCACCACGCGTCGCTCTGGGATCTGGCCGGCGCGGCGCCGGTGCTGCTCGAGGCCGGCGGGGTCATGACCGCGCCCGACGGATCGCCCCTCTTCCCGATCGACCCCGACGGCTATGCGGGCGAGCCCATCGGCTTCCTGGCCGGCGACCCGCAGGCCCACGACGAGTGCCGGCGCGAGCTGGCCGCGGGGGAGTGACCGGGCGCTAGTCCTCGGCGCGCTGTCCCCGCGCGACGACATCGTAGAGCAATCTTCCGGTCGCGGACTCTTCATGACCGCCGCGCGCCGCGTCGTGGCGACAATTGCTTCGAGGCGCCCACTACGCCGATGCGCGAGGAGGCCCGACCGATGCTCGACCTGCAGCGACGTCTCGAGGGAGAAGTCGAAGGCCCGCCGGATCCGCGTGAGCGATCCCACGTCTGCGTGGTCACGGAAACGTTTCCGCCCGAGGTCAACGGGGTGGCCCACACGCTGGGTCATCTGATCACGGGCCTGCGGCGGCGCGGCCACCTCGTCTCGATCGTGCGGCCACATCAGCCCGCCGACCCGGTGGGCGAGCCGGGCGATCCGACCCTCACACTGGTGCCGGGCGTGGCCCTGCCCGGATACGCGGCGGTGCGGGCGGGTCTGCCGGCGGGCGGCGTGCTTCGCGCGCGCTGGCGTCGGAACCCGCCCGACGTGATCTACGTGGCGACGGAAGGTCCGCTGGGATGGTCGGCGATTCGCACCGCGCGCCGCCTCGGGCTGCCCGTGATCAGCGGTCTGCATACCAACTTCCACCACTACGCGCGGCACTACCATCTCGGTTGGGCCGAAGCGATCGTGGCCGCGTATCTCCGATGGTTTCACAATCGGACCGGCGGAACCCTGGTCGCGACCGCGGCGCTGGCCGATCGGTCTCACGAGCAGGGATTCAAGAACGTGAGCGTTCTCGGGCGCGGGGTGGACGGCCGGCTGTTCAACGCCGCGCGCCGGAGCGCGGCACTCCGGCGGTCGTGGGGCGTGTCGGACCGCGATCTGGTGGTGGCGTGTGTCGGACGCGTCGCCCCCGAGAAGAACGTGAGCCTGGCGATCGCCGCGTACCGGGCCATGCAGGAGCACGCCCCGTCCGCACGGCTCGTCATCGTGGGGGATGGGCCCCAGCGGAACCCACTCGAGCGGCGCCACCCCGACGTGGTCTTCACCGGGATGCTGACCGGAGAGCCGCTCGCCGCCCACTTCGCCTCCGCCGACCTGTTCCTGTTCCCCAGCGAGACCGAGACGTTCGGGAACGTGACGCTGGAGGCGCTGGCCAGCGGGCTCGTGGTGGTCGCGTACGACTATGCGGCCGCGCGCGCGCACGTGATCCCGGGGCGGACCGGCGTGCTGGCGCCTCACGGCGACGCGCGGGCGTTCGTGGCGGCGGCGGTGACGCTCGCGCGCGCACCGGAGCGACTTCGCCAGATGCGACAGCATGTACCGGAGTCGGTGGCCCACCTGGAGTGGGGGCGGGTGGTCGAGCGATTCGAGGCGCTCCTGGGCAGTGCCGCGTCCGTGGGGAGTGAGCGATGACCGCGCTGCTCGGTCTCACCGTCGCGCTCGGCATCGCCGCGCTCGTGCTGCGCCGGATCGTGGTCGGGCTCCGGACGTTGCGGGCGCGAGCCCTGGCCCCGGCGCTCCACCGGCGGCTCGCCCGGTGGGTCAGGCCGCGCAGCTACTCCGACGTGGAGTTCTTCCGGGCCGACGGGGCGGACGAGCCGTGGACCACGCGGCGCCGGCAGGGTCTCGAGCGTCTGGCCGCCGGCCTGCGCGCGGCGTACCCGCGCTCCCGGACCTGGGCGGCCGAGGTGGGCCCCGGTTTCTCCGACCTGCGCTTCACCGACGCCAACCGCGTCCCGTTCCCGTTCGCCCGGGTGATGCGCGAGCGCTTCGAGCTCTGCTCGGTGGTGACCGCGTCGGACGGCCCGCGGCTCCTGGATCTCGATGGCCACGCCACGCTCGACGTCGGCGGCTCGTACGGGGTCAACGTGGCCGGATTCGGTCGCTACAAGGAGTGGATGGCGCGGGGACTCGAGCGCGTACGGGACCTCGGCCCCGTCCTGGGCCCGCTCCACCCGGTGGTCGCCGACAACATCGCGCGGCTCCGCCGGATGTCCGGGCGGGAGGAGGTGTCGTTCCACATGAGCGGGACCGAGGCGGTGATGGCCGCGGTGCGCCTGGCCCGCTTCAACACGGGGCGGCCGCTGATCGTCTGCTTCTCGGGGGCCTACCACGGCTGGTGGGACGGCGTGCAGCCGGGCCTGGGCAGCGAGCGGCCTCTCGACGATTGTCTCATCCTGAAAGACCTGCATCCGGCCTCGCTCGACGTGATTCGCCGCCGGGCGGGGGAGATCGCGGCGGTCCTGGTCAACCCGGTGCAGTCCTTCCATCCCAACGCGCCGCCGCCGAGCGACGCGGTGTTGCTCACCAGCGACCTGCGCCGGACCGAGGAGGGGTCCGAGCGGTACGCGAAGTGGCTGGGCCGGCTGCGCGCGGTCTGCCGGGCCGCCGGGGTCCCGCTGATCTTCGACGAGGTCTACACCGGGTTCCGGCTCGCCCCGGGTGGCGCCCAGGAGCACTTCGGCGTGTCCGCGGACATGGTGGTCTACGGCAAGACGGTGGCGGGCGGCATGCCGATCGGGGTGGTCTGCGGCACGAAAGCCCTCATGCGCCGCTTCGATCCGGAGCGCCCGATGCGCATCGCCTATGTCATCGGGACGTTCTCCGGCCACCCGGTCGTGATGGGCGCGATGAACGAGTTCCTGCGCTGGGTGATGGAGCCGGGCATCCCCGCCGAGTACGCGGAGATGAACGAGCGGTGCGCGCGGTGGGTCCAGTCGACCAACCGGCGGCTCGCCGACGAGGCGCTGCCGCTCCGCGTGGTGCACATGGGTACGGTCTGGACGGTGCTCTTCACCGAGCCGGGCCGCTACAACTGGCTGCTGCAGTACTACCTGCGCGCCCAGGGCGTCACCCTCAGCTGGGTCGGCACCGGGCGCTGCCTGTCCAACATGGACTTC
>Ga0210384_10001697_pt1 | contig 28883 bp, 21 predicted proteins | sample IncBWH2MmetaG_FD_160574 | JGI IMG/M metagenome (GOLD analysis project Ga0210384, IMG submission 160574) | Forest soil microbial communities from Barre Woods Harvard Forest LTER site, Petersham, Massachusetts, United States - Inc-BW-H-2-M | ecosystem: Environmental > Terrestrial > Soil >...
GCGCACGGCGAAGTCGACCAGGCCGCCGTTCTCAAGAAGGCGCGCTTTCTGCTCGTGCAGGTCGTCGGCCGGGGGATCGGTTGTCGCAATCTTCGCGGTATCAAGCGGGGGGATCCGATCGAGAAGCGCGTATTGCACTGGATCGGTGGCTGGCTTCAAGACCTTGAGCCGCACGCGCGCCAGTTCCGCATAGTAAAAGTTGCGAAACCGTTGCGAGAGTTTTTCGTAATAGGCGCAAGCCTTGGCGGGCTCGTTGTCTTCTTCCGCCAGACGCGCGCGCCAATACAACGCCGCCGGAATCTCATTGGAGGCCGGATACAAGGCGATCTGCTGCTCGAACTCCTGCTTCGCCTCATCATTGCGACCCTGGCGCAAGCTGAGCCACGCCACCTTCCAGTGAGCGTAGGACGCGCGCCCTCCATTCGGGAAGCGCTGCTGCAGCTCACGATAGGAGTCGATCGCGTGATCGTAATCGCGCCGTAAGAGATACAGATTGCCCGCAGCCAGCAGCGACTGTTCCAGCCACGGACTTTCGGGAGCAGTCTGACGCAACTCCGCCTGCAGGCGCAGGAAGCCATCGTCGTCATCGCTGGCACGCGCCGCCTCACCCAGAAGGAAGAGGCGCTGCGCCGCTACATCGGGCGTGCTGTCTGGGACGGAGCCGAGAACCTGTTTCGCATCCTTGCTGCGGCTGCTTTTCAGGAGAGCGCCGGCCAGCGCGAGCTGCATCGCCGGACGATCGCCGGGGGAAACAGAGTCGAGGAGATCGCGATACTCGGTGGCGGCATCGGCGTAACGCCTGCCTTTGGCAAGCAGATCGGCGCGAGTTTTTTGATCGGCCAGACTGACGGGTGTGATGCTGCCGCCGGTCAGCTTATGCAACTCTGCGTTGGCGGTGTCTGCCTCTGAACTGGTCGGGATCCGGTAGTAGATGTTGCGCAGCGCGGCAACGGCCTGGGCAGTTTGCCCTGTGGCTGCGTAGGCCCGTCCTAAACCAAGTTCGACGTCGGCACGTTCCGGCACCCGGTCCTTCTCCAATAAAGCGACAGCGTCGGAAGCCCGTCCCTCAGCGAGCAGAGCACTGGCGTACACGACGTGAGCGTCTTTGACGAGCAACGAATCGGGATACGTCTCGCCGAAGTTGGCCAGAGTCGCAACCGCCTCAGCATTGCGGCCCGCCTGCAGGTACGAACTTCCCAGGTAGTACGCGACGTAATCACCCAAATCTCCGGCGCGTGGGCGCGCGCGATTCAAGGGGTCGATGGCCTTAACGTAGTCGTGATCGAGCACGTGCGCGTAGCCGGCGACCAGCCAAGCCAGAGCTCCCGCGTCTTCCTTGGCATGGCGCTGAGCAAACGCGACGACGCCCGCGTACGCAGCAGGCGTGCGCTCCTGCAGGAGTTGCTGCGCCATGGGCTTCAGGCTGGTGGAGGCGACGAAGGCCTGATGAATGCGTTGCACGCGCGGGGAGACGCGACGGCGCCGTTTCTTAGCCGCAGTGGTGTGTGCTGTTTTTGACTTGGCGGTCTTGCTGGTAGTGGTCTTGGGAGCAGGTTTCTTGGTTGAAGTACCGGAAGCCGTACTGTCGGATTGTTGAGCGACTGTGCGCGCAGGCGCGCATACGGAGCCGCTAACGACTCCGACCACGGTCCAGAGCAACAATGTTTGGGAAAACCGCACAGCTCGCAATCTATCGCCGGAAGTTGGCACCCATCACGGAAATATCGTCTTCAGCCAGGCTGCGCACCACTTCAGCCTGAAGATAGTCCACGCTGGCCGCCACCGTGTTGCCATAGCGCTTTTTGAAGGTTGCGCGGCTCTTATCGATGTCGTCTTTCAGACGATCGTAAAGGTCTTTGTTCTTGCGGCCTTCTGCTACCTTTGCCTGGTTGTAAAGCTTGATTTCGTCGACCAACAGGCGCGCAAAGCGCTGGGCCTTGCGATGGACGTCAGCATCCTCCTCGCTCAGGGTTGCCGTTGCCTGTCCACCACCCTGGTGCACACCGGCAGCGGCCGCAGCGGCGGATACCACTTCCGCCTGCGCCGGTTCAGTCTCCTCATATGCGGGAGTTGCAGCAGCCATGCTGTGCCTGGGAGAGTGCCCGGAAAAAGGATCGCTGAAGCTGGACGCGGCTTGCACAGGAGCAGCGGGCACGGGCGCCTCCGCATAAGGCGCGGCTTCCCGCGGAGCTTGCTTGCGCAGCGAAATCAACTCCAGCCACGCGCTGGTCGAAACTACGAGCAATTCGACAGCAGCGGTGTCGAGCTTGTTTTGATCCAAGCCGCTGTCGGCATAGACGAGGGCCGCGACCTTATCCTTCAAGAGGAGAGGCAACATCACAATGTGTTCGTCGGCGGGACTGCCGAAATGATCGACGAAGCGCGGATCCATATCGATGATCTGCCCGCTGAACGGAGCCTTCTCCTGTAAGACGCGTTCGGGCAGGCCGCGCGATGCATCGAGCGGAAAATCTCTGACCGCATCGTTGTCTTCAAATCCGCGTCCCTGCCAGCCGCTACAGGTTCCGCCCTTGATCACAAACAGTGCGGTGCGCCCGCAATGATGGGAAACGCTGTCGAGCAGGGCGCGCAAGATTTCTTTCTGGGTTGTTCCGGCATGGATGCCGAGTATTCCGCGCAGCAGATCAGCCGGTGTGGCTGTGGCCGTCTCAGACACGGTTGCATCGGAGCCGCTTTGGGGAAGCTCTTCGAGGACACGCCGCACCAACTCTTCACGCAGCTGTGTTACGTGACCCTGCAGAACCTGGGTTACTGCGCGTTCAACGATGTCATTTCTGTCTGCCATGAAGGTTCGGGTTGCCTCGGTTCGGGGTGCCCGCGGAAGCCTCAGCTAACTCTTGATTATACGGTACTTGCACAAACTCTTCGGAGTGCCTTTAGGACGTGTTCCCTTGGTAACAGTCCTATGTTCTGAAAATTTAGCGCAAAGCGGCCAGCATGGATACGCCAAATCACTCGTCAGAAGCTGTGGCACCAAGTAGAATAACAATCTCGCCCCAGTGGGGACTGCTCAAAATACTGCATCGGACCGAGAATGAGTGCCATCCAACCCAAGATAGGAGAGCCCGTTAGCGACGAGCTGGCGCTGGTTCAGGCTGCCAAAAAGGGCGACGTCTCGGCGTTCGAAGAGCTGGTCAAGCGGTACGATCGCAACGTCTTTCGGATCGCGCAGCATATCACGCAGAACCGGGAAGACGCCGAAGACGTGGTTCAGGACGCGTTCCTGAAAGCCTACAGCAACCTGGAACAGTTCCAGGGCCAGTCGAAGTTTTACACCTGGCTGGTGCGGATTGCGGTGAACGAGGCGCTGATGAAGTTGCGTCGGCGCCGCCCCGAGCGTACGGTCTCGCTGGATGAAGACGTCAAGACGGAAGAGGATTCTGTGCCGCGCGAAATCGCGGACTGGAGTCCGAATCCTGAGCAACTCTACAAGCAAGCGGAGTTGAAAGATATTCTGACGCGAACCATCCAAGGGTTGCCTCCAAGTTTCCGGACGGTTTTTGTCCTGAGAGATGTGGAAGGTCTTTCGACCGAGGAAACGGCTGACGCATTAGGCCTCAGCATTCCAGCAGTAAAATCCCGATTGCTGCGGGCGCGGTTGCAGTTGCGCGAGCGGCTGAGCCGGTACTTCAAGAAGCGTGAGAGTGGAGATGGTGACAAGTGAAATGTTCTGAGTTCCTGCAAGAGCTGACCAATTACTTGGACGGCGCCCTCGACGATCGGACCAAGTCTGAACTTGAGGATCACCTGGCGTGGTGCCACAACTGCTATGTAGTCTGCGATACGACGAAGAAGACCATCGAGATCTATCGCGACTCAGAACTTTACGAACTGCCAGACGACCTGCGAACACGGCTTCGTTCCGCGATCATGTCGAAGTGCCAGCAACGTAAGAAGACGCAGGAGAGCCTCTAAGCAACAACCCTCCAAAGACTCACCGCCAGCTGTCAAAAACAAGCTCATAGTATGCAATTGTTTTCAGTTGCCCGGATTTGGGCAGAGGCGCATCCCTGCCCAAATCGAACCTTTTCTCGGGCATCGGAATCTAAGGGTAATGTACGGAGTTTGGTTGCAGTCTTGCACTACTTGGCGGTTGGGTTCTGTGGAGGACGTATGCTTGGGAAGTTTTTCGATGCCCTATTTGGCTGCTGGCACGCCAATTACAGCTTTCCTATTACTGTACGCGCGGGCTCGCGGCGCAGCCGCGCGGCCTCATTGACTGGCACCTACGTGGTTTGCCTGGATTGTGGCAAGGAATTCGCTTATGACTGGCAAGAGATGAAAGTCGTCACCGACCCTCGCGCCCACGCAGCGGGCATGCGCGCGCTGGCTACGAAGGAAGCGTCTTAAAGCGTTCTCCAGATCAAGAAATAAGCCGACAGCTTGAGGCTGTCGGCTTTCTGCTTTTGTGAGGATTTTCGCCCTAGTTCCTGAGAGCTTTCGCGCTAGTCGTCGCGGCGATGCAGCGTGGGACGATCGTCATCTCCACCCTTGTCACCGTTCTTATCCCCGGACTTATCCGCGGTCGAGGTGCGGCGCAGGCTGGGTTTGTTGCCGCCTTTGTCATCCACGACCTTGCGACGATTCTCAATGCTTGCCAAGCGCGCCTTGACATCGGCGAATTCCGATGTGGTCACGATGTATTGCGGGCGGGCAGGAAGGATCTTCGAAATCTCCTCTTGCGACTTGCTGATCCGATCGGGAGTCTGCGGATGCGTGGAGAAGGCCCTGGCCAGTGTTCCCGGCTTCTTCTTCTCTCGCGCTTGCAGTTTTTCGAAGAACTGCACGAAGGCATTGGGATCGTAGCCGGCCTTGTACATGTATTGCAGCCCTAAATAGTCGGCCTCAGATTCGAAGTTGCGCGAAAAAGCGAGGAAGCTCATTGGCAAAGCAAGACCGGCCGCGGATCGCACGGCGTAACCGATGCCACCTCCAACGAAAATCAGGGGGATCGTGCCGATGTTCGCCCAATTCCCCCGCGTCATTTGCCGGGTGGCGTGGCGTGCCGCAACATGGGCGATCTCGTGAGCCATCACGCCGGCCAGTTCCGACTCTTCGTCAGCAGCCAGAATCAATCCTGAATTTACATAGAAAAATCCGCCGGGTAGCGCGAATGCATTGACCTCGTCGGAATCAATCACCTTGATAGTGAAGGGCACCTGGGCGTCAGAGTTGCGCACCAGCGTCTGTCCGATGCGATTGACGTATTCGGTGATGACGGGATCGCGGATCAGCTTCGAGGTGGCCTCGACTTCCTGGGCATACTGCTTGCCCATGCGAATCTCGCCCTCGAGCGAGTACCAGTCGCCGAGCCCACGGCCGCCTACCTTGCGATTTCCGATAGCGTTCACATCGTTCTTGCTGCCATCGTGTTTGACTTTGCTGTCATCGGGCTGTGCGACGACCGGCGGCAGACCCTTTGAGGCATCGTCTTTCGAGTCGGCTTTTGGATCCGAATCGGACGGCTTGGTGGTCGTCGGCGGAAGTGTGGGCGGCGTCGAACCTGGAGGCGCGGCAGTGCCGGAATCGGCGGGCGTCGAACTTGGCGGCTGGGCGGAAGGGGTTTGCTGGTCCTGCGGGGTCTTGGTGTCTGGCTTATCCGTTTGTTGGGCAAGGAGAGGCGAGCCGAACAATAACGCCGATAGAGCGACCGTTCCCAACGCGAGGCGAAACTTCATAACCGACTCCTGCCCTGAACCCCGGGCCCCACACACGAAAATTATACGCCCGGGTGGAAGTGGGACCACCAATGATTCTCTATGGCTTGGACGCCGAAAGGGCAGGAAGGGTTATCTGTGAAGGTGAGCTAAGCCGGTGGATTTCGTGGTAGTTGCAGGTGAAGCCGCAGCTCTTTGGGCTAGCGTGCTGTAAAACTCCGCATAATGCGATCGAAAGTTGGGCGCAGCTTGTCGAAATCGGCGTCAGGAGCGACGAACGCCATGTATAGAACGACATTGCCTTGGCCCCGAAGGGCGACCAGTCGAATGCGTTCGGCAATGGGCTGGCCATTCTCGCGGATGGCGGAATTCCCTAACATTTCAACGCTTTTCGCGGCTTTTCCGCCGACCATGATGTTGACCGGGTTGCCGGCGGCTCGTAATCCGGGGTTCGTGTCGCGAACGGAGGACATCAGTTGGCGCATGGCGTCGTCGAGTTCTTTCCCGCCGCTGCTGGGGGTGAAGCCGCTGATGATGGCACCGTAGGCAACGGTCTCGAGGTCGGCGCCTCCCTTAGGATACATGGTGAGGGCGGAGTTGAGATTGCTCGTAACCTGCCAGTTCCCCGGATAAGAAACCTGGAAGGCTCCGTGGCTATAGGACTGGAAGTCGGCGGCAGAAAATTCAGCCGTAGAGAGTCGGCGCAAGCCCAGGACCGGGATCTGGGCGGCAGCCGGCGCGGCGTTGCCGGCGTTCATAGCGGTTAAAGTGTACTTGGCGACAGTGAACTCATCGCTATCCCCTTGCTGAAATTTCCTGGCGGGAAATCTCGAGAGGATGCTGGCCACGTTGCTGGCGCGATTTCCGGGATCGGGGTGCGATGCGAGGAAGCTGGGCCCGCCGCCTCCACCTTGCTGCTCCTTGAGCTTCTCAAAGAACGTGACCATGGCGCGAGGGTCGTATCCGGCGTCGTAAATGATCTGCGCGCCCACCATGTCGGCTTCGGTCTCCGCGTCGCGGGAGTACTTCGTGAACACCGAACCGGCACCGATAGAAATTCCCATTTGGGCGAGGGATCCGGCCCAACCGCCGACACTCGCGCCGAGTACGCCGCTCAGAATCGCGAGAGGAACCGCCGCTTTGGTCTGGCGCGACGCCTGGCGAGTGGAGTGGCGCATGACGACGTGGGAAATCTCGTGGCCCATGACGCCGGCGAGCTCCGCCTCATTGGCTGCCGCAATCGTGCCGGTGTTTATATAAATCGGTCCCCCAGGGAGGGCGAAGGCATTGATTTCCTTCTGGTCGATTACGCGAAAAGTGTAGGGAAATTTGTAGCCGGGTGCTTTGGCCGCGAGTCGGTGGCCCAGCCAATCGATGTACTTGGAGACTGGATTGTCCACTGGGAGCAGACGCAGCTGTTTTTCGACCTCAGGAACGGCCTTACGGCCGAGTTCGACTTCCTGCTCGATGGTGTAGCTGTTACCGCTGGTGGGATTTTCTGTGACACGGCCTTTCTTGGGATCGACATTGGCGCACACATAGGCGGCTGCGAGAACAACGATCAATGCTGCGACAGGGCGAAGCAGGGGACATCTTCGAGAAGCTCGCATAGCACACTTATGTCGGAAAGAAATTTGAATTCTTGAGGATTACCCGGAGACTCGTTACGGCCGCGCCCGGCAGTGTAAACCTCCGGGAGGAATCATCCAAGAGGCAGGTTTGCGGAAACAGCTTTAATCATCGTCGGATCGCGAGCTTGCCGGGATGACACTGTGCTTCGCTGCCGGCATCGGAGTATTTCCCTTGCGGTCGCGCCACAGGACGGCGTTCAGCAGGCGCGCGTCGGCCGCATCAGGACGCGAGAAATCCATACGCTCCGATTGTTTGGCACCCGGCGCGCCTTGTGGATTGGCTCGATAGATCAGGCCGTTCTCACGGTTGCGTACGTCGGCGGTGAATGCGGGCTGGTTTCCTGCCCCGGAGAACTCGGCAGCCATCACCGGCGCATAGCCGTCGTTCAAATTCATTGGCGGCAGGCCGAGCAGGGTTTCCATGGTGCGAATGAGGCTGACGGTCGTGTGGAAATCGTGATCGAGAAATGGGTGGTCCGTCTTCCTGGGAGCGTACTTGCTGATAACCAAGGCCAGGGAGCGGTGCGCATCGACGTGATCGGCGCCGTCCTGGGCGTCGTCTTCGAGGACGAAGATGGCAGTGTCGTCCCAGTAAGGGCTATGGGAGACGGCTTCGACGATTCGTCCGAGAGCGAGATCGTTGTCGGCCACCGAGGCCGCGGGTGACGGTTTGCCCGGACGTGTTCCGCCGGTGTGATCGTTGGGGAGATGCATGATGATGAGATTCGGGAGTGCGTTGTCCTTGCCAGCGCGCCGAGCTTCGACGAAGCTTTCGAACTCGCTGAGGAATTCGTCGGCACGCAATTGATCGGGATAGTCCACTTCAAAGGCGGCAAAGTTCAGATCGGAGTGATCGCGCAACTCTGGCATCGTCGGCACGCTGCGCTTGATGAGAGGGATCTCCCACGGATAGGGGCTGGCTTCGGGCTTCTTTCCGTTGACCGCGGGCAGAGGTTCGCCCTTCGTCACGGTTTTTGGGTCGCACGTGCCTCCGGGAGGAGCCGGAGTTCCTTCTTTTGGAGAGGGCTGCTCGACGGCGCGGCCGACGCAAAATTCCGTGGCAATGAATTCTCCGTAGTTGCGGTGGCTAAGGCCGTGGGTGGCGGCATTGGCCCAGAGGTAGCCAGTCTGGGGTGAGTCGACGTTGGCGATGCCCTCTTCCAGCGGATACTCATCCGCCACCATGCCCTCGAAGTCGTAGGTTCGTTCGCGGCTGCGGTAATCGATGGGCCAGGTCTTTTCGTTGTAATCGCTGGTGATGGCGGCGGTCGACCAGACGTGGCCGTCTCCGGAGACTTCGCCACTGTCATAGAAATTGTCGAGCACGCCGAACTGCATTGCCAGCTTGTGCTGGTTAGGAGTGATGTCCTGGCCGTAAAGGGTGAGCGAGCGGTCTCCGTTGCCCACTTTCAGGTCGCCGAAGACCTGATCGTAGGTGCGATTTTCCTTGATGATGTAGATGACGTGCTTGATGGGATTCGCGCCGGCCTGGAATCGGACGGTTTGCGCAGCTCCGTGGAGCCGGTTGCTTTCTTCCACCTGGCGGGTCAGGCTCGCGAGCCGGGTCTCGACTTGTTTGTAGTTGATTCGCGCGAAGGATCCATAGATCAGCGTCGGGATGTAGGGATGCTCGCGATGCCTGCGGGTAGAGGCGATCGTGTCCCATCCGTTGTTGGGGCCGCTGCCGGGGCCCTTGGCGGTCGCCACCAGGAGATCGTCTCCATGGACCGCGACGGCGCTCGGATACCACTCGGTGGGGATGAAACCCAACGGAGCGCGTTCTTTCTCTTGTTCTTCGGTCCATGCGCTCGTATCAAAGACCGCGACCGCATTGAGGTTGGCATTTGCAACAAAAAGGCGGGGGGCGTCCGCCGGCTGGGCCAATGCCAGAGGCGCGGTTCCTCCGTATCTCTGTCCTCGCAACCCTGTGGAGAACCAGTGCTCGACGTTTCCTGTGGTGGTGGACACAGCGGCCACGACATCCGCATTCGCAAGCGCCACGTAGAGAGTCTTTTCGTCCACGCTGAGCAGGAGAGCCGTGGGATGCGAACCGGGGGCGGTCGGCGAGTCGGGCTCGCGTAACGGGACCCATCGCGTCACTTTCCCGGATTCCAGATCTAGTTCAGCGATCTTCGACGCATTCCACAAACTGCACCATGCCCTCTTGGCATCACGTGAGACAACCACGGCATAGGGATAGGACGCGGGTACAAATTTGCTCGTGCTCAAGTCGAATTGTTCGAGGATCTCTCCGCTGCCCGTGTCGAGGAGGATGACATTGTCGGAGAGATTGTTGGCGACAAGAAGCCGCTCGGTCTTGGCGCCAGGGACGATGGCTAATCCGGCAGGATACGGGATCGCGGTGCCCCTCGCCGTTTTGAATACGCCACGCGCGACCCACTTCCCGGAAGCCAAGCTTTGCGGGGGAATCTTGATAAGCCGTTCGCGATTGATTTTTCCGGCGTCAAACGCATACACGGCGATGGCATTGCCGGTATCACCAGCTCTGCTTCCTGTGGGGTCGGTGATCGAGCCTAGCGAAGCATACAAATGTCTGCCATCAGCGCTGAAGGTGAGGCCGAGAAAATAGCTCTGGTGGGCATCTTCACAGAGCCGGTCGTCGGGAAAATCGGTGATCTTGCCGGTTTGGAGGTCGAAAACCGAGATGGACTGGCAGCCGCGACTCTTCTGCGTGCCATAGCCGGAGTGCAGCATGGCGGCAAATTGGCCGTCGGGACTAAGGGCAATTGTGGCGGGGAAACTATTAAGAGGCGCAAGAACGCCCGGCGCCGGTGCAAGCGACTTGCCTGTCGGCAGGTTGATCGAGGATGGCTTGCTGGCTTCCTGGCCCGCCAGCGGCAGCACCGCAATGAGTATGGTGGCAAGGTGACAGGTTGCGCGTCGCAAGATTCCTCCGGAGTGATCCAGCAGATCGGTTCGAGACGGCGCAAAAACGAAAGCCGGTCAGGATATCGACCGGCTTCGATCCTCGGCATAAATGGCCACGTGTTTAGTGCGTTTCGGTGGCGGCACGCTGCGCGGGCGGCTCCTGGACCACACCCTCCTGCGGCGCGTTGTGGCGAACGTCGGCTCCGCGCACCCAGAAGATCACGTCTTCGGCGATGTTGGTGGCATGGTCAGCCACGCGCTCGAGATTACGGGCCACCAGCAGCGCGTCCAAGGCTTGACGGGTGGTCTCGGGACGCTCGTTCATGGTCTTGACAAGCACGATGAACGCCTCGTCGCGCATGCGGTCGACGACATTGTCCATTTCGAGAACGGCCTGGGCGAGCTCCGCCTTGGCTTCGATGAAAGATTCCAGCGCGCGCCGGACCATGGCGCTCACGGCGGCCGACATGCGGGCGATATCGACGGGCAGGTCGACGGCCGGCAAGCTGACCATGTCCATGACGCGCTCGGCAATGTTGACCGCCTGGTCGCCGACGCGTTCAAGATCGGCGTTAATCTTGGTGACGGCAAGGATGAAGCGCAGATCGACGGCCATGGGTTGCTGCATGGCGAGCAGGTCAAAGGCGAGCTCGTCGATTTGGCGCTCGGAGAGATTGATCTGGGTCTCGCCCTCGAGCACCATCTGGCAGCGGTTCAAATCCCGGTCCAGGTAGGCCTGGCAGGCACGATCGACGGCCTGCTCCGCAAGTCCGCCCATTCGAAGCAGCTTCTGGCGCAATTCATCAAGCCCCTGCTGAAATCGCGTACGCATTATCCGAACCTGCCTGTGATGTAGTCTTCGGTGCGCTTGTCCGAGGGATTGGTGAAGATTTTTTCGGTCTTGTCGTATTCGATCATGCGCCCCAGAAGGAAAAACCCCGTGTACTCGGCCACCCGCGCGGCCTGTTGCATGTTGTGCGTCACAATCACAATAGTGTACTGCGCTTTGAGCTCGAAAATCAGTTCTTCGATTTTCCCGGTCGAGATCGGGTCGAGCGCGGAACAAGGCTCGTCCATGAGCAGGACTTCGGGCTCGACGGCAAGAGCGCGCGCGATGCATAAGCGCTGTTGCTGGCCTCCCGACAGGCTGGCACCCGATTTCTTGTGGAGGGAGTCCTTGACTTCGTCCCAAAGCGCCGAAGATGCCAGCGACTTTTCGACGACTTCGTCGAGATGCTTTTTGTCGCGATAGCCATTCAGCTTGAGCCCAGCCGCAACGTTGTCGTAGATAGACATCGTTGGAAACGGGTTGGGTTTCTGAAAAACCATGCCGATGCGACGGCGCAACTGGGTGGCGGAGGTGCCCTGGTAGGCGTCGTAGTCCCCGATCTTGATCGTGCCCTCAACCCGCGCCTCGGGCGTGGTCTCGTGCATGCGGTTCAGGCAGCGGATGAAGGTCGATTTGCCGCAACCCGACGGCCCAATCAGGGCAGTCGCGTGGTTGGCCTGCACGTTCAGGTTGATGTCGTGCAGGGCCTGGGTTTTGCCGTACCAGGCATTCAATTTTTCGACCTGGATTCCAACGCCCATGCTAGGCAACTCCTCCCAGGGTGCCGCGTCGTACAACGTAGCGGACCGCTGCCACTGCACTGACGATCAGGATGATCAGCACCAGCGCACCGGCCCAGGCTTGGCGATGCCAGTCGTCGTAAGGCGAGATGGCGTAGGTAAAGATCTGGAGGGGCAGAGCCGCGGTAGGCTGGTCGAGCCTCCAATTCCAGAACTGATTGCCGAAAGCTGTGAACAACAGCGGCGCCGTTTCCCCGGCGACGCGGGCAAAGGCCAGCATCACCCCGGTGATTACGCCGGAAGTTGCGGTACGCAGGACGATGGACAAGGTCGTGCGCCAGCGCGGAACCCCTAAACCGTAAGCCGCTTCCCGCAACGTGTTCGGAACCAGGAGCAGCATCTCTTCGGTGGTGCGGGTAATGGTGGGGATCATCATGATGGCGAGGGCCGTGCCGCCCGCCAAGGCAGAGAAATGCTTCTGGCGCAGGACCACGATGGCATAGGCCACGATGCCAATCACGATGGATGGCACGCCGTTCAGCACGTCAGAGACGAACCGCACCGCATTGCCAAAGCGGTTTTGTCCGAACTCCGCAAGATAGATGCCGGCGCCAATTCCCAACGGCACGCCCAGCAGGCTTCCGATGGTAAGAATAAGCACCGAGCCGGCGATCGCATTGGCCATGCCTCCGCCGATTTCCCCGGGCGGCTTTGGGGTTTGCGTGAGGAAGGCGAGATTCAGCGATCCGACGCCCTTGATGACCAGGTAGGCAAAGATCGCGACCAGCGGTGCAAGCACGATGATGACGGTGGAGACAGCAAACGCCGTCGCCAGATGATTGGTCAATTTGCGCCAAAGGCTGATTTCGAGTTTCTGAGGAGGTGCCGCCTTGGAATCAGGCACGGGCCCTCACAGGCTGGCCACGGGTCACGCTCCATACCAGGAACCGGGCCAAGGCATTCACGATGATGGTGACCAGGAACAATGCTAATCCGATTTCAATCAACGCGGAAAGATAGAGATCGCCCGCGGCTTCGCTGAACTCATTCGCCAGGACGCTGGCCATGGTGTATCCGGGAGCAAACAGCGACTTGGCGATCTCAGGCCGGTTGCCGATCACCATGGTGACCGCCATGGTTTCCCCGAGTGCGCGTCCGAGACCGAGAATGATTCCGCCCACGATGCCGGCGCGCGCATTGCGCAGGACGGCCAGCCAAATCATTTCCCAGCGAGTGGCGCCCAGTGCCAAGGCAGCTTCGCGCTGGTGCTGTGGCACGACCGCCAGGACCTCGCGGGTGATCGAAGAGATGATCGGGATGATCATGATGGCCAGGATGATGCCGGCGGCCAACATTCCAATTCCGTAAGGTGGTCCCTCAAAAAGACCGGTCCAGCCGAGAGTCTTTGCAAGAAAAGGCTGGACATAGCTGCGCAAGATCGGAACGAGCACGAAGATTGCCCACAGGCCGTAGATCACACTAGGAATGGCTGCCAGCAGTTCGGTGGTAAAGGACAGCGGCCCCCGGAGCCATTTGGGGCACATCTCGGTAGTGAACACGCCCACGCCCACTGAAAGTGGTATGGCGATAACCAGTGCCAATACTGACGAAACGATGGTGCCGTAAACAAAGGGCAGGGCGCCATAGTGATCGTTTACCGGGTCCCAATCCTGGCCCCAGAAGAATTTCCAGCCGAATGCATGCCAGGAAAGCTGAGATCGACCGACCAATTGCCAAACGATAAGAGCAAGAATGACAAGCACGATCAGGGCGCAGCCGAAAATTATCCAGCTGAACAGGCGATCCGCCAGGACGCCATCAGAGGCTCGAACCAGCAGACTCTCGCGTCTTTTAACTCCATCTTTTAGAACAGGTTGTGGCCCCGTCATTTGTGGGCGATACAGGGCTCGATTAGCCATACTGACGCGACGGTATCAGAAACTTGTTACAGCAATGTTAAAAGCCGTGGGAGCAAGCGGCGTGGGCGCAATGTAAGCGCGGCGGCGAGAGCACGCTGTCGGATCGAAGTAGCAGCGAGACCGGCCTGAGCCAGCGCGCGGATGGGGAAATCCTGCACGCTTTTCCGGTTGCTTTGCTACTTTGATTTGTGAGATGAACGATGGTTCACAACAGAACCACCGCGCACTTGATCACCATCGCATGCCGGTTTTCGCCGCCGTTGACATCGGCTCCAACTCGGTTCGTCTGAAGATTGCCCGTCTGCGTGGGCACCGTCTTCATGCCATTCACGAAGACCGCGAGGTAACGCGGCTTGGCGAAGGTGTTTTCCGATCAAACTTCCTGTCTCCGGCGTCGATGGCGGAAACAGTGAAGGTACTTCGCCGTTTTCACCGCACCGCGCAGCGACTGGGCACGGATTCGGTGCGAGTGGTGGCCACCAGCGCCCTTCGCGATGCGCGCAACTCCCAGGCGTTCCTGGAGTGGGTTCGTTCAGCGACGGGCTGGACGGTTGAGATTATCTCCGGGCTGGAAGAAGCTCGCCTGATTCACCTGGGTCTGGTTTCGAATCTTCGTCTGAGCAACTCGACTGTGCTGATGATTGATCTGGGCGGCGGCAGCTGCGAACTGACCGTCTCACGCAAGGGACACATTCGAGAAACCGTCAGCCTGCCCCTTGGCGCCGTGCGCCTCACCAACGAATTCCTCTCTCATGATCCGCCGCGCAAGGGGGAACTGCAGCGGTTGCGGGGTTTTGTGGCGCGGGAGGTGAGTCGCGTGTCGGGGCGCATCGTTGGCTCGCGGGTTCAAATTGCGATCGCGACGTCGGGGACCGCGGCCGCGCTGGCCGCAGCGGCTGGCCATTTGATTCGGTCGTCACGCAGGCCCCGAACCCCGCTCGTGTCGCGCACCGAGATCCGGCAAATCGCGAAGCGAATCAGCCGCCTGTCGCTGGAGGAGCGGAAGAAGATCCAAGGCATTGGGCCGCGCCGCGCCGAGATCATCGTTGCCGGGGCCCTGGTGTATCACGAACTGGTCGAGCGCTGTCAGCTGCGCGCCTTCCGTTATTCGCCCCTCGGGTTGCGCGATGGACTGTTGGCGCAGATGGCGGCGGAATACGATCGCGGCACGCGCTCGGGCAAGCAGATCGAATCAGAGCGCTGGGATTCCATTCAACACGCCGTGCGCCATTATCGAATTGATTTGCCGCATGCGCTGCAGGTGCGGGCCTCGGCGATGGAGCTATTCACGGCGCTGCGGCCGCTGCATCATTTGCCGCCCGAGTATCGGGAGTGGCTATCGGCTGCTGCCATGCTCTACGAAGTCGGCGATTTTGTGAACCGCAACGGGCGCCACCGCCATGCCCACTACATCATTTCGAACTCCGAGATTCTGGGCTACACGCCCGAACAGCGGCGCATCATTGCGGGGATCGCGCGTTATCTCGGCAAGTCGCGGCCGACGCCGGGAGACGGTCCGCTGAAGGGACTGCAACCGATCGAGCAGGAACAGGTCGCCAAAGCGTCGATGCTGCTGCGGCTGGCGCGGGCGATGAACCTTGGCCGCAGCCGCGCCGTCGAGAAGGTTCGCGTTTCTCTGCGCAACGGCTCAGTCCAAATGAAGTTGATTTCGCGGCGCAGGGTGGGAGTCGAGCTGGAGCTTTGGGCGATTGAGCGCGATCGCGATTACTTCCGCGAAGTCTTCGGCCGCGAGCTTTCGGCCGCGGCAGCGTAAAGGGTACGCAGAATTTTCGGAGTCAGGCACCAGGAGAGCGATCCCGAACTCCGCCGCAGTTCCACCTTTGCGACCGCTCCCTTGCGCAGTTCGATGGCGGCCTCGCATCCCGCGGAGCTGATGATCTGGCCCAGAAATTCACTGAGGTTGGGATTGTGGCCGACAACCATGATCGCCTCCATGCGGGCGTACTTGTCGAGCAGCTTGCGAAAATCGGCAAAGGTCGCCTGGGGGCGCAGGGCCGGCTCAATTTGCAGCTTGCCCTCGAATCCCATTTCGTTTCCAACGAGGGCCGCGGTCTGGGTAGAGCGCTTCAGGGGACTGGAAATGACGGCATCGACTTGCACATCGAGAGCGGCCAGCGCCCGGCCGACGTAGCCGCATTGCTCGATCCCTTCTTTATCGAGGCCGCGCTTCTCGTCCTTCTTCGGCGAGAGCATTCTTTCGCCGGCGTTGGCGTGGCGGAGGAAGTAGACAATCATCGCTTACGCTTCCCTTCCCACGCTGCTTCTGCGGCGTGCGCGGACCGGGGCCGGCGGCATCGACTGAAGCGACTGCTTCCCTTCCGCCAGAGCGATCAAGAACTCCTGGGCATTGAAGGCCGACGCGCCAGAAGGCGGGCGTGCTCCCCGCCGGCCTGGCGTCTGCCAGGTGTGATGGTAGGTGCCGTCCCGGGCGAGAATTCGCGCTTTCATATTGTCGGCCAGGTAGGCTTCCAGAATTTCCTGGCGGACGCGTTCGCGCGCCATGGTGTCTTTCAGCGGTGTGAGGACTTCGACTCGCTCATATAAGTTGCGCGGCATCCAGTCGGGGCTTCCGATGTAGACCTCTTCCTCGCCGCCATTTTCGAAGAAGTAAATTCGACTGTGCTCGAGGAAACGCCCGACGATGCTGCGGACGCGAATCCGATCGCTGACTCCCCGCACTCCGGGGCGCAGGGCGCAGATGCCGCGCACGAGCAGATCGATTTCTACACCGGCTTGCGACGCTGCATACAGAGCGGTGATGACTTTCTTGTCGAGCAAGGCATTCATCTTGGCGATGATGCGAGCGGGGTTCCCTTGCCGGGCATGGTCTGCCTCGCGCGCGATCAAAGCCAACAACTTCTCCGCCAGATCGAGGGGCGCGACCAGCAGGGGCCGGTAGCTCGGATTCTCGGCGTAGGCGGTGAGGAAGCCGAAAACATCGTGCGCGGCGCCGGTAATCTCCGGGTCGGCGGTCAGCAGGCTGAGGTCGGTGTAGATGCGGGCGGTGGTCGCGTTGTAGTTGCCGGTGCCGATATGGAGGTAGCGGCGGGTGACGCCGTCGGGATCGCGCCGCGCCAGCAGCGACAGCTTGCAGTGGGTCTTCAGTCCGACGAGCCCGTGGAAGACCTGCACCCCGGCATCCTCGAGATCACGAGCCCAGCGGATGTTCGAGGCCTCGTCGAAGCGCGCCTTCAACTCGACGACGGCAGTGACTTCTTTTTTAGCTGCGGCGGCAATCAGCGCGGGAACGATCAGCGAGTGCTCGTTGGTCCGATAGAGCGTTTGCTTGATGGAAAGGACGCGATCGTCCTCGGCCGCCGATTCGATAAACGAAATCACGGCGTCGTAGGAATCGTAAGGGTGGTGCAGCAGGACATCGTGGCGGCGGAGTTCCTCGAATAGATCCTGCGATTTCGCGGTCAGACGCAGTTCGCGCGGCACGAACGTTTTGAATTTCAATTCCGGATGCTTGGTCTGCTCGTAGACGTTGAACAGACGCGAGAGATTCACCGGGCCGTTGACGGGAAAGACTTGCCAGGGATCCAATTCGAAGACGCCGCGCAGACGCTCGATGATCTCGGGATCGGCGTCGGCCTCGATTTCCATGCGGACGGCATCCCCTTTGCGGCGATTGTGCAGCTCGGCACGCACGGATTCGAGCAGGCTACGCGCCTCTTCTTCGGCAAGGTACAGGTTGCTGTTGCGAGTGACGCGAAACGCGGCGGAGGACACGATGTCGTAGCCGTGATACATGCGAGCGGCGTGGAACGCCACCAGGTCGGCGAGGAAAATGAAGTCGTCGGTTTCTTCCGAGGGCAGGCGGATCAGGCGGGGCAGGGCGCGCGGCACGGTCACGACGCCGGTATAGGTCATCGCCGAACGACGGCGGCGGCGCAAAAGGAACGCCACGCACAGCGCCTTGTTGATCACGCGCGGAAAAGGATGGGCCGGGTCCACGGTGACGGGCGTGAGGAGAGGATCGAGTTCGCGCTCGCAATACTCTTCCACGAACGATTTCGCCGATGCATCGAGCTCGTGCAGTCCGAGTACGCGAATAGCGTTCTCGGCCAGACGCGGCCGCAGGTGCTGGTTCCAGCAGTCATACTGCTCATCGACAAAGTCGTGGGTTTCCAGGCTGATCTTGTCGCGTTCCTCGACGAGTGTCAGGCCATCGGCCGCGCCCTCGTTGTATCCATCCTCGATCTGCTGAACGAGCGACGCCACCCGCACTTCGAAGAATTCATCGAGGTTACTGGCCGAGATGGACAAGAACTTGAGACGTTCCAGAAGAGGATTGTTGGAGTCGAAAGCTTCTTCCAAAACGCGCCGGTTAAACGCGAGCCAGGACAGTTCCCGGTTGATGAAATTCGACGGACTGTCGAGCGAAGGGCGCGCCATGGTTCAGAGGAGTTTGGGGGAAGGGCGCTCGAAGGACTTACTCCCCCCGGCGCCGCCCGCACGGCACAACGTAAAGCGCAGTCGCATAGAAATGATCAGAGCCGCCATAAAGAACTACTAGTATAGAACAGCCCTCGTAATTGCGGCATCCGGAGGGCTTTTTGCACGTATCTTTGAAATAAAGTGTGTCACATAAAGGCTGGCTGTCGCGCAGAATCAATCGGAGAGGTTTGGCTGAAAGCGGCTACCTTTCAGGGCAACAGCAAAAGGACCCGGGACCGGGTCCTTTGCGTTCGCGAGGGGCAGAAGGATTGTTTTACCGGACTTGCTTGATTTCCGCTTTCACCGCCTGCGCCACGTTCTGGGGCAACGGGGCATAGGTAAGGGCCGCGGTCATTTTCTGGCCGTCGTCGACCATCCAGTTGAGGAAGTCGACGATGATCTTGCCTCTCGCCGCGTCCTTGGACTGGCTCGGAATGAGCAGCCAGGTGAAGCTCGAGATCGGATATGCGTCCTTTCCCGGAGCATTGGTGATGGAGACGCGGAAATCAGCGGGCATGTTCTTTACCGATCCTGCGGCTGCAGTCACGCTGTCGAGCGAGGCTTTAACGAAATTGCCGGAGGAGTTTTTCACGCTGCCGTAGGCAATCTTGTTTTGCACGGCATAGATCAACTCGACGTAGCCGATGGCGCCCGACATCTGCCGGACGACGCCCGCCACGCCTTCATTTCCCTTGCCGCCAAGCCCGACCGGCCACTTGATCGAGGTGCCTTTGCCGGGGCCACCCGCCCACTCGGAACTGATCTTGGAGAGGTAGTCGGTAAAGATGTAAGTGGTGCCGCTGCCGTCAGACCGGTGCACGACGATGATGGGCTGGTCAGGAAATTTGAGCTCCGGGTTGGCGGACGCAATGGCCTTGTCGTTCCAGTTGGTGATCTTTCCCAGGAAAATCCCCGAGAGGACTTCGGGGGTGAATTTCACTTCGCTGGTGGCTCCCGGAACGTTATAGGCGGGCACCACTGCGCCGAGCACCGTGGGTACGTGCAGGATCTTCACTTTCGACTGCGAGAGTTGTTCATCGGTCATGGGCCCGTCGCTGGCTCCAAAATCGACCGTGCCTGCCAGCACTTGACGGATTCCTCCACCGCTGCCGATTGACTGGTAGTTGATCTGGATGTCAGGATGCGAGTTGTGGTACTCGTTGAACCATTTCGAGTACATGGGATAAGGGAATGTGGCTCCCGCGCCGTTCAAAGTCGTTTGCGCCACAGCCGTTACTGCCAGAGCGGAGCAGAGAACAAGCAGTGCGATGCGACGGATCACGCGATCAGTCCTCCACAATAGATTTTGTTATTCCCAACCCTTGTATGTGGGCGGTGTTACAGTACGGTTACAAATTGATGAATTTCTTATGAAACGGCCCGCATTTTTCAGCATCTTGCTGGGCAAACGCTGACCAATTTCTTTACGGACAACTGAGTCTTGACCTCCTCCAACGACCGTTTCGCGCCCGGCTGGCCGGGGATTGCGCCGCGCTGGACGTCCAGCGTGAAGTCGGGTATCGGTACCGCACTCAACCCGCACAGCCGTGTGTGGTACACCGTCAGCCACGGCATTCTGAATGAAGTGTATTTTCCGCGGGTGGATCAGGCGTGCACCCGTGACCTCGGCCTGATCGTCACCGATGGGCACAATTATTTCTCCGAGGAAAAACGGCACTGCCGCTTCGAGAACAAACCGTTTGAGCCAGGCATTCCGGTTTACCAGCTGACGAACACTTCCCTCGATGGCCGCTACCGCATTCACAAGGAGGTGTTTAGCGATCCTTATCGGCATGTCGTGCTGCAACGCGTTCACTTCGAACCTCTTCAGGGAAGGCTGCAAGACTACCGTTGCTATGCGCTTCTGGCGCCGCACCTGGGGAATTGGGGATACGGCAATACGGGCTGGATCAATGACTACAAGGGCCATCCCATGCTGTATGCGCAGCGGGAGCACCTCACACTTGCATTTGCCTGTTCCAGTCCATGGCTGGAACGGTCGGTTGGCTTCGCCGGATATTCCGACGGATGGCAGGATCTCTCGCAGAATTTTCGGATGACGTGGCATTACACGCGCGCGGAAAACGGCAATCTTGCGCTTACCGGGGAAATCGATCTGGCGGCCTGCGAAGGCAAGTTCGTGCTGGCCCTCGGCTTCGGGCGGAACTGCTGGGAATCGGGGCAACAGGTTCTGTCTTCCCTGCTGGAGGATGGCGACGAAATTCGGAAGCACTTCGTGCAGCAGTGGAAAACCTGGCACGACAGCCTGATGCCGATTGACCAGCCGCCCCGCGAATACGACCTGTACCGAACCAGCATGGCCGTCCTTCGTTCGCACGAGTCCAAAGATTTCGTCGGCGGCGTCATTGCCAGTCTTTCGATTCCGTGGGGCTTTAACAAAGGCGACGAAGATCTGGGAGGCTATCACCTGGTATGGCCTCGGGATCTGGTGGAGACGGCGGGAGCGCTGGTAGCAGGAGAAGCCATCGTCGACGCCCTGCGCGTGCTGCGCTACCTGGAGTCCACACAAGAAGGCGACGGCCATTGGGCGCAGAATCTGTGGCTGGATGGACGACCTTACTGGGCCGGCATCCAGATGGACGAGACGGCGTTCCCAATATTACTGCTGGATTTGCTGCGGCGAGAGGCCGGCGACTCGTTGGGCGACTTGCACCGGTGGTGGCCCATGGTGCGCGGCGCCGCCAGCTTCATTGTCCAGAATGGTCCGGTGACGCAGCAGGACCGATGGGAGGAAGATGGCGGTTACTCGCCCTTCACGCTGGCGGTCGAGGTGGCTGCGTTGCTGGCTGCCGCGGACGTTGCTGAGGCGGTGGGCAATCCAGTCGCTGCCGCCTATCTGCGCGAAACCGCAGACGCATGGAATGACAACATCGAGCGCTGGACCTACGCCATTGACGGAGAACTGGCCCGCCGGGTTGGTGTGGAAGGGTACTACGTGCGCATTGCGCCTGAGACCGACGGCGCAGCCTCACCGTTGCAGGGTTTCGTGCCGATTAAAAACCGCGCGCCCAACGAGAGTTCGGCACAAGCGACCCAGGTGATCAGTCCGGACTCTCTGGCATTAGTGCGCTTTGGTTTGCGCGCGCCAGACGATCCCAAAATTGTGAACACGATTAAGGTGATCGACCAAGTGTTGCGGGCAACGCTTCCTCAGGGGCCGTGCTGGTATCGCTACAACGGCGATGGCTATGGAGAACATGAAAACGGCTCGCCTTTCGACGGCACCGGTATTGGCCGTCCCTGGCCGTTACTGGCAGGTGAGAGGGCGCATTATGAATTGGCGGCGGGTCGTCCTGACGTTGCGGACGCCCTCATGCGGGTAATGGAAGCTTCGACCGCGGGGGCGGGCCGACTGATTCCCGAGCAGGTATGGGATAGCGTGGATCTCCCCGAACTGGAATTGTTCAAGGGCAAACCCACCGGCTCAGCCTGTCCTTTGGTGTGGGCGCATGCGGAGTACATCAAGCTGCGCCGCTCTCTCCGAGAAGGGCGCATTTTCGACCAGCCCCGACAAACCGTGCAGCGCTACCTCGTCGAAAAGCGGCGCTGCCAGCATTTTTTGTGGATCTTCAACAACAAGGTGCGAACTCTCCCTTGCGGCAAGATTCTGCGCATTGCGCTGCTTTCGCCGGCCGTCGTCCATTGGAGTCTGGATAACTGGAAAACGGCATTCGACACGCATACGCGCGACACAAGTCTGGGCGTGCACGTGGTGGATCTCCCGACGGAAAAGATGCCGACGAACCGTCCGATTGTGTTCACGTTCCGGTGGGAACCTGAAGGCCGCTGGGAAGGGGTCAATTACAGCGTGGTGGTGGCGTAGAAACCGAGCGACGGAAACCGGGCTTTTCTTACCCGGTGTATTGCAACTCCACCACAGTGCAATCATCGCCCAGTGGCGTTCCCGCGCAAAACTCAGCGACTGACGCAAAAATATCTTCCAATGTGGGCGACTTGGCGGCGACGGCTTCGAGACGTTCGTTGTCGTAGAAATCCCCAATCGCATTTTCTGCTTCGGTAACGCCGTCAGTGACCAAGATGAACCGGTCGCCGGTCCTCATACGCACGTGGTCGCTTTCGTAGGTCGCGTCGGAAAGCAATCCCACCGGAAGGTTGCCATGCGACGGTCGGCTGACCTGCGTGCCCGAGACCAGCAGCGGCGGCACATGCCCGCAGTTCACATATTCCAGTTCGCCGTCTTTGTGGATGCGCGCGATGATGACGGTCGCGTATTTCTCGCCCAGGTGTTTCTGCGTGAAGAACCGGTTCACTGAAGCCACGATGTCAGGCAATGGCATGCGGGCACTCAAGTGGGCATACACCATCCCCTGCAAGGTGGACGCCAGCACCGCCGCCGATACTCCTTTTCCGCTGACATCTGCCAGCACCACCGACAGTCCATCTTCGGTATTCACGACGTCGAAGAAATCGCCGCCGATCTCTTTACACGACAGATTCCGTCCGCGCATCCTGGCGTACGGGACTTCCGGAATGGTCACCGCCATCAGGCGCTGTTGAATGGAAGCCGCGATGGCCAATTCCTGCTGATAACGCCGCGAGGCTTCCTCGGCCTGCACCAGACGCGCGTTCTCGATCAGAGATGCGGCTTCCGTGGCAATAACACGCAGGATATCGTGGCTGACGCTGGAGATATCTCGCGAGGCAAAGCGCGAATCGAGATACAGCGCTCCCATCACTTCGGCCTCGGCGGGATTGTTGGCATCGCGCGTGGTCTGCACCTGCGGCTTGCGCAACGGCATGCAGATCACGGTGCGCAAGTCGTAGGCGACGATACTCTGACGGACAGCCAAGTCGAGCGATTGGCTGGTGTCGGTAAACAGAAATTCCGAGTTCGACTTCAACGCTTCATCGAGAATTGAATGTGAGATCGTCTTATCGTCCAGCAGTGCTTCGCCCTTCGAGTTCCGCCCCGCTGCCAGCCGCAGGTTCCCTTCCTCGTCCACCAGGAAAACGTACCCGCGTTCGGCGCGAATCAACTTGAGGGTAGTGTCGACCAGGGTCAGCAGGATCTCATCGAGCACGCCCACCGTGTTGAGCTTGCGGGCGGCTTCGAGAAACAGCGTCAGCTTCTCGAGGTCAGTGGTATCGGTTGAAATCTGGATTCCCGAAATCTGGCTGAGAAACTCGCGCGCGGTGTTCGAGGTGGCGTGCTGCGGGCTGAAGATGACATAAGCGACGTCGCGAACGCCAAACTCGACGCGGTCATTGCGCTGCAACCGCTGGCGTTGCACGCGCTCGCCGTTGACGTAGGTCCCATGCTTGCTGCCCTGGTCAACGACGAAGAAGTCCCCGTTTTCTGCGACGATCAGGGCATGGTCGCGCGACACCCGGGGATCGGGAATCACCAGATCCTTGTCGACCTTGCGGCCGACCGAGAAGGGGGTGCGATTCATCACGATGGAGCGCTGCTCGTTTCCCTGCACGAAAATCAGCGAGGGAAATACCCCGGAACCGGGGTCGGACGTGATGCCGGAAATAGGATGAAACCCCATAGGGCGCGATCAGAGAGACGTCTTATTACAAGATAATGACAGGAATGATGCCCAGCGGAAAGGGGGCAACATCCTCTGACTAAACAAGGCCCGACCCTGGGACCCCTGAAGGGCGAGAGCGTCGACCGATCGAATCGTGCGAGTTGCCGCTCAGGAATGGCCGGCTTTGAAGGCGGCGATGGCCTCCTGGTCGGTGTCATACACTTCGAAAACGGTGGCCAGTTTGGTGATGGCGAGCACGTCGCGGAGGCGCTGGCCCAATCCGGTGAGCTTGATGTCGGCGCCGGCTGCCCGCGCGGACGAATAGACTCCCACCAGGGTGCCCAGTCCGCCGCTGTCGATGTAGCTCACGCCGCTCAAGTTGAGGACAATCTTTTTAGTGCCATTGAGCAGATTTTTGAGGCTCTCGCGTAATCCGCTGGACTCCTCGCCAAACACGATCCTGCCCGAGCAGGCGACAATCGTCACGCCGTCGGCCAACAGCGTATCCATCTTCAGCGTCATTCCCGTCCCCCAGCCTTGCTATCGTCGATAAATGCTTGGGAAGCCTACAGCTTGCGGTGATTGATTGCAAGCAAACGTCAAACGATTCGGGTCAGTTTGGAGGGTTGGATGGGGAAAGAAGGCGGCCCTGGCCAAGCGCCTGCGCGACAAGAATGCTCAGAGGCACGAGACAAACGAGTGGGACAGGGATTTTCGCGCTGGTGTAGAGAGGCAGCCACCATCCACGCTGGACAATCTCCGGCGCCAGAAACAGCGACGCCACGGACAATCCGATCGTGGCCACCCAGGGCCATGCCACCGCCGCCGCGGCGAGATAGAGGGCGCTTCGCGATGGCGCGCTTCGGTTCGAGAGCGCGCGCCAATTCCGCGCGATCAGCAGGACCGCCGGAAGCAGCAGCAGGTAGTTGTACGGGGCAAACATGGGAATGACAATCACCGTTACAGCAAGCACGAGAGCGATGGCCAAGGCGAATTGTGGAGACTCATTCGGCTCTTTCCGCAGGCGCCAGCAGACGAGAGCCGTGACTGCGATGGCGATGGTGGCTGCGATCCTTCCCCACAGCGGCGTAAGCAATACGTCGAGCATGGACATTCCGCCGGCGTAGCGGCGGTACTCCTGGGTCGCGACGAAGAAGTTTCCGATCCAGCCGGGGAGGAGAATCTCGGAAGCTGCAAGCAGGACTGCCATCGTCGCGGCGCATCCCCAGAAGAAGCGCTGTCTCGTCGGCCAGTCGCTCAGCGTCCACAAGAGCAAGAACAGCGCAATGGGCAAACTTAGCTGTGGCTTGATCGTAGCCAGGGCCAGGACAACTCCACTGGAAAAGAGATGCCCTTGCGTGAGAAGGGCGCAAGCCATCGCGATGAAAGCTGCGACAACCAGGCTGAGTTGCTGCAGCTTGAAACCTTGAACGGCTGGAAAACTCCCCAGTGTCAGAAGAAGGGCGATCAAGACTCCTGCCGGGGAAAGACGCCATCCAACCACGCGCAGCCAGAGAAGCACGCTGGCAGCGGTAACGACTACGAGGAACCAGGCGAAGCCGGTTCGCACCTCGTCGAATGGGAGTCTGATCGTGGGCGCCAGAAGAAAAGTCACATAGACCGGATAGGCGAACCCTTGCTCGTCTTTCGGATCGCCGGGCCGCTGGGGATCGAGTTCGCGCCCATAGTAGCCCGCCTGGATCTCGCGGGTGATGTCGCCGCTATAGGGGTTGCGCCGATGCAGGAGCAGTTCGCGCGCGCCCAGCCAGCGCGGATACAAATCAGAGAGATTTCCGCGCGGACGCTGGTGTGCGGCGGCATCGGCCCGCTGGTAGGGGACGAGAACATGGTCCACGTAAAACCACATGCTGGTGGCGCATAGAATCGCCAGAAGCAGGCCAGCTTTGGAGTTGGTTGCCAAGAGCTCGAGTTCCGCTCCGTTCTTCAGTCAAGTGGGTTTAGGCGACCGGTCCCGATTTCATCGCAAATGCGTTGGGATCCGGTCGGCTTTGCAAGACGAGCGTCGCTATTCCTGACAGCACTCCCATGTACAAAGGCAAGAGTTGGATACGCGTGGACTGCGGCCAGACTCCGAATTGAACCGCGAAGGAAACGAAGGGTGCGATAGCGATAAGCCATCCAAGAATTGTGGGTGCACGCTCGCGCCGGTCGAAAACGGAGGAAAGTCGCTCCGCCTGGGAGAAGAGCACGATTAGCGCGGGTAACGCGATCACCCAATCGTGCCCGTAAAGGTAAGGCGAAGCGAGGATACCGAGGCAGATTGCGACTGCGAACCGCGCTTGCCAGTCCGGAGGGAGTTCTGAAGAGTCGGAACTGGGGAAGGAAACGAAAACGGCGAGTCCAATGGACGCGATTGTGAGGAGCGCCAAGAACCACTGTGCCACAAGGTCGGTTCCCAGCAACAGGGACACTAGCCCGCGCCAGTTCTGCATTGCCGTTGGATATACCGAAACGTGGGCGCCTCCTCGATTGAAAACGGCAAGGAAGCGGAGATATGCGGAAATCCATAATCCTAATTTCGCGAATGACAGTCCGAGGATGATGAGCACCACGGTAGCAAACGAAGCCAGCGTGCGCCAGCATCGCCACAATACCAGCGACAATAAAGGCAGTACCAAAAGTTGCGGCTTCATTAAGCCAAGAGCCAGCCAACAGCCAGCCTGCCAAAATTTGCGAGCCTCCAGCAAAGTCAGCGCTTCCGTGAAACCCAGAGCACAAAGCAGGCCCATCTGGCTGTGACCCAGCGTGAGTTGCAGCGGAACCCATGTGAGAAATGCGATCAGGACTGCGAGTCGCAGTCGAGGAGTAACGAAGCGGTCCCAGATGAGCCGCCTCGCGATCCATGCCGTGATTGCGAAATTCAGAAACGCCCAAAACAAAAAAGCCTTACTCAGCGAGAGATGGGCGAGCGGCGAAAGGAGCACCGCAACGTAGGCCGGATAGACGTAGGGCAGCAGGTTATACCGACGATAGGGCAGGAGATCCGCGTCCATGCGGCTGCGTTGTACTTCAAGGTTGTAGAGCTGGGCCCCCCTGCCCTCGGCAACAATCTGGGCGCCTACATATACACTGGAAAAATCGCGTGAGTAGACATAGCCCAAGAGGCTCGTTTGTGAAAGCAGTAAAGCACTCCAAAACCAAAGCGTCAGGGCAAGAAGGGAGGCGTGACACAATGGCAACCAGCGTGGCAGAAAGAACGGTTTCGTACGCGCGGGAAGGGTCATTCAGAGGTAGCGTGAGAGTCTACCTCAAAGAGATGGGCTGTTCCAGGAAACTCAGTTTTGCGTGGTGGCCAGCTTTGAATTATTGGTGAGGGTTTTTCGCCAGCACCATGTACTGCGCGCCTAGTGGTATACGGCAAAGGGCATCTTCCAGTGGACGTAAGGCTTTCAGGAATCTGGGAAAGAGGAATCGAAAGTCTATCCTCAGGATCTGGAATCCACCTTGACCGAGGAGAAGTCTGGCTTCTCGGGCGGAGATCTTCACCGCGTCGCGGTCGAAGTCGCAACGATGCATCACATACTGCGTCCCTGGGTTCCACGGATTGTTCTCCCATAAGGCAAAGATCCCACCCGGACGGAGACAGCGCAGAATGTAGTTCACCGCACCGGCTCTTTCGACAGGGGGGATGTGGTGAAATACACCGTTGCAATAGACCAGGTCCACTGATCCATCCGGCTGATACTCAGGAAACGTCAGAAACCGGCAAGTCGAAGAGCCGTAATCGCGCTTAGCGCGCTCAAGCTCAAGTTCGGAAATCTCGAGGCCCAGGACCGACTGACAGGGCAACAGATCGCGGAGAAAAACGGTAGTTCCACCCACTCCACAGCCATAGTCGATTGCGGTATGAACACTCAGCGAGATTTCGCGGAGGCACCGCGCCAGCCACTCCACGCGGCCGCGAGCAAAGAAATCCTTGGTTTCGCCGCTGGCGCTGAGCGCGTTGTTCAGACGCTCGTCGTAGTTCTCGGCAAACTGATCGAACTCCGCGGGTCCGGTCATCGACGCGGCAGCCCCAGCACGCTCAAAAAGAAGCTGGCGAACACCGCTTGCGCGCCCAGGATCAAGAGTAGAACGCCCGGAATCACGATGCGCATGGTGTGGGAATAATCCAGTGGACCGAAATGCTGCGTACCCCATCCTGCCACCGCCACGATCGACGCTGCCAAGCCTGCCAGCGTGAGTACTGCTCCGACTACGAGGCCGACCTCGAGCGTGACATAACGAAACAGGCGGTCGAGCAACGGGTCGGGCGGATGCAACTCCTCCGAGATGGCGAACAACTTGGTAAACACCGCGAATGCGATGCCCTGAAATCCCAGCAGAACAAATGCCGCCGCGTACAACAAGGTGTGTACGTCGAAGGTGACGGCGCCCACGACGCGAGGCGCAGGCAACAGCCAGGCGCCGAGCACCACTCCCACCAACATCAGGGCAATCCCCGGATATAGGAACAACCAGCGCGGGCTGTAGAGCAGAAAGAAGCGGAGTGTGCGCCAGCCGTCGCGCCAGGTTCTCAGGTGTGGTGGACGGCTGCGTCCGTCGGGAGACAGCGTCGTCGGCACCTCGGTGACCTGCATACGTAACAAGGTGGACTTCACCACCATCTCGGTAGCGAACTCCATGCCGGTGGTGCGCAGGCCCATGCGCTGGTAAGCCTCTTTGCGGAACCCGCGCAGCCCACAGTAGAAATCTCCCACGGCGCGGTTGCGAAAGAACAAGCGGCCGATCCAGGTCAAGGCGGGATTGCCGAAATATTGGTGCAGCGGGGGCATAGCGCCCTTCTCAATTCCTCCGCGAAAGCGATTGCCCATCACCAGGTCTGCGCCTTTCCGCAGCGGCTCGAGAAATCGCGGGATATGCCCGAAGTCGTAGCTGGCGTCGGCATCGCCCATCACGATGTATTTGCCGGCGGCGGCATTGATTCCGGCCATCAAGGCGTTCCCATATCCGCGGGCTTGCACGCGCACGACGCGCGCACCCAACCGCTCAGCGATCTCCACCGAACCGTCGCGGCTGCCGTTATCAGCGATGACGACTTCCCCGGCAATTCCGGCGCTGCGAATGGTGTCCTGCGCCTTGCGGATGCACTGTTCGAGCGTCTCGGCCTCGTTCAGGCACGGCATCACGACCGACAATTCGACCTCGGCGCGCTCGACTCCAAGTGTCTGATCGGTTGGCGAATCGGGCTTAAGGGAG
>Ga0210384_10001698_pt1 | contig 28865 bp, 28 predicted proteins | sample IncBWH2MmetaG_FD_160574 | JGI IMG/M metagenome (GOLD analysis project Ga0210384, IMG submission 160574) | Forest soil microbial communities from Barre Woods Harvard Forest LTER site, Petersham, Massachusetts, United States - Inc-BW-H-2-M | ecosystem: Environmental > Terrestrial > Soil >...
GTCAAACAGGGCCCAATCCGCACGGCTATCTGGATTGAGTTTAAAGACAGAAGGAGAGTACCGTCAAACACCCGAAGGTAACTCATGCCCGATTTGACACTGGCTGCCTAGAGGACGCAGTCTCAAAGGCAGGCGCGGCATGTCCCGAATCCAGGGATGGGTCGCCGCTGCTGCCACACGACCATGCCAAACGACTGGCTCACTGAACTCAACCGTGAAGTCATCTCTTGCACACGCTGCCCACGACTCGTGGCTTATCGCGAAATGGTAGCCCGGGAGAGACGCCGCGCTTACCGCGATTGCGAATACTGGGGCAAACCGGTCCCTGGTTTTGGCGATCCTGATGCTCGTGTTCTTGTGCTTGGATTGGCTCCTGGGGCCCACGGCTCAAACCGCACCGGACGTCCGTTCACCGGCGATGCTTCCGGCAAATTCATGTATCCCATCTTGTACCAGGCGGGATTTTCCAATCAGCCCAATGCGACCGATTGCGCCGACGGACTCAAGCTGCACGATCTATACATCACCGCAGCGGTGCGCTGCGCTCCTCCTGACAATAAGCCTCTGCCGCAGGAACTGGCGAACTGTGCCCCCTATCTCGACCGCGAAATCCATGGGCTGGCGAAGGTGAAAGTCGTCGTTGCTCTGGGAAAGATCGCCTTCGACGCTTACTTGAATTTCCTCAAAGGCTTGGGTCTGCTGAGGAGCAGGAAAGATCACGTCTTCCGGCACGGAGCCAGTTACAAAATGCCAGATGGCAAGACGTTGCTGGCTTCGTATCATCCGTCGAACCAGAACACGCAGACGGGAAAGCTTACCCGACCGATGTTCCTACGCATCTTTAAAGAAGCGCAGCGACTGGCCGATAGCTAAAGACAGGCGGCTGCCGCCGGGGCCGGATCTTCTACCCACCCCACGCACGGGGAGATAAAAATCAGGGGAGGAACCGGAGCGGCGCCGCTCTCCTGCCATTCTTCGATACCGAACCCAGCACGAGCGAGGACGCTCGCGCCTACCTGAAACTTCAGAATCCGACAAACACCGGCTCCGGTTCCAGCCGGATAGCCCAGAGATCTTCCACCCGCTGCTGGATGTGGTCTTTCAGCGCCACGATTTCGGCCGCCGTTGCATCACCGCGGTTCACGATTGCTAGAGCATGCTTGCGGGAAATCCCGACGCGCCCTGTGGTGTAGCCCTTGCTAAAACCGGAGTGTTCGACCAGCCAAGCGGCCGAAACCTTCTTCTGAGCATCAAGCGCGGGATAGCTCGGAATTCGCAATCCTTTCGTGGCTGCCCGCCTAATTAATTCCTGATATTGATCCGCCGAGAGGATGGGATTCTTGAAGAAGGAACCAGCGCTGCGGCAATCTTCGTCGCCGGGTGCGATCAGCATGGCTTTACTGGCCCGAATCCGGCGTACCGCCTCGCGAGTGTCCGCCAAGGTCGGAGTTTCGTGCCAGCCGACAAAATGAGTCTTCAAGTCGGCGTACTGAATGCGCGGCGTGCCACCTGGAGTGAGTTCGTAGGTAACACGAAGGATAATGTAGCGTCCGCGTTCGCTGGTGTTGAACATGCTGGTGCGATAGCTGAATCCACAGGCCTCAGCACAGAGCTCGTGCATCTGGCCCTCGTTTAGGTCCAGGACCAGGACGGACTCGATCGTCTCTGCCACCTCCTGGCCGTATGCCCCGACGTTTTGTACTGGTGTGCCGCCCACGCTTCCTGGAATTCCGCTAAGGCACTCGACCCCGGCGCAATTGCGGGCCACAGCGCGAGCCACGAACTTGTCCCACTCCTCGCCTGCGCCAACCTCAAAGAGACGCTTGCCATTTTCGTTGTGTTCTTCAATTCCGGAAACGGCGACTCTCAACACCAGGCCGGGCCAGCCGGCGTCAGAAACCACCAGGTTGCTTCCTCCGCCAAGAATAAATAAGGGAAGATTTTGGGCGCGGGCGAACTCGACGGCTTCACCTACCGCGGCAATGGTTTTGGCCTCAGCGAAGTAGCGCGCTGGCCCGCCTATCTTGAGAGTGGTCAGCGGCGCCAACAGCACATTTTCCTGAATGAGCATGCTTATGGTCTCAATATATATGACTTGCAGAGGTTGACTCTGACCGCTACCGTTCCGCTTGAGTCTGTCCGATTCCGCGGCAAGAATCGGGCAGCCGTGACTCACACCAGAGTCCATTGCTCAAACCGATTGTTGGGTAGTATCTTCAGAGGCATGTGGCGTATCGGCTTCCTGTTAACGTACGTCTTCGCTCTGGGCGCAATCTGTGAGGCCCAAACCGTAACGTTGACCCTCCAGGAAGATCTGAGCTCGAAATTGCCCACGGGGACTGCATTCACAGCTGCTGACACCGCGGGTAAGGTCTACAACGGACATGTGGTGACGCATCCGGCTCGACGCATGCTGCGGCGTGGCTCAATGAGTTTGGTATTCGATGATCCTGTAGTGCCAGTCACTAAAGATCGTGAAGGAGTATTTCGAGCGGGGAACAAGATGCGACTGCTCAAGCTCGGTGGCTCACTCGCGGCGGCGAAATTGGCAGACGATTCCGTCGATGGTGCTATTGGAGCGACCAAGGCTCGGTATGTCGGAGCCGCTGTTTCTGCGGCACTAATCGTCTTTCAAAAAGGTGGCGAAGCTAATCTTCACAAGGGAGACACAATCGAGGTCGAACCTAGGCGCGAAGCGCTGTCGGGCTTACCAGATTGCCGCGAACCATGCCCGCCGTATTAGAATGAATCCTGAGGAGAACCAATGTATCCAGAGCTTATGGTCGTTCCCATGCGAGAAGAGTTAACTCGCCTCGGCATTCAAGAAATGCGTTCAGCCCAAGAAGTCGATCGCGCCCTGAACAATCAGGCAGGCACGACCATGGTGGTGGTCAACTCCATTTGCGGATGCGCGGCTGGCCGCATGCGACCCGCGGTCCGTGCCGCCCTGCAAAATTCCAATCGCCCGGAGAGAATGTTCTCGGTCTTCGCCGGGCAAGATACCGAAGCTACAGAACGCGCTCGTTTCTATTTCACTGGATACCCGCCTTCGTCCCCCTCGATCGCCCTGTTACAAGACGGCAAACTTGTCCACATGATGCAGCGTAGCGATATTGAAAATCGCGAAGCAGTAGACATCGCGACTGAACTCAAGAAAGTGTTCGACAAGCTCTGCGTTAAGCCCGCGCCGGCACCCCAGTAACTCAGAATCGTCAGGGACAGCCTCGAGCTCGTGAATCCCTCTGGTGGAACTTAAGATTGCTGCGTTGTATTCTCGGGGCGTGCCGCTCTCGCCTGGGCCTCGCCGCTCTCCGACTTCGGGATTGTTCTTGGGTCTGGTTATCACGCTGGCCGCCGTGGTGGCCTATTCGGTCTACATCACTCGCCAGATTTCGGGCCTGCGCGAGCTGCAGAACAATCTGGTCGATCGCAATCGAAAAGATTCTCTCCAGCTGCTTCGAATTCAAAACGAGGTGAATGCACTGGCTCTGGCTATGCGCGACATGCTGGCTAACGATGAACCGTATCCGCTGACCGCCTGGACGGCGCAGTTCCAGAGGATTCGCGCCGATCTCGACGACGCTCTTCGGCTGGAACAGAAGTTTGCGGTGAGTGATCGCACTCCGGAGCAGAGGCAGTATCTGCAGGCTTCACTGAGTCAGTTTTGGGATGCTGTGGATCGCACCTTCGCATTGGCGCGAGATGGCAAAGAAGCTGAAGCCCGCACCCAAATCCGGATTTCTCTGCAGGCCCGGCAAGAGGCGTTGAGCTCGGCCGTCGCCCGGCTGTTGGTCCAGAATAACGAAAGTGAGGAACAGGAGGCGTTGCACATCCGTCAGATTTATGACAGGGTGCAGCGCCAGGTGTACCTGTTTCTGACCGCGACCTTGATAGCAATCTTGCTTACCAGCTTGTATTTGATCCGCTCAAACCGTCAGTTGTTTGCGCAACTCGCCCAGCTTTCTGAACAGCGCAGCGAACTGGCCCAGAGTTTGATCTCAACCCAGGAATCCACTCTGCGCCACATTTCCCGCGAACTGCACGATGAGTTTGGTCAGGTGTTAACCGCAATCGGGTCCATGCTCAGTCGGGCTGGAAATCAAGCGCCGGAGGGATCGGTGTTGCGAGCTGATCTGCGTGAAGTTTGTGAGATCGCGCAAGGTACCTTGGACAAGGTCCGTAGCCTTTCGCAGGCGCTGCACCCGGTAATGCTCGATGAAGCCGGGCTGGAGAGCACCCTGGACTGGTACCTCCCCGTGGTGGAACGGCAAACCGGAATTCACATATCCTATGAGAAATCGGGAACGTCCTTTACCGTGGATGGAAACGCTGCCATCCACGTTTATCGCGTGCTACAGGAAGCTCTGAACAACATCATTCGGCATGCGGGCGCCAAAGAGGCATCAGTGCGTCTAGGATTTCTGGCGGAAGGTCTGGAGCTCGACGTCGAAGATCATGGCAAGGGTTTCGTGGCGCAGGCAGGTAATCCGGGAATGGGACTGGTGGCGATGCGCGAACGCGCGGAGTTGCTCGGCGGCACGATCGAGTTCATGAAGCCATCCCAGGGCGGAACGCTGGTTCGACTAAAAGTTCCAAGAGAGAAGCTCAACTCGCATGCGGAATAAAATTTCCGTCTTATTGGTCGATGACCACAGCCTGGTGCGCCGGGGATTCCGGAAGATTCTGGAAGATGAGGCGGACATCGCCGTCGTGGGCGAAGCAAAAGACGGCGAAGAGGCGGTGCGACTGGCAAGTGAGCTGAAACCGCAGGTGATTGTGATGGACTGTGCCATGCCCGGGATGAACGGTTTGCAAGCTACGCGTCAAATCCTGGAAAAGAATCCGCAGACCCTGGTGCTGATGCTGAGTATGCATCCTGAGGACACCCTGGTCCGCCAGGCGCTAGGCGCTGGCGCTCGCGGGTACATTCTTAAAAATGCGGTGGATCTAGAGCTGGGAGCCGCGATCCGCCGGGTAGTGGCTGGAGAAACTGTGCTGGATTCACAATTGGAGCGTCCGGCCGCGCTCAAAGGCGAGCGCAACGCAGCACTGACCCGGCGCGAACTCGAAATCCTGCAGATGATCGTGGATGGCAAATCGAACAAGGAAATCGCGAGCGTACTCGATCTAAGCGCGAACACCGTTTCCGTCCACCGCGCCAACATCATGGATGCTTTGGGAATCCACAAAACTGCTGAACTGGTGGTTTATGCCATCCGCAACGGCTTGGTAAATCTGCCGTGAACCGACGATCTTTCTTGCAAGGACTCGCTGGCATGGCTTCAGCTTCAGCGTTCGGTCCAGTGAATGCCTTTGGAGTTCCCGCGTCGCGAGCCTCAGCTCCAGGCTTCCGTTTGGTCGATGTCACCGCTCCTGCAGGTATCCAGTTTCAGCACAATAACGGCGCTTACGGCGGCAAACTTCTCCCCGAGACCCTGGGTTCGGGATGCGCTTTCCTTGACTATGACGCCGATGGTTGGCAGGACATCCTCCTAATCAACGGCATGGATTGGCCTGGGCGCCAGCGTGAACGAACCACGCTCAAGCTTTACCGCAATAATCGCAACGGCACATTTTCCGATATGACCCGCAGCGCTGGTCTGGACGTTGAAATGTACGGCATGGGTGTGGCGGTGGGAGACTACAACAATGACGGCTATCCCGACCTGCTGATCACGTGTGTCGGTCAAAACCGGCTGTTCAAGAACACAGGCAAGGGAACCTTCGTCAACGTGACCAAGCCCAGCGGTCTTGGTGGACGGCAGGCGTTCAGTACTTCTGCATTATGGTTCGATTTTGACCGCGATGGTCTGCTGGATTTATTTGTTTGCAACTATGTAAAGTGGTCTCCCGAGCACGATGTTTTCTGCAGTCTTGACGGAAAGCGCAAGTCCTATTGCACTCCCGAGGCTTACCGCGGGGAGACCTGCTGGCTATTTCGCAATCGGGGCGATGGGACTTTCGAAGATGCGACAGCAACCAGCGGAATTTTCGACAGCAGCTCCAAATCGCTAGGCGTCGCCATGCTCGACTACGACCGGGATGGTTGGCCAGATCTGCTGGTAGCCAACGATACCCAGCCCAATAAGCTTTATCGCAATCAGCGCAATGGCACCTTCAAAGATGTGGCGGTGGATGCTGGCATCGCTTTCAGCGCGGAAGGAAAGGCGCGGGCCGGGATGGGCGTTGACGTAGGCGATTTCGACAACTCCGGTATGCCAGGCGTAGCCATTACTAACTTTGACAATGAGATGATTGGACTCTTCCAGGCATCAAGCAGTGGAAACTACACCGACATCGCCGTACGCAGTGGTGTCGGGCTCGCGTCCAAAGACAAGTTGGGATTTGGCTGTCTCTTACTCGACGCCGATTTGGATGGTTTCCTCGATCTGGCAGTCGTCAACGGACATATCGACGATACCGTGCGCAACGTCCGCAACGTGGGTTATGCCCAGCCGCCGCAGTTGTTCCTGAATAATGGAAAGGGAATATTTCGCGACGTGGCTTCTGAACTTGGCGGCGGATTCGCTCAGCCAAAGGTTGGGCGTGGCCTAGCCTATGGCGATTTCGATCGCGATGGCGATCTCGATCTGCTGGTGACTTGCAACCATGGCCCCGCCTATCTCTATCGCAACGACCAACTGGCGGGGAACCGAAGCATTCGTTTCCGTCTGATGGGCACAAAATCAAATCGCGATGCGATCGGCGCAACCGTACGGATTTTTCACGGCGGAGGCAGTCAATCGCGCTTGGTCAAGGGTGGATCTAGCTATCTCTCGCAATCAGAGTTGCCGGTTACGTTTGGGGTGGGAAAACGGGACAAGATCGATCGCCTGCTGATTCTGTGGCCCAGCGGCAGGAGCGAAGAATACAAAGATCTGGCCGTGGGCCAGGTCTATCAGTGCGTAGAAGGGAAGGGAATAACGGCGCTCGCGGGCTTCTAGTATTTTTTCACTATTGCATCCCGCAACTCTTACAGTTAGTTTGGCCCAACTCTTGAGACCTCATCCTCGGCCCTCTGCGAGCCGAAGCGTTGAGGCGCTCCCCACATAGAGGTAGGCTCAGCCTACCTCTGATTTTTAATCCGGGCATTCTGCTAAAGGCTGAAACTTTCTCCTGTTGGGGGCAAGACAAATGAAATTCAGTGGCGTGCTGACAAAGTTTTTCGTTCCCATTGCGTTGGTGATTGTGGCTTTGGCTGCGGACAGCGGCAGGGGGAAGCCGATTACGGTAAAGGGGTATGTGCTGGATTCAGCCTGCGCATTCACCAAGGGTCTCGATAAGCCAATCAGCGCGGAGTGCGCCCGGGCTTGTGCCAAGGCAGGTTCACCGCTGGTGATCCTGGCAGACACTGGCGAAATTTACTGGCCCATTGCGGATACCACACCCTCCAGAGGACAGAACGAGAAATTGCTGCCTTTTGCGGGGCAGAAAGTTACGGCCGGTGGTCGGGTGTACCAAAGAGGCGGATCGAGCGCGCTGGTCATTGAGAAGATCGAAGCTTCGCCTGCTGACAAATAGATCCGAAGAACGCGGCTCCGAAATTCAATCTCAGTTTCAAAGGAGCCCACCTTTGCGCGTGTGGCCGATCTCTCCCGTGGCACGAACCATAACCCTGACGCTTTCGAGCTGGGCGCTGATTTTGGCCGCCGCGCACGCCCAGGAACTGGGCACAGCGATCCTCAATGGCGCTGTCACGGATCCTCAAGGAGCGGTGGTAGCAAACGCGCAAGTTAACGCCCGTAACGGGGCCACTGGAGCCCAGCGAACGACCACAACCGGCACCGCCGGTCTCTTTATTTTTAACGATCTGACTCCGGGCGTTTACGAAGTGCGGATAGAAGCAAAGGGTTTTGTCCCTTCGGTGACCACTGCGCGCCTGCAGGTCGGACAGCAAGCGAATCTGAAAATGCGTCTCGCCATTGAAGGAGGGAAGACCACCATCCTTATCGACGACACCGACAATGTGCCGCTGGTCAACACCGGGTCTTCGGTGGTGGATGGCGTGATCAACGCACACCAGATCGAAAACCTGCCTCTCAACGGCCGCAACTTCCTGGAATTGGCGCTCCTGACGCCAGGCAACACCATCGCACCGAATTTTGACCCCACCAAATCGAACACGGTTGTGATTTCCTCGGCCGGGCAATTAGGTCGAGGCGGGAACGTCAGCATCGATGGCATGGACGACAACGATGACGTGGTGGGCGGCATGTTGCTCAACGTGCCCGAAGACGCGGTGCAGGAATTCCAGGTGGCCACGAACCGCTTTTCTGCGGAATCAGGGCGCTCGGGCTCAGCGGTAGTGAACGTGGTCACCAAGGCGGGGACGAACACGCTGCACGGCTCGGCGTCGATCTACGAGCGCGATAAGAGCCTGCAGGCTGTGCCCGCGACTTTCAACCCCTCTTCCGCCGGCGGCGAGACGCCTCCCTTTAGCCGACAACAATATGCCGGTACGGTGGGCGGCCCGCTAGTTAGGGACAAGGCATGGTGGTTCGGTGCCTTCGAGTATCGCGACGAACTGGGCGGCGTGCTGGTGGGAACGCGCGACCGGGTGAAGCAGACCATCACCAACAGTTTTGCCTCGGAACCTTTGACTGATCCCATGGGAACCATTCGGGGAGACTGGCAAGCCTCGAGTAAAGACATGCTCACGGCGCACTACTCAATTGAGCGTCAAAGTGCGACTGGTGCCGCTAGCTTCCTCTCAGGTCAGCCCATCGGCTCCGCATCGCAACGGCAGGACGCCCGCAACAACTTCCAGACGTTCCAGACCTCGTGGACGCGAGTGCTAGGTCCCACCTTGCTGAATCGGGCGAGCTTCAGCTTTAACAATTTCATCAATATCACGGCCCCAATCGCACCTGGGCCAGAACTGGATTTCCCCAGCATAGCCGACGGCGCCTCTTACCGAGTGCCGCAGCAAACCCGCCAAAAGCGTTTGCAATGGGATGATGGCATCGATTGGACTCGCGGCAAGCACAACCTTCACTTTGGGGGTCAGTTTCAGCGCATTGGCGCCGACTTCAATTTGGGTGTGTTCCAGCACGGTGCAATTGAGTTTATTCAGGATTTCGCGAACCAGGACCGGAACGGTGACGGCGTGATCAACGACAACGATCTCCTCTTCGCCGTTGCCATCCGTAGCGGGATTCCCACGACGTCGCTGATCATTCCCAACGCCGACAATAATCACGTTGCCGGATATGTGCAGGACGACTGGCACTTGCATCCGCAACTAACCCTTAATCTGGGTCTGCGCTACGAGGTTGATACCGACGTGAATGACGTTGGCCACTACAGCCAGATCAATCCCATCCTGCTGCCCTTCCTGCACGGAACCCGGCACAAGGATGTCCACAATTTCGGTCCGCGCGTCGGCTTCAACTGGGCGACGAGGAATGGCCGGTTCAGCCTGCATGGTGGCTACGGCATTTACTACGATCGAGTGACGCTCGAACTCCAGTCGCTGGAGCGGGGCTTGGACGGCCGGGCCCTCCCCATCAACGTCACGCTCGGCAGCGCTAACATCCTCGATGGTAATGGAAACTTCATTCCTGGCGTGACCCCCACCTATCCCGACACGGCTTTCAGCGGCCCCATCATTCCGGGAGCAGGAGGCGCCTCCGAAGGCATCAACATTATCGATAACAATATGCGGAATCCGATGGTGCAGCAGTTCAACTTAGGTATTCAATATGAGTTCGCCAAGAACTGGTTGGTGAAGGCTGACGGCATTCACAACCTGGGCACTCACTTTATCCTCGGAGTACCACTGGGCTCAGTGTTCAACCCTGACTCGGGTGGACCCGAGACGGTAACGGCACTGCAATCCAGCGCCAACACGCACTACGACGCGCTTTGGCTCACCGTGGACCATCGCTTCGCACAGCGCTTCCAGCTGCATGGCGCATACACGCTCTCCAAGGCACTGAACTATGCCAATTACGACCAGGTTCCGTTCGGTTATCCGCCGGTGCAGCCCACCAATCTACCCCGGGAATATGGTCCCACGCCCAATGACCAGCGACAGCGACTAGTGCTTCAAGGAGTGGTTGATCTGCCAGTTGGCTTCCGTCTCTCACCGATTTGGAGCTATGGTTCCGGAGTGCCCATGGACATTCTGTATACAACTCAAAACGGAAACACTCGCGTTCCGCAGTTCGCGCGTAATGCCGGTGGTCGCGAGTTTCACAGTGCATCCGAGTTGAATGCCGCAATCGCCGATAGCAACGCGAATGGAGGAGAGAACGGAACACTCTTGCCTTTGGTTGCTGCCAATGCGCGTTTCAGCGACACTTTCAATTCATTCGATTTGCGTCTCTCCAGGGATTTTCACTTGGGGGAGCGCTTCACTCTGCAAGCCTTGGCGGAGGCCTTCAATTTGTTCAATAAGACCAACATCCTGGGCGTGAACAACGCGGACTACTCCGGTTTTTTCAACGTTCTAGTGCCGGACCGCACCAATCCCAATTTCTCCTCTACGTTCGGAAAACCGGTTTCCACCGCCGGCGGAGTGTTTGGCTCAGGAGGACCGCGAGCGTTTCAACTGGGGGCGAAGCTGTCATTCTAGGGTCTAATTTGCTGAAGAGACAAGCGCTGACGAGGTGGCTGGTGCGTCGAGCTCCATTTTGCAAACTAAAATGTTGGGGCCAAACTTCTGCGGATCGTGGCAACCATACGGCCGCAGTTCGGCAATCCACAGGTCTTCGTGCCAATCAATCCAGCCCGACTGAAACATCCAGACTTCTCGCGTAGGATCCAGGCGGTGGCGGCGCCGCATTTCCTCCACCGTGCCGGGAAATGTGTCTGGATCAAACGACCACAATCTTCTAGAAGGTGTGACCGTCTGGTAGCTGCCGCAGTGGGACTCCATAAAAGCTTGAGGCTGGTTTTCGAATGGGACGATCGCGTTCCCGCAGAGGTAGTAGCTCAGCAGCAAACCACCGGGATCGTCGACGTACACAATGGATCCCGGGGGAACGGATTGGCGCATGAATTGTATGGCCGTGCTCATGAACTTCCGGTTTTGATTCTTCCGCGGGATGAAGGGCGGGACGGGGTGGGGGAAGAGGTGGCAGATGGCTAGGCCGATGGCAAGCGCGACTGGCTTCACCCACTTCGAATCCCACGGAAGTTTCAACCGCGCCGCGCCGATGCTCACTCCGGATATCGCGAAGATCGAGAGAATGGAATCATGACGTGTGCCCCCGTATGGATAGATACCGGCGAGCGCGGCAACCAAGGTAATCAGAAATGGAAGCACCAGGAGCAGGGCGAGCTGGCGCGGAGTTGGCTTGCGGAAGTCTCCCGGAGAACTTTTCTCCCTCAATAGAAGCACAATTGCCAGAATAAAAAGCAGCAAAGCCATGACTCCAATCGTGCCTTGGCTAAAAAAATATCGGAATAAGCGCGTGCTTCTGGTCAAAATGAAACTGACAAGGTGGTCCTCTCCGCGGTGAAAAATCGAAACCCGGAGCCAGGTGTCGGCGATATTCTGGGGCAATTCTTTCTGCCTCAGTACGGAGACGTGACTCTTAATTAGAAACGAGCAGAGTGCGAAGGCGCCGAGCTGGCCCGCGATCCAAGTGGCAATCAACAGAGTTCGACGTTTTCTTGTGAGCAATCGGACCAGCGCGTAAATTCCCAGGGCGAGAACAAAGATCAACGACGAATAGTGACTCAGCAGTGCGAGATAGAGTGCGAACGCTGAGAGCAGCATCATCCATGGCGAACCCGCATCGAGTGCGAGCTCGAGAAGGTAAAGGCTGGCCGAGCTGAAGAACAGAAGCAGCGAATATTGGCGGACTTCCGCCGAGAGCGTGATCAATGAAGGCGCGAACAAAAGCAGGGTCAGACCGATCAATGCCGTAGTTCTGTCGGTAACTTTCTTCAGCCAAAGAAACATAATCCAGCAAAAGACGGTCCCGGTCAGCAGGGCTAGGCTTCGTAATGCGAATTCGGAATGGCCCAATAAACGCCAGTAGTGGAGAACCAGGATCAGCAGCGGGGGATGCGCTGTGGTGAGACTGGCTTCATAAGCCAACCGCAGCGAAGGTTGATCCGACAGCAAGTAATGCAAAGCTTCATCGGGATTCAAAAATGTCTCCCGGGCGAGAATCAAACGTGGCACCAACCCGCATGCAACCAGGAAAACCGGAAGCCGGATCGAATCCGATTGGATCCGTGTCCGGGGCGTTGGAGCGGTGGCAGAAGATGGCATTTAGCTCTTTGAAGGCCTTCTATCCTACATGGCCCGATTGGCGACAGACTAGTGACGCGCCGGGCCGCAACACCCCAGCCAAGAACTTGAATTGTGAGAGCATAAGTATGTGGAATCGCCTGGCTAGGCACATCGGATGACATCCAGCGCTCCCGCTTCGCCATCACAAACACAGTCAGTAGTCTCCACAGCGATTGTCTCTGCCATTTCTCTTCTATCGCTTGCTATTTGGTTTGGGATTTTCGCGGGATTGACCGAAGGTCTCGGTCTATTGACCTTCCAGCGAATTAATTGGCGCCAGTGGGGAAGAATCATCCACGTTTCGAAGGAAATCGTCTGGATCTCGCCTGTGGTTGACGTGCTGTTTTTTGTGATGGTGGCGGTGGTGGTGGCGTTGGTCTCGTGCCTGTGGTCGCGCCTGCCGGTAGTCCGAGTGCTGGTCCTCATGCTGACGTTTCTAACGGTTTACGGTTGGCTCACCTTAACTAACCGTCTCTATCACCGCGCCTGCTGGTTGCTGGCGTTGGGCGTGGCGGTTGCATTCACGCGATGGCTGGCCAAACACGAACTGGTCGCACTGAGATTTTGGAGAAAAACCGCGCCTTGGATGGTTGCAGCATTTCTGCTTGTTTTTATCGCGATTCAGGGGGGGAAGTGGATCCACGAAGAGTACGCCGTAGCCAGGTTGCCGCAGGCCGCCGCTGGATCGCCTAACGTTCTGGTGATCGTCCTGGACACCTTACGTGCCGATCATCTTTCCTCATACAACTATTCCAGACCAACCAGCCCCCAAATTGATCGCATCGCCGGGCAGGGAGTTCTTTTCGAGAACGCGGTGGCGACTTGTTCCTGGAGTCTTCCGTCGCACGCCTCCCTCGTAACCGGCCAATATCCTGCGCAGCACGACCTTCAGAATGTGCAGCCCATGCCGTGGTTGGGGTGGGGAAGTGGAAGCATGGCGGGCTATCCCACGTTGGGAGAAGCGCTGCAGCGGAGAGGATATCGGACGGGCGCATTTTCCGCGAATCGGAACTTTTTTACCAGTAACGTCGGCCTGGGACGCGGTTTCCTTCATTTTGAAGATTACTTCGATTCTATGGCGGATTCGTTCATCCGCACTTTATACGGAAAAGAGTTTGCACGCCTCTACCTCAACCGCACTGAGCATAGCAGTGTGATTCGCGCGCTGCGCTACCTGGGGATGGACTCCATGCTTGATAAAGACGATGAAGGATCAGGCAATTATGGCGGGGCATTTGCCGTCCGCAAGCGTGCCAGTGCGGTGAACCAGGAAGTCTTACGATGGATCGAGCGCGACCGGCAACGCCCTTTTTTCGCTTTCCTCAATTACATGGATGTGCACTATTCCTATGGGGGGCCGCGAGGCTATCCAAAGCCTGAATGGGACCGAGCGACGACCGTCGATGAATACGATGCCGGTCTGAGGTATGTCGACGATTATCTCGGTCGGCTGCTGGCCGATTTGCGACGGGATGGACTAGCCGAAAATACTATCGTTGTGATCACATCTGACCACGGTGAATCGCTTGGCGGGCACGGCATGAATTATCACGGCATCTCTTTGTACTGGGATCTGATCCATGTGCCCTTGATTATTTTCTACCCGGGACATGTTCCGGCCGGTCTCCGCGTGACGACTCCGGTGACGAACGCAGCGATTCCCTCCACAATCATGGAGCTAGTGAGCATGAATTCTCCGAGGAATCCTGACTCGGCGAAATTCCCCGAGCCTTTGGCCGCACTTTGGACCAAGCCCGAGGTCGGGCCGAAGTGGCCGAGTCCTCTTTCGGAGCTAGCCCGGAACGAGTTCGTTAATACCGATGACAAGGCGGTGGTTGGAAAAATACCAACGGCGGCGGATGGCAACATGGTATCCCTCGTCACTCCACGTTGGCACTTGATCGTCCACCAAAAGCTCGGAGCTCAACTCTATGACTGGACGGTCGATCCTCGCGAGCTTAACAATCTCATCGATACGCGTGAAGGCCAGGCCACTGCTGTAGGCTTGAGCTTGGAACTGGACTCCAGAATAAGTCGGAGAGACGGGAACTAACGATTTTGTGAACGCACACTTGAGGCAGAGGACGATTGACTGACAACAATTAGGATCCGAGCAGAGATCACTGCCCAGCGCGTAGAGGTGAGATCAGGAGTCGGCCGGTGGGTTTTTTCTTAGCATCGGTCTTGTCATGCTCATACGCAAGGTCCATTGAACCCTCCCCGCTCGTGGAAGCCTGCGCCAGGAGTGCGGCCAACGAGCGAAAAGAACGTCCCATGTCCTGCGCCTCGTGGAATGCCACTGGAAGTCCCTTATCAATGGCCGGGGCGATTGACTGATAATTGTTGGGGATTTTCCAAAGCAGTTTGCAGTTAGTAGCCTTTTCAACGTCTTCGTCGGTGAATCCCGGAATCTTTTTGTAGCGGTTCAGCACCAGGCGCACGCGGTCGCGGCTGCCGCCTTCTTCCAGAAAAGTGCGGATACGGCTGGCACTCCACAAGGAGACGACATCGGCCTGGGTAACAAGCAGGACGGCGTTCGACAAATCGCAAAGCTGCCGGCCAGTCGAGTCCAGGCGGCCAGAGCAATCCACAACTACATAACGGAATTGCGACACGAGGAGATCGAAGAGCCGGGCCAATTCAGCCACGGACGGGGTCAATGATTGAGGCTGCTGCGGACCCGCCAACAGTTGTAACCCGCCTTTGCAGTGCGTCATCAAGCCTTCGAGCAGCGATCCGTCCATGCGATGCAGGTTCTGTAAGGTGTCGGTGATGCCGAATGTCGGCCGGGCGTTCAGATGGAGTGCCGCGTGGCCCAGGGGAGCGAAATCGACCAGCAGCACGCCGCCGCCGTGAGCTTCCTGCAAAGCTATAGCTGTGTTCACCGCCACCGTCGTCGCCCCTGCTCCTCCCTTGGCGCTGGTCACGGTGAAAACCCGAGCCCTGCCTGCGGACGTGCGGGTCTTGCTTCGGGAAGCGGCAAAAACTGTGAAAGCATCAACCAGCGCCTCGGCAGATACATCGCGCTCGAGGTACTCGCGAGCTCCGGCGCGCATGGCCGAGACAATCGTCGATGGATTGACCATCTCACCCACCGCGAAAATAACGATTTCGCTCGTGTTGTGGTGAATCAGTTCGATGGCGTTAATAGCCCGCGGCACATCTTGCGGGTCAATATCGACCAGTACTATCTCGGAACGGACATCTTGGATCTGACGGAGGACGGAGTCGGTGGCGCTGGCCGGAAATCCCACATGACTGAAGACATTCCGACCCATCCGCGTTCCCTCCAGCCGATGCTGGAGGATCGAAAGCCGTTCTTTGTCTTCTGTAAGAAGGGTAACCGCTATGCCCTGCATGGCCGGGGCCTCACTCTAATATCCGGTATCAGCATGTTATGGAGTGATGACGAGCGCGCCAAGTGACTTCGGTAACTCTGGGTGAACGCGTTGACCACAAGTTGCTCCCTTGCAAGCGCTGCAATCTCGATCCGGATGACACTAAGTGGAAAGCACCGGACCGCTACACTAGCGGTGCTCCCGAGGAAGAGGAGCCCCGCCGCGAACTAGCATTCTAAGCAAAATCAACCGGATTGAAAAGGAGGAAAACCGGGAAAGTGCTTAACCCGCAGGCAGTCCGCAGGATTTCATCTCGAAAGCCCCGAATTTATTCCTACCAAACTAACGCAGCGCAGCAATCCGGGGATTGAGTTCCTCTGCAGTCTTCTCTTCCCGGTTTTGCTGGTGCAAAGCGGAGATCCGGGCGAAACTTGCCGAAGCCTCCACCGTGGTCTCGGTTGCAGGCAGATAGTCGTAAGCTTCCAAATAGACAGCCACCCCGAACGTGTTCCCCGCCACGGGCTGAATCACCCGCTTGACTGTGCCGGAGCAACGGACGCGCATATCCTCGCCCAACGTAATTTGGGACGGCATCACCAGAGTCAACTCTATGGCTTCACCGACAGACAAGGGCAGGTCGGTGTACAGCAATGCGCCGCGCGCACTTAAATCCTGGGTGAAAGCAGAGGCTTCGCGTGCACTGCGGGGCAAGCGCAGGAAAACGGGAAGATGAAGGGCAAAGCGTTGGGCGGCGCGGCGCTCCAGATGAACCGGATGAGTGCTCATGGCTGCTCCCATCGAGGGTGTGGCAACGCGCACCTTCTCATGAATTCCACAGTCGTTCTTGCCGCTATACTGGCCATAGGGCAACGAACTGTGCCCGACCGATCGCTGACTGCCTACTCTACTCTAGCTTGCGGCCGCTAGGAAGTTCTAAATTGGTGACGAAGGCGAGCACGGTCGATTTGGGAACATAACCCGTCGAGTAATCACTGGCATCCATAATTACAGACTGAAGTGAGCGACTCAGCCATTTCGAAATCCGCAGTCGATAGGACGTCGTCCGGCCCCAACGCAGCACCGGAAAATGGCAGATTGCCCCCCACCTTGCGTGCGCTCCGTCATCGCAACTTCCAACTTTTCTTTTCTGGACAATTGATCTCCCTGATCGGGACGTGGATGCAGAGCGTGGCCCAATCATGGCTGGTGTACCGTCTGACTGGTTCTGCGCTGCTGCTGGGCTCAGTTGGATTCGCCAGCCAGATTCCGGTGTTCCTGGTGGCCCCAATCGGCGGCATTGTAGCCGACCGGTATAACCGGCAGCGGGTCGTAATCGGCACCCAGATTGCATCGATGATACTGGCTTTCATACTCGTGGTGTTGACGCTCAGCAGACTCATCCAGGTGTGGCAAATCTTCGTTCTGGCTGGATTGCTGGGAGTCGTTAATGCCTTTGATATTCCCGGAAGACAGGCGTTCCTGGTGGACATGGTGGGCAAAGAAGATTTGATGAACGCCATTGCCTTGAACTCATCCATGTTCAACGGAGCGCGGATTATAGGTCCGGCGATTGCAGGAATCCTGGTAGCGAAGATTGGCGAAGGCTGGTGTTTTTTCGCTAATGCAGTGAGCTACATCGCAGTGATCATCGGACTGCTCATGATGCGGGTGCCACCGCGCTCGTATCGGAGGTCGAGTGGCTCGCCGCTGGCGCACATTATTGAAGGTTTCCGTTTTGTGCGCCACACGGCGCCGATTCGCGCGATTCTGCTGTTACTTGGGCTGGTCAGTCTGGTCGCCATGCCCTACACCGTCCTGATGCCGGTGTTCGCCGACAAAATTCTGCATGGGGGAGCCCGAGGCTTAGGTATCTTGATGGGCGCAACTGGTGTAGGAGCTCTGGTGGGAGCACTGACGCTGGCCACTCGCAGTGGAGTACGGGGATTGGGACGCTGGGTGGCGTTTTCCTGCGGCGGATTTGGAGTGAGCCTGGTTCTGTTTTCGCTGTCGCGTTATTTCTGGCTCTCGGCGGCCCTCCTCCTGCCAGTGGGCTTTTTCATGATGCTGCAAATGTCATCGTCTAACACATTGATCCAAGCGATGGTGCCCGACCATTTGCGCGGCCGGGTCATGGCGGTTTACTCCATGATGTTTATGGGCATGGCACCGTTTGGAGCACTGTTCGGCGGTGCGTTAGCCGATCGACTAGGAGCGCCGATCACGGTCTCCGTAGGCGCAGTAGCTTGTATCGGAGGCGCAGCGTGGTTTGGCCGGCACCTGCCCAAAATTAGAGTCGAAGCGCGAAAGTTGATTGTGGCCCAAGAAGCTGCTGGCGGTGAGCCGTCCCAGGAGGTTACCGCGAGAGTCTTTGAAGATTAAGCGTGGGAATCTTTCTATCGTCCTGTGCGTAACTGGCGAACCGCCTCGACTAACGAGAAATGTCCGAAGGGTGCCGGTGTTAGGGTGAGAGTCAGCATAAGCAATCCCAAGACCGCGAGCCAGCGCCGGCCCGTGCTGATTCCGATCCATTCCTCTACCATTGGGTGCCGCATACCGCTGATGCGAAGGAGAACTGCCCAGATCAGCCAGCCTGACCAGAAATAAATTCCCATCGGAATCAGCGCGAGTATGGTCAGACGCGAGATCATTCTGTGTGCACGAGGCGCGAGAGCGAAAACGATGTGTCCGCCGTCGAGCTGGCCGCCGGGGAGAAGATTTAGCGCGGTGGCGAACATACCTACCCACGCCGCCATTGCTGTAGGGTGCAGGCAGATCTGATCGAAAGGCAAATGGGAGATGCTGCCAGAGAGACCTGCACCCGCAAGCATATTGCGCACGAGTTTGAAAATCAGCGGAAAGCCCGGCACAAAAGCAGAATCGGGTAGGTACGACGCTGCCACCAAAGGCTTAGAAAATCCCAAGGCCAGCACCAGCACGGGCAGCGCAACCAGGAATCCAGCAATCGGCCCGGCAATTCCGATATCGAAGAGCACGGAGCGCGAACGAATGGGCGAGCGAATGCGAATGAACGCCCCCAAAGTCCCAATCAGCGTGGGAAATGGAATGAAGAAGGGCAGGGTCGCTGCTACCCCATAGTGACGGCAATAGAGGTAGTGTCCCATCTCGTGTGCCAGGAGAATCAGCATCAGACTGAAAGAGAAAGGAATCCCCAGCGCGAGATGCGCGGGGCGCAATGCCCAACTCAAGGGAAAGATGTCCAGGCCGCTGTCACCGATATAGAGCGTGGGCAAATTGTGCTGGAAGTTAAACTGCATGCGCGCGCCCACTACGAGCGTGGTGAAGACCGTCGCCAGAAAAAGAAGCAAGTGCAGCCAGTAGCGCTGCTTCAATTGAGGGGAGACCAACACCTCAAGCGGCCGGTAGTACTCGGTAGTCGAGGAAAGTGGGGGAGTGAGTTCAGACATCTGGAATTCCGGCGGCGGGCCATCTTCAGCGCGGACGGGTCGGTTTCGACCAGGTCGAGCTATCGCGCCCACGCAACATCAGTCGATCGACTGCAACTCCTTGCCCGGCTTGAAGCGCACCGCCTTACCGGGCGGGATGGAAACTTCCGCCCCCGTGCGGGGGTTGCGCCCGATGCCCGTCTTGCGCGGCCGGACGTTGAACACGCCAAAGCCCCGCAGTTCAATGCGATCGCCCTTGGCCAGCGAGCGCTTCATACTCTCGAACACCGTTTCCACGGCCAGTTCGGCCTTGGTCTTGGTGATGCCGGTCTTGTTGACTACTTCGTTGATGATGTCGAGCTTGATCACGGGCGGCTCCCAGCGGCGGAGTCACAGCAAGTGCACCAAGTGGTTGATGCTAAGGGAGATATGTGAGATTGTCAACGGGAGGTCCCGCGAAAGGAAACTGAGAGAGCCTCGCGAAACGACTGAGGCTTACTTCCTGCTGTTTTCCCCTTCTTTGTACATGTACTTGATGGAAGGCTTGTAGATCATCAGATTGGGCTGGCCGTTGCGGTTGAGTTTCAAGCAGGTCTTGTCATACCACTCGATGGTGCCGCGGATTTCCTCGCCATCTCGCAACACGATAACCATGGGAGTCTTGGATTGCATTTGCTTCTGATAGTAGAAGTTTTCCGCGTTGGTTTGTTCGGGGGGAGCAGTTTTGCGTCCGCCTCCACGGTCATTGCGATCGTTTCGCTCCGGGCGCTCCGGTCGGTCGCGGCGTTCGACAATTGACGGCTGGGCGTGATGATGCTCGGTGTGATTCAAAGACGGCCGGATCAGTTTGCGGTTGGAGAAGCTTTCCGATTCGACGGGCCGCTCGGCTGGAACGGAATCAATCGCATCTTTCATGGCATTACCCCGTTCGACACGCTTTTTCTCGCGGGCCACAACACGGCGCTGCTGTGATTGTGGGTACTGAAGGCGTGAAATTTCTCTTACCGTAGCACAGGGAACTGGAGTCTGACAATGCTCAAGTTCCGCTGAAAGAAGCGGTTAGCGGCTGGTCCTTAATAAGTTCCTGCAAATGATGAAACCTAACTGCTTTTTTCCAGCGCTGTCGCAAAGGCATCGAGCGAAAGCGACCGCAACAAATTACGGCGCATGCCGCGCTCGACATCGTTCAGACGGTCGGCGGCGAAGGCGATCCAGACGAAGTCTGACAATTCAGACAGCTTTTTCAATTCACCTAGGATGTCTGTGTTGCGGACCAATTCTGGCGCGCCGGAACTGAGGAACATCAGGTCTTGCAGAAGTGCGTACAGCCTGCGCAGCAGATTCTCCGTCTTTTCGCGGCCCTCAGCACCCGCGCGAAAGGTTTCAGTTACTTTAAACAGCTCGCTGTGATCGGCACTCCGTAGGGCCGAATTCAGAATGGTCAGGGCCTGGGAGCGGGCCGCGGTGTAGGCGTCAAGATCGAAGTTGCAGGCGCGTCCGACGGCGCCTTCGGAAAGACGAGCTGCCAGCGCGCGCTGTTTCACATTCCAGTCCGGACGATGCTTCCCCAGATACTTTTCGATCTCCTCCGGGGGCAAAGCAGCTAGTGAAATTGTCATGGAACGCGAGCGAATCGTGGGCAGTAATTCACCAGCATTCTCAGTCAGCAGAAATATGGTGGCAAACTCGGGCGGCTCTTCAAGGATCTTGAGCAGGGAGTTGGCGGCTTCTTTCATGAAAGCAGAATCAGTGAAGATATAGACCCGCTCCTTCGCGTCACCGGGCCGGTAGTAAATGGTCTCAATCACGCGTCGCACCTGGTCCACCTTGATCATCATCTGCGGCGGGTCGGGCGGAATCACTAGCACATCAGGATGCGTCTGGACAAAGAGTCGCGTTTCTTTCTTGTCCGTATCCCGTAAGTTCTCACGAGCTTCGACGGCCTCATCGAAGCGGGTTTCCAGCTCCTCGGACTGCGCTATGCGGATACAGTTCGAGCACTTTCCACAGAAATCAGGCAGGCCATCCGTGAAGACGGGTGAAAGGCAATTCATCGCTTTTGCTAGCATCAACGCAAGCGTGTATTTGCCCGAGCCAGCGGGACCAGCAACGATTACCGCCTGAGGAAAGCGATTGCGCGCCAGCATTTCGCGCAAGCGAGCGACGACGTCAGCGTTACCGTGGAAGTCGGCAAATCCCATTATGCGTTCTCATCACAGCGCGCCGTTTGAGTGGTCTCCGGAGCGGCCGCAGCAACAGAGGGAAATCGGAACTCGACTTTAATTCATGCCGTTTTGGCGGCCAATTTCAATCGTTGCCGGACAATTTCCAGAATCCGCGCGTGAGTTTCTCGAGCGGTCCCGCGCGCATTTACTACAACCACTCTTTGCGGCTCACGGGCAGCGATTGCCAAATAAGCGCGTCGAACCCGGGCAAAAAAGGCCCGGCTTTCCTGCTCAAAGCGGTTCTCATCGGTTTTCCAGTGTCCATTTCGGCCGGCACGTGTGTTGTTGCGGCGCCGGGCGCGTTCCACGCTGGCGGCAACATCGGACTCCATCAGAATCGTCAAATCAGGTTTCAGGTCTCCGCACAGGATCCGGTGCAACTCCAGCACCGGCCCGCTGCCGAGTTTGCGCCCACCGCCTTGATAGGCCTCCGTTGAGTCGGTGAAGCGGTCGCAGAGCACCACTCGGCATTCGGCGAGCGCGGGCTGAATGACTTCTGCAATGTGCTGTGCGCGCGAGGCGAACATCAAAGCCAGCTCAGCCAGCGGGGACAGGCCGGAGGTCCCGGTGTCGAGCAGAACGTCTCGGATTTTTTCTCCCACGGCTGTTCCACCCGGCTCGCGCGTAACCACCACGGAAAAGTCATGGGCTCTCAGCACCTTGGCGAGCTTTTCCAGTTGCGTGCTCTTGCCGCAACCATCCAGGCCTTCCACAGTGATGAACTTTCCGCGATGAGCATGAGGTGGCAAGAGAGAATCATAGCATTCGGAAGTCGGCAGGTAGGATCAAGGACCAAACACACGAAGGTCAATCGCTGATCTGTTCTTCGGGCTTGGCTTGCCTTCTGCTATATTCTCTGCCCTTGATTGATTCTTACTCTAGTAGCCATAAAAGGGAGCGTGTTCATGATTGTTCTCGCCCGCCGAGTTTCCGGTCTGGTATGTCTCCTCATAGTCCTGTCCAGCTTGCTTCTTGCCGCAAACCCTCCCCATATCACTCTAGTGTTGGATGCGACGCAGGCTCCCCGCAGAATGTTTCACGCCCGCATGACGATTCCGGCCAGTCCAGGCACGCTCACTCTTTACTATCCCAAGTGGATTCCTGGTGAACACGGGCCAACGGGGCCGATCGAGGAGTTGACGGGACTCAAATTCACCGCCAACGGCCAAATTCTGAAATGGCGACGGGATTTGTTAGATGGTTGGACCATCCACGTCGAGGTGCCGGCGGGCGCTGCGAGCGTGGAGGCATCATTGGATTTTGCTTCGCCTCCCACTGCCGGGGGGAAGTACACCGCAGGTCCTTCAGCCACCGACAAGCTGGCGATCATCAACTGGAACACGATGCTCCTCTATCCGGCGGGATGGAAGTCAGATGAATTGATCTACGAAGCCAGCCTGCGGCTACCCGCAGGGTGGAAGTTCGGCACCGCGCTGCCGATTGCCACGCAACCCGCAGAGCAGCGCAACAGTCCACCGCAAATTACGTTTAAGCCGGTATCCCTGACCACATTGGTGGACTCGCCCGTGAACACCGGGGAGTTTATGCGGGTGGTGGCACTGGGTGAGAATCCTCATCATGAGATGGACATTGCCGCTGACAGTGCCACAGCTCTTGATGCTCCGGGTGAAGTCTTCGACCACTACAAGGACCTTGTCGCGCAAGCGCAGGAGTTGTTTGGAACCCATCATTATCGGGATTACTACTTCCTTTACAGCTTGAGCGACCATGTGGCGCACTTCGGCCTTGAGCACCATGAATCGAACGACAGCCGGCGCCCAGAGCGCGCTCTGGTGGATCCGGACTTGCGGCTGCTATCGGCTGGATTGCTGCCGCATGAGTTTGTCCACTCCTGGAATGGCAAATTCAGGCGGCCTGCCGACCTTGCTACCCCAGACTACGAAAAACCCATGCAAACAGATTTGTTATGGGTGTACGAGGGATTGACGGAATACCTGGGAGAAATCCTGAGCGCACGCAGTGGGCTGGCCAGCCCGGAGCAGTTCCGTGACGCCCTGGCGATGAACGCGGCAGAACTCGATCATCGTTCGGGACGCAGGTGGCGCAACTTGCAGGACACGGCGGATGGGGTTCCAAGTATGCAGGAAGCGCCGCATGAGTGGGAATCGTGGCGCCGCCCCCTCGATTATTACGAGGAGGATGAACTGAACTGGTTGTGGGCGGACACGATCATCCGGCAACAGACCAATGGCAAGAAGTCCATCGATGACTTTTGCCATATTTTTCACGGAGGTCCGGGCGAACCGCCTGAAGTCAAGACTTATACCTTCGACGATGTTGTCAACACTCTCAACCAGGTTGCACCCTACGACTGGCGCGGCTTTTGGACAGCGCGACTTACCAATCATGGACCAGCCGCGCCGCTTGACGGTATCGAAACCAGCGGTTGGAAACTGGTGTATGACCAGAATGAATCCGAGCGGATGCGTGCCTGGGAAATTGAGCGCCGGGAGGTCGATGCCGAGTATTCAATCGGCCTGCTGCTGAAGGACGATGGCGAAATCGTAGATACAGTTGAAGGAATGCCGGCCGCAAGCGTGGGCATCGGTCCGGGCATGCGGATCGTCGCAGTCAACGGGCGGCGGTTCTCGGTCGACGTATGGCATGACGGCCTGCGAGCCGGGAAGAATATTTCGGCTCCGCTCGAACTACTGATTGAGAACACTGACTATTACAAGACCTACCAGATCGATTACCACGGAGGGGACAAATACCCGCATCTGGTGCGAGATGAATCCGAGCGCGATGTGCTGAGCTCGATCATCAAGCCACGGTAAGGACTTCGTGCGTTTACAAAGCGTGACTAAAGGTCTTCGCTGATCCCGGCGAACAGATCGGTTTCTGGCTCAACCGAACCTGATTTCATCGTGGCCGCGAGGTGAAACAACTCGCGGGCTCCACGCTTGCGCATATGTCCCTCAAAAAGTTGCAATAGCGGTGACTGGCTCGTGTGAGCTTTGAAGGCCGCAATTTTGGTTTCGACGTAGGCGCTAATGTCAATAACGGCAGTCGCAGGCGACAACGTAATCGGCTGGCGATCGGGAAGACTGAAATTCGCCGTCGCGTAATACAACTTTTGGGCTCGATGAGGAACCAGGCGGTCGTTAAGCTGGTCGGGAAAACGATTGTTGCGACCCGCCCAATGAAAAGCGAGAGTGGCGAAGATGGACGCCATCGAATGATCGGTGTGTCCGGTGACGCCGCCCTCCGGACCAAAAGTAAGCATAACTTGCGGCTGAAATTCCCGGACTTGAAGTGTTAGGTCGCAGACTACATGGTAGATATCCTGGCGATGGAGCTGGCCGTCAGGATAGTCGAGCACAATTCCTCGCGAGACATTAAGAATTTCGCAGGCCGCGGCAAACTCTTTGCGGCGGATGGCAGCGAGTTCCTGATCGTTGCGAGCGCCGCCCCGGTGGGTTGCTGCCTGGCCTGGAGTGAGGCAGATAACACAACTTTCCACGCCGCGATCGCCGTACAAACGAAGAGAGCCGCCAAATCCCCCGGCCTCATCATCCGGGTGGGCGGTGATGACCATCAAGCGCATCTTCGGGATTGTACCGTGCTGGCGTTTGAAATCTTGACTACGACTGGAATCTAACCTGCCTGCTCATTCACTTCGGCCAAAGAGTCACCACCAGTTTCCGCGAGCATGAATGCCAAAACTTCTTGTGGTACGGGCGCGTTCCACACCGGAGCAAATGACTGGCGGTGTAGCGGAGAGGGCCCGTGCTGGCGCAGAGCCGCGAGATGATGAGGAGTGCTGTATCCCTTGTTCGAGGCCAGCCCATACACTGGGAACAGCGGGTCCCATTGCCGCACCATGCGGTCCCGCTCCACCTTGGCCAGGATGGACGCAGCTGCGATGGAGGCAGAAAGCGCATCCCCGTGAATGATCGCTCGCTGTGGTAGTTCGCAATCGAGGCGGAGTGCGTCAATCAACAAATGGTCGGCACTGGGCCGCAAGCTCAACACCGCTTGGCGCATGGCAACGCGTGAAGCCTGATAGATATTGATCTGATCAATTTGGGCTGCATCCACGGCAGCGATTGCCCAGGCGATGGCATGCGCGCGGATGCGCTCGGACAGTACCTCACGCCGTTCCGCCAGCAACAGCTTGGAGTCGCGAAGGCCACGCACGCGATATCCGGGATCGAGGATGACGGCGGCTGCGACTACGGGTCCGAACAGCGAGCCGCGTCCAACTTCGTCAACTCCAGCTACCAGGTGGGCGCCCGCGATCCAAGCCCTTTTCTCGAACTTGAGAGTACAGCGCAGTCTCTTCAGTAGCCGAAGCTTCAGGGCGGACGGAGAGAGTTTCCGTTCATTCGCGACTTTGACTTTCAGCGACACGGAGCAGGATTAGCCGAGTGACTAGCTAAAAGCGTATCTTCGCTGAGATCGAGCCAACGGTGCAAGTGTGGAAAACCCGGAAAATCGTCCGGTGTCTCCCGATTTGGTGGCCCATCGGTAACTCCGTGCTTGTTACGGGGGTAAATTGACCCTCGTCGTCCCCGATTGTTACTTTCAAGTCAAGGGGTTGTCCCCGGGGGACCTATCTTGGCGGAAGAAATTTCCAATTCATTGCCTGAGCGCTTGGCCCGGCGCATCCACGTTGCCCTTCCTGTCCGTGTTACTTACTGGGATAGCGCCATCAAGCCTTGCCTCGAAATGGCGTGTACCTATGATATTTCCGAAAAGGGTGCAAGGGTCACGGGTCTACGCAACGTCAAGACTGCGGGCGAAATTATTGCGGTCGAGCGCGGACGCAACAAGCAGTTTTGTCGAGTTGTCTGGATCGGCGAACCGAATTCAGAGTTGGATGGTCAGATCGGAATTCAATGTGTTGAGTCCGACCGGATGATGTGGGAAGCGGAGCTGCGCGACATGCAGGAGGTCTATGATCCGATCGTGCGAGAAAGCAGCGTGCGGCGCTCGAATTTCTCAGCCGGCAGCGCCCAAAACAATCGTAGGCGTCACGAACGCTTTGACATTGAAGGCCTGGCGGAATTGCTCAAGGACGGCCCCAACAGCACCTGCGGCGAAGCGGTTTTGAGAAATCTGTCGGAACTGGGTTGCTTGATCACCACCAAACAGGACCTCCCGCTGGGTACCGAACTGAAATTGGTTCTGAATGTTGACAGCTATGATTTGAGTGTCAAAGGACAGGTCCGGCATGCTGACCACCAGTTGGGGTTGGGGGTCGAGTTCCAGGAGATTCGCAAGGGCGATCGCCAGATCTTGCGGTTCCTGCTGCGCAAGCTGGCGGAGCAGCAACTGGAAGAAAACTTCGAGCTAGAACTGCAAGGCTAAATCCGTCCCACCAACCGCGTACCTCGACAGCAACTATTGCGGAACCGCCTCAGCCGTGACCCGTTCACGTTCAATGTCTTTCAGGCGGGCAGCTTTCCCTCGCAGGCTGCGCAGGTAATAGAGCTTGGCCCGACGGACTTTCGAGGAGCGCAGCAACTCCACTCTCTCGATTACCGTTGAATTGACGGGGAAGATGCGCTCGACGCCGTGACCGAAGCTGATCTTACGAACAGTGAAGCTGGCTTGCGGACCACGGGTGCGTGCGATCACTACCCCTTCGAAGGCCTGCAGACGTTCCTTGTCGCCTTCCTTGATCTTAACCTGAACGCGGATGCTATCGCCCGCAACGAAATCAGGAATATCAGCGTGCTTAGCCTTGGCCAGAAGTTTGTCAATGATCAGGTTAGTCATGATCTTGTCCCCTCGTTCTAATCGTTCTGCCCGTCGTCTGGGCCAGGAATTCTTTGTCCTCAGTGCTGAGCGTTGCCCGGTCCAAAAGATCAGGTCGATTGCGCATTGTTTTCTCCAGCGCCATGCGACGCCGCCAACGCCGTATTTCCTCGTGATTACCCGAAACCAGGATTTCGGGTACCGGCAGTCCCCGAAAATCTGCCGGGCGCGTGTAATGCGGATAGTCCAGCAATCCGCCTGAGCCGCATGTTGAACTAGGGCCGTTCCCAGAACGCAGTTCCGTTTGTGCAGTGAACGACTCCTGCTGCGTGGAAGCCTCGTTTCCCAGCGCTCCGGGAAGCAACCGCGTGACTGCATCCACAATTACAGCCGCACCCAGTTCGCCCCCGCTCAGAACGTAGTCTCCAATCGACAGCTCGCGGTCGGCCATGTGTTCGCTGACGCGTTCATCTACGCCTTCGTAACGCCCACAGACCACGACCATGCGCTCGAGAGCCACTAGTTTCTCGGCTTCACTCTGATCGAAGCGTTTTCCCTGGGCCGATAGCAACACCACGCTTTCCTTGGCATTGCCTGCAAATCGTTCTTTGCGTGACATCATCTTCAGCGCTTCAATACATTCAAAGATCGGTTCCGGCTTAAGGACCATGCCTTCGCCGCCGCCAAACGGGCGGTCATCCACCGTGCGGTGACGGTCATGCGCAAACCCCCGCAGATCGTGGACTTCAATCGCCGCCAGGCCGGCTTCACGAGCCCGGCGGATAATTCCGTAATCCAGAGGCCCACGAAAGAAGTCGGGAAAGATCGTTAAGATATCGATCTTCATTGCGCGGCCCTGATCACATTGTAATCACGAGCGCCGGAGCGACTGACTCAGGATGACAGCTTCCTGATATTCCTCTGTTGCTCTTTCTCTTCTTCGCTTAGCGGCGCGTTCACCTCGAGCAAGCCTTCCGGCAGCCTCATGCAAATCCTCTTGCCTTCGAGATCAAGGCTGGCCAAGTAAGCCTCGGCGTAAGGAATCTCGTATTGGTTTGATCCTACCTTAACGATCAGCAACGGCGCTTCTCCAGCGCCGAAGCGGACATCATCAATTCTGCCAATCTCGCGGGAGCCATCGAAGACGACGCAGCCCACCAAATCGCTGACGTACGTCCAACCCGACTCAAGCTGCGCCCGCTGATCTTGCGGAACCTGCAATTCACAGCCAGCGAGCGACTCAGCTTCAGAGATCGAATCGACGCCCGCAAATTTCAGAACCAGGCGCCCTTGATGCGGCCACAGAGTTTCGACTTGCAGTTCTCGTCGAGCGCCATCTTTCGCTAGTGTCAGCAACCTCAGCCCTTCCACGAATCGCTGTGGAGCGTCGCTGAGCACCTCAACCGCCACTTCGCCGCGCCGGCCCTGCGTCTTCAAAACGCGGGCCACGGTGATGAACTCGCCGGCTATTCCAGAATCTCCAACTCGAAACGCTTGTGCAACCGGAGCCCAGACGCGCTGAGCAACGTGCGCATAGCCCGGGCAGTGCGCCCCTGCTTCCCGATTACCTTGCCCAGGTCGTTGGGAGCAACCCCGAGCTCGATGACGGTCTCGGCCCCCTCCTCGACCTGGTTAACCGAGACGGCGCCCGGTTCGTCAACCAGCGCCTTCGCGACCTGCTCGATGAGGGCCCGCACATCACCCGCCGGCTCGCCGATCTTTTGTTCGCCCAAGCGTGCTCCTGATGGGATGAAATTTCCCGTGATCAGCTTGGCAGATCAGGCGACTGAAATAGCGGCGGGGAGAGTTGGCTTGGATACAATCTTGCTGACCCGGTCCGACATTTTGGCGCCCTTGGATACCCAGTAGTCAATGCGCTCGCGCTTCAATTCTATGCTGGCAGGAGTGGTGCGGGGGGTGTGAAGGC
>Ga0210384_10001700_pt1 | contig 28852 bp, 25 predicted proteins | sample IncBWH2MmetaG_FD_160574 | JGI IMG/M metagenome (GOLD analysis project Ga0210384, IMG submission 160574) | Forest soil microbial communities from Barre Woods Harvard Forest LTER site, Petersham, Massachusetts, United States - Inc-BW-H-2-M | ecosystem: Environmental > Terrestrial > Soil >...
CATGGCCGCGATCCGGAGCGGCAAGAACGTCGCGCTCGCCAACAAGGAGACGCTGGTGATGGCGGGCAGCCTGATGACCGCGGCGGCCCGTGAGCGCGGGGTGGCGCTGCTGCCGGTCGACTCCGAACACAGCGCGGTCTTCCAGTGTCTCGAAGGCCACAACCGGAGCGAGGTCCGCCGGGTGCTGCTCACCGCCTCCGGGGGGCCGTTCCGCACCATGAAGGCCCAGGACCTCGCTCGGGTGACCGTGGAGGAAGCCCTGAACCACCCGACCTGGCGCATGGGCGCCAAGATCACGGTGGACTCCGCCACGCTCATGAACAAGGGGCTCGAGGTCATCGAGGCGCGCTGGCTCTTCGACGTCCTGCCGGAGCAGGTGCAGGTGGTGGTGCACCCGCAGTCGATCGTGCACTCGATGGTCGAGTACGTGGACGGATCGATCATCGCCCAGCTCGGGGTCGCCGACATGGGGATCCCGATCCTGTACGCGCTGACCTATCCGCAGCGGCTCGCCTGTCCGGCCGAGCGGCTCGACCTCACCCGGGTGGGGCCGCTCACCTTCGAGGAGCCGGACACGGAGCGATTCCCCTGTCTGGCCCTCGCGCGCGGGGCCCTGCTCGAGGGCGGCTGCGCGCCGGTCATCCTGAACGCGGCGAACGAGATCGCGGTGGCCGCGTTCCTCGACGGACGCATCCGCTTCACCCAGATCCCGGAGCTGATCGCGGAGGCGCTGGCCCGCGTGCCCGGGCACGCGCTGGATTCGATCGACACGTGCGTGGAGGTGGACGCCCGCACCCGGGCGACGGTGAGAGACTGGCTTCCCGGCGGCGTCGCCGCCGCGATCAGATAGCGGGGTCCCGATCATGGCGACCGTACAGATGCTCGTCTCGTTCGTGGTGGTCCTGGGCATCCTCATCATCGTCCACGAGCTGGGCCACTTCATCATGGCCCGGCTCGCCGGCGTCGGAGTCGAGCGCTTCTCGATCGGCTTCGGCCCGGTGCTGTGGCGCTTCCGGGGCCGGGAGACCGAGTACTGCCTCTCGCTGATCCCGATGGGCGGCTACGTCAAGATGATGGGCGACGACGAGAACCCGCTGGAGGGCGGCAAGACCGGCACGGTCGATCCGGCGAAGGCCTTCAACGGCAAGCCGCTCTTCGCGCGATTCCTCATCGTCTTCGCCGGCCCGGCGATGAATTTCGTCCTGGCCGTGATCATCGCGGCCCTCATGTTCATGGTGATGGGTCGGCCGGTGGCGCCCGCGGTGGTGGGGCGGGTGACCGAGGGCGGTTCCGCCGCGCAGGCCGGGCTCAAGACCGGCGACCGCGTCGTCGCGGTGGACGGCAAGCGCGCGCAGTACTGGGAGGACATCGCCCACGCGGTCCAGGCCGGGGCCGGCCGGCCGCTGCAGCTCACCGTGCAGGGGACGGACGGCGAGCGCGTCGTGACGCTGACGCCCATTCAGGCCAAGCGCAAGGACCTCTTCGGGGACGACCAAGTCGTCTGGGAGATCGGGGCCTCTCCGTACAACCCGGCCGCCATCGGGGACACGGTCGCGGGTGATCCGGCCGACCAGGCCAAGCTCAAGTCCGGAGACGTCGTCACCGCGCTCGAGGGCCAGCCGATCCTCTCTTGGGACGAGCTGGCCGAGCGGATCCACCAGCGCGCCGGCCAGCCCACCCGGCTCGAGGTGAAGCGCGGCAGCGAGACCCTGACCCTGACCGTGACGCCCAAGAAGGGGAAGGTTCCCGGGCCCGACGGCAAGGAGATCGAGGTCGGGCTGATCGGCATCCGGCCCGGCGGGGCCGTCATGATGGTCCGCTCCAATCCGATCAGCGCGGTCTGGGAAGGCGTGGTGTGGGCGAGCGACGTCACGCTCAAGACCGCGATCGGGCTCTACAAGATCGTGGTGGGACAGCTCGATCGGAGCAACATCGGTGGACCGATCCAGATCGCCAAGACCGCGGGCGAGCAGGCCCGCCAGGGCATCGTCAGCCTGGCCCTCTTCACCGCGGTGATCAGCATCAACCTCTTCCTGCTGAACCTCCTGCCGGTGCCGATGCTCGATGGCGGCCACCTGCTCTTCTTCGCCTTCGAGGCGGTGCTCGGCCGGCCCCTGTCCCTGCGCAAGCGGGAGGTCGCCCAGCAGGTCGGCTTCGCGCTGCTGATGCTGCTCATGGTGTTCGCGTTCTACAACGACTTCAAGCGGATCGGGCTCTTCTAGGCCGTATGCGCTGGACCCGGTCGCTCATCCCCACGCTCCGGGACGATCCCGCCGACGCCGAGGCCATCAGCCACAAGCTCATGGTGCGCGCCGGCCTCGTCCGCCAGCTCGCGGCCGGTATCTACGTCTACCTGCCGCTCGGGCTCCGCGTGCTCGAGAAGATCAACGCGATCATCCGCGAGGAGATGAACGGCATCGGCGGGCAGGAGATCACGATGCCGGTCCTGCACCCCGCCGAGCTGTGGCAGCAGTCGGGGCGGTGGGACGTGATCGGCGGCGAGATGTTCCGACTCAAGGATCGCAACGGGCGCGACATGTGCCTCGGGATGACCCACGAGGAGATCATCGCCTGGATCGCGGCCCGGGAGATCCGCTCCTATCGTGACCTGCCGCAGATCTGGTACCAGATCCAGACCAAGGAGCGGGACGAGGCGCGCCCGCGCTCCGGCGTGCTGCGCACCCGCGAGTTCCTGATGAAGGACTCCTACACGCTCGATCCCGATGCGGCCGCGCTCGAGATCTCCTACCACGCCCACAAGGAGGCCTACTGCCGAATCTTCGACCGGTGCGGGGTCGGCTACGTGGTGGTCGAGTCGGATCCCGGCATGATGGGCGGCTCCGGCTCGCACGAGTTCATGGCGCCGAGCGCCGCCGGTGAGGACGAGGTCGCGCTGTGCGACGCGTGCGGCTACGCCGCCAACGTCGAGCTGGCGCGCGGCGTGCCGACCGAGCCGGCTCCGTCGAGCGCGAAGCCCGAGGAGGTCGCCACTCCGGGGGCGCGCACCATCGCGGAGGTCTCGACGCAGCTCAAGGTCGACCCCGCGGCCACGATCAAGACGCTCGTGTTCATCGGTCCGGACGGCCCGGTGCTCGCGCTGGTCCGCGGCGATCACGCGCTCCACGAGCGAAAGCTGGCGCGCGCGCTCCGCGCGGAGAGCCGGCCCGCCCATCCGGACGAGGTCAAGCACCACCTGGGAGTGTCGCCCGGCTCGATCGGGCCCGTCGGGGTCCGCGGCGCCCGCATCGTCGCCGATCTCTCCCTGCGGCGGGGCCGCTACGTCGTGGGCGCCAACCGCGACGGTTTCCACCAGACCGGCGTCGCGCCGGGACAGGACTTCCAGTGCGAGTGGGCAGATCTGCAGGTGGCGCTGGCCGGGGAGGGATGCCCCAACTGTGGCAAGCCGCTCCGCATCGAGCGGGTCATCGAGGTCGGCAACATCTTCAAGCTCGGGACCCAGTACTCGGTGCCGCTGGGCGCCATGTACCTCGACGAGCGCGGCCAGCAGCAGCCGATCGTCATGGGCTCCTACGGAATCGGGCCGGCCCGAATCGCCGCCTCCGCGGTCGAGCAGCGCCATGACGCGGACGGCATCGTCTGGCCCTGGGCCATCGCGCCCTTTCACGTCCATCTGGTGCCGGTGGCCGTGAAGGACGCCGCGCAGATGGCCGCCGCGGAAGAGATCTATCGGGATCTCCGGCAGGCCGGCTTCGAGGTGTTGATGGACGATCGCGAGGAGCGGGCGGGCGTGAAGTTCAAGGACGCCGACCTCCTCGGCGTGCCGATCCGGGTGACGATCGGCAACGCCCTGGCCAAGGAGGGTGTGGTCGAGATCCGCCAGCGGAGCACGCGCGCCGACCGTCGCGTGCCGAAGGCGGAGGTCGTCGCCACGGTCCGGGAGATCGCAAAAACGATTTCATAGGCATCCGGAACGGCCGGCCCCTTGCAGGGGCCCGGTCCCTGTGCTAAAGTCCTGAAAAAAGTGGGCCGTTGCCCACTTTTTTTGTGGGGGTGGCGGCATGGTAGACGATGCACAGTGGCTCGACCGGGTCGAAGCGGTCGTCGGCCCGGTGCTCGCGGCGCGCGACCTCAACTTGGTCGACAGTGAATGGCGCCGGGAAGGTCGCCGCTGGGTGTTGCGGTTCTTCGTGGACAAGCCGGGCGGCGTCGGCATCCAGGATTGCCAGGCTTTCAGCCGGGAGGCCGGGGACGTGCTGGACGTGTCCGGCTTGATCGAGCCCTCCTACGACCTCGAAGTGTCCTCGCCGGGGCTCGACCGGGTGCTGAAAAAGGACCGTGAGTTGCGCTGGGCGATCGGCCGTGACGTCCACTGCTGGGTGGGCGAGCCGGTGGACGGGCAGACCGAGTTCTCGGGGCGGCTGCTGGAGGTGTCGCCCGCGTCGTTGACGTTGGAGGAGACGGTAGGGACGAGGCACGAGGTGCCGCGCCGGCTGGTGACGAAGGCGCGGCTGGAGCTGCAGGCGTTCGGTCGGACGAAGCGATGATCAACAAAGACCTCATCTACGTTATCGAGCAGATCGGCCGCGAGAAGGGGATCAGTAAAGAGGTCCTCTTCGAGGCGCTGGAGTCTGCCTTGCTGTCGGCGTCCAAGAAGACCATGGGCACCGCGGACAACGTGCGGATGCAGATCGACCGGCGGACCGCCACCCTGCGCGTCTACGCCCGCAAGAAGGTCGTGGCCGCGGTCACGGATCCGAAGCTCGAGATCACGCTCGAGGAAGCCCGGCGGCTCAACACCGACGCGCAGCTCGACGACGAGATCGAGCTCGAGCTGGCCCCGCAGGAGTTCGGGCGCATCGCGGCCCAGACCGCGAAGCAGGTCATCCTGCAGCGCGTCCGGGACGCCGAGCGCGACGCGGTCTACGCGGAGTTCATCGACCGTGAGGGCAAGATCGTGCGCGGCACCGTGCACCGGATCGAGAAGCGCAACGTGATCGTGGAGCTGGGCAAGGCGGAAGCGGTGATCACCGAGCGGGAGCAGCTGCCGGGCGAGCGCTACAACCCGGGCGACCGGCTGCGGGCCTACATGCTCGAGGTCAAGAAGACCGCCAAGGGTCCGCAGATCCTCTTGTCGCGGACGCACCCGGGATTCCTGGTGCGCCTGTTCGAGACCGAGATCCCCGAAATCGCGGAGAGCATCGTGCTGGTGAAGGCGGCCGCCCGTGAGCCGGGCGAGCGCGCCAAGGTCGCGGTGTCGTCCACCAAGCGCGACGTGGATGCGATCGGGGCCTGCGTGGGGCTGCGGGGCACACGGATCCAGGTGATCAGCCGGGAGCTGCGCGGCGAGAAGATCGACATCGTCGAGTGGTCCCCCGACGCGGCGGTGTTCGTGGCGCGGGCGCTGTCGCCGGCCAAGGTGTCCTCGGTGACGATATCGGAGCCGGAGGACGGGGCGGCACCGGACGAGCAGCGCTCGGTGCTGGTGATCGTGCCCGACAACCAGCTCTCGCTCGCGATCGGCAAGAAGGGGCAGAACGCCCGCCTGGCCGCGAAGCTCACCGGCTTCCGGGTGGACATCAAGAGCGAGGGCGAGGTCGAGGAGGAGCGTCGACGCGACGAGGAGGAACGGACCGAGGGACGCGAGGCGCTGACCGGCCTGTCCGGCGTCGGCCCGCAGCTCGTGGACCGGCTGGCGGAGGTGGGCCTCTTCTCGCCCGCGCGCATCGTGGCCGCGGGACTGCCCGCGCTGCAGGCGGTGCCGGGCGTGGGTGAGACGAAAGCGAGCGCGATCCTGGCGGCCGCGTCCGCGTGGATCGCCGAGCATCCGGCGCCGACACCCGGAGCGGCGGAGCCGGAGACGCCCGCTCCGGAGACGCCCGCTGAGGGCGGTGGATCGGAGATCGAGCCGAGCCACCTGAGCAGCTGAAGCCGGCGCGGCCTCAGCGCACCTGCATCGCGTGCCGCACGGTGCGGCCCAAGGTGGAGCTGATCCGGCTGGTACGGAGTGACGAAGGGGCCGTGAGCGTGGATCGAGACGGACAGGCGGCGGGCCGGGGCGCGTACGCGTGCGCCACGACCGAGTGCCTGGAGAAGGCGCTACAGACGGGTCGTCTGGGGCACGCGTTCCGGCGCGCGACCCGCGGCCCGCAAGAGAGCCCGGCCGCCTTGCTGGCGAGCTGGACGAGGAGGTAATCGAGAGTGGCGGCACGGGTGAAGGTCATCGACCTGGCGAAGGAGCTGGGCGTCACCAGCAAGGATTTGATCGTGGCGCTCGAGGGCATGGGCCAGAAGGGTATGCGGGCCATGAGCCCTCTCCTCGCCGCGGTCGCCAACGAGCTGCGGGTGAAGCTCGGGCGCGGCCGCGAGCTGCCCCCGGAGGCCAAGCCGAAGCGCGCGCCCAAGCCGAAGGCGGCGGAGGGCGAGGACGCCGCGGCGGCCGCGCCGAAGCGGAAGGTCGGTGATGCGGCGGCGCGAGCGAAGAAGACGGCGAAGATCGGCGAGGAAGGCCCCGCCACCGTCGAGATCGCCGCCGCGCCCGCGCTCGACGCGCCGAAGCCGGCCGCCACGCTCTTCCGCCCGGCGCCCTCGGCCGTCCCTCCGGTCACGCCCACCGAGATCGCTCCCGCGCCGTCGATCGTTCCCGCCGCGACCGTCGCGGTGCCGGCGCCCGCGCCGGCTGTTCCGTCCAGGCCCGCGGTGCCGCCCGCTCCGATCCCGGCGACCCCGATTCGGCCGGCGGTGATCACTCCGCCCGCCGAGGTGCGCCCGGCTCCGCCGCCGCTCGCGAAGCGCCCGGTCGGTCCGCCGCCCCCGCCGCCGCGCACCGTGGTGCCGGCCGCTCCGTTGGTGCGGCCGGCTGCTCCGGCGCCGCCTCGTCCAGCGGCGCCGCCGGTGCCTGCGCGTCCCGCGGCCGCCGCGGTGCCCGTTCTGCCCAAGCCGGTGCCGGTCGGGCCTCCGGCCCCGCCCGAGCCGCCGGAGGAGATCAAGCGCGAGCTCATCAAGCTCCCCGAGTCGGTCACGGTCGGCGAGTTGGCGGCCGCGATGCGCCACAAGTCCACCGAGGTCATCAAGGCCCTGCTGGAGCTGGGGGTGATGGCCACCGTGAACGAGGTGCTCGATCCGACCGCGGCCAAGCTCGTCGCGGACAAGTTCCACTTCGACGTGGAGGTCCGCTCGCTCGAGGGTGACCTGCTGGAGGAGGAGGAGTCCGACCCGGCGCAGATGCGCACGCGGCCGCCGGTGGTCACGGTCATGGGCCACGTCGACCACGGCAAGACATCGCTGCTCGACGCCATCCGCACCACCAAGGTCGCGGAGCGGGAATTCGGCGGTATCACCCAGCACATCGGGGCCTACCAGGTCGATACCTCCCACGGCCGGGTCACCTTCCTCGACACGCCGGGTCACGAGGCCTTCACGGCCATGCGGGCGCGCGGCGCGCAGGCCACCGACATGGTGGTGCTGGTGGTCGCGGCCGACGACGGGGTGATGCCGCAGACCGTTGAGGCGATCAACCACGCCAAGGCGGCCAACGTGCCGATCCTGGTCGCGGTCAACAAGATCGACAAGCCGGGCGCCGACCCCGATCGGGTCAAGCGCGAGCTGGCGAACCACGGGCTGGTCCCGGAAGACTGGGGCGGGCAGACCATCTTCATCCACACGTCGGCCAAGCGCGGCGACGGCATCCCGCAGCTCCTCGAGATGACGGCGCTCCAGGCCGAGATCCTCGAGCTGCGCGCCAATCCGGCGCGGGCCGGGCGTGGCGTCATCGTGGAAGGTCGCCTCGACCGGGGCCGCGGTCCGGTGGCCACCGCCCTCATCCAGTCGGGCACGCTCAAGGAAGGCGACGCGGTGGTGGTGGGCTCGCACTCCGGTCGCGTCCGGGCCATGTTCAACGACCGGGGCAAGAAGGTGCAGAGCGCCGGTCCGTCGGATCCGGTCGAGATCCTCGGGCTCTCCGGCGTGCCCCAGGCGGGCGACACGATGCTGGTGGTCGCCGACGAGCGCAAGGCGCGGCAGATCGCGACCGTCCGCAGCGAGCGCGACCGCCTGAAGGGTAAGAGCGCGGCGCGGATCACGCTCGAGGATCTGCACAAGCAGATCGCGGCGGGTGAGGTCAAGGAGCTGCGGCTCGTGATCAAGGCGGACGTGCAGGGCTCGGTCGAGGCCCTGACCGAGTCACTCGAGCGCCTGTCCACCGACGAGGTCAAGCTCAAGGTCATCCACAGCTCGGTGGGCACGGTGACCGAGTCCGACGTGATGCTGGCCTCCGCCTCCAACGCCATCGTGCTGGGCTTCAACGTCAAGGCCGACCCCAAGGCGACGAGCCAGGCGCAGGCCAACGGCGTGGACATGCGCAGCTACAACGTCATCTACGACGCGATCAACGACGTGAAGGCGGCCCTGTCCGGCATGCTGGCCCCGGAGATCCGCGAGGTCGTGCTGGGCCGGGCTCAGGTGCGTCAGCTCTTCCCGATCTCCAAGGTCGGCACGATCTACGGCTCCTCGGTGAGCGAGGGCAAGATCGTCCGCGGCTCGCGCGTGCGCATCAAGCGCGGTGACACCGTGCTCGGCGAGAGCACGGTCAGCTCGCTGAAGCGCTTCAAGGACGACGTGCGCGAGGTGCTGCAGGGCCTCGAGTGCGGCATCGGCATCGAGGGGATCAAGGGCGTGCAGCCCAACGACGTCATCGAGGCCTACACCACCGAGGAGGTCGCCCGCACGCTGTAGCGTGTCCGGGGTCGGGGCCATTGTCTGGGGCGCGGGTGGCGGTCGGCACCGTCGAGCTGCACCTCCCGGACGTCGGGTCGCTGAAGGGCAAGCGTCACGCGCTGAAGGGCCTCAAGGAGACGCTCCGTCGGCGCTTCGAGATCTCGGTGGCCGAGGTCGACCATCACGACGTGTGGCAGCGCGCGACTCTCGCGCTCGCCTGTGTCTCCGGCGATTCCCGCCACGCCAACGAGGTCATCTCCAAGGCCATGGATTTCATCGAGGACCACGTCGACGGATGGGTCACGGACGTGCAGGTGGAGATCCTGTAGCGCATGCAAGGCAAACGGCTCGAGCGGGTCAATCAGCTCATCAAGGAAGAGATCTCGATGCTCGTCCAGCGCCAGCTCAAGGATCCGCGCCTCGGGTTCGTGACCGTGACCGAGGTGGACACGAGCCCCGACCTCAAGCACGCCAAGGTGTACGTCTCCGTGCTTGGGCCGGAGGAGCAATGGGCCGCCTCGTTCAAGGCGCTGGAGAGCGCGCGTGGCTTCGTGTGGAGCTGGCTGCGCCGCCACCTGGATCTGCGGGTCACCCCGGAGCTGCTCTTCCGCCCCGACCGCTCCATGGAGCACGCGGCCCACATCCAATCGCTCCTCGCCGGGCTCAAGGCGAAGGCGGGCGACGCTCCGGAGTCGGACTGAGGTGAGCGCGGACGCGGAGCGCCTCACGGTGGTCGCGGCGGAGCCACCGGCCCGGCTGCTCGAGCTGCTCGGTCGGCCCCGGGGCCTAGCCCTGATGCTCGGCCACGTGCATCCGGACGGCGACGTGCTCGGCACCCTGCTCGGGCTGGGCCTGGCCATGGAGAAGACGGGGTGGACGGTGCGCTATGCCGGCCCCGACCCCGTGCCCGAGGTGCTCGACTTCCTCCCGGGGGCGCCCCGCTGGCAGGTGTGGAAGACGGCCCCCCAACGCTTCGACACGATCGTCATGACCGACTGCCCGAACGACGGTCGCACCGAGGGCCTGCTCGAGGGCGTCCGCGGCCCCGCGAGCCAGGTGCTGAACATCGACCACCACCCGGACAACCGCCGTTACGGCACCGTGAACTGGATCGACCCGTCGGCCGCCGCTACCGGGGAGATGATCTTCGATCTGCTCACCGCGCTCGGTTGGCCGGTCGGGGCCGAGACCGCGCTGAATCTCTACACCGCGGTCCACACCGACACCGGCTCTTTCCGCTACTCGAACACCACGCCGCGCACCTTCCGCATCGCGGCCGATCTGACCGCCGCGGGCGCGCAGCCCGCGCTGGTGACCGACCGGCTCTACCAGCGACGGCCCAAGGACGCGCTGCTCACCCTCGGCCGCGTGCTGCGCCACGTGGAGGTCAGTGCGGACGGCCGCATCGCCACCCTCGCGGTGCCCGAAGGCGAAGCCTCCGAGGAGTTCATGGCCGCCGAGGATCTCGTGACCTATCCGCGCTCCATCGCGGGAGTCAAGGTGGCGGTGCTGCTCCGGGCGGAGCCCGGCGGCCTCGTGAAGGCGAGCTTGCGGGGCAAGGGGGACGTGCCGGTCAACCGCATCGCGCACCGCTTCGGCGGCGGCGGCCACGAGAACGCGGCGGGCTGCACGCTGCCCGGCCCGCTCGCGGCCGCGAAGGCGACCCTCCTGGCCGCGGTCCAGCAGGCGCTCGACGGCCCCGCCTCGTGAGCGGGCGGCATCGCTCCGGTATCCTGCCCGTCGAGAAAGGGCCGGGCGTCACGTCGTTCCAGGTGGTGGCCCATCTCCGACGCACGCTCCGAGCGTCACGCATCGGTCACGGCGGCACGCTCGACCCGGCGGCCACCGGGCTCCTGCCCATCCTGATCGGCGAAGCCACGAAGCTCACGCCGTATCTGGTCGACCTCGACAAGGAATACGTCGCCACCGTTCGCCTCGGGGTCACCACCGACAGCCAGGATCTCTCGGGCACGGTGCTCGAGACGAAGCCGGTCCCGCCACTCGACGCCGCCCCGATCGAAGCCGCGCTGGCGTCGTTCGTCGGGCGGATCCGGCAGGTGCCGCCGATGTACTCGGCGCTGCACCACGGCGGCAAGCGTCTCTACGAGCTGGCGCGTCAGGGCGTGGAGGTGGAGCGGGAGCCGCGCGAGGTCACGATCCACTCGATCCGGGTCGAGTCGATCGCGCTCCCCGACTTCGTAGTGCGCATCCGCTGCGGCAAAGGGACCTACGTACGGACGCTCGCCGCGGACGTGGGTGCGGCCCTCGGCTGCGGCGCGACCCTGGCCGCTCTGGTGCGGACGCGGGTGGGACCCTACGGTCTCGACGCGGCGGTGTCGTGGGACGAGGTGCGCGAAGCCCGCTCCGGCGAGCGACTCTGGGCCCGTCTAGAGCCGCCGGACTCCGCGCTCGTTGCGCTCGACGCGGTCAACCTCGACGCGGCGGCGGCGCGCGCGTTTGCCCACGGACAGGCGGTCGCGCTCGGGCGACCGGAGCGCGGAATGCTCCGCGTGTACGGCCCGGACGGGCTCCTGCTCGGGGTGGGGCAGGGGCTCGGGGATCGGGTGAAGCCGGAACGACTCCTCCATGCGGATCCTCCACGGCCTTCCGTCCTTCCCGCCTGAGCTGCGGCCGTCGGTGGCCGCCCTCGGGGCCTTCGACGGCATTCACCTCGCCCACGCCAAGATCCTCGACACGGCGGTGGAGCGGGCGCGCGCGCTGGGCCTCCCCGCGGTGGCGTGCACCTTCGATCCGCATCCGACCACGGTGCTCCGGCCTTCACTCGCTCCCGCGCCGATCGCCTCCCTGGACGAGAATCTCGCCCGGATGGCCGAGCGTGGGGTCGACGGCACGCTGGTCATCCCGTTCACCCGCGACTTCGCGCAGATCGAGGCCGAGGTCTTCGTGGACGACGTGCTGGTGCGGACACTGGGCGTGCGCGAGATCGTGGTGGGTTTCAACCATACCTTCGGCCGCGGAGCCCGGGGCACCGCCGCCCTCCTGAAGGACCTGGGGCACTCCCACGGCTTTGTCACCCACGTGCTGCCGCCGCTGCAAGTGGGCGGCCTCACGGTGTCCTCGAGCGCCATCCGCGACGCGCTCCGCGACGGCGACGTGGAGCTGGCGCGGGCGCTCCTCGGCCGGCCGTACTCCGTGACCGGCTCCGTGATGCGCGGCGCCGGCCGGGGCCGCACCCTCGGCTTTCCGACCGCGAATCTGAGACCCGACCGGCCCCTGACCCTGGCCGCCGGGGTCTATGCGGCCCAAGCTTACTGGGACGAGGCGCAGGCCGACGCGGTGGTGAACATCGGATACCGCCCGACCTTCGACGAGCACCAGTACTGGATCGAGGCCTATCTCTTCGACTTCTCGGGCGACCTCTACGACCGTGCCCTGACGCTGCGGTTCCTGTCCCGGATCCGCCCGGAGATGAAGTTCCCGGGGGTCGAGGCTCTGAAGGAGCAGGTCGAGATCGATATGAAGGAGGCGCGGCGGCTCCTCCGGGCACAACCGGCGGGGTGAACCGCTTGAAAGCCTCACAACCCCGTGTTACACTCCGCTCTGTCTTGACGAGGGTTTGGGTGGTCCAACGAACCCGTCCCAACGGAATCGCAATCGGGGCTCTGGGGGCGTGGCGATTGGGGGGGGATCCCCCGGGGGGATGATGCTATGCGGTTGTCACCGGACAAGAAGAAGAGCCTGATCGAGCAATTCAAGGTGCACGAGGGCGACACCGGGTCGCCTGAGGTTCAGATCGCGCTGCTGTCCGAGCGGATCAACGGTCTGACCGACCATTTCAAGACCCATCAGAAAGATCACCATTCCCGTCGCGGGCTGCTGATGTTGATCGGCAAGCGCCGGGGTCTCATCGAGTATCTCCGTAAGAAGGACTCGGAACGCTACCGAGCTATCACGGAAAAGCTCGGGATCCGGAAGTGACCGCGGATCCCGATCGGATCGATCTTCAACCCTCGCCCGGCCCGGCCGGGCCCCCTCGGAGTCGCACCCACCCTAGTTGCTTACTCAGCTGGAGGACGCTGACCGTATGAGTCACACTGTAAAAGTCCAAATCAACAACACATCCCTGTCGATCGAGACCGGCAAGGTCGCGAAGCAGGCCGACGGCTCCGTGGTGGTCCGCTGCGGCGGTACCATGGTGCTGTCCACCGCCGTCGCATCCAGGAGCGCCATGGAGGGCCGGGACTTCCTGCCCCTGACCGTGGAATACCGCGAGAAGGCCTACGCGGGCGGCCGGATCCCCGGCGGGTTCTTCAAGCGTGAAGGCCGGCCCGACGAGAAGGAGACGCTGACCTGCCGGCTCATCGACCGGCCGCTGCGCCCGCTCTTCCCCAAGGGCTTCCGCAACGAGATCCAGATCATCAACCTGGTGATCTCCGCGGACAGCGAGAACGACCCGGACGTGCTGGCCATGATCGGGTCCTCGGCCGCGATGTCGCTCTCCGGTATCCCGTTCTCGGGCCCGGTCGGCGCGGTGCGGGTGGCGCTGGTCGACGGCAAGCTGGTAGCCAATCCGACGTACAAGCAGCTGGCCGCCTCCCCGCTCGAGCTGGTCATGGCGGGAACGGAAGACGCCGTCCTCATGGTGGAGTCGGGCGGCAAGGAGATCAGCGAGGAGCAGATGCTGGAAGCGCTCGCCTTCGGGCACGACAGGTGCCGGGAGCTGGTGCGCATCCAGAAAGAGCTCATCGCCAAGGCGGCGAAGCCTCGGTGGGTCTTCGAGCAGCAGGGGACCGACCCGGCGCTCGAGGCCCGGGTGAAGGAGCTGGCCTCGGCCAAGGTGGCGCAGGCCCTCTCCGTGCACGAGAAGCAGGCGCGGGCCAAGGCCCTCGACGCGATCTTCGAAGAGATTTTCTCGGCTCTCGGTGGCGACGAAACGCTTCGCTCCAAGGTGCGGGAGTGCTTCGAGAAGGTCGAGAAGACCGAAGTGCGCCGGCTCATCGTGGACAAGGGCATCCGGGTGGACGGTCGCAGCGTCAAGGAAGTCCGCCCGATCTCGAGCGAGGTCGAGTATCTGCCCCGCGCGCACGGCTCCGCGCTGTTCACGCGCGGGGAGACCCAGGCCCTGGTGGCGGCCACCCTCGGTACCAAGGACGACGAGCAGAAAATCGAATCGTTCGAGGGCAATGGCTACCGTCGCTTCATGCTGCACTACAATTTCCCCTCGTTCTCGACCGGCGAGGTGAAGCGGTTCGGCTCCGCGGGACGCCGGGAGATCGGGCATGGCGCGCTGGCCCAGCGGGCCATCGAAGCGGTGATGCCCACCAAGGAAGAGTTCCCGTACACGGTCCGGGTGGTGTCGGAGATCCTCGAATCCAATGGCTCGTCCTCGATGGCCACGGTCTGCGGCGCCTCCATGGCGCTCATGGACGCCGGGGCCCCCCTCAAGGCTCCGGTGGCCGGTATCGCCATGGGGCTCGTCAAGGAAGGCGACAAGGTCGGCATCCTGACCGACATCATGGGTAGCGAGGACCACTACGGCGACATGGACTTCAAGGTCGCCGGGACCGAGAAGGGCATCACCGCGCTCCAGATGGACATCAAGATCGGCGGGGTCTCGGTCGACATCATGCGCCAGGCCCTGGCCCAGGCCAAGGAGGCGCGCCTGCACGTGCTCGGCAAGATGGCCGAGACGATCAAGGGGCCCCGGACCGAGCTCTCACCGCACGCCCCGCGCTTCCTCACCATCAAGATCCGGCCGGAAAAGATCCGCGAGATCATCGGCCCCGGCGGCAAGGTCATCCGCGGCATCCAGGAGAAGACCGGCGCCAAGATCGACGTGGAGGACGACGGCAAGGTGACGGTCTTCTCGCCGAGCAGCGAATCGGCGCAGATGGCCATCGGCATCATCCAGGACATCTGCCGCGAGGCCGAGCTCGACCGCATCTACGTGGGCAAGGTCAAGTCCATCAAGGAGTTCGGTGCCTTCGTGGAGATCATCCCCGGCAACGAGGGGCTGCTCCACATCTCGCAGATCGCGGAGAACCGCATCCGCTCGGTGGGTGACGTGCTCACCGAGGGTGACATCGTGGCGGTCAAGGTGATCGAGATCGACGGCAACGGCAAGATGCGGCTCTCGCGCAAGACGGCCCTGCGCGACCAGCCCGCGCTCGCCGAGCAGGAGAAGCTCAAGATCGCGCCCGCTCCCGCGGGGGGTTCTGCCTAGTGCCCCATCGCAAGAGCGCGCTGCCCAACGGCATCCGCCTCGTCACCGAGACGATGCCGCATGTGCGCTCGGTGGCGGTCGGCATCTGGGTGGAGACGGGCTCGCGGGTGGAGCCCGAGCCGCTCGGCGGGATCTCCCACCTGATCGAGCATCTGGTCTTCAAGGGCACCGCCTCCCGGTCGGCCGAGGAGATCGCCCGCGCGATCGACTCGGTGGGTGGGCAGATGGACGCGTTCACCACCAAGGAGCACACCTGCTTCTACGTGAGCGTGCTCGACGAGCACCTCCCGCTGGCGGTGAGCCTGCTCACCGACATCCTCCGGCAGCCTCTGTTCGCGCCCGACGATATCGAGAAAGAGAAGGCGGTCGTTCTCCAGGAGATCAAGATGGTGGAGGACACCCCGGACGATCTCATCCACGACCTGTTCGCGGAGCGCATCTGGGCGGATCATCCCCTCGGTCGGCCGATCCTGGGCCGCTGGGACGTCGTGAAGGGCTTCGACCGCGCCACCGTGCTCGGCTACTTCGAGCGCGAGTACGTCCCGGGCCGCATCGTGGTCGCGGTGGCCGGGCACGCCGAGCACGAGCACGTCGCCGACCTCTTCGCGGCCGGCTTCGACGGCTGGGGCCGGCCGGCCACACCCCACGCGCTCACGCCGCCCACCATCCACCCCGGCGTCCACACCGTGAACAAGGCGCTGGAGCAGGTGCATCTGATCATGGGGCTGCCCGGGCTGTCCGACGTGGCCACCGAACGATATGCGCTCTATCTGCTCAACGACGTCATCGGGGGCAGCATGTCCTCGCGCCTCTTCCAGGAGATCCGCGAGCGCCAGGCCCTGGTCTACTCGGTGCATTCCGGCCAGCAGGCCTACCGGGACACCGGCCTCTTCTACGTCTATGCGGGCACGGACCCGGGCAACCTCGGTAAGGTGGTGGACGCGGTGATGCGGGAGCTCCGGGGCCTCAAGAAGGACGGGCTGACCGCCGACGAGTTGCGGCGGTCGAAGGACCATCTCAAGGGCAGCCTGATGCTGTCGCTCGAGTCGACCTCGTCCCGCATGAACCGGCTGGCCCGGCAGGAGATGCGATTCGGCAACTTCCTGAGCATGGACGAGGTGCTGGCCGCCATCGACGCGGTCCAGCCGGAGGACGTCGACGCGCTCATCCACCGCGTGCTCGACGAAGACCAGCTCTCCCTGATGGCCCTCGGGGCCGTCGACGGGTCCGAGCTCCCGCGGGATCTGCTTCGCTCCTGAGGACCCAGCGATGATTCCGCGCTACGCGCGCCCGGAGATGTCGCGGATCTGGACCCAGGAGGCCAAGTACGAGGCCTGGCTCCGGGTCGAGCTGGCGGTGTGCGAGGTTTACGCCCAGCGCGGACTCATCCCGGTGGACGCCCTCGGCCGGATCAAGGCCCGCGCCCGAGTTTCCGCGACGCGCATCGACGAGATCGAGGTGACGACCCGGCACGACGTCATCGCCTTCCTGACCAATCTCGAGGAGGCCCTCGGCGCCGATTCGCGCTACGTCCACATGGGGCTCACCTCGTCGGACGTGGTGGACACCGCCCTGGCCCTGCAGCTCCAGCAGGCCTCCGACCTGTTGCTGGCCGGGCTCGAGCGGTTCCGCGGGGCGGTCCGGGCGCTGGCCCTCCGCCACCGGGACACCCTCTGTGTCGGGCGCACCCACGGCATCCACGCCGAGCCCATGGTCTTCGGGCTCAAGGCCGCGCTCTGGTACGCGGAGGCGGGCCGCAATCTCGAGCGCCTGAAGCGCGCGCGCGAGACGGTCCGGGTGGGCAAGCTCTCGGGCGCGGTGGGTACCTTCGCTCACGTCGCCCCCGACGTCGAAGAGGAGGCCTGCCGCCTGCTCGGGCTGGAGGCCGACCCGATCTCGAACCAGATCGTGCAGCGGGATCGGCACGCCGAGTTCTCGGCGACCCTGGCAATCGTCGCCGCGTCGCTCGAGAAGGTGGCCACCGAGATCCGGTCGCTGCAGCGGACCGAGATCCTGGAGGCGGAAGAGCCGTTCACCGAGGGGCAGAAGGGCTCGAGCTCGATGCCTCACAAGCGCAACCCGGTCTCCTGCGAGCAGGTATGCGGGCTGGCCCGGCTCGTGCGCACCAACGCGCTGGCGTCGCTGGAGAACGTGGCGCTGTGGCACGAGCGCGATATCAGCCACTCCTCGGTCGAGCGGGTGATCCTGCCGGACTCCACCTGTCTGGTGGACTACATGCTGCAGCAGATGACCCGCGTCCTGGACGGGCTCCTGATATACCCGGAGCGCATGCGCGAGAACATGGAGCGCAGCTTCGGCCTGCTCTTTTCCCAGCGCGTGCTCCTCAAGCTGACCGACAAGGGGCTGGCCCGCCAGAAGGCCTACGAGATGGTCCAGCGCAACGCGATGACCGCCTGGAAGGAGCGCACCGCGTTCCGCGATCTGCTGGCCGCCGATGCCGGCGTGATGGCCCACCTGACCGGGGCCGAGCTCGACGAGTGCTTCGATCCGACCTGGTACCTGCGCAACGTCGGCGCCATCTATCGCCGAGTGGGGCTCCCCGGATGAGCCGGCGTGGGCCGCGGGCGTGAAGGCGCGGGTGCTGGTCCGCCTCAAGCCGTCCATCCTGGACGCCCAGGGCGCCACCGTGAAGCGCGCGCTGGCCGGTCTCGGGTTCGCGGAGGTGCAGGACGTGCGCGTCGGGAAAGTGGTCGATCTCGATCTCGACGGTCTCGAGCCGGCCGATGCGCGCCGCCGGGTCGACGAGATGTGCGCGAAGCTGCTACACAACCCGGTGATCGAGGATTTTAGCGTCGAGCTGTTGTGAGAGGCCTTGTAACTTCGGGGGCAGCAGGTTAGAGTGACGGTGTAGGTATAACTAGGAGGAACACAGGTCCCATGAACTTCGGCGTGGTGATCTTCCCGGGAACCTGGAGTGACTGCGATTTTCACTACGTCGTCAGTGAAGTGCTGCACCAGCCGGTCCGTTACGTCTGGCATCGCGACGCCAATCTCTCCGAGTTCGACTGCCTGATCCTGCCCGGCGGCTTCTCCTACGGGGACTACCTCCGGGCCGGCGCGGTGGCGGGTCGCTCGCCGGTGGTGGAGGCGCTCCCGGAGTTCACCGCGCGCGGCGGTCTGGTCCTGGGCTCCTGTAACGGATTCCAGATCCTGTGTGAGGCCAAGCTCCTCCCCGGCGCCCTGATGCGCAACGAGTGCCTGCAGTACCGCTGCCAGTCCACGCATCTGCTCGTCGAGAACGCGGAGACCTCCTTCACCCGTTCGATGCGGCCGGGGCAGGTCCTCAAGATGCCGATCTCGCACGGGGAGGGCAAGTACCACGCCGACGCGGAGACCATCAGGCGCCTCAAGGCGAATCACCAGATCGTCTTCCGCTACTGCACCGAGCAGGGACGCGTGACCAAGGAAGCCAACCCCAACGGCTCGATCGACAACATCGCCGGTGTCATCAACGAGGAAGGCACCGTCCTCGGGCTGATGCCGCACCCGGAGCGGGCGGCCGAGTCGACGTTGGGCGGGACCGACGGCACCCTGATCTTCCACTCGATTCTCGGTACCCTCGTCGAAGACGGCTCGTTCCTCAAGCGCTAGCGCCATGTGCTGCCGCGGAGGGTGGGGGCGGGGTGACCGCGGCCGAGCCTAAGGTCACGCTGGACCTGGCCCTGCATCACGGCCTCACGGCCGAAGAATACGATCGCATCATCCGCCGGCTCGAGCGGGAGCCCACCTTCACCGAGCTCGGACTCTTCTCGGCGCTCTGGTCCGAGCACTGCGCCTACAAGCACTCCCGCGTGTTCCTGCGGGGCCTGCCGACCCGAGCGGCGCACGTGCTGCAGGGGCCGGGAGAGAACGCGGGTATCGTGGACCTGGGCGGCGAGCTGGCGCTGACCTTCAAGATCGAGAGCCACAACCACCCCTCGTTCATCGAGCCCTTCCAGGGCGCGGCCACCGGGGTCGGCGGCATCCTGCGCGACATCTTCACGATGGGCGCCCGGCCGATCGCGGTGCTAGATTCGCTCCGCTTCGGCGATCCCGCCGACCCGCGCACGCGCCGGCTCATCGAGGGCGTGGTCTCCGGCATCGGCTGGTATGGCAACTGCTTCGGGGTTCCGAACCTGGGCGGCGAGGTGGGCTTCGCCCCCGAGTACGCGGGCAACCCGCTGGTCAACGCGATGGCGGTGGGGCTCGTGGCCAAGCGCGGGATCTTCCGGGCGCGCGCGGACGGCGTGGGCAACCCGGTCTTCTACGTCGGCGCCAAGACCGGTCGCGACGGCATCCACGGGGCGACGATGGCCTCCTCCACATTCGACGAGACCGCGGAGGAGCGGCGTCCCACCGTCCAGGTCGGCGACCCCTTCACCGAGAAGCTCCTGCTCGAAGCCTGCCTCGAGGCCATGGCCACCGGTGCCATCGTGGGCATCCAGGACATGGGCGCGGCCGGGCTGGCCTGCGCCTGCTCCGAGATGCCGGCCCGGGCGGGGATGGGGATGGAGATCGAGGCCTCGCGGGTGCCGCAGCGCGAGACCGGGATGACCCCCTACGAGATCATGCTGTCGGAGTCGCAGGAGCGCATGCTCCTGGTCGCCGCGCGCGGCCGTGAGGAGGAAGTCCGTCGCATCTTCGCCAGGTGGGATCTCGACGCGGTGGAGATCGGGACGGTGACCGACGACGGCATGCTGCGCGTGCGCTTCCAGGGGCAGGTGGTGGCCGAGGTGCCGGTCAAGGCGCTGGCCGACGAGGCCCCGGTGTACGAGAAGCCCACCGCGCGGCCCGCCTGGCAGGACGCGCTCGAAGCCTTCGATCCGCTGTCGCTGCCCGCGCCCGCCGACGCCACCGGCACCCTGCTACGGCTGCTCGAGTCGCCCGGCATCGCGTCCAAGGAGTGGGTCTACCGTCAGTACGACCAGCAGGTCGGGATCAACTCCCTGGTGTTGCCGGGATCGGATGCGGGCGTGCTCCGGATCAAGGGCGCGCGCATCGGGGTCGCGGTGACCACCGACTGCAACGCGCGGTTCGTCTACCTCGACCCGCGCGCCGGCGCGGCCATGGCGGTGGCGGAGGCGGCGCGCAACGTGTCGGTCAGCGGAGGGCGTCCACTGGGGCTCACCGACTGTCTCAATTTCGGCTCTCCCGAGCGGCCGGAGATCCTGTGGCAGTTCAAGGAGGCGGTGGCCGGGATCACCGAGGCCTGCCGCGCGCTTGAAATCCCCGTGGTAGGCGGCAACGTCTCCTTCTACAATGAGACCCTCGGCCAGGCGGTGCTGCCGACCCCGGTCATCGGGATGGCGGGGATCCTGGACGACGTGGAGGCGCGCTGCACCCAGTGGTTCGCGACTCCGGGGGATCGCATCGCGCTGCTGGGGCCGGAGGCGGTGAGCTTCGGCGGGTCCGAGTACCTGTGGCTGCTCCACCAGCGGGTCGCCGGGCGGCTGGCGCCGCTCGATCTGGCGGTCGAGCGCGCCGTGCAGGAGGCCTGCCGGGCGGCGATCGGCGCGCGGCTCCTGGCCTCGGCGCACGATTGCGCCGAAGGCGGGCTGGCGGTGGCCCTGGCCGAGGCGTGCGTGTCGGGTCCGAGGCCGGTGGGGGCGGAGGTGGAGCTGGTGTCGGCGGAGATACGCGACGACCTGACGCTGTTCGGGGAAGGCCCCTCGCGCGTCGTGGTCTCGGTGAGGGCGGAGAGCGCACGGCACTTCGAGCAGCTCATGGGCGAGTTCCGGCTACCGTGGCGGTGGATCGGCCGGGTCGCGGGCGACCGGCTCTCGATACGGGTCGGGAGCGCGGTGCTGGTGGACGCGGCGGTGGATCAGGTCGCGGACGCCTGGAGAGGTGGCTTTGAGCGATATGTCAGCTGAGCCGGTGGCTCTCGATCTGGACGACAAGTTCCACGACGAGTGCGGGCTCTTCGCCGTCTGGAACCACACCGAGGCGGCCAACGTCGTCTACCTCGGCCTCTACGCGCTCCAGCACCGCGGCCAGGAGTCGGCCGGCATCGCCTCCACCGACGGCCACCACTTCCAGGTCGAGAAGGCGATGGGCTGGGTCGCCGACGTGTTCAGCCGCGAGCGACTCAAGCGCCTACCCGGCCACCGGGCGATCGGGCACGTGCGCTACTCCACCGCGGGGAGCTCCAACCTGCGCAACGCCCAGCCCATCAGCGCCAACACCGCGCACGGGCCGGTGGCTATCGCCCACAACGGCAACCTGGTCAACGCGGAGGCGCTGCGGGAGGAGCTCGAGAAGGACGGGGCGGTGTTCCAGTCCTCCTCCGACACCGAGGTGATCCTGCACCTGGTGGCGCGCGCCGAGGGGGCGACCCTGGTCGAGCAGCTCGCGCGGGCGCTCCAGCGCGTCAAGGGCGCCTACACGCTCCTGTTGCTCACCCCCGACAGCGTGATCGCGGTCCGCGATCCCTCCGGCTTCCGGCCGCTGACCCTCGGCCGCCTCGGGGAGTCGTGGGTGCTCGCCTCCGAGACCTGCGCGCTCGACCTGATGGAGGCCCGCGTGGAGCGGGACGTCGAGCCGGGCGAGATCCTGGTGGTCGACGAGCGTGGGCTCACCTCGCTCAAGCCCTTCCGTCCCGCCGACCGGCTGCAGTGCGTGTTCGAGTACGTGTACTTCGCCCGGCCGGACTCCGTGCTGTGGGGGAGGAACGTGCACACGGTGCGGAAGGCGCTCGGCCATCAGCTCGCGCGCGAGCATCCGGTGCCCGCGGACCTGGTCATCCCGGTACCGGACTCCGGGGTGGGCGCGGCGCTCGGCTTCGCGGAGGAATCGGGGCTGCCCTACGACACCGGGCTCGTCCGCAACCACTACGTGGGCCGGACCTTCATCGAGCCGCAGCAGGGCATCCGGCACTTCGGGGTGAAGGTGAAGCTCAACCCGAACCGGGAGGTCCTCGACGGCAAGCGGGTGGTGGTGATCGACGACTCGATCGTGCGGGGCACCACCAGCCGGAAGATCGTCAAGATGATCCGGGCCGCGGGGGCGCGGGAGGTGCACGTGCGCATCTCGTCGCCGCCCATCCAGTGGCCGTGCTACTACGGCATCGACACGCCCACCCGGCGGGAGCTGATCGGGTCGAGCCACAAGGTCGAGGAGATCCAACGGTACCTGGGCGCGGACTCCCTGGGCTATCTCTCGCTCGAGGGCATGCTCAAGGCGACCGGCTCCGACCCGAATCACTTCTGCCACGCGTGCTTCACCGGTCAATACCAGGTGGGGTTCGAGTCCGAGGAACTGGCGCAGCTCAAGCTGTTCGACTCGTAAGGGGTATGGACCCGCTGACGTATCGGGCGGCCGGCGTCGACATTCGCGCCGGCGACGAAGCTGTACGCCGGATCGCACCGCTGGCCGCGTCCACGCATCGGTCGGAGGTGCTGGGCGGCATCGGAGCCTTTGCCGCCTTCTGCCGGGTCCCCGACGGCTACCGCGAGCCGGTCCTCGTCTCGTCCACCGACGGCGTCGGCACCAAGTTGAAGATCGCGATCATGGCCGATCGCCACGACACGGTCGGGCTCGATCTGGTCGCGATGGGCGTCAACGACCTGCTCGTGCACGGCGCGGAGCCCCTCTTCTTCCTCGACTACCTCGCGGTGAACCGGGTGGAGCCGGATCGGATCGAGGCCATCGTCTCGGGCATCGCGGCGGGCTGCCGGCAGGCCGGCTGCGCCCTCGTGGGCGGGGAGACCGCGGAGATGGGCTCTTTCTACGCGCCGGGCGAATACGACCTCGCGGGCTTCGCGGTGGGTGTGGCCGAGCGTAGCGGGCTCATCACCGGCGCGCACGTCGCGGTCGGCGACCGCGTGCTGGGGCTCGCCTCCTCGGGCCTGCACTCGAACGGCTACACGCTGGCGCGGGAGGCCGTCTTCGGCCGCATGGGCCTGCAGCTCAACGATCCCATCCCGGGGGTGGGTCGCCGGGTGGCCGACGAGCTGCTGGAGCCGACGCGCATCTACGTCAAGCCGGTGCTGGCACTGCTGCGAGATGTCACCGTGAAGGCGATGGCCCACATCACCGGCGGTGGCATCACCGGAAACCTGCCGCGGGTCCTCCCGCGGGGCCGCCGTGCCCGGCTCGCGCCCGCGGCCTGGCCGGTGCCGGCGATCTTCGCGGCCATCCAGCGCGCCGCCGCGGTGGACGAAGCCGAGATGCGCCGCACCTTCAACATGGGCCTGGGCTTCCTCCTGGTCGTCTCGCCCGGCGCCGCCGCGGAGGCGACCCGACGGCTGGAGGCGGCGGGGGAGCGGGTGTACGACGTCGGCGAGATCGTGGCCGGTGATCCGGGGGTCGACTATGTCTGAGCGACTGCGGATCGGTGTGCTCGCCTCCGGGCGGGGCTCGAACTTCCGCGCGATCGCGGAGGCCGCCGCGGCCGGGCGCATTCCGGCCACGGTGGCGGTGCTGATCGCCGATCGGTCGGGGATCGCGGCGCTCGAGATCGCTCGGCAGCACCGGATCGAGGCGTTGGTGCTGGATCCCAGGCAGCATCCTTCGCGCGAGGCACACGAGAAGGCGGTGATCGCGACGCTCGAGGAGCGGCGGGTGGGGCTGGTCTGCCTGGCCGGCTACATGCGGCTCCTGACCGGGGGCTTCGTGGAACACTTCCGTGGCCGCCTCCTGAACGTCCATCCCTCGCTGCTCCCGGTCTTCCCGGGGCTTCACGCCCAGCGGCAGGCGATCGAGCACGGGGTCCGGGTCTCCGGAGCCACCGTCCACTTCGTGGACGAGGGCGTCGACACGGGCCCGATCGTGCTGCAGGCCGCGGTCGCCGTCCTCCCTGACGACACCGAGGACACGCTGGCCGAGCGCATCCTCGTCGAGGAGCACCGGCTCTACCCGGAGGCCATCCGGCTCTTCGCCGAAGAACGGCTCGAGATCCACGGCCGCCGTGTTCATATCAAGGAGAGCCCATGACCCGAGTCCGACGCGCCCTCATCAGCGTGCACGACAAGACCGGCGTCGTGGATTTCGCGCGGGGCCTGGCGGCGCTCGGGGCCGAGATCATCTCCACCGGCGGCACCGCGCGACTCCTGCGCGACTCCGGGCTGGCGGTCGTGGACGTGGCCGACGTCACCGGATTTCCCGAGATGCTCGACGGGCGCGTGAAGACGCTCCATCCCCATGTCCACGGTGGCCTCCTGGCCCGCCGCGACCTCCCCGAGCACGTGGCCGCGCTCGAGCGGCACGGCATCCGGCCGATCGACCTGGTCGCGGTGACGCTCTATCCCTTCGAGCAGACGGTGGCCCGGCCGGGGGTGGCGTTCGAGGAGGCGATCGAGAACATCGACATCGGCGGACCGAGCATGATCCGCGGCGCGGCCAAGAACCACGCCCACGTCGCGGTGGTCACGGATCCTGGCCAGTACGGGCCGGTGCTGGACGAGCTGCGCCGGACCGACGGCGCGCTGTCGGATGCGACGCGCTTCGGCCTGGCCGCAGAAGCGTTCCGCCGCACCGCGCAATACGACGCGGCGATCGCCGCGTACCTGCGCGATCCGGCCGGCGTCGGCCGCCCGGCCGGGGCGACCTTCCCGGACCGCCTCTCGATCGAGGGCGCCCTCGTGCAGCCGCTCCGCTACGGCGAGAACCCCCACCAGACGGCCGCGTTCTACCGTCCGGCCGCGGGGACGCTCGGGCTCAGCGCGGCCAGCCAGCTCCACGGCCCGGAGCTCTCGTACAACAACCTGCTCGACTGGTCCGCGGCGCTCGGCCTCCTGCTCGAGTGGGACGATCCGGCCGCGGTGGTGATCAAGCACACCAATCCGTGCGGGGTCGCGGTCGGCCAGAACGCGGGCGAGGCGGTGCGCCGGGCCAAGGCCTGCGATCCGGTGTCCATCTACGGCGGCATCGTGGGCGTCAATCGGCCGGTCGACCTCGAGGTCGTCAAGGAGCTGTCCGGCATCCTCCTCGAGATCCTCTTCGCGCCCGCCTACGAGCCGGACGCGCTCGAGGAGATCCGCCGCACCAAGAAGAAGTGCCGTGTCTTCCAGCTCCCCTGCGCCCGCCGCGACTACCCGGCGCGCGTGCAGGAGCTCCGCAGCGTGTGGGGCGGCCTGCTGCTGCAGGAGGCCGACCTCGTGGATCTGGATCCGGGCGCGCTCAAGGTGGTCTCGCGACGCGCTCCCAGCGAGGCCGAGATGCGGGCGCTGCGCTTCGCCTGGCGCGTGGCGAAGCACGCCAAGTCCAACGCGATCGTCCTCGCCACCGCCGCGCAGGTGGTGGGCGTGGGCGCCGGGCAGATGAATCGCGTGGACTCCGCGCGCATCGCGGTGATGCGGGCGCGCGAGCTGGGCCAGGAGACCGCCGGGTCGGTCTGCGCCTCCGACGCCTTCTTTCCGTTCCGGGATGGGCTCGACGTGGTGGCCAAGGCGGGCGCCACCGCGGTGATCCATCCGGGGGGCTCGCTGCGCGACGAGGAGGTCGTGGCGGCCGCCAACGAGCACGGCATGGCCATGGTGGTGTGCGGGATTCGCCATTTCAAGCACTAGCCCTCCGCTCGAACGCGTCTTCTCGCTGCGGGAGCTGACCCGGCTCCTGCGCCTGTCTCCCAAGCGGCGCTCGCAGCTCCGGCGCCTCGGCCTCCTGCGCGACGATCCGGGCGGCCTGCGCTTCCGCGAGCTGGTGTCGGCCCGCGCGGCCGCCCATCTGCTCGAGAGTGGGGCCAGCGTGCGGCAGGTGCGCGCGGCGCTCGACGGAGCGCGGCGGCTCGTGCCCGACGTGCAGACCCCGCTCGCCGAGCTGCGGCTGGTGCTTCACGACCGACGGGTGGTCGTCGAGCAGGACCGCCTGCGGCTCGATCCGGGGACCGGCCAGGCCCTGCTCGACTTCGACGCGGGCGACCTCGAGCGCGAGACCCGCGAGTCGCTGCTCACCGGCATGGTGCGGCCGCTGGTGTCCCCCGGGGATGCCGCCGAGGTGTGGTTTCAGCGCGCGTCCGAGTGGGACGGCGACCCGGAGCGCTGGGAGTCGGCGGTGGACGCCTACGAGCGGGTGCTCGACATGGATCCGGGCTACGCGGCGGCCTGGAACAATCTCGGGCTCCTCCATCACCGCATGGGCCAGTACGAGCGGGCGGGGGAGTGCTATCGCGCGGCGCTGGAGGCCGACGACAGCTGCTGCCAGGCCGCGTTCAACCTCGGCTCGCTCCACGAGGACCTGGGCGATTTCCCGGTGGCGGTGACCTGGTACCGGCGCGCGCTCGAGCTCGAGGCCGACTACGCCGACGCCCACTTCAACCTGGCCGGCGTGCTCGCCAAGATGGGACGCGGCGAGAGCGCGGCGGTACACTGGCGCCGGTATCTCGAGCTCGACCTGGGCAGCCCGTGGGCCAAGATCGCGCGGGCCCACCTCGAAGACGGCGGCGCCACCGACGGTGACGACGCGACGCCGGGGACCGACGAATGAACGTGCTGTTGGTGGGAGGTGGCGGGCGCGAGCACGCGCTCGCGTGGAAGCTCGCCCAGAGCCCGCGCCTCGGCCGCATGGTCGCGGCGCCGGGCAATCCCGGCATCGCGGCCCACGCCCGCTGCGTCGGCGTGAAGGACGTCGCCATCGACGAGCTGGTCGCGCTCGCGAAGCAGGAGCGCGTGGACCTGGTGGTGGTCGGCCCCGAGGCCCCGCTCTCGCTGGGACTCGCCGACCGGCTCCGCGCCCACGGCTTCGCGGTGTTCGGCGCGAGCGCGGCCGCGGCGCGGCTCGAGAGCTCCAAAGCCTTCGCCAAGGACCTGATGGCCCGTCATGGCATTCCCACCGCGCGTTTCCAGACCTTCCGGGACGCGGCGGCGGCGCGCCGCTTCTGCCGAGATCTGGGCGCGCCCCTGGTGGTCAAGGCGGACGGGCTGGCCGCCGGCAAGGGCGTCACGGTGTGCCGAACGCTCGAGGAGGCGGACCAGGCCCTCGCCCTCTGCTTCGAGGCACGGGCCTTCGGCGAGTCCGGGCTCACGGTGGTGATCGAGGAGTTCCTCGAGGGCGAGGAGGCGTCGTTCTTCGTCTTCTCCGACGGCGCCGCGGTCCTGCCGCTCGCCGGGGCCCAGGACCACAAGACGGTCTTCGACGGCGACCGGGGTCCCAACACCGGCGGCATGGGCGCCTACTCGCCGACCCCGGTGCTGGACGCCGCGATGCAAGAGCGGGTGATGGCCGACATCGTACGGCCCACCATCGCGGCCATGGCCAAGGACGGCACCCCGTACGCGGGCGTGCTCTACGTCGGCCTCATGATCACGCGCGACGGTCCCAAGGTGATCGAGTTCAACTGCCGCTTCGGTGATCCGGAGTGCCAGGCCATCCTGCCGCGTCTCGACGGCGACCTGCTGGACCTGCTGGAGGCGACCGCGACCGGACGCGGTCTGCCCGGCGCGCTTCGCTGGAGCCCGCGCGCCTCGGTGTGCGTGGTGATGAGCTCGGGCGGGTATCCCGGGCCCTACGAGACGGGGCGGCCGATCAGTGGCGTCGAGGCCGCCGGCGGGCTCGCGGACGTCACCGTCTTCCACGCGGGCACCGCGCTCGCGGGCGGCTCGCTCGTCACCGCGGGCGGCCGCGTGCTGGGCGTGCAAGCGCTCGGTGACGACGTGGCCTCGGCCGTCTCCGCCGCCTACTCGGCGGTGGCGTGCATCAGCTTCGACGGGGCGCACTTCCGCCGCGACATCGGTCATCACGCGTTGAGACGACTTGGGTCATGAGACGACTCGGGTGAGCGCGACGATGGCGACGCGAATCACCGTGGTGGAGCCGGAGCGGCCGGATCCGCGGGCCATGGAGGCGGCGGGCGCGGTGGTGCAGTCCGGCGGGCTGGTCGCATTTCCGACCGAGAGCTTCTACGGCCTGGCCGCCGACGCGCTCGACCCACACGCGATCGCGCGCGTATTCGAGGTGAAGGGTCGGTCCGAGCAGAAGCCGCTCCTGGTGCTGGTGGACTCGGTGGCGATGGCGGAGTCGCTCGTGACCGCGATTCCGGCGGGCCCGCGGGCTCTGATGGCGCGGCACTGGCCCGGCGCCCTCACGATCGTGCTCGCCGCCGCCCCCCGCGTGCCCGCCGGCCTCACCGCCGGCACCGGCACGGTGGGGGTGCGGATGCCGGGTCACGCGGTGGCGCGCGCGCTGGTCGAGCGGGCGCGGCGACCGATCACGGCGCCGAGCGCCAATCCGAGCGCGGCGCCGCCGCCGCTCACCGCCGCGCAGGTGCGGCGCTACTTCGACGGGCGCCTCGAGCTGATCCTCGACGGCGGGCCCACCGCGGGCGGCGCCGGCTCCACCGTCGCCGACTGCACCGTCTGGCCGCCCCGCATCCTTCGCCAGGGCCCGGTCGTCATCGAGGTGGCATGCGCATAACCGGAGTGATCCAGGCGGGCGGGCGCAGCACGCGAATGGGCGGGTCGCCCAAGGCACTGATGGAGCTGGGCGGCCGGCGCATCATCGATCGGGTGGCCGACGTGATGCGCGCGGTTGCCGACGACGTGCTCATCGTCACCAACACCCCCGATCTCTACGGGTCGCTCGGCCTGCCCATGGTGCCCGACGTGTTCCCCGATCACGGCTCGCTCGGCGGCATCTACTCGGGCCTGCGCGCCGCGGCCGGCGACGCCGCCTTCACGGTGGCCTGCGACATGCCGTTCCTGATGGTCGAGGTCGCGCGTCTGGTGACCGGCCGGGTGGGAGAGGCCGACGTGATCGTGCCCCGGGTCGGCGCGCAGTTCGAGACCCTGCACGCCTGCTACGCGAAGTCGTGTCTCGGCCCCATCGAGGGTCGGCTGCGGGCGGGCCGGCTCAAGATCGTCGGCTTCTACGACGACGTGCGCGTGCTCACCATCGACGAGGCGGACGTCGCCCGCCTCCGGGCCCCCGAGATCGTCTTCATGAACGTCAACACGCCCGAGGAGCTCGAGACGGCGCGTCGACTCCACGCCGAGCTCCAGGCCAGCTCGGAGCGTGCCCCGCACCCCTGGCCGCACCCCTGGCCGCACCCCTAATGGACGC
>Ga0210384_10001702_pt1 | contig 28848 bp, 16 predicted proteins | sample IncBWH2MmetaG_FD_160574 | JGI IMG/M metagenome (GOLD analysis project Ga0210384, IMG submission 160574) | Forest soil microbial communities from Barre Woods Harvard Forest LTER site, Petersham, Massachusetts, United States - Inc-BW-H-2-M | ecosystem: Environmental > Terrestrial > Soil >...
GGAGTCTCAGTATGTTTCGTCAGCCGCAGGCGACCATTACGGACGCGTGGAAGGCAATTGTGTCTCTCCTTCAATCCGGTTCGATCAAACCGATCGTGGCGAAGACGTTCCCTCTGGCCGAAGCGGCTGAGGCTCTGCGTTATCTCGTTGAAGGCCGCCCCTTTGGAGGCTAGTTCTTACAGTCTGACGACAATTGATAGGGGGAAAACATAACAGGTATCCCGCTCTGCAATTAGCGAACACAAGTTGTCAAATCAACCCAACTATGCTCGGACGAGCTTACGGGAGTTTTCATGTTTATCTTTGCGCAAGAGTCTTCAGAACCAGCCCTAGACATCTAGGGACGTCAATCACGACCCTGCCATCGCTTCTCGACTATCGAGATCGTATTGATCTGCCCATATTGGATACCCCATATTTATGTAATACGCCAGCTTGTAATCATCGAATCTTTCTGGTGGTTTGCAACATATAACCCTTGTCGTGACGCTGTACTCTCGGCGAACGGATTGCCGCAAAAAGATCTCCGGCTCCTTCGCGCAATAGAGTAACAACGCCTGCCCACCAAGGCGGAGGAGGTCATTCATGGGATTGCCGAACGAAATGGTGTACATCGTTGACGATGATCCGACGGTGTGCGATGCACTTTCATCGTTGCTGCGTGCAAACGGTAAGAACGTTCGAATGTTTTCTTCAGGAGCGGAATTCTTAGGCTTTGAGCGAAGGGACGCGGGCGCATGCCTTACCCTCGACCTCAGAATGCCCGGAATGGATGGCTTGGAAGTTCAGAAACTCGTTTCGAATCAAGCATCAATTCCAGTTATCTTCATTACCGGACGGGGTGACGTTCCCTCCACTGTGAGGGCGATGAAAGGTGGTGCGGTGGACTTTCTCACCAAGCCCATTGATGAAACTGGGCTCCTCGCCGCCGTCGAACACGCCCTTGAGAAAGACAGAGTTGCAAGATGCGAAGCGCTTGAACACGCGGATCTCCTTGCGCGTTACCATTTGCTAACGCCTAGAGAACGGGAAGTATTGCCACTTCTAGTTAGTGGTCTGTTGAACAAGCAGGTTGCATGGGAGCTCGGGATCGTGGAGTACACGGTTCAAATACACCGCGGGAATATCATGCGTAAGATGAAGGCGGATTCCTTTGCAACGTTAGTCAAGCTGGCGGGAAAGCTCAATCTTGAACAATCCACGGCAATTAACAGGAATATGTAAGGTGAGTTTAGCGGTCCGTTCTTGTAGAGTTCAGTAAAGGACTGGAGAGATTTGAGATGGACGTACTTCCTCGCACGATCGCGGTGATCGACGACGATCGTGTACTCGAATTTCTTCAGTGCCTTCTTGCATCATGCGGCTATAAGGCGGAGAGGCACTCATCTGCCGAACTTTTTCTCACGTCGGGTGCGCTCTCTCGCACCAGTCGCATTATTACCGATGTCGAGATGAGGCGGAGGAGCGGCTTAGGACTCCTTCAGCATGTCAGGAGCATGAGGATCTGCTGCTTCTGACTAGACCGTCGGGCATCTGTTTGGGTGGCTTCTCGAAATAGAGAGGCACTCCTAACCAAGCCAGGCACGGCGCAGCTGACGATCCAGCGCCACCCTCAGCAACGATGGAGAGTATTGGACCGGGAGCCGGCGGACGCTCCGAGACCTCAGCCCAAACCAGCGTGAAGATCGCCAGTACCTATCAAGGCGCTGCACTCAGCAAGGACGTGCTTCCGTTTGCTCCTTCGGCGTCCGATCAGCACGCCCATACCATGGGAAACCTTAGGCACAAAAGAAAGAAGGAACCTCAACATGCTCATAGGAATCACCCGCTCGACCCGTTCTCTCCTTTTGATGCTCTTCGGCATCTCCTGCCACGTTGCCGCGTCGTCGATCCCCGGATCGTTTGCCCTGCAGGGAGGGGAGCCAAGCACGCAGGCACGCCTGGAGATAACGACGGCAGGCAAGGAACACCTGACAAGGCATCTCGATTTCGCCATGACCAGGGCTGCGAACGGCCCGGCGGTGCGCGACTATCAGGTGGAACTTACGAAGAAACTGCACGTCATCATCGTGAACGATGACCTGTCCGTCTTCCTGCACGTTCACCCGCGACTGCTGCAGAACGGGCACTTTGTCCACGATCAGCACTTTCCCGCAGAAGGGAAGTACCACATCTTCGCGGACGCTACACCAGCAGGCCTCGAACAGCTTTGAGAAACTCCGCGGTCTCAGGCAGAGAGATCCATTTCGTGCATCGCACATCCGCCGATCGTCACGTCAACAGCACTGCACTCCAATAGATGGCCAGCTCTCTTTCGACCCGCGGACAAGAAGTGGAAATGATATCCAGGACACTGAACGATCCGGCAAACCCGGGCGACCAAAGACCAACGACGTGCCTTCCTGTGAACAAACTCGGCCTTGTGAGCCGAACTAGTTTGAGAGACCACTATTAGTGGATCAATCGTGTGGATCAAACTGCCTACATTAACCTTTGGTACCTTTATCAACTGTACGAGGTGCGGGCGAAGGCGAAAGGCAGGATTGAGAGGAGCAGGCGACTATGATGCCCAGTTGTTTCCAATCGCAATTGGCGTCGCATCGACGTGCTGTTCATTCGCTCGCCAGTTGGTCATATATCGTCGCGTATTAACAGGGTCTCAGTCGGGCAGCCTAGAGAAAAGAACCACGATGGACCGAGATGCAACCGAATATTTGAGGCCTAATACAGGCGCCGCAATATGCCAGTCGACGATGTCTGCTGGCGACTCAAGACTTGTGTCGATCCAACGACGCCAAGGGATGTTTAACCGCTGTTCCATAGACGGCAGTTCAAACTCCAAATCTTCCCAATAACTGTTGAAAGCAACGTAGAACATCAACTTCTCTTTGGGTATCTCCGCGGTGAAAGCAAGGCTGTGCGACGACGGGCCCCAGTCAGGTTTTCCCACCTTCACCCCATGCCACGTCTTATTAGCCTCAAACAGAAATTGTTCCAAATTCTTGCGCTCGAGCTCCGCCTCCACATCTCTCAGGAGCCGGCGGGCGAGGAGCAACTTGAGAAATCGATATACATCTGCATGTTTTTCAACCAGCCCCCAGTCGAACCAGCTGATCTCATTGTCCTGACTGTAGGCGTTGTTATTGCCTTTTTGTGTGCGCCGCACTTCATCTCCCATTAGAATCATGGGCACGCCTAGCGCAAGAAGGGTCACAGTCAAAAAGTTCTTTACCTGCTTATTGCGCAACTTCTCGATCGCTGGATCGTCGGTCGGACCCTCAGCGCCACAATTCCAACTTCGATTGTCGTCACCCCCGTCGCGGTTAGCTTCTCCGTTCGCCTCGTTGTATTTGCGTTCGTACGAAACCAGGTCATTCAAGGTGAAACCATCGTGGCAGGTGACAAAGTTCACGCTCTGCTCAGCTTCACGCTTCTTGTGACCGTATACTTCCGGGCTGCCAAGAAAGCGATCGGCAAGGCGAGTAACGGTACCGTCCTCAGATCGGAAGAAGCTACGAATGTCGTCTCTGAACCTTCCGTTCCATTCCTTCCAGCTGTCGCCGATAAAACTGCCGACCTGATATAGCCCAGCCGCGTCCCACGCTTCGGCAATGAACTTGGTTCCTGCCATCGTTGGATCTGTTTCTATATCCCACAACACGGGCGGATTCGCCATGGAATGGCCTGATGAGTCGCGCGTCAGGATAGAGGCCAGGTCGAAACGAAAGCCATCCACGTGCATCTCTTCGACCCAATAGCGCAGACTATCGACGATCATGCGCCGCACAATTGCGTGATTTCCATTCAGCGTGTTCCCGGTTCCGGTGAAATTGGCATAGCGAGAGCCGCCTTCCAGAATGTAGTAGGCGTTGTTATCCAATCCACGAAGGCTGAGAGTTGGCCCGAGATCGTCCCCTTCTGAGGTGTGGTTGTACACGACATCCAGAATCACTTCGATTCCGGCGCGATGGAGGGCCTTCACCATGTCCCGAAATTCATCCAAGGGCCCGAGGCGATCCTGCCGTGAACTGTACGCGCGATGGGGCGCGAAAAAGGATACCGGTTGGTATCCCCAATAATTTACGCGGCCCGGTGGGCAGTCTTGCGCGTCGAATTGAAAGACCGGCAGTAGTTCCACTGCCGTGATCCCCAGGTCTCGCAGATAAGGTATTTTTTCGATGAGGCCCGCGAACGTGCCTCGAGTGTTAGAGGGTAACCCGGAGTTAGGATGACGGGTAAATCCTCCCACGTGCATTTCGTAAATCACAGTGTGTGAAGATAATCGGTGCAACGGCGCGTCGCCTTCCCAGTCATAAGTGTGAGGATCTACGACTACGCTTTTCATGGCGGTCGTGGCATTGTCGTATCCATCGCGGGCGGCATCGTCTCGGCTGTAATCGATGGGAACGACTACCCCGCGACCGTACGGGTCCAACAGCACTTTGGACGCATCGAACCGCAGCCCTTGCGATGGGTCGAAGGGCCCATGAGCACGATATGCATAGAGTTGTCCCGGCTGCAATCCTTCTACGAATACATGCCAGTAGTGGTACGTGCGGTTAGCCACTGGATCGAGACGAATGACTCGGGATGGCGGCGCATCTTCGCTGTCGAAAAGCAATAGATCTACTTGCGTCGCTTTACGTGAATACAGGCTGAAATTGACGCCGCCTAGTTCCACCGAGGCGCCGAGCGGCGCACTTCGTCCTGTCGTCGGCAAAGTCTGCTCGACAGGCTTCGAGCCAGAATTCGAGATTTTAGGTTCATTATCTGATCGGATTTGCATTGTTCACCCCCCTTTCTCGTGTTCAAGGGTCGCTAGCATAGGTGTTTCGAAATCGTCCTTTGAATCATCGGAAGATCTCGTTACACAATCGCAAGAGTCATTCGGACAAGGATGTTATAAGATCCGACTCTGGCTTCCCAGCCTTTGAGGTCCATCCGTCGTATCGGATATGGATGATAGATAGAGCAGTCCAGGGTCTACGCTTCGGTGAATTGAATGATGATCTTGATATCGTCATCTTTCCGCTGAAGGGCGCTTGCGAAGTTCTCCGGCCGCTCTCTTCTGGTGATCAGCCGGTCCAACCATGAACGGTCTGCCTTCGCCAACGCTTCGCTAGCCATATACCAGTGCCGCTTGTTGGCGTTGACGCTGCCGACGACGACGTTATTTCTTAGGACCACTTCTGCAGCAATTTCACCGGCAGTGGGTCCCCCGATGCTCCGGTCACCGCTACCGATGCCAGTAAGACAGATGACGCCTCCGTTCGCAACTCCTTGTATGGAGTCGGATACGACAGGTCCGGCGCCGGTGCATTCGACGATAATGTCTGGCCGAAATCCGACGGTGGCGACAGTGCCGGCATGGTATGAGGCACCCAGGGCGCGAACAAGGTCAGGCTTGAGACCGGAATCGACCCGATCAAGGACATGAACGTCCAGCCCACGCTGTATTCCGAGCAATGCCGCAAGCATACCGATCGGACCTGCGCCAGTCACAAGCACAATCCTTGGGTCCCAAAAGGCACGCCTTCCGATCGCGTCGACTTGCTCCCACGCTTTTGTGACGACGGTCGTCGGCTCAAGCAGAACGCCCAGGAGTCCGAGCGAACTGTCAACCTTCATCGCGTACTCAGGCTCAATTCGCCAGCGCTCCGACATAAACCCGTCAATCTGTTTAATACCGCGCTCAGTGTACTGGCCGTTGCGGCACATGTCCCATTCCCCCACAGCGCAGTTGGGACAAGGAACTGGGTCGGGGCGGCGAACGATGCCGACCACCAAATCACCCTTCTTGAGCCTGCCGGTTGGGTCAGTTTCGAGGACACGGCCTAAAGATTCGTGGCCAAGTATGAGTCGTGTCCTACCAGGAGGCGGCCATCCATATTTTCCCTCGACAATCTCGACGTCGGTGCCGCAAACCCCAACCGCGATGGCCTCAACGAGCACGGAGCCTTGGCGAACATCCGGCTCTTCGACCTCTTCCCACTTGGCAGTGCCTGCCTTTTTCGGTTCGACCGTGATTGCCCTCATACCCCTAACCTCATTCTCACTTTGCTAAGCTGCAGTTGCGGAGCATCCGCACACGGCGTGCGCAGCTGCTAGGCGTTGTGTTCGCGCTTCTTGAAGTCTGGTTTAGCGGGGTCCAGAAGCTGTTGAGGGTCGACACGACCGAAGATCTCGATCAGCTTGGCGATCAGACCAGTCCATCCGGTCTGATGGCTTGCTCCCAGGCCAGCGCCGTTATCGCCATGGAAGTACTCATTGAACAGGATGTAGTCCTTCCATTGGGGATCGGTCTGGAATTTCTCCGTACCTCCGAACACCGGACGCCGTCCGGAGTCGCGCAAGAAGATACGGGTCAGGCGGTCGGAGATCTCTCGTGCTACTTCAAACAGGTTCATCAGGTTGCCCGAGCCGGTGGGACACTCTATCTTAAAGCTGTCGCCATAATACAAATAGAACTGCAGCAAAGCGCGAATCAGCAGCGCGTTCATAGGTATCCAAACCGGCCCGCGCCAGTTGGAATTCCCGCCGAACATGCCACTGTCTGACTCCGCCGGAACGTAATTCACTCGATATTCTTGACCATCCACGCGGACAATATAGGGATGGTCTTCATGATAGCGGGAAAGGGCCCGAATGCCATAAGGGCTCAGGAACTCCTTCTCGTCGAGCGTGCGCGTCAGGATACGGCGCAACCGGTCCTCGTTCACGACTGCAAAGATACCGCGATCTGCAACTCCCCAATGACCGGGTCCGGTTGCATGGATGCTGTCGCGCAATTCGGGCATACGTTGCGCCCTTTCTTGCAGAACCTTCATAGCTCGTGGTGCACGTTCGCGTTGCCATTTCTCGGTTACGGTGGTGGCACACAAGGGAAGAAGGCCCACCATGGAGCGCACTTTCAATCGTTTGGCACTACCATCCGGCAGACGCAAGACATCATAGTAGAACCCATCCTCCTCGTCCCACATCCCCCCATCGCCCATTTGGTTCACGGCGACCGCGATCCAAACGAAGTGCTCCGCAAACTTCAAGGCCATATCTTCGTAGTGTGGGTCATGGGCAGTTAACTCGACGGCGATCTCCAACATGTTCTGGGCGAACATACAAACCCACGCAGTGCCATCAGCTTGCTGGAGACTTCCACCCGTCGGCAGCGGCGAGCTGCGGTCGAAGATGCCGATGTTGTCCAGCCCGAGGAATCCGCCTTCAAAAAGGTTATGGCCGAAGCGGTCTTTGCGGTTCACCCACCAGCTGAAGTTCAGCATCAGCTTCGGAAATGAGCGCTTGAGGAACTCAATATCGCCTTTGCCGTGCAGTGACTGCTCGGTGCGGTACAAGAAAATCGAGGCCCAGGCATGTACCGGCGGATTGACGTCGTTAAAGTTCCACTCATAAGCCGGTATCTGCCCGGTCGGATGCAGGAAAAACTCGTTCAGCATCAGATTGAGTTGTTCTTTGGCAAAGTCAGTGTCGACCGCGGATAGCGCGATGGCGTGAAACGCCAGATCCCATGCCGCGTACCAAGGGTACTCCCACTTGTCGGGCATCGAGATGATGTGTTGATTCACCATGTGGAACCATTCGCGATTTCGCATGGACCGTCCGTTAGGCTTTGTCGGATCAATACCATGTTCTTCCAGCCATTTGTGGACATCGAAAAAGTAAAACTGCTTGGTCCACAGCATTCCGGCTAGCGCCTGCCGCACAACCAAAGCCTCATCCTTTCCCGCCCGTTCCGGAGTTATGGATTTGTAGAAGGCATTCGCCTCCCGCAGGCGGGCCTGAAAGGTTGCGTCGAAGCTCTTGAAGGGATCGCCGATGGAATGCGGCGCAAGATCGGTTAACCGGAGACGGATGGGTGTCGTCCTTCCTGCCCCTACAGTCAACTGATAATCCGCGGCAGATTTCGTTCCCGCTTTCTCGCGGTTGACTGCACTTTGATTTCCACCGACTACATAATTATTGATTCCGTCTTTGACGTAGGGCGATTGGTTGGGTGTGCCGAAGATCCGTTCGTTGTTCGTCTCATTTTCCGTGAACAGCAGCGGGACATCCCCTTCACAGTACAAATACCGCTCACCCAGCAGGGCATGGGCGGCCGCAACCACGTTCCAGTCGTCTTTGCCTGGGAGCTCTTTTAGCAAAGGCTTGGGTGTACCTGGCCACCAGGTCCAGGTGTTGCGAAACCATAGGCTAGGCAGAAGATGGATTGTGGCCGGTTCAGGTCCACGATTGACCACGCTGATCCGAACAAGCAGGTCTTCTGCAGCGTCCTTGGCATATTCCACGAAGATATCGAAATAGCGGTCTTCGTCGAAGACACCCGTCTCCAGCAGTTCGTACTCCGTATCGTTACGGCTGCGACGCTTGTTCGTCTCGATCAAATCAACATAAGGAAACTCCGCCTGCGGATACTTATACAGATATTTCATGTACGAGTGGGTCGGCGTGCTGTCCAGATAGAAGTAGTATTCCTTGACGTCCTCACCGTGGTTGCCCTCACTGTTGGTGAGGCCGAACAAACGTTCTTTGAGGATGGGGTCTTTGCCGTTCCACAGAGCCAGGCCGAAACATAACAACTGCTGGTCGTCGCTGATGCCAGCGAGACCGTCCTCGCCCCAGTGATAGGCGCGAGATCGGGCCTGGTCGTGAGTGAAATAGTCCCACGCATTACCATCCTCGCTGTAGTCTTCGCGAACCGTACCCCACTGCCGTTCGCTCAGATACGGGCCCCACTTCTTCCAGGGAACTTTGCCCGTGCGAGCTTCCAGCAGCCTGACGGTTTCCGCTCCCATTCTTTCCTCCGATATAGATTTCTTACTTTTGTCCGTTATGGCCGCAGGTTTGAGTGCCCGAGGCTGAGACGCAAGTGAAAACCACCCCTCGTGATTTCCCCGCCTCCCGATTTATCACTCACCAAAGGGTTTCAGACCGATTTCAGCGCGCATTTGTAAAGCTGAGGGTACAAGACAATGCGGGAGGTCCGGACCTGTTAATACTGCTAGTCGTGGCTTCAAGTCAGATGAGATATAAAGCGGATGAACACTTAATCGGAGATGGCGCGGGTAAATCCAGCGAGGAGAAACTAATGAGAGCGCGACCTACAGTTCGGAGCTTTCTCTTACGAATGGGCAAGCCTGGGATGTTCTTTTGGCCGGGTCAGCAAAGCTGGAGCTTTGACGTCGTCGCGATCGCTGTGGGCATGTGTTTACTGTTGACCGTCGCCGGTTGCGAGGAGAAAGAAGCCGCACCACCGCCGTCGCCCCCTGAGGTCGAAGTTACCGGCGTTGTGCAACGGGACGTTCCTATCTACCAGGAATGGGTGGCTCAGCTCAACGGTCAGGTGAACGCTGACATTACTCCCAAAGTGCAGGGATATCTGCTGAAGCGTAACTATGCAGAGGGTTTTTTCGTTCGCCAGGGGCAATTGCTTTACGAGATCGACCCTCGTCCTTTCATCGCCAGCCTCGATCAGGCGAAGGCACAGGTAGCGGTCGCAGTGGCGAACCAAACCGAGGCGGAAAATAATGTCACGCGGGATCGCCCCCTGGCTGCGCAGAATGCAATACCGCAGAAGCAGCTGGACACTGACATATCTACCCTGGCGGCGACGACGGCCCAGGTCAATGCCGCGAAGGCGAGCATGGTCCAGGCGGAGTTGAACCTGTCTTGGACCAAGGTATTGTCACCCATCGATGGCGTGGCCGGCATTTCGAATTCGAACGTTGGCGACCTGGTGGGCACAGCAACCAAGATGACGACTGTCTCGCAGGTCAATCCGATCCGGGCGTACTTCAACATCAGCGAGAGCGACTACCTTGGCAGAGCACAGGCGATTTCACGGCTGGTACGAGGGAACAGGGCGCAAGAAGAAGCCGTGCCAATCGAGTTCATCCAGACAAACGGAATCGCTTTTCCGGCCAAGGGAAAAATCGTTCTTGTCAATCGGGAGATCGCCTCGCAGACAGGCACGATCCAAATTGCAGCAGAGTTTCCCAATAAGGAGGGCATCCTGCGCCCTGGCGGCTTTGGCAACGTTCGTATTGAAACCGGAACAACCGAGCATGCATTGCTGGTTCCTCAGGCGGCGGTCATTGAAGTCCAATCGATGTATCAGGTTGTCGTTGTCAGTCCGGAGAACAAAGCAATGTTTCGTCCGGTCAAGGTGGGAGAGCGAGTCGGGCCAAATTGGATCATCACGGAAGGGCTGAAACCGGGGGAGAAGATCATTGTCCAAGGCTTCATGAAGGTCCGGGAAGGAACACCGGTCACCCCCAAGCCATACGTCGTTGCGTCTACGACTTGAGGGCAACTGACCATGTCTAAATTTTTTATCAATCGTCCGATCGTCGCGATTGTTATTTCGATCTTGATGGTCATCGCCGGCATTGTGTCGATGTTGGGCCTTCCAACTTCCCAGTTCCCAAATATTGCCGATCCGCAGATCCAGGTCATCGGCAACTTTACTGGCGCGGACGCCCAGACTGTCGCGCAATCCGTAGCGACGCCGATTGAGCAGCAGATGTCGGGCGTCGACAACATGAACTACATGTACTCCCTGAACGCCAGCAACGGGCAGATGACGCTGACGGTGGACTTCAACATCGACACGGTGGCGAGCACCGACCAAATCCTGACTCAGATGCGAGCCTCGCAGGCCAACTCGCAGCTGCCGAGCGCGGTGCTGAACCAGGGCATAACGGTGCAGAAGTCGACAGCAGCGCCGTTGATGCTAATTGACCTGACCTCTCCGAAAGGAACCTATGACAACATCTTTCTCGCGAACTATGCCACGATCAATTTGAACGACGCGCTGACGCGGGTGCCCGGAGTTGCTTCGGTATCTGTCTTCGGCGCTGGCCAGTATGCGATGAGGTGCTGGGTCAATCCGGATAAACTGGCGAACCTCAAGATAACCGTTCCGGAGATCATCAGCGCCATCCAGGCACAGAACAATGTGAATCCTGCGGGGCAGATCGGCGGCAATCCTTCTCCGCCAGGACAGCAGTTCACGTATACGGTGCGTGCTCCGGGCCGCCTTCCTTCCGCAGAAGATTTCGGTGAGATCATCGTTCGGGCAAAAGCCGGTGAAGGAATATTGCGCTTGAAAGACGTCGCTCGCGTGGAACTGGGAGCACAGAACTACAACATGATCGGCCGTTTGAACGGCAAGCCTGCGGCACTGATAGCCGTCTATCAGGCCCCCGGCGCAAACGCGGTCGCGACCGCTGCCGGGGTCCGCGCGCTGATGCTGGAGTCGAAGACCCGCTTTCCCGAGGACCTTGACTATATAGTTGCACTCGATACGACGCTTTCGGTGACTGCCGGGATCAAGGAGATCAAACATACCCTCATCGAAGCGCTGGGACTGGTCATCCTTGTGGTCTACATCTTTCTCCAGGGATGGAGGGCGACGCTGATCCCGCTTCTGGCGGTTCCGGTTTCGCTTATCGGAACCTTCATGATCTTTCCGTTGCTGGGCTTTTCCATCAACACACTCTCGCTGTTTGGCCTGGTGCTGGCAATTGGTCTGGTGGTCGATGACGCTATCGTGGTCGTCGAGGCGGTCGAACACCACATTGAACACGGTATGTCGCCGCACGACGCGACGGTGAAGGCGATGGAAGAAGTCGGCGGCCCTGTGATTGCGATCGCGCTGATTCTGGCTGCCGTGTTTGTGCCAACGGCGTTCATTCCCGGCATCACGGGCCGACTCTATCAGCAATTCGCAGTCACCATCGCAGTGTCTGTTATCTTCTCAGCCTTCAATGCATTGACGCTGAGCCCGGCCTTGTCGGCGATGTTATTGCGACCAAAGAAAGAATCTCGAGGTCCGCTGGGGGCTTTCTTTCGCTGGTTCAATCGAGTGTTTGGCAGAGTTACGGACGGATATGTTAATGCTTGCAAACACCTCATCCACAAAGCGGGCATCGCATTCCTGTTGCTGCTCGCATTTGTGGTTGGCACGGGCTACCTTGGGCACAAGACACCGGGGGGCTTTCTTCCGGATGAAGATCAGGGCTATATGTACGGGGGACTGCAACTGCCGAATGCATCGTCGCTCGAGCGTACCTCGGAGGCTTCGAAGTTGGTCGAGAAGATCATGCTCGACACCCCGGGCGTTGAGAACGTCAGCACCGTCATCGGGTACAGCATGTTGAGCGGGGTGAATACCACTTACAGCTCCTTCTTCTTTGTCTCCTTCAAAAATTGGGAGGAGCGTAAGACTGCCGAGGAAAGCTACATCGGAATCAAGAGGCACCTGATGAGAGCGCTGTCCCGAGTTACCTCAGGGATAGCCTTTGCCTTCCCGCCGCCTGCAATTCCCGGCGTCGGAACATCGGGCGGATTTACGTTTGTCCTCGAAGACCGGTCTGGAAGTCCCATCGAGTTCCTTGCGAAGAACGCCGACGTATTTATGGCGGAGGCCCGCAAACGCCCGGAGTTGAATGGGGTGATGACCACCGCACTGTTTGGAGTACCGCAGGTGGGGATCACGGTGGACCAGGAAAAAATTCTCACTCAGCAAGTTAATCTGTCAAACGTTTACCAAACCCTGCAGACTTTTATGGGTGGATCACTGGTGAACTATTTCAACCGTTTCGGTCGCCAGTGGCAGGTCTATATCCAAGCGGAGGGCAATTATCGAACCTCGGCAGATAATCTAGGCAAATTTTATGTAACCAACAGCACCGGGCAGATGGTGCCTCTCAGTACGCTGACGGGGAACGTACCGCGCAGCGGTCCCGAATTCATCATGAAGTACAACCAGTTCCAGTGTGTCCAGATCAACGGTTCGGCGGCTCCTGGCTACAGCTCGGCCCAGGCCATTGCGGCGCTCGAAGATGTCTTCAAAAAGACAATGCCCAACCAGATGGGCTTCGACTATCTGGGCATGTCGTATCAGGAGGTCAAGGCCGCTCAGGGAGTCAGCCCGGCCGTTGTCTTCGGGCTTTCCTTCTTTATCGTGTTTCTGATCATGGCGGCGCAGTATGAGAGCTGGACGTTGCCGCTTAGTGTGTTGCTGGGCGTTCCGATCGCTGTCTTTGGAGCATTTGCCGCGCTTTACTTTCGGCGGCTCGACAATAACGTCTATGCACAGATCGGCCTGGTGATGCTGATCGGGCTCTCCGCAAAGAACGCCATCCTCATTGTCGAGTTCGCCAAGGCGGAGTACGAGGGCGGCAAAACGCTGATCGATGCTGCGCTCTCCGGTGCGAAGCTAAGGCTGCGGCCGATCCTGATGACCGCGTTTGCTTTCATCCTTGGCTGCGTCCCCCTGTGGCGGGCTTCCGGTGCGGGCGCCATCTCCAGGCAGGTGCTGGGAACTGTCGTGATTGGTGGCATGCTGGCGGCTTCGCTGCTTGCAGTGTTCTTTATCCCTGTTTCCTTCGATGTCGTTGAGAGCCTCGGCAATCGTTTCAGTAAGAAGAAGACGCCGGACGCAATACCTGAACCTGTGTCGAAAGGCCACCCACTATGATCGGCATGAGACGATTCGCCGGGATGATGTTGGTGCTGCTAATGGCTGGCTGCAAGGTGGGGCCGAACTACAAACGTCCTGTGCTGGCGACACCGGACCAATACCGGGGCGTTGCGCCTGACCTGTCCAATCAACCGGGAACGCAGCCATTTGCGGAGATGCAGTGGGAGACAGTCTTCCAGGACGAGACGCTGAGAGCACTCATCAAGGAAGCCTTAACTAACAACTACGACATGCAGATCGCCGCTACCCGCATCCTGCAGGCGCAGGCAGTGGTAGGGGTAACGCGTGCCAATCAGTTGCCCAACGTCTCTGGCTCAGGTGGTGTCAACTATCTGCGTAACGCGATCGTTCCAAACGGTCCGACGTTGGACTCGCTTAGCATTCAGCTGAATTACATCGTTGACTTCTGGGGTAAGTACCGTCGTGCCACCGAGGCCGCTCGTGCGCAGTTGCTAGCGACAACGTATGGACGATACATAGTCCAGACAACCTTGATTTCCGACGTGGCGACCGCATATTTCAGACTGCGACAGTTCGATTATCAACTGGACTTCTCACAGAGAGACGTCGCCAACGACACCGATGCCGTGCGGATTAACACCATCAAATTTAAGGGTGGCGACGCTGCAATTACCGATGTGTACCAGGCTGAGTTGCTGCTGCAGCAAGCCCAGGCCCAGGTCATCCTCAGCCAACAGTTCATGGAGCAGTCGGAGAACCAGATCAGCATCTTGCTGGGGCGAAACCCCGGACCGATTGCCCGGGGTCTCACTCTCAATGATCAACCGCATCTGGCTGTCGTGCCCACCGGGCTTCCTTCGGCGCTAATCGAACGTCGCCCCGATGTACGGCAGAGTGAAGCAGCGTTGATGGCAGCGAATGCAAACGTTGGGGTGGCCAAAGCGGCCTTCTTCCCCCAAATATCTTTGACGGGCCTGTTCGGTGCGACAAGCACATCCTTAACCAGCTTTCTTCAGGGACCGGCGACGGTCTGGTCGATTGGTGGCCAGGTGCTTCAGCCGCTCTACGCCGGCGGTGCAATCAGGAGTGGTTATGATCTTGCCTGGGCACAGCGCAATGAAGCGGAATTGATCTACAAGCAAACGGTTCTGAACGCCTTCGGCGATGTAGCAAACAGCCTTGTCGGGTACAACCAGGCGAGACTCTATCGGATGAAGATCGAAGAGCAGACCAACACGTACCAGGCGACTGCCAACCTTGCGAGTGTCCGTTTTAACGGGGGGGTCACAAGCTTTCTTGAGGTGCTGGTGACTCAACAGCAATATTTCACATCTCAGGTGACTTTGGCAGCGGCCTGGAATGCGGAATTGGAAAGCTACGTCCAGTTGTACCAGGCCTTGGGCGGAGGCTGGCAGCCGTAAACTATTTTTTGCGAGTGAAGTTGGATATCACTCCAGTCTTTTTGATAGGTTCAACTGGTTCAAGCGACAGACGGCTCGCGGTTGTCTTTTAGGGGCCCGTTGGGGTTCAGTTCACGCGCTTCCCACAAGTATGAGATCGCCACCTAGTTACTTTTGCAAGTTTTAAGACAGCTAGCTACGCTGCTTCAGCGCGCCTGTAAAACCTAGAATTAGCCATTCCTCCGCTGCACCGTGCGCGAATTGGGTTGAAAGTCTCGACATGGGTCTCTTAGCGAATTTCAAAATCCGCACCAAGATATTCGTAGCCTTGTTACCACTGGCTTTCATGGTGATCGTGGCAGCGTTATACGCGTCGATCGAAATGAACAGAATAGACACGCGGTATAGCGATCTAATCGCCGCTGACTTTAAAACGCTCCACAACTTGACGGTCGCACGGGTTTTCAGCAACCGATTCGCTCAGCTCCTTTATCAAGAGATCGCTGAACCCGACGTTGACAGAAAGCGTGTGGCTGACGCAGATCTTGAGAGGACTGCTGCGGAATTTCACTCCTCTGTCGCGTTAGCCGGCGCAGAGGACCCCAATGTGGCGCAGAAGATCGATGCGGCTACGGCCCTCTTCGATCAGGGTGTCTCGGATTCCGGTCCTATTCGGGCTGCAGCCTTGAGCGGCAACAATGAGAAAGCCATCAAGCTGACGCGCGATACCTTTGATCCTGAGTTTCACAAGAGCCGACAGTCATTAGCCGACTTGGCTAATGAAGTTCACGCGACGGTCGACCAGGAGTCCGAAGAGCTCACCCTCCAAACTCATCGAACGATTCTGATCACCTGGATCGTGATCATCCTCGGATTAGCTGGATCATTCACGATTGCCCTCTCGATCGTGCAGGTTGAAGTTGTCAAGGTTGTGTTGTCATTCCGGACCCGCATCTTGGATGTTGCGGAAGGACGATTGGACCTGCCTATCGCGAATCTCGATCGGCCCAATGAAATTGGGGAGATGAGCCGGGCGTTGCAAACCTTGCAGATCGCTGCCCGTGAGCGGGAGATATTGGGATGGGTGAAAGCCGAAGTGGCAACTACGACTGAGCGCCTACAGTCGACAGAGGATTTCCCTGCGTTCGCCACGGCCCTCTTATCGCGAATCTCAGAGACGTTAGATCTGGTGTATGGTGCGTTCTACCTTGCGAACGATAGTCGAACACACTTCGCTCGAGTTGGGGCATTCGCAGTCGATGTCTCTGCCGAACCGCAAGAGTTTGCTCTTGGCGAAGCCTTAGTAGGTCAAGCAGCTGCCGAGCGGCACACTCTTCGGATTGTCTCCGGGGCTAACAAACTCCTAAGCGTAAACTTGGGCACAAGTGCAATAAGCCCGGCATGTATACTTTTTGTCCCGGTGATAAATCAGGACGAGGTACTGGCGGTCATTGAACTTGCGCCTTCGGCTCCAGTCTCGGAACAACAGCAGGGGCTTTTAGACGCACTTTTACCAACCGTCGCCCTGAATACAAAGATCCTCGGCAGCAAGTTGGTTACACAAAAGCTGCTCGAGCATACCCAGGTACAAGCTGCCGACCTCGCGATAGCTAAAGAGGCCGCCGAAGCCGCCACGAAAGCCAAGTCGGATTTTCTAGCCAACATGAGCCACGAGATCCGCACACCGATGAACGCTATTATCGGGATGACTCACTTGGCTTTGAAGACCGATCTCTCTCCTAAGCAGTCAGACTATCTGACGAAGGTGAAAATTGCCGCACACTCGTTGCTTGGGATCATTAACGACATCCTGGACTTCTCCAAGATCGAAGCAGGCAAACTCGATATCGAAAAAATAGACTTCCGTCTCGAAGATGTTCTCGACAATTTATCGACGATCGTCAGCCAAAAGGCGCAGGACAAGAACCTCGAATTCCTGATCGCAATGCAGCATGACATTCCTCCCAACCTGATTGGCGACCCTCTCCGTGTCGGGCAAATTCTGATCAACCTCGTTAATAACGCGGTCAAGTTCACGGAACGCGGTGAGGTATTGGTAACTGTTGCGCTTGAGGAGCAACTAGGGGAGCGGGTCAAGGTGAAGTTCTCCGTCCGCGATAGTGGTATCGGGATGACACCCGATCAGAGTTCCAAATTATTCCAGGCGTTCGCGCAGGCGGACACTTCGACGACGAGAAAATATGGTGGGACCGGCCTCGGACTCTCGATTTCCAAACGTCTGGTCGAGATGATGGAGGGCACGATCTGGGTGGAGAGCCTGCCCTCCGTCGGCAGCACCTTCCATTTCACTGCGTGGTTTGGTATCGGATCACAAGACAAACGCAAACGTTTGATTGCAGATCTCGCGGGTGTCCGGGCGTTGGTCGTGGACGACAATGCGCAGGCGCGGGAGATCCTGACCGAGGCCCTCCGGGTATTTGCGCTCCGTGCAGAGTCGGTTGCGTCAGGGGAGGACGCAGTACGCGAGATTGCCGCTGCAGATTCCACGGACCCATATCGTCTAGTACTGATGGATTGGCATATGCCGGGACTAGACGGACTGCAGGCCAGCCGCATTATTAGGCGCAACGAACGTCTGCAGAATATTCCCAAAATCGTGATGGTCACCGCCTTCGGGCGGGAAGAGATCAGGACGCAGGCGGAAGAGATTGGCGTCGAGAGTTACTTGTTGAAGCCGGTGAATCAGTCCCTGCTCTATGACACTCTGGTAGACCTGTTCGGCGTAGCGGGAATCGACGACCACAGTTCCCGCGCGAGGAAGGAAGACGCCACGGCGCATGATGCCACGGGAATCCGTGTGCTGCTGGTGGAAGACAACGAGATGAACCAGCAGGTCGCTACGGAGCTTCTGGAAAGCGCCGGCGCGATCGTAACTGTGGCAAACCATGGCGGTGAAGCCGTGAAGATCCTGACCTCTGGAGACCAGTCCCCCGAGTTCGATGTTGTGTTCATGGACCTGCAGATGCCGGAGATGGATGGATTCACGGCAACAAGGTTGCTGCGGAATGATCCACGTTTGCGGAAGTTTCCGATCATTGCGATGACGGCGCATGCACTCGTGGAGGAGCGCCAGCGTTGCCTCGATGCCGGCATGAACGATCACGTGTCGAAACCGATTGATCCCGACAACCTGTTTTCGACTTTGCTGCGATGGGTGCAGCCCAGGCCCAAACAGGCAGCCGAGCAACAGGTACCTGTCCCCAACATAAGAGTGATGGACGAAGTATCTCTGCCAGAAATCGCAGGTGTCAAAATCGCGGATGGCCTGAACAGGGTTGCCGGAAACAGACGGCTCTACCGCGACCTACTGGGGAAGTTTGCCGCCAAACAAGGCGACGCGGCCGGACAGATCACAACTGCCCTCGACAGTGGTGACCTCAAACTAGCTGAACGCATTGCCCATACCGTGAAGGGCGTCGCCGGAAACCTCGGAATCGTGGAGGTGCAATCAGTGGCCCAGAGACTGGAAAAGGTACTTCGTGAGGGTGAAGGAACGGTCACGGCAGTTCTCGTTGAGTTCGCTGGTGTGATGAATACTCAAGTACAAACTATTGAGAAGGCGTTACGCGATTCAGCAATCAACTACCGCCCGGATGCGGTGCAGACCTTGCCCTTCGATGGAAAAGTGGTGGCGGTAGCGATTGCCCGGCTCAGGACACTACTCGAAGCGAGTGACGGCGACGCAGAAGAGTCATTTCGCAGTTTGCTGGAAGCAGTTTCGGGAGCCGTCGAGAAGCCGTATCTGGATGGTCTGAGCGCATCGATCAACGACTTCGACTTTGACACGGCACTGAAAAAACTAGACGAAATCGCCAAACGTTGCGGACAAAATGGGGACGACAAATGAACCAGGTTGATGACAAGAAGATCGTGCTACTGGTGGATGATGCACCTGCGAATATTCAAATCGTGAATTCGATATTGAAGGATCTTTACAAGATTCGCATCGCAACCAGCGGCGAGAAAGCGCTGGATCTCGTCAAAGTTACGCCCTCGCCGGACCTGATTCTGTTAGACGTGATGATGCCCGAGATGGACGGGTACGAAGTCTGCACGCGGTTGAAACTGGATCCGGGAACCCGGGACATCCCGGTAATTTTTCTTACCGGGCAGACGGAAGTCGAAGACGAGACAAAGGGATTTGATGTGGGGGCTGTGGACTACATCCACAAGCCGTTTTCCCCCGCGGTTGTAAAGGCGCGGGTGCAAACTCACCTCATGCTTCGCGGAATCCGCGAACAGCTGGCACAGCAATTGCTCACCATCCAAAAGGAGTTGGAAACCGCGCGGCAGATCCAATTATCGATTCTCCCCTCCGTGATCCCTAAGATCGAAGGGTTGGATATCGCCGCACGTTACGTCCCCATGACCTCCGTTGCCGGAGATTTTTACGACTTCATCGTCGTGGATGAAAGGCACATTGGCATTCTCGTCGCTGATGTGTCGGGACACGGAATGCCCGCCGCTCTCATTGCGTCGATGCTAAAGATCGCGCTCTCATCGCAAGTGCACCACGCTGACGATCCGGCGCGAGTGTTATTGGGTCTGAATCAGGCGCTATGCGGAAAGTTTGAACACCATTTCGTCACGGCCGCATACGTTTTCGTGGACATGCAGAAAATGATGTTGACCTACGCAGGCGCGGGCCATCCTCCATTACTCTTGTGGGGCGGATCCGAAAGTCTGCGCAGCGTAGTCGAGAATGGGTTGTTTCTGGGAAAGTTCTCGTTTGCGACTTACACGTCGGTGATCATGCCACTCAAGGCTGGTGATCGAATTTTGCTCTACACCGATGGAATCCCGGAGACCGCCAACCCTGCGGGAGTTGAGTTCGGGACAGACGCTTTCCAGCAATTTTTGGAAGCTGACAGGAGCAGTTCGGCAGATCATTTCGCGGATGGACTTCTTGAGGAGTTGTCCCGCTGGTCCGCTCGGAAGACGAGCGAAGAACTCGATGACGATATAACGATTCTGGCAATTCACGTGACAAACGGTTGAAGCAAGCGCTCTAAAGTTCTTCAATACAGAGCCATCATCCATGCGCAGCCTCAGAGGCAATCGCGCAACTCTCACGCCGCCTTCGACCGTAGATTCGCAAGGAGGACATACAGACGCCCGCTGGTCAGGAGCAGCAAAAGCGCCAACGTGTAGCCGAGGACGGCCATCCAGCGGGGGAGCATCCCGATGCGGATCGCGAGCGTGGAGGTCGAGATCATGAATACTGCCGCCATTCGCATCGCGAAGATGTTGGCGAACTGGCAGGCCATTGTGCGGGCGAACATGTAGAAACCGGAGTCCATCAGCTTGCCCGGCTCACGGTGCGCTGAACGTAGCGAGTGCCCTCAAGCTCTCATGCCTCCATAGGGAGTCGAATAGGAACAAGAAAGTTGCTGGCCAGAAGGTAGGCGAATAGATGTCCGAGAGGTGGAGCGCGACGCAGTTGGCTCGCCGAAACCCATCCATTCGTCTCACTCCACTCCCATGCGTTAATGGAAGCACTCTTCAGCCATTCCCGCAGATCCGCGACGGTCATCGGATAAACGTAGATGCGAACATTCTGGGCGAAGAGACGTGCGAGGGCCTCCAGTAGTTTGCCTTCGAGATTGCCGTAAACGTCTTCAAACGCTCGAATCACTAGGGAAAGACCTCCGACGAAGCGTACGGGCGCCTGCGTATGGCGATGAACGAGACCTGTCATGTGGTAGAGCTCACGTTTACGAAAAAGCAGCACGTCGCCGCCAGCGGCGAGAAGCGCATCGATGCGACGAAGCAAGTCGGGAGTTTCCGGGGCTGGTTCGTCCGGCGTGAGCGGAGCAACGGTTAAGCAAAAAAAACCAGCGGGCGCCGCTTTTGTTTCGCCAAGGTCCCCCTGAAGCTCTTGAATCGCAGAAGCCAATAAACGCAAATGAACGTGCGAGTGAAGGGGATCGGTGTGGTCGAAGTATCCCGGTGCAAGCACAATGGCTTTCTTGTAGAGAACCTCAGTAGGGGGAACAGGGGGGCCCTTGGTGGGGAAAAATACCGCCTCTGCGAGTCCCTCACGAACCAACTGGATCATCAGGGCACGGCGATCCCAACTCTCGAATGCTGGCCCGCGAAGATCCACGTAGTCGATCTCGATTCGCTCCGCGACGACGTCTTGCGCCAGGCCTTTCAGAAATGATTCCTTGAGATGCACTTCATAGAACGCGGCATAGATGAGGTTGACGCCCAGAATACCGATGGCTTGCTGCTGGAGGATATTCGAAGGATCGCGCATATTGATGTGCAGCAGGATGTCGTTGGGAGTGCCACCGGGCTGCAACTGGAACCGGAGACCGATCCAGCCGTGTGATTCGTTGGTTCCGGCGAAGTTACGGGCGGAGACAGTATCAACAAAGCAGAAGAACCGAGTCTGCGGTCCACGGGTCTTGTTTAATTGCGTGAGAAGTTGGGTCCATTCGTTGTCCAGCATCGCCTCGAGTCGCTGTTTGGATACGTAGCGCGACCCGGAGCCGTAGAGATCGTCGCTGACTTCCTTGTCGTAAGCGGAAATGGTTTTCGCCACGGTGCCGGAAGCCCCTCCCACGAGAAGGAACCAACGCGCGACTTCCTGGCCGGCGCCGATTTCGGCGAAAGAACCGAAGGTGGATGTATCAAGATTCAGTGTGAGCGCTTTGTGGTGAGTGTCGAGTTTTTGAGCGGAAGGCATAGTCGGGTCCAGTTGGGCAAACGTCGGGAAAGTGTGAACGTCCTTGATAAACGAATGAAACTAGCCGCGTAAAGAAGATTCTACCTGCTGGCGCAAGCAGCGAATCCAGCCGATATGAAGCTCTCGATGGCTTTGGGTTTTGCTGGAGTTCGAACTGCCGCTCATGGAACGGTTGGCCAACAATCCTTGGCGTCGGTGGATTGATACAAGTCTCGATTCGCCGGCTGACGTAGTTGACTGGCGTACAGCTGGACCCGTAGCAGGTTTCAAGTATTCGATTGCACCTCATTCTGTCATTGTTCTCTTTGCGCGGCTGCAAAATTAGGGAACTAAATAGCTTTCGGTGTTTTGTGATGTTCGCATACAGACCCTCTTGCCGGATTCTTTCTACGGAAGCGTTGGGATACTCCGAGCCTCTCAACCCAGGTCTCCAATCCCAAAATCAGGGCGGTTGCACAAGTCGATAACCAATTATTGCCTGGCAAGGGGTCGCCGATTTGGAGGATCCACGTCTTTAGGGATGAAACTAGACAGCTAGAATCCGATCCGACCTGCTCGGATGAGCGCAGAGAAATCGGCAGATGTGTATGGTGACTTGGTTTCTGGCTAATCGCCAGTCTGCCTACGTCAGACAAAACAACATCTTTGCAACAGCACGAAGCCCCGCTAAACTCTAGCGTGAGTCGTGTATCCGATCGACAACACATCCTTAATCCGAGGTGGATTATCCGCGACACAGGCCCAAATACCGTAGAAGGCCAGCGCCTTATCGAAAACAAGGCTCGAACCAAGAACTGGCAGCGATGGGGCACGTATCTTCCGGAGCGTCAATGGGGCACCGTTCGAGAGGATTACTCGTACAACGGTGACGTGTGGAATTCGTTCCCGTACGAGATGGGGCAGTACCGCGCCTACCGTTGGGGTGAGGATGGCCTGTTCGGCTGGACGGACCGCCAGTGCCGTTTGTGCTTCAGCACGGTTCTCTGGAATGGGCAAGACCGCACACTAAAGGAGCGGCTCTTTGGCCTCGGCAATCCCGAAGGCAATCACGGCGAGGACGTCAAAGAGCAGTTCTACTATCTGGATGCTCTTCCAACACATAGCTACTGTAAGGCGCTATACAAGTACCCGCAGAACGCTTTTCCTTATGATCAACTTCGCCACGAGAACAAGCGGCGAGGCTATGACCAGCCGGAGTACGAACTGCTGGATACCGGTATCTTCGACGACAACCGCTACTTCGACGTCTTCATTGAGTATGCGAAATTCGATGCGGAAGATACGCTGATCCGCCTCACGGCGCATAATCGGGGTCCAGATGCGGCGCCGCTCACAATACTGCCGCAGCTTACGCTGCGCAACAACTGGTCGTGGAAGAATTTAGAAGCGACCGGAAAAACAAGGCCTGTTATATCGCAGACCGGCCCATTCCGTGCACAAGCGGAGCATAAGATTCTGGGAGCTTATCGTTTCGAACCAATCGATGGAAACGCGATAAAGCCGGAGCGTCTTCTCTTCACCGAAAACGACAGCAACATGTACCGTCTGGACCCAACCTACAAAGGCCCCGACCATTTCAGCAAAGACGCCTTCGACCGCTATCTCGTCCATGATGAGCAGAAGGCGATAAAGGAAACCAGCGGCACGAAGTGTGCACTTTTATACCGCTTCACGCTGCAGCCTGGCGCCAGCCAGACGCTTTACCTGCGTCTTGTACGCGTCGACCACGAGACGCTACCCCGCAACAAATCCTGGAACTTACCGGGCATCGAACCAGCGGTGATCGACGTGGCCCATGCGGAGCAGATATTCGCAACCCGAAAGTCGGAGGCAGACGACTTCTACACAAAGTACATTCCGCAGGAGGCTACGGCAGAGGAGTGCAACGTCTCCCGTCAAGCCTTCGCCGGCTTGCTGTGGTGTAAGCAGTTTTACTACTTCATTGCAGAACAATGGATGACGGGTGACCCCACGCAGATCTCACCTCCGGCCGAGCGGATGGAAAAGTCGGAAGATTGGAGGCACCTGTTTTGCCGTGATGTCCTTTCGATGCCCGATAAGTGGGAATACCCGTGGTTTGCTGCCTGGGACACGGCGTTCCACATGATCCCAATGGCACGGATCGATCCCGAGTTTGCAAAGAATCAGCTTCTTCTCCTGCTGCGCGAGTGGTACATGCACCCGAACGGGCAGATGCCCGCGTATGAGTTTTCCTTCGGCGACGTAAATCCGCCAGTGCACGGATGGGCGGTGTGGCATGTCTACCGCCTAGGGGTAGATGAGAACGGCGTCGGCGATCTCGATTTCTTGGAGCGGGCGTTCCAGAAGCTCATGCTGAACTTCACCTGGTGGGTGAATCGCAACGATGAGAAGGGACGGAACCTCTTCGGCGGCGGCTTCCTGGGGCTCGATAATATCGGCGTATTCGATCGTTCCGTGACTCTACCGGACGGGGTGCACCTGCACCAGGCTGACGGCACTGCGTGGATGGGACTGTACTGCTCCGTCATGCTGCAGATCGCACTCGAACTCGCACATCGGCGTTCAAAAGCCTACGAGGACATCGCCAGCAAGTTCTTCGAGCATTACATCGCTGTCATCGACGCCATCAACTCCGTTGGAGGAACCGGACTTTGGGACGAAGGAGAGGGATTTTATTTCGATCAGTTGGAACATGACGACGGGCGCAGCATGTCGCTGAAGGTACGATCTATGGTTGGTATCGCACCGCTCTTTGCCGTGTGCATTATGAAGCGCAGCACAGTGGAAGGCTTGGAGGATTTCGAGAAGCGCACGAATTGGTTCTTGCGGTACAAGGAACAGCTCTCGGAGTACGTCAGTACGGCTGAAGTTTCCAACCCTGAAATCAATGGCTCGCAATGGATTGCGATTGCGCCGCGCGATCGATTTCAGCGCATTCTTCAGCGAGTTCTCGATGAGTCGGAGTTTCTTTCCCCGCACGGCATACGCGCACTGTCACGGCATCATCGTGAGAATCCCTTCGAAGTAGAGCTTCACGGACAACGCCTTTCCGTTCGTTACACCCCGGCAGAAGGAGACAGCGGCATGTTCGGCGGCAACAGCAATTGGCGCGGCCCCGTCTGGTTTCCCATGAACATGCTGTTGCTCAATGCTTTGGAGCGCTACTCACTGGTGTACGGTGATGACTACAAGCTTGAATATCCCACCGGCAGCGGTCAGCAGCACACACTTGTCGAAATTGCTGAGGACATTGCGCGACGGCTGGTGAATCTCTTCCTCCCGGACAAGGATGGCCGCCGGCCGAGTCACGGCAGAGAAGAACGTTTCGCTACCGATCCCTTCTGGAAAGACCTGGTCCTCTTCAGCGAGTACTTTGATGGCGACACGGGTCGCGGCTTGGGCGCCTCGCATCAGACGGGCTGGACCGCGCTCGCTGCCACGCTCATCCAATCCCTCTACACACGTCGCGAGATACGCAACCGCGCGCAGTAGAGCCTCTACTATCCTGAGTGCCGAGATTGTCAGGTCATGGCGTGGCGAAACGAGCTTTACTATTCGGCTTCCCGCGCATAACGCACGCATTATTCGCGCCTCGCCGCCACGGGTGCCCTGCGTGCCGTGGCGAGCCCCCCAGGCCACCAGTTCCAATCGCCTGCAATACGAAGGAGCGCGGGACCGATCACGATACGAACCAGTGTCGCGTCAATAAACACGGCCACCGCCAGCGTAAATCCGATCATCTTAACCACCAGGAAATTTCCGAAGGTGAATGCGGCGAATACTACGATCATGATCGCGGCGGCGCTCGTAATCAGACCCGCGGTTCTAGCCAAACCCTCCGGGATTGCATCCATTTCACTCAGCCCGCTCCTTCTGGCTTCGAGAACCCGTGCGACCAAAAACACTTCGTAATCCATGCTTAATCCGAAGACGATGGCAAAGGCGACGATAGGAACTAGGGGAAACACACTACCTGTTCCCCCGGGAACTCCCAGGAAGCTACTTCCTCGCCCGTCCTGGAAAACTAAAACCAATGCTCCGAAGGAGGCCGCAACTGAGAGCAAATTCAGTGCGATGGCCTTCACGGCGGCGAAAAGCGATCGGAACCCGGCGAGAAGCGCCAGGAGCGTCGCCCCCACCACCATCGCCATTACCGGCATAAAGCGGGCGGCGACAATTGTCTGATAGTCGGCGTTGAGTGCCGGGATGCCCCCAATTTGTAGCGTCGCTCCGGATACTCCGGTGAGAGCTGCCGCGCCCGTCTTCCGGAGTTCCCGCACCCAGTCGACTTGATCGCGCAGGGAAACCGAAGCCGCGGGTAGCACCTCAAGCAGCGCCGCACGTCCGTCGCTACTCAGGAACGTGCGCCGCGTCTCCCGCGTGAGGTCAGTGAGGGAGGAACGATTGCCCTCCGCAATCGTTGTGATGGAAATGACGCGTGCGCAGCGAGGATCGCTCGCGAAGCGCTTGCTGAGGCGATCGAGCGCATTCCATCCCGCGTCGGTTTGCGCAATGGAATCTGGCAGTTCGACAATGACGCGCATCGAATAAACAACGCCGGCCCGATCCATCTTTTCCAAAGTGTGCAGCGCATGGACTGATTCCGCCGACCCCGGAAGCCAATTCCCTTTGGGGAGACTGGTATCCAGCCGCGCAGCCTGCCAGGCGAGCACAAGCAGGGGGGCGCCAGCCAGAACGAGGGCAAGCCAGGGATGGGTGACAATCACCTTCCCCCATTGCCTCCAGCGATTTCCCGTACGTGCGGGCCGATCCGCATCCAGCCTCGGAGTAAAAGGCATCCGGCCAGCATTGATCCACCGGCCGAGCAACGCCAGCACTGCAGGAACGACGGTATTTGTAAGCAATACACTGATTCCGGCCACCAGGAATCCAGCGACTCCGATGGAACGGATTTCGCTGATGGGAACCGTCAAGAGGGCTAGAAATCCGATGGCTACGGTCGAGGCCGAAATCAAAAGCGTACGGCCTGCCCGACGTGCCGCCATGACCGAGGCTGCGGGTCCGTCGTGCCCGGCGGAAATCGCCTCCCGGAAGCGGCTGACCATGAGGAGCGCGTAGTCGATTCCCAAGCCTAGCCCGAGCATGGTGGCCAAATTCTGAACCAAAATCGACAAGTGCCAACGCCGGGCCAGTAATCCGGTAATCGCCAGAGTGGTCGCGATGGCAAGCTGGCCAACGGCCAATGGAATCAGCGCGGCGACCAGGCTCCCGAAAGCCACCAGCAATAGGGCGAGGGTCGCGGGAATCACCAGACTTTCGCCCCGTTGCACATCATCGGCGCTCGCCTTCCGAATGTCGAAGTTCAGCGGAATCTCGCCCGTCAGTTCGAGCTTCACAGCCGGATAACGGCCCCGCAATTGATTTTCAAGCGAGCTTGCAAGCTCGTGAAGCTTGGGAACGAGCGACTCGACTGGACCCTCGGTGGATGCGAGACCCACTAGAACAAACGTTCCACCTCCGCGGCCCAGAAAAATCGGATCGCGCAACTCGAGGTGGGAGACGACGCCGGAGACGCCGGGTTCCTCTCTCAATCCCGCCACAATAGTTGCTAACGCTTGCACGCCTTCCTCCGAATCCGCGGCTGGGAGTCCCTGGATCACCAGGACCACGCGGTCAACGAATGGCGAACGAAAACGACTGGCCAACTCCTGCCGGACACTTTCCGCTTCGCTACCTTCGACACGGGTTGCCGTCTCCAGATGGCGTTCGGCGTGAAAACAGAATGGAAGAAGCGCGATGGCGGCGGCAAGGACTACCCCGGCAACCCAGAAACGGCGCACATGCATGAGACACATGATGTCATACAAAATCGTTGCCAGTTAAGTTAAATGGAATTCAGGTTCTCTGCCGGCCTCGAAGGACTTCAGATGCCAAAATAGCCGCCCGGTGCGGAATCGGTTCGTATCGTCGCGCTTCGTATATTAGTAACGGATCACGGTCGCAGCGCTCACCTACCCGGCTATCCGAATCTGCTAAATTGGTTCCATCCGATTAGGAGGATCAATTCTTAAATTCGCCTTGCTCGCACTGGTTGCCGGCTTTCAAATTGGAGCCGCCGACCCCCGTATTGGCTCCTGGACGCTCATCTCTGCGCAGTCTACCCTGGATCCTCCCAACAAACTCTCCATCACACCTCTACATGATGGAGTGCATATAGTCATGTCAGGGGACACGCACCTCGATTTCACAGCGAAGTGGGGCGGACGCCAATCGTCCGCACCAGGCAATTTGGCGTTCAATCAAATCGAGCTGCGCAAGATCGATAAGAAGCAGGCCGAGGTGAAGGAGAAGAAGGACGGAGCTGTCGTGGCGACGGTTCGCGAAAAGCTTTCGAGTGATGGAAACGAGCTAACGATCACGACTGCGAGCAAAGGCCACGTCGATCAGATCGCCGTGTGGACGCGAAGCGGAGGCGCGAAGGTTGCCGGTGACCCATTCGCCGGCGAGTGGACGCAGGATCTCAGCAAGACGCGTATGCGGCAAGGGCTGGTACTGAAGATCGAGGCGGCCGGAACGAATGTGGTCCGTTTTTCGAGTGAATATAGCTACACTGCCCGCTTTGACGGAAAGCAGTACGATCTGAAGAACTCGCGCAACGATACCGTGACGCTTGAGCTGGTCGATCCTCACACGGTCGATGCGATTTACCGGCGAGGCGATCAAGTCGCTCAAAAGGATAGGTGGGTGGTTTCCGCTGACGGGCAGCAGATGACGCTAACCACTACAGGTACGTTGGAGACCGGCCAGCGCGTAACCGAGAAGCTGGTATTTAGAAAGCAGTAGCCGCTGATGCATCCGTGCAGGCCAGCTCCTTATCCGATTGGGACACAGCGCTTGGCTCGCGAGCGGCAACCGAGATGATCCCCTTGCGATGCATGAATTTCAGAATGCCGTTGACCGTGTCCTCGAGAGACGGATCCGCTTTGCCCCACTTAGACCCATCCCGGGCCGCTTGATAGCAGGAATTGTCGTAGCGTTTGAACTCCATCGCGGTGATGTTGTCCACGGAGCCCACCAGAAAATCCAATAGCGGGAAGAGAAGATCTTCCTTTCGGCATCTCCGGATCAACTCGGGAACGAAGTCAGAGATGCTGAATATTTCGAATTGCCGCCCGGTCGCCTGGGTGATGAGTCCGGTAATATCCAGCATGTTCGCATAGTCGTCCCGCACCACATGGTACGTCTTATTCTCGGTGCCGGGAGTCGTTGAGATCGCGACGATGTTGTTCGCCACAATGTCCGCGGGAACGAAACTCACCTGGTTCAGCGCATCG